>Ga0126383_10002905_pt1 | contig 11207 bp, 9 predicted proteins | sample PanSoiMetPlot_35_FD_96882 | JGI IMG/M metagenome (GOLD analysis project Ga0126383, IMG submission 96882) | Tropical forest soil microbial communities from Panama - MetaG Plot_35 | ecosystem: Environmental > Terrestrial > Soil > Tropical forest > Bulk soil | place: Panama | collected 2016-02-17
ATCCTCACGTGCCTCGGATGCTGTGTCCTTGTTCGTCAAACAGGTGCATGCGGCGCTCATCCAGCGAGAGCGTGAGCCGCTCGCCGATCTTGGTGTCGGCCATGTTCAGGCCTTCACTGACCGCAACGAAGGCGCGGTCCGTGCCGGCGTCAAAATAGAGGAGGGTGACTTTGCCGAGCGGCTCGACGAGGCGTACCGGCAACGTGGTTCCGGTTTTGCCGCTGACATTGATGCCGACATGTTCTGGCCGGATGCCGAGCGTGCCCTTGCCGGCGCCGGCGGAACTCAAACGTTCCGGAAGCGCAACGTCGAAGAGCGCCGAGCGGAAGCGTGCAGCACCGTTGTTGCGCACCACTTCGCCAGGGACGAGGTTCATCGAGGGCGAGCCGAAAAAATCAGCAATGAAATAGTTCACCGGGTTCGAGTAGATTTCCATCGGCGAGCCGACCTGAACAATCTCGCCCCCGCGCATGACGACGATCCGGTCAGCAAGCGTCATCGCTTCTTCCTGGTCATGCGTCACGAATATGAAAGTGCGCTTGAGCGCCTGGTGCAGCCTGTCGCATTCAGCCCGCAATTCGCGTCGAAGCTTTGCATCGAGGCTAGATAGCGGTTCGTCAAGCAGGAACGTTGACGGATTTGTCACCAGCGTTCGCGCCAGCGCGACGCGCTGCGATTCGCCGCCGGAGCATTGCGCCGGCATCTTGTCCAGGAGGTGGCTGATGCGAACCATGTCGGCGACCTCTCGGACACGCTTCACACGCTCCTCCGGTGCAATCTTCTTCATGCGCAAGCCGAACTCGATGTTCTGCGCGACATTCTTGTGCGGAAACAACGCATGGCTCTGAAAGACCATGCCGAGATTACGATCGCGGGGCTCGAGATCGTTCACGACGCGCCCGTCGATGCGGATTTCTCCCGAGGTCGGATCTTCGAAGCCGGCAATTATGCGCAATGTGGTCGTCTTGCCACAGCCGGACGGCCCCACGAACACGACGAACTCGCCATCCTCGATCGTGAAATTCAGGTTCTTGACCGCCTGAACCGCGCCGAATGACTTGTTGAGATTGATGAGCTCGATGCGCGCCACAACTATCTCCGTACCATTCCAAAGCTGAACCCGCGGGCAAGATGCTTGCGAATAATAAGGCCGACGATCATCAGCGGGATTGTGATGCCGACGGCTAGCGCCGCCTGCCGGCCATAGACGCGCCCTTCGGTTGAGCCTTGATATTTCGAGAGCTCGATCGGCAGCGTCGAGACCTGGGTTTTGGTAATGATCAGTGCCAGGAGATATTCGCTCCAGGTCAGAATGAGAATGAAAAGGAAAGTCGCCACCAGGCCGGAGCGGATCAACGGAAGGACGATCTCAAAGACGGTGCGCCAGCGTGTGGCGCCAAGTATCTCGGCGGCCTGCTCCACTTCGCGCGGCACTTCGTCGATGAAGCTCTTTGTCATCCACACGGCGTAAGGCAGGGTGGTCAGGAAGTAGACCATGATGAGGCCGATGCGGGTGTCGAGCAGGCCAAGCGCCGAGTAGTAAAGCGACAGCGGTGCGACGACCACGATCGGCGGGATCATGCGCAGCATCAGCAGCTGGAACATGCGGGCTTCCGACAGGATGCGATAGCGCGATACGCCGTACGCGAGGACGGAGCCAAACGCGACCGCGAGAAAAGTCGAGGTAAACGCGATCACCGTCGAATTCCACAGCGACACCAGCGGCGTCTGGGAGGAGATTGCATATTGCGTCTGGGCATATTCCTCGGCGCCGAGCCAAACATTCATATAATTGGCTAGCGTCGGTGGATCCGGAAAATAGACCGGCGGCCACGCGAACCACTGGATGTCGGGTTTGAATGACGTCGAAACCATCCAGTAGATCGGAAAAAAGGCGATAACCCCCCAGACGGTCAGGATCATGTAGCGGACGATTGCGGAGATCAGGCGGCGGCGGGATTTGGTGACCATCGTTCAGGCCTCAGCGTCCTTTGCGCGCATTTCGTACATCTGATCGAGCGAGCGCTTCTCGCGACGCAGCAGATGAATTGCGATCAGCACGATGACGATCATCAGAAGCATGACGATGTACGACATCGCGGCACCCTTCGAGATCTGGAAGTATTGCCAGGTCGTCATGAAGATGTAGACCGGCAGCGTTTCCGTCGCCGAGCCTGGGCCGCCCTGAAACAGCGCCCAGGTTTTGGGAAATTCCGCCATCGCTTCGAGGAATCGCAGCACCAGCGCGAGCAAAATGACAGGACGCAGGAGCGGCAGCTGCACCTCCCAGAAGATACGCCATTTCGATGCGCCGAGAATTTCGGCGGCCTCGATCGGCTCTTTCGGAATGGCCGAGAGGCCCGCAAGCAAAATGATCAAAGAGAACGGCGTCCAGTTCCAGATTTCGAGCAACGCGACGGTCGCGAGTGCAATATCCGGGTTGGTGAGCCAGGCCGGCTTGAAATCAACGCCGATAATCCGCGAGATGAGGTCGTTGATCGGGCCGCTCTGGTACAACATCATCTCCGCCGTGTAGGCGACGACCACCGGCACCGTGAGCATCGGCAAGATGAAGATAATGTAGAAGAAGGCCTGACCGCGAAACGGCTTGTACATTAGGTAGGCAAGCAGAAATCCGAATACAAAGCAGCCGAGCGTCGAGCTGGTCGCGAAAGCGAGTGAACGCACGATGGCCCAACCGAATCTCGGATCGGTCAGCACTTCCTGAAACAGGTCGAGGCCGACAAACTCAGCTTCCGACCACGAACTGAGGTACACCGTCCACTGGTGGAACGAAAAGTAGAGTTGCAGCAACAGGACCGGCATCAACAGGAACGCGAACAGCGCGATCAGCGGCAGCAGCAGCGACAGCTTGAAATGACGTATCGCGAGCCGCCGCGATCGAATGCGAGTCTCGCTCGAGAACTGTGCTTTGCCGGCTGAGAGGGCGTCGACGGCCATGTCCCGGTTCTTTGCGGATCAGGCCCCCGGACGAGTCAAACGGCTTGTCGGGGGCCAAACGGCGCGTCGGATCAGGTCGGTACCGCCTTTGTCGGCATGACCGCCTTGTAGCTCGCAAGGTCCTTCTTGAGCTTGGCGCGGCCAATGCGTCCGATGATTGCGTTCCACTCGTTCTCCGTCTTCTTCAGCACGTCATTCGCTGGTAGCTGGCCGACATAGGCCTCGGACAGATTCTTGCCGAGAGCATCCTGGAATTCGAGGTAGCCGGTCAGATAGATCGGCGGCGCGACCACCTGGAAATTGGTTTCGACGGCTTTGATGCCTGCGGGCGTATAGGCTTTCAGGACCGGCTCCGCTTTCATGTGCTCCTTGGCCCAGGCGTCATTGAATGCGTTGACTGGGTCGGAGACGATCGGAATGCTGTTCCTGCCGGAGCCCAGCCACAGCGCCATGTAAGCGGCTTGCGCTTTGCGCGGCGAGTATTTGTTGATCAGGATCGCAGCGAGTGGCGACGAAATCGACCGGTGCACCATCTTGCCCGTAAACTTCGAGCCGGGCACGAGACTGAAATAGAATTGATCCACGGTTTTTGATTGCTTCGGGTTGGCAATGGTCTTGCACGTTCCATCCCAGTACTGGCAGCTCACCACGTGTCCCTGTGCAATGCGCGGAATCATCTGCGGCGTGCCCCAGTTCGCTGCTTCCGGATGGTTCACCTTCTTGTCCTGGAGATAGAGATCGACGGCGTATTGGCCGGCCGGTGTATCGATCGTGGGCTTCATGTCGTCGTCGAAGGGAAAACCGCCGGCGCTGTAGAAGATCATGTACCACCAGGTCGGACCGTTCGCGCGGTTGCGCAAATTGCCGGACCCGTAGAGGTCTTTTGACGGGTCCATGAGGAATTCCTGCAGACGCAGGTTCTCTTCCCATGTCTCCGGCACCTTCAGTTCGACACCGAATTTGTCGGCGAAGCGCTTCTTATTGTCGGGATTATCGACCAGGTCCTTGCGCGTATATTGAATGTGCACGTTGCCGTCGGTTGGGACGCCGTAGGTCTGCCCCTGGTACTTCATGAAGTTGCCGTAGTCCGCGACGGCATCGAGATGGAAGCCGGCCTTCTTGATGTATTCATCCAACGGCTCGAGATACCCGGCCGAAGCAAGCGACGGGATCATGTTCGAGTCGATATGGATGAAATCGAACTGCGGCGAACGGGACAACGCTTCGGCCATCGCGCGCTGAGGAGCGTCGAAAATGGAGATGTCCTGCACCGCGCCGATGCCGATCCCGGTTTCCTTGGTGAACTCGGCAATGACGGGCTTCATGGGCACCAGATATGGCGACCAGATCATTCCATTGACATCCGCCTTTCCGGCGGCTTTCGCAGCCGCGATGGTTTGCTCCTCCATCGTCGCGGCATGAGCGAAGGGCGTGGTTCCTGGCACGAAGTTCGCCACGGTAAGCCCGACGCTGCCTTGCAGGAACGTACGTCGCGAAAAACCTGACCTGGACATGACTTCCTCCTCGCTTGTTGGCTTTGTGCGTTTATTTGTAGGGTGCCCCGGCGGAGCGTTGCTCGCCGTATGAAAAAGCGGGCCGCGCGGCCGCGCAGCTCAAAATGCGGGAAATGGACAATGGAAGAGATTCTGTTGCCTGCGCGGGGCAGGGAACACGCAACCGTTCAACCAGCCGAGAGGAAAGACCCAAAGGACCTCCCGTAACTCTGACCTCCCGCACCCCGGACTTTTGCTGCCACAGCGCATCAGGATGGCCCGGTACAATCAGTGCGTTCAACTCCCTGGACAGCCGCGTTCGTGCCACGGTCGATGTTTGAGCACATCGTATGTTGAGCGATTTCGATCCGCAACATGATTGAAGGTCGCGGACCTTTCGCGTGACGAAAACCAACGGACACGTTGCAAATGGCCCCGGCGGGCCGCTGCGTCAGGCAACGGTCTCGACGTCCCACTTCGGCGCCCGCTCGGGTGGGTCGGCGATGCGGATGTTTTTCTTCCGTAGTGCGGAAATGGTTCGCATTTCGTCATCGCTCAACGAAAAATCGAACACGTCGAGATTTTCAGAGATGTGCCGTTCTTCAAGCGCACGCGGGACAGCCGCGACCATCGGCTGCTGAACAAGCCAGCGCAGGCAGATTTGCGCGTGCGTTTTTCCATGCGCCTTGGCGATCTTGCCGATGAACGGGTCGTCGAGAAGCTTTCCGCGCGCGACGGGGCAGTAAGCGGTGAGGATCATGCCGTGGTGCTTGAGAGCCGAGATCATGCGATCCTGCGGCAGATAGGCATGATACTCGATCTGATTGGTGACCAGGGGTTCTGTACAGACGCGCACCGCCTCGTCGAGCATGGCGAGCGTAAAATTCGACACGCCGATGTGACGTGTGATTCCGCGGCGTTTGGCCTTGGCAAGCGCGCCCAACGTTTCCGTAAAAGGCACTTTGGGCTGCGGCCAATGAACTAACAACAGATCGACATAGTCGAGACCGATAGCCTTGAGACTCGTTTCCGCGGAGCGAAGAAAATCCGCCTCGCGCGCGTCCAGCTCGGTGACCTTGGTGGTGACGAATAATTCCCCGCGAGCAATGCCGCTCGCGCGAATGCCTTCACCCACACGTTCTTCGGTACCGTATTTGCGAGCTGTATCGATGTGTCGATAGCCGGCAGCGATTGCTGCTGCGACGAGCTCAGCCGGACGATGCGGCAGCTCCATGGTACCGAAACCGATCGCCGGCATCTTTGCACCATGCGCGGTGAGCACGGGGGCCTTTGCGGACTGCATTTTCAACTCCGCGGCAGAGAAACGGAAGTAGACATTATTGCAGCGGGCAGGCCGCTGTAAACTTGCGTCGCCGTGTTCTTGATTGGCGGATCTGGAACATCGCAGCCTTCGTCGTTGATATTTCGCATCGGGGCGATGATGAAAAATATTTTTGCGGTGTTGTTCGGGATTGTGGTTCTTGTTTCCAACGCCAACGACAGTCCAAGTTATTGAAATCGCAAAGACGTGGCACAAAGTCTCGGGACCACTTAAACCAAATTGAATTTCAAAGCGTCTTGCGCCGAGTTGCCAAACTGAAATTACAATGTCTGCTTTACGAGGTAAGGCGACAGGATTATTTGCCGGGCATATGTCTGCTTTTGCGGTCGCTGTCGGAAGCAAAGCGGACATGACATATTGCGGCGCATATATCTGCTTTTTTGACCCAAAGCGGACATGCAAGGATCGTAGTGCCACCATTTATTTGTGACTTGCTCGATCACGCACTCGGCCGTAGGCGGGCCGTGCCAAGCAGGCGCCAAACCACCGTGTTACTGCCGCGTGGTCCGACAGATTCAGTCGGCCCATCTTGCCCCACACGAGAATGCCCGCCACGTTTAGGTCGGCGACGGTAAAGCTATTGCCGGCCAAATAATCGCGCCGCGCTAAGGCGTCATTGAGCACGCCTAGCGGCTTTTTTAGCAACAACTCGTCGCGTTCTGCATATGAAGCATCGCGCGCAAATTCGGGCAGCACTGCGCGATGGTTCAACAAATCGAGCAGTAAAGCTTCCATCTCCAACATGGCCCAGAAGCTCCACTGAGCTGCCAAACCCAAAACTTCGGGACTGGCACAGTGCATTGGTCCTTTGTATTTTTGCGCAAGGTAGAGGTTGATCGCCATTGATTCCCACAACACCAGATCACCATCCACGAGGGTTGGAATTCGAGCGTTTGGATTCAGTTGTCGATATTCGGCGCTCTGGAGATCGTCGGCTCGAGTGCTCTTCTCTATTAGCTGATATGGCTGACCCATCTCTTCGAGCATCCAGAGGCAACGCATCGCTCGCGATCTGGGGTTGCCAAAGAGTTGCAGCATCGTCCGCTCCTAAAGACGCGGTTGACTCTTAAATGGTAGCACGTCGCGTCGTAGAAATGATCGCGTTCGCCCTTCCGGCCGGCCTGCTGAGGGCACCTAACGGATATCGAAAGTACACTCATTCTTTGCGCTGCTTAGATGGTCAGTACAGGATCTTACGCACGCCAAAATGGCTTGTTTGCCTCCCAATCCGCGTCATAGCGGGTGAGGCCTATATCCCGAAGTGAACGGTTGGACATCGCTGCGAGGGCGCGTCGCCTATTAGCCTTAGCTAACATGCTGGTTGCATCGCCGAATGATCGCTTTCAGGGTAGCAGACATCCTGATTGCATTGCGAGATGTCGACTTATGACCCAAAGCGGACATTGGCATCACTTCCAATATGTCAGCTTTAGCCGCTACAGTGGCCGTGTCTGGGGGCTGAAAACATGTCTGATGCAAATCGGTTGATGTATCTTCGGATCGCTTTAATTGTCATCGGCCTTGCGTGCATATTTGGCTTTTATCCATTGACCATTGTGTGGCCCTCTGGCTGGGCGTGGGGTCACGGACATTCACATTATCTGCTGATGATTATTGGCTTGTACGCGACGCTCGGCGTATTTCTACTCATCGCATCGCGAGACCCCTACGCGAACAAGAGCCTTATCTGGTTCACCGTGTGGTCGAGCGTGGTTCACGGCGCGATCATGGGCGTACAGGCATTCAGCGATGCGAGTGAACGCGGCCATTTCATAGCGGATGTACCAGCGCTCTTCCTTGTGGCGATAGTTCTCGCAGCATTGATGCCTCGTAATGCGCAAGCATGAGGACATCCGGACGTTAATGGTCGTTAGCCCATTCACGCCAATAGGCGGGGTGTAGATTGATCCGTGCGTTGTAATCGGCCCGGACCCATCCACCGAGAACACGGCGGCAGGGAAAAGCTATCGGGCGCTCGCCGGTTGGATCGATGACGGCCAATTCTAGATCGCGGTTAAATGGCGCGGTCGATATTTCTTGCCACATAAGGTCGCCCGACAAAGGCTCTGTCATCCGCTTAACACAAAAAACAAAAGCAGAAAGTCAGAAGGCGGACATAGTGGCAGGAAATAATAATGTTGACTTCACATCGAGAACTACAGCGACTTGAATACCGGGCCGCCATTTTCAAGAATCTGCGGTACAAAGGTAAGGGGTAAGGAACTATCTATGGCCCCCCAATGAAATCATCGATCGTCAAACGTTCCGTCGTCATTGCTGGACACAAGACCAGCGTCCGTCTCGAAGATGCGTTCTGGAGTGATCTTCAAAAAATAGCGCAAGTCACCAGGCAACACGCTCTTACTTGATTGCACTTGATTGCAGAGATCAACCGGACACCACTTCAGCAATCAATAAAGATTAAGTAGCGGACGCACATCGTGCAGTGTGTGAGAGGTGGTCCCCTCTCTTTTTGGAAGAGGTGCGGTCCATTGTCCGCTTTTGGTCCAAAGCGGACATGCATTAGTGCACTGCAAATGTCCGCTTTCATGGGTAAAGCGGACATGGCTGTATCGCACATGTCTGCTATCAACCCAAAGCGGACACGGAACTGGTCAGCGTTTGAAAAAAATATGCGTTATTAACGCAGGTCAGGGTAGTACAGCTTCGTTTCAACACAATAAGAGCCTACCTGAAAAAATAGGTCTATTCGGGCCGAAGAGAAAAATGGACGTAAAGCTAACGATACTCTGCTTATTAATTGGAGCCGTTGTTGGGCTCTCTCACCTTTATCGAAAACATACTGCCAATTGGGAAAGCGAGGCAGGCAATCAGCATCGCCAGACGGGCGATCCCAGCAGCCTAAATGAGCTCTTTTGGAGGCCGTATTGATGAAGTCTGGGGATCTATTTTCTAGATACCGACGGATTTCAAAATGGAGCGGATTGGTGGCAGCAGTCGCTATGGTGTTACTGACTTTAGCTGCTAGTGCGCAGATGGTTGGCAACGAGAAGGGCAAAAGACATCGGGACACTCAAAAAACAGAAGATCAGGCAAAAAAGAAAGTGAATGAGAAGGCATACGAAGACGCTCTAAAAAACATACCCGCCTCGAGCGAGAAGCCAGACCCCTGGAAGAGCATGCGATAGGTCACGTCACTAAGCGGCGTGAGGTGTTCATGCGTGAGATAGAGCGAACATGCCGACTGCAGTGCGACATGTCCGCTTATGACCCAAAGCGGACATCATCAGATCGTAGCTAAACCGCTGGCACCTGAGTGGGCGATCAGCAGGTGGCTGAAAGTCCAATCCCTATCGAAATACCTGCAAACGAAGATGGTCGAGTTCCGTGCCATTCTGGTGCGCCTTGTTCCATCCAGGCCAGTTTGTCGTCGTGAATGCGACGAGACTCGGAGTTCAATCTCAAAATCTCCTGCGGGTGCTGTTTTCAGAAAACGCAGACGGTTCCAAGTTGTATTTCGGCGGGAGTGCGGTACATCACATGACAGTTCCACAACACCCATTTACGATTTGAGTCTGGTTGAAGCATCTCGTTCGCTGTGAACAAATCCGGTGAAGGAAAGAGCCGATAAATGGCAGGTGAGATCCATAACATCCGGCAAGGGAGAAGTGGATCTTATCCATCCGAGGGATCGCCGCGGCGTCTCGCAGCCATACTGGCCGCCGATATCTCCGGCTACAGCCGGCTCATGGCGATCGATGAGGAGGGGACGCACGCGCGGGTCAAGCGACACCGTCGCGAACTCATCGAGCCCACTGTCGCTGAGCACCACGGAAGGATTGTCAAAAATACGGGAGACGGTTTTCTTGCGATATTCGACAGCCCTGTCGAAGCTGTTCGCTGTGCGATCGTCATCCAACAGAGCATGGTAGGGCGTAACGCGGCGCTCCCACGCGAACAGTGGATACTATATCGGATTGGCGTCAATCTTGGGGACGTCATTGTCGAACCTGATGACGTCTATGGCGATGGCGTCAACATTGCAGCGCGGCTCGAGGGAATTGCCAATCCGGGTGATCTCTACATTTCCGGAGGTGTCTACGAGCAGATTAAACACAAACTGGTTTGCGGTTATCAGTCGCTCGGCGACCGGCAAGTCAAAAATATCACGGAGCCAATCAGTGTTTACCGGGTGCTGCCCGATCCTGACGCCGTCATTAAGGCGAGACCAACGCGGGGACTTGCCGTGGCCGTTGTCTTGTGCGTGAGCCTGATTGCCAGTTTGTTTACCGCCGCCACAGTCTGGTACCTCTTCGTATGGCAGCCGAGGCAGTTGGTCGCTCCTCTGCAACCGTCCCCGGCGCAGACGCCTAACGCGGCCAAATCGACTTCAGCCGCGTCGCAAACGGCAACGCCGACCAAGCCGGAGGCGGGGCCATCGGCTGGAGCTCGCACCACACCGCAAGTGGCTGTGGTCCCGCCGGCGTCGCCGTCCGCACTGCAGCCTGTCATTGAACCCGAAATGGTGACGCTGCCCGGTGGGAAATTCGAAATGGGCAGCAACGACGATGCTTCGGAGAGACCGATCCATCAAGTCAACGTTAAACCCTTTGCCATCGGCAAATTTCCGGTCACAGTGCGCCAGTGGAACCAGTGCGTTGCAGCCAACGCCTGTGCCTATCGGCCAACGGGCAAAGACGATGCCCCAGTTAGCAATGTGAGCTGGACCGACACGCAACAGTTCACAGAGTGGCTTTCCCGGGTCACTCAAAAGAAATACCGGCTACCGAGTGAAGCCGAATGGGAGTACGCGGCGCGAGGAAGCAAGCAGACGAAGTACTGGTGGGGCGATCAGCTGCAGTCCGGTATGGCCAACTGCAACGGATGCAATGAAGCCTACGATGCCACGCAGCCTTTGATGGTGGGCAGCTTCAAACCCAATCCCTTTGGCCTGTACGATATGGGCGGCGGTGTCGATCAATGGGTCGTGGATTGCTGGCACAAGAACTATCAGGCAGCGCCCGCAGATGGTTCTGCCTGGATGGACGCAGATTGCTCCGCACACGTAATCCGGTCCGGTTCGTGGAAGAACGACCCGAGTTATGTTCGACCTGCGAGCCGTGATCGCTACGATACAAACGTACGCTACCCGACGCACGGGTTTCGCGTCGCCTACTCACTCTAGGGGGCGTCCATGGACATCAGGCGAATTGCGGTCCTGGCGGTGATGGTGATGCTGCTCCCGGTAGCTGCGCACGCTCAAGGAACGCCCGCGGGCAAAGACGCATACCTTTATTTCGTGTGGCCGCGGGATGGCTTGAAAGTCAAAAGTCCATTCTGGTGCCGCTTCGGACTCCGCAACATGGGCCTGAAGGGAACGCAGGTACTCGACGTCGGCATCCAGGGGGCGCAATATCCGTCGCGGCAGTACATCATCAAACGCGCCGGCA
>Ga0126383_10002906_pt1 | contig 11207 bp, 12 predicted proteins | sample PanSoiMetPlot_35_FD_96882 | JGI IMG/M metagenome (GOLD analysis project Ga0126383, IMG submission 96882) | Tropical forest soil microbial communities from Panama - MetaG Plot_35 | ecosystem: Environmental > Terrestrial > Soil > Tropical forest > Bulk soil | place: Panama | collected 2016-02-17
GGCCATGGCGTTCGCGTGCCTGGCGTTGTGCAGCCAAAGCTGATCCTCCATCAGGCCAAGAAACTGGGCGGACAGGTAGCGCATCTTCGACGCCAGCTATGTCTGCTGCTTTCGCAGGAATGGCACGCTCGCGGCGGGCTCCTCGATCATCACCACCACGGCCTCCGCGCCGATCGCGCCGTTCTTCGTCCCGCCGAAGCTCAGCACGTCCGCGTGGGCGGCCAGGTCGGTAAGTGAGCAGCCGAGATGGGCGGCCGCGTTGGCAAGCCGGGCCCCGTCTATGTACAGCCGCAAATCCTCCGCCTGGCAGAACCCCTGCAGCGCCTTCAGTTCGTCGAGCGTGTAACAGGTGCCTAGTTCTGTGACTTGAGAGATTGCCACCACGCGTGGCTGCGCCCTGTGCTCGTCACCCCGGCCCTCCAGTTTGGCGGCGATCAGGCCGGGGGTGAGCTTGCCATCGGGGGTGGTCACGGTGAGCAGCCTGTTGCCAAGAATCCGTTCGATGGCACCGCACTCATCGACGTTCACGTGTGCGGTCTCTGGACAGATCACGGCCTCGTAAGGGCGCAGCAACAGGCTGAGCCCCAGCACGTTGGCGCCCGTTCCGGTGAAAACGAAGAAGACGCCTCCTCGTGCGCCGAAGGCGTCGCGAAGAGTGGCGGTGGCCCGATCGGTCCACGGATCGGCACCGTAGGCGCTGGCGTCTCCGGCATTGGACTGCACCAGCGCACGGACAACCGCCTCGTGCGCACCCGCATGGTTGTCGCTGCCGAAGCTCTTACGAGAGTTCACGGATCGAGCCTAGAGCCTGCCCCGACGGGTCCTGGAGCCAGTCGGCCAGGCACCGGATGCCCCGGCGCAAATGACAGGGCCACCTGACGAGCTGGGACTGCCCGGAGGCGCCCGGCTGTCGGGTGGCCCTGACCGCAGTGATCGTGCCCTATCTCAGGGGCTCGTGATGGATCTCAGGGGCTGTGGATGTGCTGCGCGGGCGTGAACTTGTAGCTGGCGGTGAAGTTCACCGCGTCGCCGCTGGCGGTGACGGGACAGGTGTCGTTGTAAAGGTGCAGGTTGCTGCCCTTAGTGAGGACCTTCAGTGTGTTGGTCGCGTTGGTGAATGTGGCCGTGACCTTTCCGTTGTTGGCCGTGGCCGATGTGCCGTTTATCACGGCACTGCAGCTGATGGGACTAGTAATGGTCAGCTTCCCATGTATGCCCGTGATGGTCATGCTCGCCGTTTTTGTCGTGCTGTTGTAGGAAACCCCGTTGAGCGGCATCTTGGTTTTGATCGTCACCGAGACGGTCGCGCCCATAGCGCTACAGCCGCTGAACGCCAGCGAGGTGAAGGTCCCGAGGGCCTTGCCGGCCAAGCCGCTGCCCGTCTTGAGCGTGCCCTTTGCGGTGGAGGACGTGCACGTCACCGAAAGACCAGCGGTCACGTCGTTTACGACGGTCTTCCCTGCCTTCGCAGTAACGGCACCGCCGGGCTTGACGGTCCAGGTAGTCGCCGCCAGTGCGGGTGCGGCGGCCAAGCCGACTACTGACGCTGCTGCTGCACTCAGGACCAGAGCCCTTCCCAAACTCTTGAGAATCGCCCTCACTCCCTTTCCCTGCCGTTCGCCTGATGCCCCGAAGCGATCAGGCTGCTGTTTCCGCAGCTCATCGCCCAGTCCCCGGAGGCGGTCGCCGCGCATACCTGGCCCAAAGGTACAGGTCCGGCCGCCGCGTGACCATACCCGCGAGTAAGGGTAGGTGGGAAGTTCGTCTCACGTTCCTCTGGCGGCGGCCTGGCTCAGCAGGTCGCGGCAGACGGTGCCCAGGCTACGGCCCGCCGCCTCCAGGGCCATCGGCAGCGTGCTCGTTTCGGTCAGCCCGGGTGCCACGTTGACCTCGAGAAAGAAGACCTTGCCATCCGACACGATGAGGTCCGTGCGGGACAGGTCGCGCAGGCCGAGCGCGCAGTGGGCGGTGACGGCCGCGTTGGCGGCCTCCTTGGCGTCCGCCTGGGAAAGCCGCGCGGGGACGTGGAACTCCGTCTCTCCCGGCGTGTAGCGCGCCGCGTAGTCGTAGCTGCCGGCCAGGGGGTGGATCTCCACCGCAGGCAGGGCTTCTGGGCCGCTGCCCAGGTCGATGACGCCAACAGCTATCTCAGTGCCGAGCACACACCGCTCGATGAGCGCGGTGTCGCCATAGGCGAAGCAGCCGATCATAGCGGTCGGCAGATCCTCGGGCTGGCTCACCCGGGCCGCCCCGAGAGCCGAGCCGCCCTGGGCTGGCTTGATGAACAAGGGCAGGCCCAGCGTGGCCATGATCCGGTCCAGAACCGCTGAAGCGCCAAGATCGTGGAAGGTCTCCCTGGGCAACGTCACCGACGGTGGCGTGGCGAGCCCGGCCGAGCGCGCGATCGCCTTTGCCACTGGCTTGTCGAAGGCAAAGCGGCAGGCATCCGGGGGCGCCCCGACATAGGGCACGCCGAGCAGGGTCAGCACCTCCTGGATCGACCCGTCCTCCCCGGAGGCGCCGTGAATGGCCGGGAACACCGCGCTGGGCCGGTCGGCGGTGATCGCCGGGATCAGGCCCGCGTCCGCGTCCGCGACGTCGGCCTCGACCCCGGCCTCGCGCAGCGCATCGCGGAGCCTGGCCCCGGACCGCAGCGACACCTCTCGCTCCGGGGAGAGCCCACCGGCCAGGACTAGGACGTGCCCCAGTTCGCTCATTGCCGGGTAGCGCCGGCGGCCGGGCCAGTGAGGTCCGCCGGGCCGGCCCCGCCTAGCGTGCCCGCCCGGGACACGGCGCCGAAGGTGGCGCAGATCTCGGTCTCGGCGCCCACCACCTCGGCCAGACGGCGGACGCCTTCCCTGATGCGCGCCGGTTCCGGGAAACAGTAGGACAGCCGCAGATGCTCCGCTCCGCCGCCGTCGCCATAGAACCCGGTGCCGGGCACGTACGCCACCCGGGAGGAGATAGCCCGGGGCAGCATCGATTTGGAGTCCAGGCCAGGCGGAAGGCTGAGCCATACGTAGAACCCGCCAGCGGGGCGGGTCCACCGGCAGCCTTCCGGCATGACCGCGCTGAGCGCCTCCAGCATGGTGTCCCTGCGCTCCCGGTAGAGCTCACGGAACACCTTGATCTGCTCCCGCCACGGCTGGTTTGCCAGGTACTCGCCGATCATGAGCTGGGCCAGGCTGGAGTGGCACAGCACCGCCGCCTCGGCGGCCAGGACCAGCTTGTCCCTGATCCCCGTTGGGGCGACGGCCCATCCCACGCGCAGCCCGGGCGCGATGGTCTTGGAGAACGAGCCGAGGTACACAACGCCGTGCGGGTCATCGGCACGCAGAGCGCGCTGTGGTTCGGAGTCGAAGCCGAGCAGGCCGTACGGGTTGTCCTCGACAACCAGCAGGCCGGCCCGCTGGCAGATGCGGAGCACCTCGGCCCGGCGCTCGGCACTGAGCGTCACCCCGGCGGGGTTGTGGAACGAAGGAACCGTGTACAGGAACTTCACCCGCTGGCTCTGGCTGGCGAGCCTGGCGATGCATTCATCCAGCGCCTCGGGTATCAGCCCGTCGTTATCCATCGGCACGTGGACGACGCGTGCCTGGTAGGAAGCGAAGGTTCCGAGGGCCCCCACGTAGGAGGGCCCCTCGGCGAGGATCACGTCCCCCGGATCGACGAAGATGCGGGTGATGAGGTCGAGCGCCTGCTGCGAGCCGACCGTGACGACCACGTCGTCGGGATGGGCGTGGATTCCCTCCAGCGCCATCACCTCGCAGATGCCCTCGCGCAACGCGGGATCGCCCTGCCCCGACCCGTACTGCAGGGCGACCGCGCCATGCTGCGCAACCAGCTGGCCCGCCATCTCGCCCACGGCATCCAGTGGCAGGGCGGTGATGTAGGGCATTCCTCCGGCCAGCGACACGATCTCCGGCCTGGCGGCCACCGCGAACAGAGCCCTGATCTCCGAGGCAACCATGCCTCTGGCCCGCGCGGCGTACCGGCCTGCATGCGCGTCCAGCAGCGACCCGTGCGAGGCGGTAGCCTGCTCCGCCGCGGTGGCCTCAGCCAGGGCTGGCGCCTCCTGCCCGCCATGAGCGACGTGGCTAGGACGGGCAGGTTCGTTAGGCACGGGTCTCTCCTCGCGATGGATGGGTACCATGTCAGGGTACGGGGCTGCCGGGGCTCCGCCCGTGCTATCTGGCTTTCGCCGGGCGCCTTTGCGCTGGTCTGTCCCGTTTGGGAGAACCGCACTTAGAGACGAAAGGGTGCCAGTGCCACGCCGTCTCGCCAGCGTAACTCTGGACAATCTGGACGATCTACCGTATAAGTGCCGAAAGTGTGTCTTCTGGGAACTAGACCCGGTGAGCCACGCCCGGGCGCAGGAGGTCGGTGACCCCGCCCTGGAAAAGGAGGCCTGGGTTTCCGCGATGCTGCTCGAATGGGGCAGTTGCGGGAAGATCGCCTATGTCGACAGCGTGCCGGTCGGCTATGTCCTCTACGCCCCGCCGCTCTATGTCCCGCGGTCGGTTGCCTTTCCCACCAGCCCGGTCAGCGCGGACGCGGTTTTGCTGATGACGGCCAACATCCTGGCCGAGTTCCAGGGTGGCGGCCTGGGGCGGATGCTGGTCCAGGGCGTCGCCAAGGACCTTACCCGCCGGGGTGTCAAGGCCGTCGAGGCGTTCGGTGACCGTCGGGGAGACGGCATCTCGTGCGTGCTGCCAGCGGATTACCTGCTGGCAGTCGGGTTCAAAACCGTCCGGCCCCATCACCATTTCCCGCGGCTGCGGCTTGAGCTCAAGACCACGGTCTCCTGGCGCGAGGACGTCGAGGTCGCCCTGGAACGCCTGCTCGGCTCCATGACCCCCGAGCGCGCCCTCCGCCTGGCCTGAGTAGAGCCGGCCATCGCGATAGGCCAGCCACAGCCTGAGCTCAGCCGGACAGAAATGCTGGTCAACGGGCACGTACACTGCACGGGGCGTCCGGGGTTTCGGCCCGCCAACGCTGGGCCAGCCAGAGCCTGAACCCAGCGCTAGCAGAAGTTGGCTAACGAGCCCGTACCGGGGGCGTCGGGGTTCCGGGGGCTCGGCCCCCGGGTTAGCACAACGGCGGGGCCTGCGGCGAAGCTGACTGAAAGTCAGCGAGCATGCTGGGCCAGCCAGAGCCTGAGCCCAGCGCTACAGAGGTTGAATGGCCGGGGTCTGTCTGCTTGATCACGTGCGGCGCGCCTGCGTGATCGCGCGGGGTGGCGGGTCTACGCCGGATGTATGAGGTATCCAGATGGTGGCCTGACCGCTGCTGGGCGGGCCAGGCGTGAGAGGGTGCGGCTGCAGGCCGCGCACCTTTTTGAGCAGGATGTCGGTGCGGTGCAGGTGGCGCACCGGTTGCGGGTCAGTGCCAAGTCGGCGTATCAGTGGCGGCGGCGCTGGCGGGCTGGTGGCGGGGCCGCGCTGGCGTCCAAAGGCGCTGGTGGGGCGGTGTGCCGGCTGGACGATGGGCAGGTGGCGCGGCTGCGGGCGGCGCTGGAGGGGGGCCCTGCCGCGTGGGTCTGGGACCAGGATCAGCGGTGGACGCTGGCGCGGGTCACCACGCTGATCGCCCGGCTGTTCCACGTGCGCTATACCCTGCGTGGCACATGATCATGCGGAGGCCGTACTCGCGCACCCCGACACGCCGGGACCACCCGGCAGAAGCCGCACGAAAGCCCAGGTCACAGCCGCGGAGGTTAAAGAACAAGCTAAGCCGCCTGATCGGCTCATTCTGTATCCCGCCGCGCCGGAATCCGGGCCGACTCAGCCGCGGAGTCGTCGAGTTGGCTGATGCGGGGCTGGAGTCGTGACAGAGCCGGCGGCAGCCACCAGGTGCGGTGGCCGAGCAGCGTGAGCGAGGCTGGAAGGAGTTGGCAGCGTACGAGTAGTGAGTCGGCCAGGACGGCGATGGCGGTGCCGATGCCGAGGATCTTCAAGACGATGATATTCGAGGTGCCAAAGACGCCGATCGACACGGCGAACAGGACCGCAGCCGAGGTGACGATCCGGCCGACGGTGGCGACGCTGCCGCTGATCGCCTCTCGCTCGGTGCGGCCCTGCAGCCTTGCCTCGCGGATGCGGCTGAGCAGGAAGACGCCGTAGTCGGTCGAGATCGCGAAGACGAGCGCGGCCAGCACGAGCGGGATGGTGAGGTCGAGCGCGCCTTGGCTGGTATAGCCGAGCAGCGATTCGAAGCGCCCGTCCTGGAAGATCAGGATCAGCGCCCCGAACGCCGCGGCCAGCGTGAGCGCATTCATCAGCAGTGCGAGCAGCGGCGCGACAAGCGAGCGGGAGAGCAGAAACAGGATGATCAGCATCGCTACGCTGAGCAACACGATCGCCAGCGGGAGGTGCGAGCCGATCGCGCTGCGTTCGTCATAGAACGAGGCGGCATCTCCGCCGACAAACAGCGGGAAGCTGGCCTTGAGGCCGCGTAGCTCGCCGACCAGGCGCTGGGTCGAATCGCTGAAGGGTGTATTACGTGCAACCAGGTTGATCTGCCAGGTGTCGTTGCCCAGGCGCTGTGGTGGCGCGACGGCGCGGACGCCGTCGAGGTGGCGTGCCCTGCCGGCGACTGCGGCTGCCGCGGTGGCGTCTGCGGGCGCCTTGAGGGCGAGGTAGAACGGCGTACCGCTGTTGGGAACGAATTCGCTGGAGTGATTGATCGCCTGGTCGGCCTGGAACGCCTGGGCGGTTGCCGGCAGGCTGCTCGCGTCGACCGTCGTCCAGTGGACGCGCAACACGGGCGATGCGATCGCGAGCAGCAAGACCACGACAACCGTCGCCACCGGCGCCGCGTGCTCGGTGACGAAGCGGCCGACGCCGCGCCAGAAGCGTGCAGGCTGGGCCAGCCGTTTCGGGTCACGCCAGCGCGGCAGCGTCAGCGCATCCACACGCGGTCCGAGCAGGCGAAGAACGACCGGGAGCACGATGATGGCGGCGAGCATGGCCACCGTCGAGGCGACAAGCCCGCCGTAGCCCATCGATTGAAGGAAACGCAGCGGGAAGACCAGCAGCGCGGCCATGGAAGCGGCCACCGTGGCGGCGCTGAACACGATCGTGTGACCGCCGCGGGTCAGCGCGCGCCGCAGGGCGAGCTGCAGGTCTGCCGTCCGTGCGCGCTCCTCGCGATAACGGGAGAGAAGCAGCAGGCTCCAGTCGATCGAAAGCCCGATCGAGAGCCCGGTGACGAGGTTGAGCGCGTAGATCGACAGTGAGGTGACCGAGGCGAGCTCGCGCAGCAGGAAGAAGCTGACGATGACGGTGATCCCGCCCGTGAGCGGCGCCAGCAGGCTCGCCACGAAGCCCCGGAAGATAAAGAAGGAGAGCAGCACGATCAGCGGAACGGCCAGCAGCTCAGCCCGGCGCAAGTCGCCCTCGATCGTTTTCGAGATTTCGTGGTTTGCTACCGGGTTGCCGCCAAGCCTGACCTGCGGGTTGTTGGCGAACGCGGTGAGCAGCCGCTTCCCGGCCTGCTCCTGCTGCGTGTCGTCCAACGGCCGGAACGCCGCGATCAGGTAGGTCGAACGGCCATCCCGCCCGACCATGGCCGGGTTGTGGGCGGAGCGCCAGTCGAGGACGGCGACGACCGCAGGATCGCTGCGCAGTTTCGTTTCGACGGCGGCGATTGCTTGCTGCGAGCTGGCCATGGTGACCGGGGCCTGAAGGCGCATGAGAGCGAGGACGCTGTTTGCCGGGTCAATCCCGGCGGCCCGCGCGATGCTCTCGCGTGCCTCGGCGCTGCCGGAGCCGGCCACGTCGAACCCACGCGGCTTGAGGTGCTCGCGGACACTGCCCCCCAGCGGCACTGCGATCGCAGTGATCACGACGACGACCGCGAGCAACCGCCAAGGACGGCGATTGATCAGGTCGGCAAGCCGGGAGAACACTACGGGCCCGTCCAGGCGCCGTGCGCAAACTCGCTTTCTGGGTCTTCGCCGGCATGCCCGGGAGCCTGGGTCACCCCGTACAACAATCCGTGCTCGATTACCGCCAACTTCCCACCGACCTTACTCATCACTGCGTCCCGATCCCAGCAACGATCGACCAGGTGTCCGAGGCTCGGCAAGGCAAATAAGCGGCAGATCACCGGCAGTTTCCGCCCGCGCCGGCACGGGGTTGACCTTGCGCCGCGGCGAGCCGATCTGCCGGCGGTGACGGCGGATAACCCCGGCGGAGTAATCCAGGGCTTGGCGGAACAATGGCAGCGCGGCAGGGAAGGAAAGCATCTGGAGCCCCGTGGCGGACGATGCGGATTATGGTCGATCGCTTCAGCTGCCAGGGGCTTCGCCATGCCCCATGGCGACACGCCGTACCTGAACAGGATCCAGCCCCGAGACCTCAAGATCAGGATGAAACGCTCACTGCCCCGCGTCTTACCCGCGGGGCAGTATGCGTTGTCAAGCTCGGGACGCCAGTTCGAATACCCGAGGATTCTCCTACGGTCCTGGTGGGTTGTCGGGGTTGGAGCCACTCGCCCTGATTCCAAGCTGGTAGTCGGGCCCGACTCCCACCTTCGTTCTGCGGAGCTTGCCTCTTGAGCTAGTCGGAAGGTGCACACGCACTGCCGTCCGGAGATCATGCCGAATACATGCCCGAATAGCCGGTTGAGCCAATGTTCGCGCAGGTCACGACGCTTCCGCCAGAGGTCTGTAAAGCCGCCCTTCAGGCCCGGTTCAACCAGGATGCGGCAGCGAGTGGATCAACGCGCGCAGCATCGAAGTACAGCAGCCAGACAACACCTTGCCCCGACCGCATCCAAACCCCGGCCATCCCCACGAGAGCGCCAAGGCCGTCAGCGACTCTGCCGCCACTCACAGCCAGCTCTGAGCAAGCTTCCAGGATTCCCTCAGCCGCTCATCCGTAGTACCGGTAAAGGGATCCGACACGAACGAAGGAGGCGGGCAATGGCTCAGACACAAGCCGGATACCGCCGCAAGTGGAAGAAGTGGCTGGCCATCTACCTGGCCGTCGCCGCGGTCGTCTACCTGATCGTGTTCCTCGTGTTCTTCAACCACGGGGGAGGCGGCGGAGGCCTTGGCTACTGACAAAAGGCCCCGGTCCGGGGCAACGGGGGCGGGGGCACGAGCTCCCGCCCCTGTTTTGCCTGGCCCACGCAGGCTGTGCTGGCGCCCCGGCCAGTCCTGGAAGATCCAGCTGGCCTGGGCCGTGTCCCGGAAGATCCGGTGTGGTGTCCTCCGCCTCGGTTCATCACCCAGAGCCCGATGCCTCCCGGGTCGTGTACACAGAGGTGTACCGGCTTCTGGCCAGTGCCCCGAGCGATCAGGCCACGGGCCATTGGCGGGCCATTAGCCCCGGTATCACACAGTCCATGACGGTCACTAGCGGTGCATCGGGTCCCCAGGTCAGAGCGGTCAGGGACCCGGATCTGTCGGATTCCCAAGCTGATAGTGGGGGTTCGATTCCCCTCACCCGATCCACCCTCGCCCGCTCCAACCTGAAAGCCCAAGTCACGGGCCTGATCTCGACTGCAGCCCTGATCCTTTAGTGGTCTTGCTGATCTTCGCGGGCCATTACCGGGCCATTTAGCCGATGCGAGCCTCAACGATTCAGGGGTGGGGCGAGGTTAGTTACTGATCGTGTTGTGCCTGTTTTCGGGCGGTGGTATCTGGTTCGCGTGTTCCCGGCGGGTGGCTGTGCTGCCCGATGTGCTCGGGGGCACCGGCTCCGACTGCGCCGGGGCGGGCTCCTTTCCGGGTCGCAGGGACAAGGTGGCTGGTCAGGCACGACACCCTGTCCAGCTCAGTATCACGTGTGCTGGCCGCGTTAGCTGGCAGCGGTATGTTCGCCGCCATCCACGGCCCTTCCAGTAGCGACCCCGCCGCCTCGCCGGGCGGCTCTCACAAACTGCCGCACCTTTGCCGCTGTTCTGCCTGGCCGCGACAGCACCGCGACGGCATCATGCAAGGGCTACATGGCCCAACCGTTCTGCGAGGAACGGGCTGAGCCGCAACCCCACATGCGTGGCGAGTGACACAAACACCCATCCGAGGAGAGACGATGACCCCGATCGATCCGCAGGAGCTAGCCAGCCGCTACGTGGCGATCTGGAATCAGCCAGATGACGAACTGCGCCGCAAGGCGATCCAGAACCTGTGGTCCGACGATGGGGCCCAAAGGTAATACAAAAGGAGATAGTCATGTTCAGTCCAAAAGCGGCGTTTAGTGGTTTTTCGGTCAACGACCTTGGGCAGGCCAAGGAGTTCTACACCGAGACTCTGGGGCTGACGGTGACCGATGGTGTTGGGGGCACCCGTATTCAGCTTCCTGGTGGCAGCCAGGCATGGATGTACCCGGCGAAAGACCACGCGCCTGCTACTTATACAATGCTCGACTTTGTGGTCGACGATATCGACGAAGCGGTGGACGAACTCACCAGCCGTGGCGTCCGTTTCGAACGATACGAGGGCATCCCGCAAGATGACCGAGGCATCCTACGCGGTCAAGAGAAGGGTATGGGCCCTAACATTGCCTGGTTCAAGGACCCAGCCGGAAATATCTTGGCAGTGCTGGAGACTGATTACGTAGCAGAAGTTGGTTAACGAGCCTGTACCGGGGGCGTGGGGGTTCTGGGGGCTCGGCCCCCCGGGTTAGCACAACGGCGGGGCCTGCGGCGAAGCTGACTGAAAGTCAGCGAGCATGCTGCGCCAGCCCCGCCGCCCGCCGCGGTTAGAGGAAGTCGGCTAGCTCGCGGAGCAGGGCCGACTTGGACCGCGCACCGACGAGTTCCCTGACGACCTCGCCGTTTGAGAACACCCCGAGGGTCGGGATGTTCAAGATCCCGTACTTCTGGGTGATCTTGGGGTTCTCGTCAACGTTCAGCTTCACGATGTCGAGCTTGTCCCCGTGCTCATCGGCGATCGCCTCCAGAATGGGCGCGATCATCTTGCACGGGCCACACCACTCGGCCCAGTAATCCACGAGCACCGTCTTCGGCGACTGCAGGACGTCGGCCTCGAAGGTGTCGTCGGTTACTGCCTTGGTCGCACCCATCCATGGTCTCCCTTCAAATTTCCACCGTTGCCCGCTGGCTGCGGCGGGTCTTCCCTGGCCCGCTCCGGGCCGCGAGCCGTGATGGCGACGGTGGCCGGTCTATTCAGGATTCGTGTCTTGCCAGGAAACGTTCGGCGTCCAGGGCGGCCGCGCAGCCTGTTCCCGCTGCCGTGA
>Ga0126383_10002907_pt1 | contig 11207 bp, 10 predicted proteins | sample PanSoiMetPlot_35_FD_96882 | JGI IMG/M metagenome (GOLD analysis project Ga0126383, IMG submission 96882) | Tropical forest soil microbial communities from Panama - MetaG Plot_35 | ecosystem: Environmental > Terrestrial > Soil > Tropical forest > Bulk soil | place: Panama | collected 2016-02-17
CGCCTACCGCGACGTCCTGGCGGAATACGGCATGCGCTGCTCGGGGCTGTCGCCCGACGGCTCGCTCGTGGAAATGATCGAGCTTCCCGATCACCCGTGGTTCATCGGCTGCCAGTTCCACCCAGAGCTGAAGTCGCGGCCGATGCACCCGCATCCGCTGTTCGCGGGGTTCATCGGCGCGGCGCTGGCGCGTCATGACACCCACCCCGTCGAACCCGGCGCCTTCGTTCCGGCGCCGCTGGCGCGCGCCACGGGCTGACCATGCCCCAGTTCGGCGACGGGACCGCCCCGTTCCTCATCGCGGGGCCCTGTGTGATCGAATCCGACGACCTCAATCTCCAGGTCGCGGAGGCGCTCGTCGCGCTGGGCGCGCGGTTCGGCCTGCACGTCATCTACAAGGCCTCGTTCGACAAGGCGAACCGCTCGCGCGCATCCGCAGTCCGCGGGCCGGGGCTCGATGCCGGCCTCGAGGCGCTGGAGCGGGTGCGCCGCAAGACGGGCCTGCCGCTGCTCACCGACGTGCACGAGGTGGCCCAGGTCGCGGCCGCCGCCGAGGTCGCCGACGTGCTGCAGATCCCGGCGTTTCTCTGCCGCCAGACCGACCTGCTGATCGCCGCCGGCAAGTCGGGGCGCGCCGTCAACGTCAAAAAGGGCCAGTGGATGAGCCCCGAGCAGATGGCAGGTGCCGTGGAGAAGGTGCGCGGCGGCGGATCGACCGACGTGGCGGTAACCGAGCGCGGCACGTTCTTCGGCTACGGCGACCTCGTCGTCGACATGCGCAATTTCGCCCGCCTGCGCGCCGCATGCGGCACAGCGGTGGTGTTCGACGCGACGCACTCGGTGCAGCAGCCGGGGCAGGGAGCCGACGGATCGAGCGGTGGGCTGCGCCAGTTCATCCCCCCGCTGCTCTACGCCGCCGCCGCGGCGGGCGCCGACGGGTTCTTTCTCGAGACACACCCCGATCCCGATCACGCCCCGAGCGACGGACCCAACATGCTGCCACTGGACGAGCTGCCGGGCATCGTGGCGGTGGCGCTCGAGGTGTGGCAGCGCGCGCGCGAGGCGATGGCCCGTGCTTGACGCCGCGCTCGCCCGCGGGCTCAAGTTCATCGGCTTCGACGTCGATGGCGTGCTCACCGACAATGGGCTCTTCATCGGCCGCGTCGGCGACCATCCCGCCGAGTTGAAGCGCTTCAACGCGCTGGACGGCGTCGCGATCTGGACGCTCAAACGCAGCGGCCTCAGGGTTGCGCTCATCAGCGGACGCGCTTCCGAGGCAACGCTGCTGCGGGCCCGCGAGCTGAAGATCGACGACGTGATCCAGGACAACCACAAGCTCCCTGCCCTGGAAGGACTGCTCGCCCGTTACGACGTGACGCTGGAGCAATGCGCCTTTGTCGGCGACGACCTCGCGGATCTGCCGGTGCTGCGCCGCGTGGGGCTACCCATCGCCGTCGCCAACGCGGTTCCCGAAGTGCAGCGCGCGGCGACGTTCGTCACGCGGACGGCGGGCGGCCACGGGGCGGTTCGCGAGGTCGCCGAGATGATTCTCAAGGCGCGCGGAGAGTGGGACGAACTGGTCGAGACGTATGTAACGGAACGCACCCATGCCGCCACACGATCTCGCTGAGCGGGGGCGGCGCGTGCTGCAGCTCGAGGCGGAGGCGATTCAGAGTGCCGCCCGGGAGCTGGGGACGCCGTTCGTCCGCGCGGTGGAACTGCTGCGCTCCGCGACCGGGCGGCTCATCGTGTCGGGGGTAGGGAAGTCGGGGCTGATCGCGCGCAAGATCGCGGCGACGTTCACGTCGACCGGGACCCCGGCGACGTTCCTGCACCCGGTCGATTCGCTGCACGGGGATCTCGGCATCGTCGGTCGCGGCGACGTCGCGCTGCTGCTCTCGAAGAGCGGCGAATCGGACGACCTGTTCGGCCTGGTGCAGCAGCTGGAACGGCTCGGCGTCCCGATCATCGCGATCACCGGCGCTCCCGATTCGGCCCTGGCGCGGGCGGCGGCCGTCGTGCTCGACGCCGGGCGGGCCGAGGAGGCGTGCGAGGAAACGCTGGCGCCGACGACGTCGACGACCGTCGCCCTGGCCCTCGGCGACGCCCTCGCGGTCACGCTGCTCGAGGTGAAGGGGTTTCGCCGCGAAGAATTCGCGGCCCTGCACCCCGGTGGAGCCCTGGGGCGGCGGCTGCTGCTGCGCGTCGGCGACGTGATGGTCACCCACGACCTGCCGGCACTCGGCCCCGACCGGCCGATGCGCGAGTGCGTGGTGCTGCTGGCGCGCAAGCGCGGCACCGTGGCCGTCGTCGATGCGGCGGGCAGCCTGCAGGGAGTCGTGACCGCCGGCGACTTGACGCGCCTGATGGAGCGCAGCGACCGGTTCCTCGACGTCCCGGTGCGCGACGTGATGACGCGGTCGCCCAAGACGACGACCGCGGACACGCACGCTCAGGCGGCGGTGAATCTGATGGAGCGGCACGGCATCATGGCGCTACCGGTCCTCGATGGCGGCGCGAAGGTCATCGGGATGGTCCATCTGCATGATCTGATGAAAGCGGGGGCGGTGTAAATGCGAACGACGTCGAGAGAAAGGGTCGAGAGAGAACGTCAAGTGAAGTCGTGCATGCCGTACGATTTCACGCGACGCGTTTTCTTGACGTCTTTTCTTGACGTCTTGCTCCTGACGTCATTCGCCTGCAATAACGGCGCCAAACCGACCGCCACCATCACGGCCGCCGATACCGCAGACCAGGTGCTGATCGACATGACGCACTACGTCACCAACGACGGCGTGGTGCGGGCGCGCGTGCGAGCCGACACCGCGTACTTCTACCAGAACTCGCAGTCGGTCGAAATGCGCGGCAACATTCACATCACCTTCTACGACACCGACGGCCGCGAGACGTCCACCATGTCCGCGACCGAGGGCACGTATCACTGGGCCACAGGCGACATGGAGGGACGGGGCGGCGTCACCGTCGTCGGGGCCGGGGACGGCCGCACACTGCGGAGCGAGGTGATGCGTTACAAGCAGGCGACGAACCAGGTCTCCTCCGATCAGCCGTTCGATTTCGTCGGACCGGGTCGTCACATCACGGGCCAGGGGTTCACCTCGGATCCCGATTTCCGCAACGTCACCGCGGTGAAACCCATCGGAACGGGTGGACACATCACCCTGCCGAACCAATGATGGCGACGCTCGCGCTGCTCCTCGTGCAGCAGCAACCGGCCGACACGTCGCGCGGGCGGCCGTGCGTCGTGGAGATCGACTCCATCGGGCACAACTACCGCGAAGTCACGATAGGTCCGAACCAGAAGAGTTATCACGCGGGGGGCGGCGTCCTGGCGCACTGCCAGGGCACCAACACCAAGCTCACGACCGACAGCATCGCCCACTATCCCGCCGTGGGGCGCTCGGATCTCATCGGGCACGTGCATATCAGCGATACCGCCCTCACCCTCGACGCCAACTTCGTCTCGTACTTCGTCACCAATGAGCGTCTCGAGGCGCACAACAACGTGGTGGCGGTGAACCGCAACAACCGCTCCGTGCTGCGCGGGCCCAATCTCACGTATTGGCGCGTCGCGCCGGGGATCCGCGATACCCTCGAGATGTACGCCACGCAACGGCCCCGCATCGATTACCGCGGGGCCGGAGCGAGCGACACCACCGAGCCGTACGTCATCGTGGCGGACCGGGTGCGCTTCAAGGGCAACGACCGCATGTGGGCGGGCGGCAGGTCGACGATCGACCGCTCCGACTTCGCGGCGCAGGGCGATTCGATGCAGCTCGATCAGACGAGCGGCCTCGGCGTCCTGATCGGGAAGCCGAAGGTGCAGGGCAAGGGCGCCCAGAGCTACACCCTCACCGGGACGCGGATCGAGCTGGGGCTGCAGGCGCGCGAGGTGCGCAGCGTGAAAGCGCTCGGCGACGGCAAGGCCACGAGCACCGACTGGGTGCTGACCGCGGACACCATAAACCTCGCCCTCGAGCGCCGCAAGCTGCAGCAGGCCTTCGCCTGGGGAAAGAAAGCGCGGCCCCACGCCGTGTCGGCGCTGCAGGACATCCGCGCCGATTCGCTCGCCCTCGACGTCCCCGACCAGGTGCTCACCGAGGGCCGCGGCTACGGCCGGGCGTTCTCGGTGTCGAAGCACGATTCGACGGTGGCGTCGATCAAGGCGGAGTGCACCGGCGACAACACCGATTGCCTGGTGAGCTGCGTGCGGCCAGCGGTGGACTGCATCGCCGGCGACACCCTCACCGCGCACTGGGGCCAGGAAAAGGACTCGAGCGGGGTCACGCGCAGCCGCATCCGGCACATCGTAGCCCTGGGCGCGGCGCGCTCGCTCACCCACCAGGCTTCGCGCGACACCACGGGGCCGTCGATCAACTATTCGCGAGGCAAGAGCATCGACGTCCGGCTGCGCCAGGCGCGGGTCGACAGCATTACGGTGGGAGGCCGCGCCGACGGCGTGAACCTCGAGCCGAAGCCGCCCGCCAAGGATACGACCGCGCGCGATTCGACCAGGGTCAAGAAGGATTCCACGTGAACGACTCCCGTCTCGTCACGCTCGCGGCTGCGCGCGACTCGTCGCTGCCGCTCGCCACCGCCGCGCTGGTGCAGATCGCCGATGACCAGGGGCGCGCCCAGTTCGGCAGTCTGGCGGTCGCCTACCGCGAGGAATTTCTGTGGGTGCGCTCCCAGGTCCGGGGCGGCTCGAGCGCGCTGTCCGAGTCGGGGAGTCTTTCCGTGGACGATGCGCGCGCGAACCTGCGCGCGTCGGTACTGCCACGCCTCGTGCTGGCCCACCTGATCGAGCTCCCCAACGACTGGAATGACGACGCGATCATCGCGATCGCCCCCGATTTCTGGTCGGCCATCGCGCTGCGCCGCGACGTCGTCATCGAGCAGCTGCTCACCGCCGCCGCCCATACGCTGGAGCGTGCCGAAACCCGCGCCACGCCACCGCCAACCGTCGCCGGAGGCAGCCGCATCGAGAGCGAAGGCCTGGTAAAGGCGTACAAGGGACGCCGCGTCGTCGACGATGTCAGCATCGCCCTGGGGCAGGGAGAAATCGTGGGGCTGCTGGGCCCGAACGGCGCGGGCAAGACGACGACGTTCTACATGTTCACCGGCCTGGTCCGCCCCGATCACGGCACCATCCGCCTCGACCGCGCCGACATCACGAGCGAGCCGATGTTCCGGCGCGCGCGCGCCGGACTGGGCTACCTCGCCCAAGAGCCGTCGGTGTTCCGGCGGCTCACCGTGGAGGAGAACGTCGCCGCGATTCTCGAGACCCTGCCGCTCAATGGCGCCGAGCGCAGCGCGCGCCTCGAACGGCTGCTCGACGAGCTGGGGGTGAAGCACCTGCGGCGCCAGAACGCGTTCCAGCTGTCGGGGGGCGAGCGGCGCCGGCTCGAGATCACCCGTGCCCTCGTCACCAGACCCAAGTTCCTGCTCCTGGACGAGCCGTTTGCCGGCGTGGATCCGATCGCCGTGCACGACATCCAGACGATCGTGGCGGGACTGCGCCAGCGCGGCATCGGTGTCCTGATCACCGACCACAACGTGGAGCAGACACTCGATATCGTCGATCGCGCCTACATCATGTTCGAAGGGCGCGTGCAGGTGTCGGGGACGGTGCAGGAGCTGGTGTTCGACGACCGCGTGGCGGAGCGCTACCTCGGCCCCACGCTCACCGCCCGGCTGCGCGCCCGGCTGGGGCAGCCCGCGTGAAGCCGGGTCTCTCACAGCATCAGGGCCTGCGCCAGGACCTGCGCATCAATCCACGCCTGTTTCAGGCGATGGATCTCCTCTACATGCCGTTGCTCGACCTGCAGCAGCACCTCAAACAGGAGCTGCTCGGCAACCCCTTCCTGGAGCTGGTCGAAACGGAAGAAGATCCCGAGGCGCCGCAGTCGGCGGCCGCCGAGAAAGAGCAGATCGAGCAGGAGAAAGAGAAAGACGACGGGCCGAATTGGGAGGATATCCTCCTCGACGACGGCGCCGAAGCTGTGGCCGCTCCGCGCGACATGAGCGAGGCGCGCGAGTACACCGAGCCGGTGTCGGTGGAGACGCGCGACCTCTCCGACCATTTGAAGGAGCAGGTCCAGATGTTGGACCTCACGCCGCGCCAGCAGCTGCTCGCCGAGGAGTTCCTCGGCAACATCGCGGAGGACGGCTATCTCGGCGCTCCGCTCGAGGAGATCGTCAGCGGCGCCAACAAGTTGTTCGAGGAGTTCGCCGAGGAACGCGAAGACGAGGTGACGGTACAGCCGTACACGCTGGCCGAGGCCGAGGCGATGCTGCGCGTCATCCAGTCGCTCGACCCGCCCGGCGTCGGGGCCCGCGACCTGCGCGAGTGCCTGCTGCTGCAGCTCGAGGACAAGCGGCAAACCGAAACGCTCGCCTATCGCCTCGTGAAGGAAGCGTGGGAGGACCTCAAGAATCACCGCTGGAGCGACCTCGGGAAGCGCTTCGCGATCGACCCGTCCGAGGTGCAGAAGGTCGCCGATGTGCTCGCCAAGCTCGACCCCAAGCCGGGGCTGCAATACTCCGCGGCCAACGACACCTACATCATCCCCGATCTCACCGTCGAGAAGATCGGGGACCAGTACCACGTCACGTTGAACGACGGCGGACTGCCGCGCCTCAGGATTTCGAAGACCTACCAGGACATCGCCCGCGACCGCAAGAAATTCCAGGGCGAAAACAAGGAGTTCATCAACCAGCGGCTCAACAGCGCGCACTGGATGATCCAGGCGATCGAACAGCGCCGCCAGACGATGCTCAAGGTGATGAACTTCATCGTCGACCGGCAGCGCGAGTTCTTCGAGAAGGGCGTCGAGCACCTGCGCCCGCTCACGCTGCGTGAGGTGGCGGACGTCATCAACATGCACGAGAGCACCGTCAGCCGCGTCACCAACGAGAAGTACGTGCAGACGCCGCGCGGGCTCCTGCCGCTCAAGTTCTTCTTCTCGAGCGGCCTGCAGACCAGCACCGGCGAGGACGCGAGCGCCCGCGCCATCAAGGCGCAGATTCAGAAGATGGTCTCCGAGGAGCAGCCCAAGAACCCGCTCACCGACCAGCAGATCGTGGAGATGTTCGGCACGCGCGGCGTGAAGATCGCGCGGCGTACGGTGGCGAAGTACCGCGACCAACTCAACATCCTCCCCGCGCGCATGCGCCGCCGCCTGTGAGCCTGGCGACCGGAAACGGGGGCGCGCGGACCGACGTCAGCATTCTCGTGCCCGCCAAGGACGAGGCCGAGAACCTTCCGGAGCTGGTGCGGCAGGTGCGCGAGGCACTGCTGCCGCAGTCATTCACCGGCGAGCTGGTGGTGATCGACGACGGCAGCCGCGACGACACGCCCGCCGTGCTGCAGCGGCTGGCGGCCCAGCACCCGTTCCTGCGCGTCGTGACGCACCGCTCGCAACGCGGCATCGCTGACGCGCTGAAGAGCGGGGCCGACGCCGCGGCGGGGCGCGTGTTCGTGTTCTGGCCGGCCGATCTGCAGTATCTCCCGGCCGACATTCCCGGCATTGTGGCGCCGGTGCTCGCGGGCGAGGCGGATATCGTCACCGGGACGAAGCAGGGTCACTACGACAAGCGCTTCGTGTCGTGGGTCTACAACGGGCTGTGCCGCTGGCTGTTCGGCGTGCGCGTCACCGATCTCAATTCCGTGAAGGCGTATCGGCGCGAGGTGATGGACGCAGTACCGATGCGTCCCGACTGGCACCGCTTCATGGTGGTGATAGCGGCCGGGGAAGGGTACCGCCTCGCCGAGCGGCCGGTGCCGCTGCATCCCCGCCAGGCAGGCAAGTCGAAGTTCGGGATCGGGCGCATCCCGATCGGCGTGCTCGATCTCCTGTCGGTGTGGTTCCAGCTGCGCTTTGGCCGCAAGCCGATGCTGTTCTTCGGCGTTACCGGGACCGTGCTCGTGTTCCTCGGCTTCGCGGTGGGCGTGTACGAGATGGTCGAGCGCTACGTGTTCCAGCAGGGCAACCGGGCGTTCCTCTACCTCGTGCTGCTGCTCGTCATCGCCGGGTTGATCCTCTTCGGCTTTGGCTTCGTGGGAGAGCTGGTGGCGGGGCAGCGGGAGGAGATTCGCGCGCTGCAACGCGATCTCGATCAGATCCGCAAGAAATAGCCCTTCTCAGCCGTCGCGTCGCAGGCGGATGCCGTAGCGCCCCAGGAACAGCGCCAGCTCCTCCGTGAGCGGCGAGCCGCCCTCGCTGCGCGTCTTGGATCCCAGGTCGAGCCAATACACCTTGCGGCGCCGGTAGGCGCTGAGCACCGTTTCCGGCAACGGCCGCTCGGCGAGGATGGTGTCGCCCTTGTCGCCGGGCGGCGGCGTCGCGCCGTCTCTCAGCCAGCGCAGCCGCCACGACCCGCCGCGATACGCATAGACGCGCGCGCTCCCGTCGTCGGTCAGCCGCACCGCATCGTCCGCCACGAAGCGGTCGAACTCCGCCAGCATCTCCCGCACGAGCCTAGCACGATCGGCATCGGTGAGCGACCTGGGGAAATCGGGGGCGGTGCGGATCACCTTCGCCGGCGACCCGACCGCGAGGCTGTTCGGCGGGATCGCCCCCGACACCAGGGAATTGGCCCCGATCACGGAGCCGTCGCCGATCGTCGTCCCCGGCATCAAAAACACCCGCCACGGCAGCCACACGCTCTTGCCGAGCGTCACCGGCTCGTAGGTCACCGGATAGCCTTCGAGGTTCGAGAGCCAGGCGCCATGCGTGAAGATGAGGCAGTGCCCGCCGATCCCCGTGTCGTCGCCGATGACGACCGGCTTCGTCGGATTGATGTTCGCCATCTGCAGGATGATGGTGCGGCTGCCGAGGGAGAAGCGCGATTCGGGAAGCTGCGGACCACCGACGTACACCTGCTCGCGGATCTTCGCGTCCTCGCCGATCTCGATGACGCGGCAGGAGAGGTAGCTCATCGTCCCGACGCTCGAATACCGGCCGATGGTGATGCGCCGGCCCAGGACCACCGCCAGCATCCCGATCTCGACGAAATCACCCAGCTCGACCTGCTCGCCGATGACGACGCCGCCGAACCCGAATTTCACGCCGCGGCCGATGCGATACCCTCTGAGCCGGTAGGCGAGCCGTTTCAGCGGGCTCGGCATCCAGCCGTAGAGCAGCAGATGGCCGAGCGGCAACCGCGCTTTGGGGAGGAGCGGGTGGACCATGGGCTCAAAAGATAGTTAAGATACGAGCCGACATGATTCGACTGCCCGCGCCCGCTTCGCCGGGCGCCGCGGGCGCGCCGGACCAGCGCCAGCTTCTTTTCCTTACCGAACTCGCGCGTCTCATCCCCGTCACCGATGCCACGGCGGACGTGGTGCGACTGGACATCACGGACCGGCCCGAGTCGTTCGCGTCGCTCGCCGCCTGGCGCGCGGCGGGGTGGGGGATCGAATCGGGCGACGGAGTGGTTCGCGTCGCGCGCGCCGCGCTGCAGCTTGCCTGGGACATTCTCACGGCCGACGCGGAGCTCCGCGCGACGGCGCGCGACCGCTTCGACCGCGTCCCGGCAGCGGCCAATGCCCTCGTCGCGGCCGGTCTCGAGCGCGAGCCGGTGGTGTCCCAAATGGCGGCCGCGCTGCGCCAGGCGGCGATGCGAGCCGCCGGGCGGCGTCCGCTCCAGGTGGCGGCTCCCTGGCCCGACGGCCGTCGCTGGGCGGTCGCGCTCACGCACGATCTCGACATCGTATCACTCTGGCCTCTGTTCGCCGGCCTGCGCCTCGTCGAGCTTGGCCGCAAAGGACACTGGCGCCTCGCGGCGCAGGCCGCCGGACATGCGGTTCGCGCGATCGGCCGCGCGCCGGTAGAGCAGGGGACTGCCGCCCTGCTCGCCGTCGAGCGAGCGCGCTCGGTGCGGTCGACCTGGTTCATCCTCTGCGGCTCACCCACCCCGCAGACCTTCATGGCCGGCGACCTCACGTACCGTCCGGAGGCGGCCGCAACACGGCGGATTGTCTCCTCGCTCCGGTATGGAAACCATGCGATCGGCTTGCATGGCAGCCGCGAGACGGTACGTAGCTCCGAGCGCTTCACCAGTCAGCGGGACAGGCTCCGGAAAATCGCCGGACAGGTGGTCGCCGGTGTGCGGCAACATTTCCTTCGCTTCGATCCGGCACGCACACCCCAGGCGATGACCGGGGCGGGGTTTCGCTACGACAGCACCGTCGGCTTTCCCGACCGCAACGGATTCCGCAGCGGCGTCGCGGACGTCGTGCGCCTCGGCGAAACGCTGGACGAGGTACCATTTGCCTGGATGGACCGGGCGCTGAGCAAGTATCGCGACGTCGAGGATCCACAAGCCTGGATCGACGACGCCCTCGTCCTGGCCCGCAGCTGCCGCGACGTGGAGGGGTTGTGGGTGGGGATCTGGCACCCCAACCTGACGGACGCGCTCGGATTCCCCGGCGCGCCAGCGGCCTATGAGCGACTGCTCGACGCGCTTCTCGCCGACCGTCCGTTTGTCGGAACGCTCGACGAAATCGTCGATTGGCGCGCCAAACGGCGCGCGTTGCGGATCGAGCGCGTGGCCGAAGACGGCCGCTACGAGCTTTCCGGAGCCGCTACGGCCCCGCTCGAGCCGGCCCGATGAAAGCGCTGTTCCTGGCGCACTCCTATCCGCGCTTCGCGACCGACCCCGTCGGGTCGTTCGTATTGCGGCTCGCCGTCGCCCTGCGCGACTCCGGCATCGACGTGCGCGTGATCGCGCCGTCGGCCGAGGGACTCATCGGGCGCGAGGAATACGAGGGCATCGTCGTCGAACGCTTCCGCTACGCCCCGCGGTCGCTCGAAACGCTTGCCTACAGCGGCACGATGCGCGATCAGGTCCGCTCGAGCTGGGTCTCGCGTCTCATGTTGGGAAGCTTTCTTGGCGCCGATCTCTGGAAGACGTTTCGCTCGCGGCGTGACTTCCGCGCCGACGTCGTCCACGCCCACTGGTTCTTTCCAAGCGGCCTGATCGGGACGTGGATGGCGGGGTGGTGGCGCGTCCCGCTGGTGACGACGTTGCACGGCTCCGACATCAGCGTCGCGAAAAGCTCTGGCGTAGCCGCCCGGATGTTCCGCCGCGTGATGACCCAGTCCCGCGCTGTGACCACGGTGTCGTCCTGGCTCGCGGCCGAAACGCGCGCGCTCGTGCCCGCAGCCCACCCCATCGTCGCCCCG
>Ga0126383_10002909_pt1 | contig 11205 bp, 9 predicted proteins | sample PanSoiMetPlot_35_FD_96882 | JGI IMG/M metagenome (GOLD analysis project Ga0126383, IMG submission 96882) | Tropical forest soil microbial communities from Panama - MetaG Plot_35 | ecosystem: Environmental > Terrestrial > Soil > Tropical forest > Bulk soil | place: Panama | collected 2016-02-17
AGCTCGCGAAAGCGCGCGGCCACGATCCGAAGGTCGTCCTGGTAGCGCGCCTCGAACGCGGCGATGGCGGCCGGGTCGCCGGTTGAGCACCACCACGCGAGGTACAGATCTTCGACCCGCGGCTGGGGCGCGAAGCGGGCGACCAGGAATTCGGCGAAGCCGGCGTCGGGCTCGGGTCCATGCGGCCAGCGCGTACGTGCCGCGGCGAGACCGGCGCCGAGCTGCTGCTCGAGCCCGTCCGGCAGCTCGCCCAACCGTGTCTCAATTTCTGCGAGCAGCGTCACCCGTGTCCCGACGGCCCCGGCGTCGTCGGCCCCTCAGAACATGGGAACCAGAAACGCGATTTTCCGCAAGGGGGATCGGGCGCATGCCCGGACGCGAGGCGCATCCGTCCTCGGCCTGTCACGCTCCCATCGCTCGGCCTGAAAGGCGAAGAAAATCGCAGACATTAGGGAGACATGGATAGATGGCCGATATCTCCGGGCCTTCTCGATCGTTCTCCTAACATGGCGCCGTCCCGACGCCAGTACACTAGGTTGATGGATGTGAGCGGCGCTCCTCCCATAGGCGCACCCCCGAGTTTGTCCGATGATTGGACCGATTTGGTACGTCAACACAATCGAGCGGTTGTCGTTTCTCTCCTCGCGCTCAGGGTTCCGTTTGAGCATGCCGCGGAGCTGGCCCAGGCAACCTGGGCGAAGCTCATCGAAAAGCACCGGAACGGTCGCCTGCGGGAGCTCCAGCTTCCTGGGCTCGCGATCGCGCAGGCGCGATTTTTGGCGCTCGACGAGATGCGTCGCCAGGGGTCTGCGGGCAAGAAGTTCGTCTCGCTCGATGAGGTGTCCGGCCAACCGCACCCTGACTCGCCGCCGGAGGACCGAATCCATTCGAGGCGGCAACTCGAACGTATGCTCGACGCTCTCGAAAAGCTGTCACCGTCGGCGCAGCGAGTCTTCCGGCTGGTGTACGCGGATGCGCGCCCCCACACGCAGGTCGCAGACGAGGTGGGCCTTTCCCTGCAGCGAGTTCGGCAGACGCTTTGCGAAATCCGCGCCGTGCTTCGCCACGCTGTTGAGCAGGAGACGAAATAATGCGAGATCATCTCTCAACCAGTGAGATCGAGGCGTACGTCCTGTGCGCCTGCGAGCGCGTCGAGGTCGACGCTATCGAAGCCCATCTCACATCGTGCGAGCGTTGCCGCGCCTCGCTTGCCGACCAAGCGCAGATCGAGATGGAGCTTTTTCGACTCGCTGCCGCCGTCATTTTCTGCAAGGGCTGTCATCGCGTCGTCCGTGCTGAGCGATGCTCGGCATGCGGTGTCGCCGCCGAGGTTGATGGCTACCGGATCGAGTCCGTCATCGTGCAGAACGCCCATGGTCGCGTGTATGTCGCACGCTCGCCCCAGGGCGACCGCGTCGCACTCAAAGAGCTGGCATTTGTCCAGGTGCCCCGCTTGGAGGACCTGGAGGCTTTCGAGCGTGAGACGAGGATCCTCAAGACGCTCGACCACCCGGGCATTCCGCGTTTCGTCGCCGCATTCCGAGAGGGTGAAGGCGTCGACACGCGCCTGTATATGGCCCAGGAGTTCATCGAAGGCGAGTCGCTACAGGCTCGAATGGCCACGCACCAATTCGACGAAGCGGAGGCAGTCGCCATCTGCGGCCAGGTTTTGGAGATCCTTGTGTACCTCCAAAGCCTCTCCCCGATGGTGTTTCACCGGGATATCAAGCCTGCAAACCTGATTCGCCGGCTTGACGGGACCATCGCCCTGGTCGACTTCGGGGCGGCACGCAACCTCGGAAGCACCATCGGTGCGACGTTGGTGGGAACATTCGGGTACATGCCGGTCGAACAGCTCACCGGCATCGTGGACGCCACGAGCGATCTCTATGGCCTCGGTGCCACTTTGTGGCACTTGCTCACCCGACGCGAGCCCTGGCACCTGCTGGAAGAGGAACCGGCCGCGAAGGCGCTCAACGTTTCGTCGGCGTTTGCTGCGTTCCTGGAACGGCTGGTGGCGCGACGATCGAGCAAGCGGTTCCCTTCGGCAGAGGCGGCATCGGCAGCCCTCGAGCTGGTTCGCAGGCGGCGACCGAAGACGCCTATGCGCACGCGTTGGATCCCTGAGCGGGTACGCACCCAATGGCCGCTATGGACCGCCGTCGTCTCGGCAGCCATCGCGGCAGGTGCGTACGGAGTCCACGTCGGCATGCGTTCGGCTCCGATTGCGCAGCCGAGCGAACGCGCCAGCTTGCCAAACCCCTTTTCGCTGCCGACTGCGCCCCCAACAGCGCCCTCCACGCCCCCGCCTGAGCCTTACTTCGTCCCGAGCCATGTGCTCACGGACACTTCCCCCGTCGTCGTGCGCGGAGCGCTGAGCGTGGGCGAAGTCGAGGTTGTCGTTCGAGCGCACACCGCCGACCTGAACACTTGCTACCTATGGGCGAAGCTGAGCTCCCCGGGTCCGCAGCGCGGCCAGGCCGTCGTGCAGTTCAAAATCGCCGCGACGGGGCGGGTCGTGTCAGCGGCCATCGCTTCGTCGACCGTCGCGGCCCCGGAGTTCGAGACCTGCGTCACGAGCGCGGTTCGTAAGTGGAGGTTCCCGAAACCCGAGGGCGGAGGCATTGTTATCGTGCAATACCCAATCGATTTTCCGATCGAGCAGTAAGACCGTCGCTCCGTTATGCCGCAGAGGGCGCCACTGCTGTTTCCTCTCCTGGAAGTTGCTCCCATATTGGGAGCAGACTATACTCTCGACAGGTGCGCATCATCTCTCGGCGGACCCTGCGCGATTTCTGGAAGGCAGGTCACGCCGACGCCGAGCAGCCGCTCAAGGCGTGGTTCGCCGAGGTGAGCAAGGCCACTTGGAGGACGATGGTCGAGATCAAGAGGAGATATCCGAGCGCCAGCGTCGTCGACGCAGAGCGCGTCGTGTTCAACATCGGCGGCCATAAGTACCGGCTGGTCGTGAAGGCCTGGTTCCCTGGTCAAGCGGTCTGGATCAAGTACATCGGACGCACCAGCAGTACGACCGGATCGACGTGAAGGAACTGTAGATGCAACGAAAAGTCAGTACGGCCATCCACCCCATCCGCAACGAACGTGACCACGCGCGTGCGCTGCGGCAGATGAAGCAGTTGTGGGGAGCCCGTTCCGGCTCCGCGGACGCGGAGAAGCTGGAGATCCTGGTCACGCTCGTGGACGCCTACGAGACGAAGCACCACCGCATCGGCCCTCCCGATCCCATCGAGGCCATCCGCTTCCGCATGGAGCAGGAAGGGCTCACTCGCGCGGATCTGGAGAAGCTCATCGGCAGCCGAGCGCGAGTGTCAGAGGTCCTGAATCGCCGACGTCCGTTGACCCTCAAGATGATCCGGCGCCTGCGCGATGCGCTCGGCATCTCGGCGGACGTTTTGATCGGGCGCGCGTCGACCGCTACCTGATTGAACCCCACAAACTTTCAGGTCGGTCGTGAGCGCTTTTGAAAGATCGATCAGATTTTCTGCATGAGCGTCCACTTGCAGATCTGGTTGCCGATTACCGCGTACACCAGATCATCATTGACCAGCTGGAAGCTCGCCTGTGAAGCTGCGGGCGCGACATCGGTGAGCGGCGCCCACGCCGTGCCGTTCCACTTGCAGACCTGGTTGCCGATCATCGCAAAGATCGATGTCTCGGAGACGAACTGGAACGCCGGTTTGGTTTCGCCCGGAGCGACGGCGGTGAGCGGCAACCACGAAGCCCCATCCCACTTGCAGATCTGGTTGCCGATCATCGCGTAGATCAGCTGCTCGGACACGAAGTGGAAGGCTGCCTTGGTCTCGCCGGGGGCCACGGCGCTCAGCCCCGACCACGCCATGCCGTCCCACTTGCAGATCTGGTTGCCGATCATTGCATAGATCAGCCGCTCGGACACGAAGTGAAATGCGGGCTTGGTCTCGCCGGGGGCCACGGCGCTCAGCCCCGACCACGCCGTGCCGTCCCACTTGCAGATCTGGTTACCGATCATCGCGTAGATGCTGTTCTCGGACACGAGATGGAATGCGGGCTTTACCAGACCTGGAGCCACCGCGGTCACCGGCATCCAGCTGGTACCGTTCCATTTGCAGATCTGGTTGCCAACGACTGCATACATCTGGCCTTCGGACGACACTTGAATCGCGCTGCTCAGGCCAGCCACGGTGTTGCCGACCGGCGCCCAGTTGTGCGTCATCTTCATGCTATTCGGGTTGAGCTTCCAGGCGCAGATCTGGGTACCGACAACCGAGTACACGACGTCCTCGTTCACGACGAGGAACCCCGACTGGGTCTCGCCCGGCGCGACATCGGTCAGCGGCGACCAGGCGCTGCCATTCCACTTGCAGATTTGATTGCCGATCATCACGTAGATCTGAGACTCCGTGATCACCTGGAATGCCGGCTTGGTCTCGGCAGGTGCGGCAGCGGTGAGCGAGGACCACGCCGTGCCGTTCCATTTGCAGATCTGGTTGCCGATCATCGCGTAGATGAGGCTCTCGGACACGAACGCGAACGCAGGCTTGGTCTCCGCGGGTGCGACTGCAGTCAGGGGGGCCCACGTCGTACCGTTCCACTTGCAGATTTGGTTGCCGATCATGGCGTAGATCAGATTCTCGGACACGAAGTGGAATGCTGCCTTCGTCTCGGCAGGTGCGGGAATGGTCACCGGGGACCATGCCCTGCCGTCCCACTTGCAGATCTGGCTACCGATCATCGCGTAGACGCTGTGCTCGGAGACGACGTGTAACGTCGGCTTGATCTGCGCAGGCGCTACGCCGGTCAGCGGAGCCCAGGCGCTGCCATTCCACTTGCAGATCTGGTTGCCGATCACCGCGTAGATCTCGTCCTCCGCATTGACCTGGATCGCGCTACCGAGTCCCGGCACCTGCGGTGAGATCGGCATCCAAGCCGGCTTGCTAGCCGGGCCGCCGCCGGATCCTGGGCCAATCGTCCCGGCACAGGACGCTGAAGCCAACAACGCGAACGCAAAGATGACAAGTTTTTTTTCCATGGGTGTCGCGATGGGTTGCAACAGATGTACCGATGAAACAACCGTGTCGTACCAAACAAGTCATCGTTTTTTGACGGCGGTTGTTGCTCTGGGGACTGCTGACCGTGGGAACGAACCCCCCACTCCGCGGGGACACGAGACCCTAGGCCAGCCGGGGAATTACGAGGCTACTCCCGCCGGCACAGCACGAACCAGTTGTCCATCGGTTTGCCCTCCCGGGCCGCGCGTCCGATGGAAACGTGCGGTGACACGCCGCGCATGGTATCGCGCGTGCGGTAATAGACGAAGCGGCTCAGGCGGGCCGAGTTGGGCAGGATGGGCGGCCACGCGTCCGGCTTGCCGGGCGGCACCTCGCAGTAGTCGATGAGCACCTGGCCGGCGTCGATCGGGTAGCAGACGAAGTAGCCCGGCCCGGTGAGCCACTTGAGCGACTGCTCGTTGTAGCCCCACAGCCTCGCTTCCCCGGTTAGGGGGCGGCAGAATCGCTTCTCGAAGCGCGTGAACATGGCCAGCGAGTTGCGCCCGCTGTGGATGACCTCCTCGAGCGGCGCCACCCGTTCGGGCACGAAGTCGGCCAGCGTGAGCGGTCGAAAGCCGGCTGCCGCCTCGTAGAGGCGTGCCTGCTCGCGCGCGTCGAGCGTGCCCGCGGCCGCCGCCCGCGCGCCATCGTCGAGGCCGTCGAAGTGTCCGGCCAGGCCCGCCAGGTCGACCTTGTCGCCGCCAAAGAAATCGTGCACCGATGCCGTCATGTATCCTCGCTTCGGAGGCCCATCCGTTTCATGAGCCGGTAGAGCTGCGTGCGTGCAGGCCAGCGCCAGTAGCCGAGGAGAAGCCGGTCACCTCCTCCAGGGTTTCGGTCGCGCGCGTCATGCCGCGATCCTACACGAAACCCGAGGCCTGGCTAGCGCGGGGAGCCGGGCAGCGTGATGACGAAGCGGGCGCCCTGGCCGGCCTCGCTGAGCACCGTGATCTGGCCGCCCAGCTCCTCGACGATCTTGCGCGAGATGGCAAGGCCGAGCCCGGTGCCGCCGTGCTTCTTGGTGGTGAAGAAAGGATCGAAGATGCGCGGCATGTAATCGGCCGGAATGCCGGTCCCGTTGTCCTCGACCTCGAGCCGGACCTTGCCGCGGTCGGGCAGCAGGCGCAGCGTGATCAGATTGTCGTTGCGCGGCCGGTCGGGCAGGGCCTGCACCGCGTTAACGAGCAGATTCAGCACCACCTGCCCCAGCTTGGTGCGGGAGGCGCGCACGAGCGGGACCCGGCGCGTGTCCAGACGCAGCTGGGTGCGCCGGCGCAGCTCGCCCTGCATCATGCGCAGGGTCAGGCTCACCACCTCGGCGGGATCGATGGGCTCCTGGTCCTCGTCCTGCACGCGGCTGGCCAGCTCGATCCCGCTCGCAATCTCGAGGATGCGGTTGGCGCCCTCGACCGCGTCGACCAGCTCCTCCTCCATCTCACGGATGCGGCCGGCCAGCCGCTTGGGATCGACCTTCTGTCCCGACACATCGAGCGCCAGCTCGTGCAGCCCATCGCGCACCACGCCCAGGTTGGAGTGGATCCAGCTGATCGGGTTGCGCAGCTCGTGTCCGATGCCAGCGGCCACGATTCCGAGCGCATACACGCGCTCGGTCTCGACCAGCCGCCGCTCCAGCTCGCGCACGCGCCGGGTCATCCCGTACAGATCCAGCGCTTCGTGCAGCGCGGCCTTGAGCTCGCGCACCTCCCAGGGCTTCTTGAGATACCTCTGCACCTGGCCGCGGTTGATGGCGACGGTGGCCGCGCCCAGATCCGCGTACACGGTCACGATCATGCGGATGATGTCGGGAAACTCGGCGCGCACCTTCTCGGCCAGCTCGACGCCGGTCATGCCGGGCATGCGCTGATCGGCCAGCAGCACGCCGACCTCGTTGGTGCGCAGGAGGGCCAACGCCTGCTCGCCCCCGGGCGCGGTGAGGACCGGAAACTCGTCCACACAGGCGGCTTCGAACACGGTCAGATTGGATGCGTCGTCGTCTACGAAGAGCACACTGGCGGTCATGACGCCCTCCCGGAGCTTATCCCAACTCCGCCGGCAGCTCGATGGCAAATTCCGCGCCGCCGCCGGCTCGTCGCTCGAGCCGGAGGTCGCCACCGTGCTGCGTGATGATGCGCCTCGATAGATACAGGCCGAGCCCGGTGCCCTGGCCGGGCTGGCGCGTGGTGAAGAAAGGGTCGAAGATGCGCGGAGCCAGATCGGGCGGCACGCCGGGTCCGTCGTCGGCGATGCGCACCACCACGCGGCCGTCGTGCTCGGCCACGCGGATCCAGATGTTGCGCGCAGGCGCACGCAGCGCGTTGTCCAGGATGTTGAGAAAAACCTGGTTGAGCTCGCCCGCCGGCGCCAGCGCCGGGCGGGCGGTCGCGTAATCGCGATGCACGATCACCTCGGCGGTTCGGTGCTCGAGCAGAGCCAGCGTGGCATCGATGCCCGCCCGCACGTCGCACAGCGACAGCGCGCCCGCTTCGGCCGGATGCGCGTGCTCGTCGAGCGCGGCGGCGATGGCCGCGATGCGTCGCGCCCCGTCGCCGATCACCAGGAGCAGCTTGCGCGCGGTGTCCTCGCCGGGGCTCTGGTTGATGAGGACCTCGGCCGCATTGAGGATGGCGTTGATCGGGTTGCGCACCTCGTGCAGGATACCGGCCGCCAGCGTGCCGACGGCGGCCAGGCGCGCCTGTGCAGCCACCTGGAGCGAGAGCGCGCGCAGCTTGAGCTGGGCGCGCACGCGCGCGATCAGAACGCGCGTGTGAAACGGCTTGGCCACAAAATCGTCGGCGCCCGAGGCGTAGCCCTCGAGGGCGGCGTCGGTGCCCGCGCGGGCGGTCAAGAGAATGACCGGCGTGGCCTGCAACGTGGGATCCTTCTTGATGGCCTGGCACAGATCGGTGCCCGAGCGCCCGGGCATCATGACGTCGGACAGGACCAGGTCAGGGCGCTCGCGGCGCGCCAGACCCATGGCCTCGAGGCCGTCGGTGGCTGCCAGCACTTCGAACTCGTGCGCGAGCACGTCGCAGATGAAGCTGCGCAGGTCGTCCTGATCCTCGGCCACCAGCACGCGCGGCCGGCGCGCTCCGTCGAGCAGGAGCGGTGTGTCGGCGGCGGCCATGACGGGCGGGGCGGAGGCCGGTTCGGCAAAGTCGGCGGGCAGCGGGGCCGCACTGTCGGGGCGCGGATCGGTCGCGCGGCGGCCCTGGTGGCCGTCGATGAGGGCGCGGCGGCGCTCGATCACGTCGGGCCGGAAGTGGGCGCGGCCAGCCGGCAGCACGAGCCGGAACGTGGTGCCGCTGCCGGGCGCGCTGGTTGCGCTGAGCTGCCCGCCGTGCAGCTCGGCCAACTCCTTGGCCAGCGCGAGCCCGATGCCGGCTCCGCCGTGGCGGCGCCGCGCCGACCCCTCGACCTGGTAGAAGCGGTCGAAGATGCGAGCCAGGTCGGCGGCCGGGATGCCGGGCCCGCTGTCGGCGACCTCGACCGTGACGCCGGCGCGGTCGTGCGCGACGCGCAGGTCGATGCGGCCGCCTTCGGGCGTGAACTTGAGCGCGTTGCCGATGAGGTTGGTCAGAACCATCTCGAGACGATGCGGGTCGCCGTGGATGTCGCTGGTCTCGGGCGGGGCCGGGAGCGCGAGCGTGAGCGTGAGCGACTTGTGCTCGGCCGCCGGGCGGAACGCGTCGACGACCTGTGCGACCAGGCCGGCCAGGTTGACCGGTGCGACGTTCAGGCGCAGCCCACCTGCCTCCAGGCGCGCCAGGTCGAGCAGGTCGTCGATCAGGCGCAGCAGACGCTCGGCGTTGCGGCGCACCACCTGGAGGCGGCCGCGGTCGTCGCGCGGGGCGGCCTCGTCCAGGAGCTCGTCGATCGGCGCCAAAATGAGGGTGAGCGGCGTCCGCAGCTCGTGCGAGATGTTGGCAAAGAACTCGTTCTTGATGCGGTCGAGCTCCTTCAGGCGGTCGAGCGTCGAGGCCAGCTCGGAGGTGGTGTGCGCGAGCTCCGTGCGCGCATCGAACTCGCGCCGCGCCATGGCGTAGCGCGCGCCGTTGGATGCCACCGCAATCACAGAAAACGCGAGCAGGAAGAACAGGTTGTTGCTGAAAGGCCCGACCAAGATCGGGCGCGCGAGCGCGGGCGCAAGCCACATTGCGACGATGATCCCGCATGCGATTGCGGTCTGGCGCATGGTCCACGTGAAAATGACGCCGACGCCCATGATGCAAAGGCAGAGCCCAGCGTAGTAGGGCGACGAGTAGCCTTCGAGACGCACCACCATGACCTCGATCATGGCGGCGCACAAGAGGGCAGGCGCAGCGCCGAGGACGACGGAAACGCGACGTGCCCAGGACGCGAAGGTCAGCACCAGGAGCCCGATCGAAAGCAGGGAGGTGCCGAGCCGCAGCACCAGGAAGGGCCGCACCATCTCGGGATGCGTGAGCCAGTCGAGCACCGCGAACGCGGGCATCAGGACCGCGGCCAGCAGGCAGCACACGCGAGCCGCTTCCACGTTACGTTGCGCGATGTGCGCTTCGAACTGCTCGTCGCTCATCGTCGCACCATGAGAAAGAGGTTGACGCCCAGCGGCTCGGCTTCGACCACGACCGAGGAGGGTGCGGGCTTGAGCGCGGCGGCCAGTCGGGTCAGGTTTTCGGCCGTGCGATGGGTGAGAAACCAGTCGCAGTAGTACTCCATCATCCATCGCGATGAGTTGTGCGGCGAGAAGTTGCCGATCACGAGCAGCCCGCGCTCGATCAGGGCCTCGTAGAGGGCCGCCAACAGCGCGCCAAAGCTGCGATCCGTGAAGTAGTCGAACAGCCCGGCGCTGTAGATCAGGTCGCGCTCGCCCAGCGCCGCCGACAAGCGTTGCATCATCAGCAGATGGCGAACCGGCTCCCGGATAAACTGGAGCCGCGCGCCCGTGCGGGTGGCCAGCGGCGCCAGAGTGCGCTCGCAATACGACACCGCGCGCAGCTCCTGGTCGATGAGGGCGACGTCGAGGCGGGCGCCGATCTGAGGCCAGCTCTCGAGCACCAACCCGATTTCGCGGCCGGGCCCGCAGCCGATGCTGGCAACGCGCAGTCGCGAGCCGGCCGCGCTCTCGGCAGACTTGCGAATCTGGACGGCCAGGTGGGAGGCGCGGTTGACGACTGCGCGCGATGCCGCCTCCTGGGACGCGTAGAGCGTGAGCGCGCGGCCGAACAGCGTCTCGCCCTCGGCCGCGCTGCGGTACAGCATGTTCATCATCTCGTAGTCACCAGGATGACCGAGCGGTTTCTCGTTGCAGCGGCGCAGGACCGGTGACGCGTGCAGCAGCGGGAGCACCTGCGCGCGAAAATAGGCGCGATGGTCGGAGTGCTGCTCGTCGTTCAGGTTCTGAACCAGCACGTTCAGCTGCTCGCGCGCTGCATTCATATGCACGATGAGATCGGGCGAGAAGGCATCGAGATACTGCTGGAGTGCCTGCTGACGTGTGACCAGGTCCTCGGCCTCGAGCGCCTTTTCCTCGGCGGCCAGGAAGTCACGCGCGCGCTCGAGGTAGGCTCGCAAGTCGACCACCCACGACTTGAATTCAGCCGAGATATCGGCGTGGCGCTCCTCGTCGTGGAAGACTCGCCAGCGCTCGGCGAAGCTCTTGCGCGCACCGCGACGGTATAGCTCCCCCAGGTCGATGCCGGCCGAGTCGAACTCGATGCCGAGGACGAGCGCGCGGTCGCGTTCAGCAACCCGGCGCACGGTTGCGCTGCCCTGATAGAGCGAGCCGCCGTCGCAGTCGACCGCGAGCTCATCGAGCCGATCGCCCGCCAGCACGAGCTGATGCTGGGCGGCGGCGTCGGGAATGACGAGCGCCATACCGTGCAGCGACAGGTCCTCGACCTCGGCGCGGATGCCACCCAGGCCCGCGTGGCGGGCGCTGGCCCGGATGGGACCGAGGTTGAGCTCCTCGACCCGGAGACGGCGCGCGCGCAACCTGCGCGGCTGGCGCGAGACCGCGCGGTTCATCGGGCCACCCTCCGGGTCGTGCGTGCACGCTCGAGCAGTGGAAGGAAGGCGGCTGGCTCGAGCGGCTTGACCAGGCATGCGGCCGCGCCCGCACGAAGGAATTGCGTCTCGATCTCGCGCGAAGGGCGGCCGGTCAGCGCGATCACCAGGA
>Ga0126383_10002910_pt1 | contig 11204 bp, 6 predicted proteins | sample PanSoiMetPlot_35_FD_96882 | JGI IMG/M metagenome (GOLD analysis project Ga0126383, IMG submission 96882) | Tropical forest soil microbial communities from Panama - MetaG Plot_35 | ecosystem: Environmental > Terrestrial > Soil > Tropical forest > Bulk soil | place: Panama | collected 2016-02-17
CGGGTCTTTGACGTGATGACTCGCGCCATCATCGCCTGCCGTGACGATGATGATGTCATCACTGCTTTGCTGGCCATGGAAGAACACCAGATTAGGCGGGTGCCGGTGGTGGACCATTCCGGGCGGATTGTCGGGATGATTTCTGAAGGTGATATTTCGGTCTGTGTGACGCCGAGAATGCGGCTCGTACGCGACCTGGGCCAGGCCGCCTAAGATACACGCGATGGTTCAGTGCGTCAGCTTGGATACTTGTGGCGGAGAAACTGTACGGCCGGACTGATTGAGATATGCGCGGACTTTCGGCGGCACATGTCGCCGCAGCAAGGCCTGGCGTGCTTGCCATTGTTCGGCCGGATTCATTTCAACCAGAAAGCGAATTTCCCTGGCTTCCATTAAAGCGATGGGCACACCATCGCGGTAGAGGACGCGATTGGATGCAGCTGCTGCCAAACGGCCGGTGGGCAGCACGATGCCGAGCAGATTCAAAGGATCAGCCGCGCTCACAGATATCAGGGAGCCTTCGGCGGGAGCGCGACGAATAGAGCGGAGCAGTTGCACTGCTTCGGCCGTTGCAAACTGTTCACCGGAAAAGCCGCTGAGAAAACGGCCACCGCGAATTTCACCGCGAGCTTCCAGGCGGCGCAGCACACGCAGCAGGTCACGCCACGACACTGTGATGGATTCACGATCGAGAATCTTTCGAAAAACCACGCCATAACGCTGCAGCAGCTTGAGCGCGATCGCTTCGAGCGTTTCGCGATCAGCGTCGGTGTGCAGATCTCCGGCAGGCGGCACACGCTGCGAACCTAATCTCACCCACCGTCCTGCTTCATCCATGCTGTACACAGCCTTGTTACGGCGACGGCGTTTCTCTACGGCCCGATTGGTCGTTTTGCTCAAAGGCGTCAGCAGGGCCCGCAATCCGGTGAAGCTGTCGGCGGTTACCATTCCCCGAAATACGAGTTCGCCCAGTGCCTCTTCGACCATGCTTGCCAACAAACCGGTGCCCGCAACGATGTCGACAAAAAATGATGCGCCATGCTGCTTCAAAAATTCATAGACCGTCTGCGTGTTGGTGCTGAATTGCGCGTTGCTCTCGTGTGGGGGAAACGCTTTTGTCCAGGTCGGCACATTCCGGCGATTCAACAAAACCATGGGCGTGCTGCGTACCGGCGAAGATGTGCTGACCCTGTCCTGGGAAACGCGCGGCGGTGACAGACGCAGCCAGGTCAATCTCCCGGAAACGCAAAGTGCATCGAGCCAGGTGGGATCGTAGTCGGCAATGCGGGCCGGCAGAATCTCCGATTCCCAGGAGCCGGCCGGGGCTTCAAACCCTTCGAGTTGATCGAGGATTGCGGCGACACTGCTGCCGCCTTCGACGCGATGCTCAGGGGCCACCTTCTGCCAGACAAATAAAAACCGCATGAAATCAGCCGCCGAGACAGGCTCGATCTCTTTGCGCAAGCGGTTCAGCGTGTAGCGATGAATGCGCGCCAACAGCCGTCGCGAACACCACTCCTGGAGCGCCGGCATCCCTGCCTGCGGTCCAGCGGCATCCCTGACGGTGTTTTGCCTTGGGGTGAATTCGCCTTGCATAGCAAACCCTTCACCCTCGAGTTTCGCCAGGCCCATTTGAATACGAGCCGCGGGTAACGCAAATGATCTTGCGAGTTCGTCGACGGTGACTGGTCCAAGCCCCTCGAGTCGGCCGCGCAGCATCTCCACGAGAGCATCATCGAGAGTCCACGACTCACTCGCATAAGGTTCGGGAGCAGCGATTGGAGGATTCAGCGCAGTGTCAACATGAATAGCGCGAAACTGATTTAGCCGCTCCGCGGCGACCCAGAACGTGACTATACCCGGAGCGGTAGCTATGGGATCAGCCGCGTTCTCATGCGACAACCTGGATTCGGTCGCTACCGCCGGTAATGACACATCGGTGGCCCGTCTTTCGCCGATTAACTGATCGAACAGCTCTTGCCAGCCGCTGCGCGTGCCTTCGGCCGCTTGAATGAATCCCAGTTGCATCAAGGCGTCGTGCAACTCATCTGCATTCTCAGCCTGCGGCCAGGCCTCTTCGCGCACGCGATCGATGGCCGTCTGGTCGAGCTTCCCCAAATCAGCCGCGGTCTCGGCGTCAAGGAAGCGGCGATTCATCACCGCCAGCGTGCGTCGCTCCTCGGCCGGCGCGTCGTCGAGAAAGGCGTAGGGCTTTGCTGTGAGAATCTCCTGCGCCAGTGGCGAAGGCTCGTTCATCTCACGCGCGATCAAGTTTCGTTCACCGCGTTCGATGGATTGCAGCAACTCCTGGAGTCCATGCAGGTCCATCGCTTCTTCCAGACAATCGCGCACAGTTTGCTCAACCAGCGGATGCGCCGGCACTTCGATGGGTCCGGTCAGGTTTTCAGCGCAGGCCAACTGATCCGGAAACACCAGCGCCAATAAATCTTCGGCGCCCATGCGCTGCAGTTGGGGCGCGACTTTGCCGCCGCTGCGCCAACGCGGCACCGCCAGCGCTCGCGTCGCGTTCCAGCGCCAACGGATATTAAACATCGGCGCATTCAGAAGGGCCTGGGTCAGCACATCGCAGACTGATTTGGAATTCAGATAGCTGAAGATGGTGTCGAGCGGAAAACTATGAGTCGGACCCAGCGATAGCACGATTGAATCTTCAGTCGCGGCGGCCTGCAGCTCGAAATTAAAAGCCCGACAAAATCGCTTGCGCAGTGCCAATCCCCACGCGCGATTCAGGCGACTGCCAAACGGAGCGTGAATCACCACGTGCGTGCTGCCGTTCTCATCAAAGAAACGCTCGACCACGATGTTCTCCTGCGTGGGCATGACACCGAGCGCGATCCTGGTCAGCGCGAGATACTCCAAAATTTGCTGGGCCGCGGAATGAGAAAGACCGACTTCGTCGATCAGCCAGGTCATGGCCGAGCTGTTAATGTCAGCACCGGTTACGGTAGCGACCGGGCCATCTGGCACATCTGCAACTGACGTCAACATCTCGCATGCGGGCCCGTTCGCTACCGCAACCGGTGCTGACATCTCGTCATCAAGTTTTTTTGCGATCTCTGCTCGCAACCGAGAAACGGATTGCGACAGTTCCGCAGATCGACCCGGCGCCTCGCCCAGCCAGAAGGGAATCGAAGGTGGCTGGCCGTGAGCATCGAGGACCCGCACCTCGCCGGCGCCGACGCGTCTGATTTCATACGAGGTATTGCCGAGCTGAAAGATGTCGCCCGCCAGACTTTCGATCGCGAAGTCTTCGTTCAGCGTGCCCACGAAGGTTTCTGAAGGTTCGAGAATCACACGGTAATCGCCGGTGTCCGGAATGGCTCCGCCGTTGGTGATGGCCGACAAACGCGCGCCACGCCTGCCCCGGATCCGTTGATTCACCGCGTCGTGATGCAAATAGGTCCCGCGCCGGCCGCGTCGCGTGGTAAAGCCCTCCGACAACATGCGCACGACCTCGTCGAATTTCTCGCGTTTGAGATTACGGAACGGATAGGCCCGGCGCACCATCTCGAACAATGCATCTTCAGTCCATTCTTCCGGCGCCACGGTCGCCACGATTTGCTGCGCCAGGATGTCGAGCGGCTGTTCCGGAATAGTCAGATGATCCAATTCACTGCGACGCACGGAATCGATCAGAGCGGCGCATTCAACTAATTCGTCGCGTGACAAAGGAATGATCCGGCCCTTGGGAAAACCGCTGACGGTATGATTTGAACGGCCCACGCGCTGTAACAGCGTCGAGATTGCGCGCGTGGATCCGATTTGGATTACGAGATCGACGGCGCCGATATCAATTCCCAGTTCCAGTGAAGCAGTCGCCACCAGCGCGCTCAATTCGCCCGACTTCAGTCGCTGCTCGGCCGACAGTCTGATCTCGCGAGCCAGGCTGCCATGATGGGCGGTCACGTTATCATCGCCGAGCCGCTCACCCAGGTGACGCGCGACGCGTTCAGCCATGCGGCGGGTGTTGACGAAGACGAGCGTCGTCCGGTGCTGGCGAATCAGCGTCGCCAGGCGATCGTAGATTTCTTCCCAGACTTCATTCGACATCAGAGACTCGAGCGGGGAACTGGGAAGTTCCAAAGCGAGATCGAGCCGGCGCTTATGGCCGCTGTCGATAATCGTGCAATGAGGTGCGCCGTTCGCGTCGAGGTTGGCGGCGCCGACCAGAAAGCGTGCGACTTCCTCGATTGGTTTCTGGGTGGCAGATAACCCGATGCGCACAAGTTTTGGAATCTGCAATCCGGAGTCTGTGGCGTTGTCTTTGGCGTGCGAGGCTATCAGTGCCTCGAGCCTTTCAATCGAGAGCGAAAGGTGCGAACCGCGCTTATCATCAACCATCGCGTGAATCTCATCGACGATCAAGGTGCGCACTGTGCTCAGCATCTTTCGTCCGCCGTCGCTGGTGAGCAGGATATAAAGCGATTCGGGCGTAGTGACGATGATGTGCGGCGGCTTCTTGGTCATCGCTGTGCGATCTTTCGCGGGTGTATCACCCGTACGCACCAGCGTGCGAATCTCTGTTGCGTTAAGCCCGCTCGCTGCCAGATTCTCTTGAATATCTTTCAGCGGCGCCTCGAGATTGATTTTGATGTCGTTGCTTAAGGCCTTCAGCGGTGAGACATAGATGACATGGGTTTCATCGGCGAGTTCGCCGCGCGTTGATTTCCAAACCAGGTCGTCGATGGCGGACAGGAACGCGGCGAGTGTCTTGCCGGAGCCGGTCGGCGCCGCAATCAAGGTGTGCCGGCCCGATTTGATCGCCGGCCAGGCTTCGGCCTGTGGCTCAGTCGGAGCAGTGAACTGCTTCAGGAACCACTCGCGAACTGCAGGATGGAATGAATTAAGCGGTTTCATGGGACGGGCAGTGTATCACGTGTGCAACGACGTGTTAAGAGCGACGACGCTTCGCGGTGTTTGAGTTGCTCACTTCACATTTTCCTTTGCCCAGCCGTTTACGGCTGGGTTAGCAAAGGACGTGAAGAACGAAGCCCCATTAGTGGGGCTTTTCTGTCGATCGCTTGTGTACCCAGGCGTAAACGCCTGGGCTAGAGAAAAATCCGTGCTGGCAACACGGCATTCAGACACTACGGACGCTTCGACAGCGAGCTGAAGTACACCAATACCGTGCAACAAGCTTTCAGTAAATCGGTAGAAACGGGTATTTTGTTGCTGCTTGACTGAGACGCTACGCTGAAGCGCGGCGTGAATAACCCAATGCCTAAGGCAACTCGCGACTATCATCCGGCAAAGCACACGACGGCGCCGCGCGCCCGTGCAGTCAAACGCCGCATCGAGATTCCCAAAAAAGTGGAACAGGTTGAGCTGCGGCTTGAGGGCCGCGAAGTGAAGCTTACGAATCTGCAGAAGCTGTTCTGGCCGGAGCTGAAGATCACTAAAAGAGATCTGATCCAGTATTACGCGGACGTCTCGCCCCTGTTGCTTCCCCATCTGCAGGATCGCGCCATGGTGATGAAGCGATACCCCAACGGCGCGGCCGGTGAATTCTTTTTTATGAAGCGCGCGCCGTCACCGCGGCCCGCCTGGATCGAGTTGTGCTCGATCGAACATGGTTCGGGAAACATCATCGATTTTCCCATCATTCAGGATCTGCCCGCCCTGCTGTGGGTGATTAATCTCGGATGCATCGATCTCAATCAATGGTACGCGCGCTGTGATGACGTGGACCGGCCGGATTATATGCATTTCGATCTTGATCCAGTGCCGGGAGCGACCTGGGAGAATGTCCTGGAGACTGCGCTCGCCGTGCGCGAAGCGCTCGAGTCGCTCGGCATGCCTTGTTATCCGAAGACGACGGGTTCGAAGGGAATTCATATTTACGTGCCCATCGTGCGCGGGCCGACCCAGAAGCAGGTCTGGACCATTGCGAAAGAAATCGGGCATGTGCTCGCGTCGGCCAATCCGCAGTTGATTACCGCGATCTACAAAGTGGCGAAGCGGCCGCGGGGCCGCGTGTTGGTTGATTACAATCAGAATGCCTGGGGGCGAACGTTGGCCGCAATTTACTCTGTCAGGCCGACACCGAAGGCCTGCGTGTCGACGCCGGTCACCTGGAAAGAGATCGAAAAGGGAGTCAGGATTGACGATTTTCGTCTGGACAACGCGCGGAAGCGATTTGAGAAATCGGGCGATCTCTGGAAGCCCCTGCTTGATAAGAAGAAGCGATTTGATCTAAAGCCCTTTTTGAAGTGACACGATTCATATGACGCTACCCATCAAACAACCCTACGAGCCGATGGAAGCGAAGTCCGTCGAGAAGCTTCCCGCCGGAGCGGACTGGCAATACGAGCCGAAGTGGGACGGCTTTCGCTGCATCGCATTTCGCGACGGCGACCGCGTCGATCTGCAATCGAAAAGTGGTCAGCCGCTGGCGCGCTACTTTCCTGAAGTCGTCGAAGCGTTACTGCAATTGAAGGCAAAGCAATTTGTCGTCGATGGCGAAATCGTCGTGCCGGTGCAGGGAAAATTTTCGTTCGATGATCTGTTAATGCGCATACATCCGGCCGCCTCCAGAATCAAGAAGCTGGCCCAGGAGACACCCGCCAAGTTGATCGTCTTCGATCTGCTGGTCGATGACCGTGGCAAGCCGCTCGTCGATCTGACGCTGGAGCAAAGGCGAAAGAAGCTCGATACGTTTGCTGCCAAACAGTTCCCCAGGAGCAAGTCGATTGAACTCTCGCCCTGTACCGACGATTTGAAGATCGCGAAGGATTGGTTGGCCGGCGCCGGCGTCGATCTCGATGGCGTGATTGCCAAACACATGGACATGCCGTATCAAAGCGGCAATCGGCACGGCATGGTGAAGGTCAAACGGTTGCGCACGGCTGATTGTGTGATTGGCGGATTTCGTTATGCCTCGGAGGGTAAAGTCATTGGGTCGATGCTGCTGGGGTTGTATGACGAATCAGGATTGTTGCACCACGTCGGCTTTAGCTCGAGTTTCAAATCAGACGAGAAACCGGCGCTGACAAAGAAGCTGGAAAAACTAATCAAGCCCCCCGGCTTTACCGGCAATGCGCCCGGTGGCCAAAGCCGCTGGGCCACCGAGCGCTCTGCCGAATGGCAACCGCTATCGCCGAAATTGGTGGTTGAAGTTCAGTACGATCATTTCACCGGCGGCCGCTTTCGTCACGGAACCAGGTTCCTCAGATGGCGCCCAGAGAAGAAACCGGAGCAGTGCACGTTCGATCAGGTGAAACGCTGATTTCAAGACCCGAAGTGGTAATGGGACCTTTGGGACTTATTGGACCCATGCGTCCCATAGGCTACGTCGGTCCCATACCGGTCCGACACCGCGCCGCGTGTCTGAGCAAATCCAAAGCGCCGTCGCCGCTGCGCTCTGCCGGCGCACTCCAAAATTCACTGCAGGATAAAGTTATAGGTGATGACTCCCTGAATCTTCACCGGCTGCCCATTCAGCATCGTTGGTGAAAAGCGGGCGCGCATCGCTGCTTCTCTCGCTGCCGAAATCAGCATGGGATTGCCGGAGACCACCTGAGCCGACATCACCTTTCCGTCTTCGCTTACCAGGATCTGTATGCTCACCGGACCTTGAATACGCGTGTCCCTCGCCATCCTGGGATAGGTGGGTTGAGGCAGGCTGAGCGCTTTTCCACTTAGCACGAATGAAGTGACGTGCTGTGTAGTTGGCGGCTTTACGACCGGCGGTTCCGGTGCTTTATCTGGGAGAGTGACGGTCTGAACGGAGCCGGTACATGTCAGGCAGTTGCCTCTGTCCGCACCCGTAACAGGTGGCGGGTCAACGTTGCGAACGCCGATTAGAGGATCACCAGTTGCCGGTGGAATCGGCACGCCCTGCGTCCCGATGACTGTGGGAACGGTCCGCGGATCGTCTGTACTGGAAAACAGTTGGGTGCGCTCTGGCCTTGAGACACTCGGATCGATCGGCGCTGTTGCAGTCGTTGGCCGATGAACTGTCTGGGGACGTTCAACGATCGGTTTTTGAGTTGCCGGGGTGACCGCTGGTACCCAATTAATCAACTCCAGACTGCTGGCTTGCGCTTCGAGCTGCGCATCGTATGCGTAGATGCTGCCGATGCCGGCGGCAAAGAGAATGACGGCGTAGGCAGCGACAGTGAATAGAAAGAACGAACTGCGCCGTTTGAATTCCCGGCGGTGCGATTGAGACTCGATCAAATTGGTAAACATCTCAGCTCCTCCTGTTGCCGGTGCCATTCGGGTCGAGAAGCTGCGAGGTTAGACAAGGCTTGAGCTTGATTGTTCCGAGCGAGGAAAAAATTATTTCACTTTTGTCATTTGTTGATTTTGCCACCAGGAGTTCGTGACCTGAGTTTCAAAATCAGTCGGCGCTGCTAAATCACGTCAAGATCCGGACAGGTGGCTTGGCCCTGCCGGCTTGCATGAGCATGAGCAGGGGTAAACCACCCTTCCTGACCGTGAGGTAATTCAGATCAATCCAGGGTGAACGAGATGTACATCAACCTGCCGTCGCGTTGGATTTGCAGAGTCACCGGCGCTCCCGGCGCGAGTGCGCGCAGATTCGATCGCAACATCTCGAGGCTGGTCATCTGCTTGCCGTTCAGACTGCGGATGATGTCGCCGGCGGCCAGCGGCACTTCGCTGGTTGCCCCCGCGGCTTTGGCGGCGACGATGATGCCGTAAGCGTCGCGCAGCCCCTTGGCCATCGCGGCAATCTTGCGATCGATTTCGATACCGAGAATGCCGAGCGGTTGCACCAGATTCTTTTCCGGATCGGCAGTGCCGGAAACGTCATCCAGGTCGGATTTGATCTCCACGGCCGGAACGCTCAGGGTTTGCTGCGTGGTGCCCCTGAGCACGACTACCTGCACGCTCTCTGACGAGTCGCGCAGCCGGAAGTAGTAAGCGACCGTGGGCAGATTGTCCACGGGTTGACCGTCGATTGAGACGAGTATGTCCCCCGTTTTTACACCCATCACCTCGGCCGGGCTTCCCGGGAGCACATCAGACACGATCACGCCATAGTCTCTCGCCAGCCCGAGACTCGACGCCATGACGGGCGTGATTGTCTGCAGCCCCACCCCGATCTCCTGCCGGCGTAGCTGGCCGTGTTGTCTTAGCTGTTTGAAGACGGTCCTGGCTGTGGCGCACGGAACAGCAAAGTTGAGACCTTCGCTGCCGCCTGACTGCGAGAGGATGAAGGTGTTCACGCCCACGACTTCGCCGCGAGAATTCACCAGCGGCCCGCCCGAATTGCCGGGATTGATTGAGGCGTCGGTTTGAATGTAAATCAACGGCGAGTCCGGATCGGTTTGCCGCGCGACCGATGAAATGACGCCGCGCGTGATGGTGTTGCGCAGTCCGCCCGGACTTCCGAAGGCGAATACAATTTCGCCCTGCCGGACTTTGGTGTAAGTGGCGAGCGGTAGCGCCGGCAGCTTCGCCTCAACCTTGATCAATGCGAGATCGAGCTCAGCTGCAACGCCGATGATGCGAGCCGGCACAGTTTTCGTCTTGCCCGATAATGCAGAGGCCAGGCTGCCATTTGCATCGGCAGGTGAAATCACAACCTGAATGCGTTGAGCTCCGTTGACCACATGAGCGTTGGTCATGATGTAGCCATCCGGATCGATGACGAAACCGGAGCCCACCGATCGTTGCCGTCCCAGCACCACATTGGCATTGCCGCGGTCACCTTCTTCACGTGCGCCATAGCTGGTGACCAGAACCTGGACGACGCTGGGCCAGACCTTCGCGGTCAGCGCATCGACCGAATCGTTCCACATGTCGAGAGGATTTTGGGATGTGGCCGAAGTTGATCTTTGTGCGAGTGCCGCGCCGGCCGTGGCCGAGATTAAAAGACAGCCAAGCAGGAGACGAGCACCAGCCCGCAGCGCAGGCATCCCTGCCCGCATCAGCGCGCTGCGCGGAAAATCGTGAGCACGTTGCGCGCGCTTTGCGGGCAATGAAGTCCGTGCTCCAGTTGACGCGCTCGTGACATTCGACGTTCGATTCTCAGCTAAGCTCACAGCAGTCACATCGCCCTCCATCCATACGCCGCCGATGATTTCAATTGGCTCTCGCCTATTAGAGACGCGTCTACCGAGCGACGGAACTGTTAGTTTTGACAGGCGCAAACGATGAAACACCCGCGCCGTTTAGAGACCGCGCTGGCGCGGCTTATAAGCCGCACAGGTGCAGGGTCTCAGCCACCGAAAGGTTTTGGAGAATGGGCCTTCAAGTTTGGTATTGGTTTAGTTTGACGCTACCGATTCTTATTCACACCGTGGCTTTAGCCCGGTGTGTGCGAGGACAGCAACAAAATCAGAAACCGTTTAAACGGTTTCCAATTCCTAGGTTCACCCCAGGGCGCCGCGCTGAAGCCGCGGCGTGAATGAGAGAAGTTTCAAATTGAACCAGATACCTCAAGTTTGTCTGTTTTGACTTCTTCGCATAGGATAGCGCCGCCTTCTAACCCTTAAAGCTTTAGGGAGGGAAAAACCCATGTCAGCAGCAGCCCCCAGGGAAGAACTCAATCCATTTGAGATTGCCAAGCAGCAGTTCGATCGCGCGGCCGATTATCTTGAGCTGGAAGAGTCGATGCGGAGCGTCCTGCGCAATGCCAAACGCCAACTCACCGTCTCGATTCCGGTGCGCATGGATGGCGGTGAGACCAAGGTGTTCGAGGGATATCGAGTACAACACAATATCGCGCGCGGTCCGGCGAAGGGAGGAATTCGTTATCACCCGAACGTGACGCTCGATGAGGTCAAGGCGTTGGCTTCATGGATGACCTGGAAGTGCGCCACCGTGGGGATTCCCTATGGCGGCGGTAAAGGCGGGGTCGTCTGCGATCCGAAAAGCATGTCGCGCGGCGAGCTCGAACGTCTGACGCGCCGGTACGCTTTTGAGATTGCGCCGATCATTGGTCCTGACCGGGACATTCCGGCGCCTGATGTCTACACCGACTCGCAAACGATGGCCTGGATCATGGATACAATTTCCATGGTTCATGGTCATACCGAACTCGGGGTGGTCACCGGTAAGCCTTTATCGCTGGGCGGATCGCAGGGCCGGCAGGAAGCCACGGCGCGCGGTGCGCTCTACGCCTTGCGCGAAGCGTGCAAGGTGAAAGGCATGGACTTGAAGAATGCGCGTGTGGCCGTACAGGGTTTCGGCAACGCCGGTTCGATCATTACCAA
>Ga0126383_10002912_pt1 | contig 11202 bp, 7 predicted proteins | sample PanSoiMetPlot_35_FD_96882 | JGI IMG/M metagenome (GOLD analysis project Ga0126383, IMG submission 96882) | Tropical forest soil microbial communities from Panama - MetaG Plot_35 | ecosystem: Environmental > Terrestrial > Soil > Tropical forest > Bulk soil | place: Panama | collected 2016-02-17
CCTCCGCATCTGGATCGAAGCCGTGCATGAGAAGCGCCCACTGGAGCGCGACCAGCGCCCCTTTGACGATAGGCAAGACGGTCAGGGCGAGGATGAGCGTAAGCGGAAGCCACAGCGCCGCGTGTACCCAGAGCGGAGGTCTGTATGCCATCTCCACGGCGAGGACGAGGCCTACAACGATGTGGCCGACGATCACGATGGTGAAGTAAGGCGGCGCGTCGTCGGCGCGGTGGTGGTGCAGCTCCTCACCGCAATGGGGGCAGGCATCGACGACTTTGAGATAGCGCCTGAACATGGCGCCCTTGCCGCAGGCAGGGCATTTTTGGGCCGCTCCACGCAGCAGCGAGGTCAGCACTGGGCGGGCGCCGATCGATCTGCCGTTGTGCGGAAAGCTGCCAGCTCTGTCTTGCATCTTGGTCTTTGAACTCGGTCTTAGCGGCGTTTGCGGGGGGAGGCGCGGCCTTGTCGTTGCCCTTTACCCTTGTAGCGTCGGGGCCTGCCCTTGTCATTGTGGCGCGGGGCGCCCTTTGGTCGCGTGCCGACCGAGCGGCCTTCGCTCAGCATCTCAAATCTAAGCGCCCCTGCCGTCGGGATCGCTTCGACCAGACGCACCTCGACCGGGTCGAGTAGGCGATAGGCGAGCCCGGTATCCTCGCCCACAAGCGCATGCCGCGCCTCGTCATGGTAGAAATACTCGCGACCGATGGACGAGGCTGGAACGAAGCCGTCGGCTCCGGTCTCGACCAGTCGCACAAACAGGCCGGTGCGCACCAGCCCTGAGACCCGCGCTTGGAATCTCGCGCCGATGCGGTCGGCGAGATAGGCGGCGATAAGGCGGTCAGCCGTCTCGCGCTCAGCCGCCATAGCGCGCCGCTCGGTATCGGAGATCGCTTGTGCGATCCGCTCGAGCTGCTCCATCTCGGCGTCGGTCAGCCCGTCATTGCCGAAGCCAAGCGCTCGCACCAGCGCGCGATGGACGATGAGATCGGCGTAGCGGCGGATCGGGGAGGTGAAATGCGCGTAGCGGCGCAGATTGAGGCCGAAATGCCCGAGATTGTCGTCGCTATACTCGGCCTGCGCCTGGCTTCTCAGCACCACCTCGCCAACGAGCTCTGCGGTCGGCGTCGCCCGCGTATCGGCCAGGATGCGGTTGAAATGGGCTGGCTTGAGCGTGCCCGACTTTGGCAGCTTGAGGCCAATGGTGGCGAGGAACTCGCCAAGCGAGGACAGCTTCTCCTTAGAAGGCGCATCGTGAACGCGGTAGATGAGGGGCGACCGCTTAGCCTCCAGCGTCTCAGCTGCGGAGACATTGGCGGCGATCATGAACTCCTCGATCAGGCGGTGGGCGTCGAGCCGGGGAGGGGTCACCACAGTCCGCACGCGACCTTGGTCATCGAGCAGGATCTTGCGCTCGGGCAGATCGAGGTCGAGCGGCGCGCGCACGGTGCGCGAGAGAACGAGGCTAGCATAGGCGCCCCATAGCGGCCTGAGCACGGCATCGAGCAGTGGGGTGGTCACCTCGTCGGGACGACCGTCTATCGCTGCTTGTGCCTGCTCATAGGTGAGACCTGCAGCGGAACGCATCAGGGCGCGGAAGAAGCGATGCTTGAGCTTTCGCCCGTCCTTGTCGAACACCATGCGCACCGCGAGGCAGCCCCGCGGCTCGTCTTCCTTGAGCGAGCAAAGGTCGTTAGAGATTCGCTCCGGCAGCATCGGCACGACGCGATCGGGGAAATAGACTGAGTTGCCGCGCTTCCGCGCCTCTTTGTCGAGCGAGCTGCCCGGTCGGACGTAGGAGCAGACGTCGGCAATAGCGACGATGACCACCCAGCCGCCGCGGTTTGAAGGATCAGGGTCGGCTTCGGCCCAGACCGCATCGTCATGGTCGCGAGCGTCTGACGGGTCGATGGTGATGAGGGGCAGCTGCCGAAAATCCTCGCGGCGATTGAGGTCAGGCTCCTTGGCCGCCTCTGCCTCGGCGAGAGCAGCCTCAGGGAAGGTATCGGGGATGCCGTGGGCATGCACCGCGATCAGGCTCGTCATCTGCTGCGCGGCAGGATTGCCGAGCCTCTCAATGACCTGCGCGGTCTGGACGCCATAGCGGCCGCCGCGAGCAAGCTCGAAGCGGACCAACTCGCCGTTCTCTGCGTCGCCCGTGTTCCCCCGCGTGACCGGCCATTCCTTGAGCTGTTTGCGGTCGACCGGGTCGATGACGCCGGTGCCTCCAGGCAGTGCGCGGAAGATGCCGAGCAGCCTTTGCGTTGCACGCGCGAGCCGCTTGATGGTCCGCGCCTGATAGGGGTAGTCCGCGTCGGCACCTAATGGCGTGATGCGCGCCAGCACGCGATCACCTATGCCGGCAACGGGACCGGTACCGCGCTTGCTCTCGGCCATGACGATGCGTGGCGCAGGCCCGTGCTCCTCGTCCCAAGTGCCAGGGCGACCGACGAATTCTCCGTCGGGGTCGCGGGCGACAATCTCAATGACGGTAACCGAAGGCAGTGCGCCAGGGCGCGTCAGTTTACGGCGCGAACCGGTGATCAGACCGTCATCGGCCATGTCGCGCAGCAGCTCCTTAAGCGCGATACGGTCGCCGCCCTTGATGCCGAAGGCGCGCGCGATCTCGCGCTTGCCGGTCTCCCGGTTTGCGGTCTGAAGAAAATCCAAAATCTCTTGTCTAGAAGGAAGCTTGCCCACAGTCATCTTGCGCCGCACGCTCTTGGTCTTTGCCAGCAGCGCTGCTCAGCTTGCCGTCTCTTCGACGGCCTCTTTGTTGCTCTTTGCCCCTTTGCGTGCAGACTTCCTCGGCGCCTTCTTAGCAGGACCCTTGGCGCTCTTGGCGGCGATCAGTTCGACCGCCTCTTGCAGACTGACCTGTTCTGGGTCGCGATCCTTAGGCAAGGTCGCATTCACCTTGCCATGCTTCACGTAAGGACCGTAGCGGCCCGACAGCACCTGAACTTTGCCGCCACCCTCCGGGTGCTCGCCGAGTTCCTTGACGACACTCGAAGCGCGCGGCCTGCGGTTTGCCGCCTTCTCCGCGAGAAGGCTTACCGCACGATTGATCCCGATTTCGAAGACCTCCTCTGGCGCGCTCAGGCTCGCATATTTGCCGTCGTGTTGGACATAGGGTCCATACCGGCCGAACCCCGCCAGAATCGGTTTTCCTGTCTCGGGATGCAGACCCACTTCGCGGGGCAGCGCGAGCAGCGCAAGCGCGCGGGAAAGATCGATGTGCTCGGGGTCTGTGCCCTTCGGGATCGAAGCCCTCTTCGGTTTCTCTTCGCCGCTGCCGTCGCCAAGCTGAACGTAAGGACCGAAGCGGCCGGTACGTAGCGTGACCTCAAACCCGGTTTCGGGATCGGTGCCGAGCACCTTGGCCTCGCCGGCAAGGGAGGCCTTCTCGCCGTTGGTGTCTGCGATCTGGCGCGTGTAACGGCACTCCGGATAGTTGGAGCAACCGATAAACGCGCCGAATCTGCCGACCTTCAGGCTGAGCCGTCCATTACCGCAGGAGGGACAGGCGCGCGGATCGCCGCCATCCTGCGGCTCGGGAAAAATATGCGGCCCGAGCAGCTCGTTCAGTGCCTCGAGCACCTGGGCGATTCTAAGCTCGCCGATGTCGTTCACCGCGGCGATGAACTCGCGCCAGAAGTCGCGGAGCACGTCCTTCCACTCGAGCTTGCCGGCCGAGATGAGGTCAAGCTTCTCCTCAAGGTCGGCGGTGAAGTCGTATTCGACATAGCGGCGGAAGAAGCTTTCGAGGAAGGCCGTGACCAGGCGCCCCTTGTCCTCGGGATAAAGCCGCTTCTTATCAAGCCGCACATATTCGCGGTCGCGGAGCACGTTCAGCGTCGTGGCGTAGGTCGAGGGCCTGCCGATGCCGAGCTCCTCCATCTTCTTGATTAGGGTCGCCTCGGTGTAGCGCGGCGGCGGCTCGGTGAAGTGCTGCTTGGCCTCGATTTTGCGGGGGTCGAGCGCGGCGCCGTTGCTGAGCGCAGGCAGTGCGCCGTCTTCGCCGATGGCATCATCGATGCCTTCCTCGTAGATCTTCAGGAAGCCGTCGAAGCGGATCACCGAGCTGGTTGCACGCACGCCGTAGTGCTTACCGTCCTTGCCGGTCACGTCGATGTCCACGGTGGTGCGTTCGATCTCGGCGCTCGAAGCCTGGCTTGCCAGCGTGCGCGACCAGATGAGCTTGTAGAGCCGCGCGGCATCGTCATCGAGATAGCGTGAGACGGAATCGGGCTCCTTGTTGAAGTCGGTCGGCCTGATGGCTTCATGCGCCTCCTGCGCATTCTTGGCCTTGGTTTCGTATTCGCGCGGCGAAGAGGGTACGTAGCGCTGTCCGTGAAGTTTAGTGACGAGGCGGCGAACCGCGGCAATCGCCTCAGGCACGATCTGCACGCCGTCGGTTCGCATATAGGTGATGAGACCTTCGGCCTCGCCGCCAAGGTCGACGCCTTCATAGAGCCGCTGGGCGAGCTGCATGGTCTGGCGTGGCGAGAAGCCGAGCTTGCGTGAGGCCTCCTGCTGTAGCGTCGAGGTAGTGAAGGGGGCGGCGGGATTGCGGCGCTGCGACTTGCTCTCGATATTGGCAACGACGAAGCGGCCGCCTTCGAGCGCAGCCTTCAGCCGCTCGGCAGTCGCAGCATCAGCAATGTCGAATTTCTCGAGCTTCTTGCCGCCGGCGGAGAACAGCCTGGCCTGGAATGTCACGTTCTTGCCGGTGGCAAGCTCGGCAATGATCGTCCAGTATTCCTGTGGCTTGAATTGCTCGATCTCGAGCTCGCGGTCGCAGACGAGCCTGAGCGCCACGGACTGGACGCGACCGGCGGAGCGAGCTCCGGGAAGTTTCCGCCACAGTACGGGGGAAAGAGTGAAGCCCACGAGATAGTCGAGCGCGCGTCGGGCGAGATAGGCGTTGACCAAAGGCCCATCGATCGTCCGCGGGTGACGCATGGCGTGGAGTACTGCTTCTTTTGTGACCGCGTTGAACACCACCCGCTCGACCGGAACGCCGGTCAGAGCCTTCTTGCGGTCGAGCACCTGAAGCACATGCCAGGAGATGGCTTCGCCCTCGCGGTCGGGGTCGGTGGCGAGGATCAGCTTGTTTGCGCCTTTGACGGCCTTGGCGATCTCGTCGAGCCGCTTGGCGGCCTTGGGCTCGACGTCCCAATGCATCTCGAAGTCCTTGTCGGGCAGGACCGAGCCATTTTTCGAAGGCAAATCGCGGACATGGCCATAGGAGGCCAGCACTCGATAGCCTGGCCCCAGGTACTTATTGACGGTCTTTGCCTTTGCTGGCGATTCGACGATGACGATGTTCATTGGGACGTTCCTAGCCGCGCAAATTGCGTCAGGCTGAGGGCGAAGGGCCTAAGGGGCCGCTTGCATGCGCCCGGAAAATGGTGTTTCAAGCCGCCGCTGTCAAATTCGGGCATGGGCAATTTACGTCCTTTACGCGCGTGAACTAACTAAAACAACCTTAGGCTGATAAGCCGAAACTGTGTTTCCTAGGGCGGCAGCTGCCGCCGAAACCAGCGATTTTGGAAAGCTGGAGAGTTAGCGGCGCGAAAATAAGGCAGAATCGAATGGCAGGGTCCGGCGCCCGGCCTCCAGTAGGCGGTTTGAGCCCCTCTGGCGAGGGGCGAGACTTTACTTGAAGGCTTACGCGCGGTCGCCCCAGGGCGCGCAAATGCCTTTCCTCGCCTATCTGCTGAACGTAGCGCTCGAAGAAGCCAATAACGAGAAGGCCTCGCACCGCTAGGCTGGTCAGGGCTCGGTTAGCGACACAAGTTGTTGCGTGTCGTTGTAGCCTGCCGGCAAGGTCGAGCTCGAGCGGCACGATATGGACCTTGCGAGCCGGGAGTCCGGTTGCCCTGATCAGCTGGTCAATATCGACAGGACTTGGGCCCAGCGCGCCGACGATCGCCTCACGCTCGCTCGCGCGGATGTCGGGGAGTGGCTCCACCGTGCGCTCTTCATCGGCGGAGACGAGCGCGGCAGCGGAAGCTTGAAGCGGCCTACCTCAGGCTGCCTGGCACGGCAAATACCTCTCGGCCTTGCTCTGATCAGTGAGCCCGAGCGCTCGGCGCCCTCGACTACCACCACAAGAAGTCCCTGAGATCAGGCGGTTGCAGCGGGGGAAGTCCTTCCCGCGCTGCAAGAAGCCCGGCGCTCGCTCGCTGATGAGGAGTCCCTGCTCGCCGATTGAGCGATGCAGCTCTTCGTTGTCGATGCCACCGGCAAGCACGGCGATGGTGCCGCGCGGAAGGGCGGCGAGGTGAGCTGCGGTATCGATGCCGCGGGCGAGTCCGGAGGCGATGACAAAGCCTTCGTACCCGAGATCGGTCGCAAGTGCTCCAGGCAAGACGCTGACCATGGCTCAGACGCGCCGACGCCTTAGGGGCAGGGGCGGGTTTAGTGCTAGCTTTTGCCAATGCGCGTCTCCTCGCCTCGCATGAGCCGGCCGATATTGTCGGCGTGGCGAACATAAAGAAGAACCGTGAGCAGCAGGAACAGCGCTCCGAGTCGCCATTGCCCCGTCAACGCGAGCACGCATAGGCTGGCCACGCTCGCAACCAGCGCCGAGAGCGATGAGTAGCGGGTGAAGAGGGCGACCAGCAGCCATGCGGCTCCGAACACGACTGCCGCAGGCCAATAGAGTCCAAGCAGAACACCGATAAAGGTGGCGACGCCTTTGCCACCATTGAAACCAAGCCATACCGGAAAGAGATGCCCGAGAAACGCGCCAAGCCCTGCGAGCATGGCAGCGGTCTCGCCCCAATGTGACGCGAGCAGTACCGCGACGGTCCCCTTGGCGGCATCGAGGATGAGCGTCAGCGCGGCAAGCCATTTGCTGCCCGCGCGCAACACGTTGGTCGCGCCGATATTTCCTGAGCCGATCTTCCTAAGGTCCCCCAGGCCAAATAGCTTGGCGAGGATCAGGCCGAACGGGATCGAGCCGAGGAGATAGCCGAAGACAAGGGCGGAGACATAGACAAGGGCGCCGCTCCAATCGGCAGGAGGAGTCATCGAGCACCCCTTGGTGAGGCACCGCTACGGTTATCAATCAGCGTAGTTGTAGACGGGGCGTCCGGCAACGAGCGTGAGCACAGCGCGCCCCTCTAGCCGCGCCCCGTCGAAGGGCGTGTTCTTGGACTTGGAGCACAGGCGCTCGGGCTCGATGATCCAAGGCGTATCAAGCTCGATGAGCACGAGGTCGGCCGGAGCGCCTTTGGCAAGGCGTCCGCTATTGAGCTTAAGCAGCCTGGCCGGATTGGCGGTGAGCGCACGCAAGAGGCGCGGCAGCTCGACCTCACCGTTGTGATAGAGCCGGAGCGCTGCACCGAGTAGTGTCTCGAGCCCGACCGCTCCGTCGGCAGCTTCGGCAAAGGGTCTGCGTTTCCCCTCCGCGCCTCTTGGGTCGTGGGCCGACACGATCACATCGATATCGCCGCTCGCCACGCCCTCGACCATGGCGCGGCGGTCATCCTCAGACCTGAGCGGGGGCTTCATTTTGAAGAAGGTGCGATAGGGGCCAATGTCGTTCTCGTTCAAAGTGAGGTGGTTGATCGAGACGCCGCAGGTCACGGGTAGCCCCATAAGCTTTGCGGTGCGGATGATATCGAGGGACGTTCGGCAGGAGATCTGCGCCGCGTGATAGCGCCCTCCGGTCAGCTCGACCAAACGGATGTCGCGCTCGAGCATGATGGTCTCGGCGGCGGTGGGCACCCCGCGAAGTCCTAGCCTCGTCGCCACCTCGCCCTCGTTCATCACCCCATCCTGGCCGAGCGACGGGTCTTCCAGGTGGTGGACGATCAAAGCGCCGAAGTCCTTGGCGTAGGCGAGCACGTTGCGCATGACCCTGGCATTGGCGACGCTCGTCTTCCCGTTGCCGAAAGCGATCGCGCCGGCGTCGCGCAACAGGCCGATCTCGGTCATCTCCTGCCCGAGCAGGCCTTTGGTCATTGCGGCCATAGGGTGGACGTTGACCAGCGCCGTATCCCGCGCGCGCCGCAGGATGAAATCGACGAGCGCCACATCGTCTATGACAGGCTCGGTGTTCGGCATGCACACGATGGTCGTGACGCCGCCGGCGGCGGCAGCGCGGCTCGCCGTGGCAAGGGTCTCGCGATGCTCGAGTCCCGGCTCGCCGGCAGAGACCATCATGTCAATGATCCCAGGGGCGAGCACGCGCCCGCCACAGTCGACGACCTCGGCGTCGCGAAGGGAGCCTGCCGCGATGTGGCGGCCGAGATCGGCAATACGATCCTCGACGATCAGGAGGCCGCCAAGCTGATCGAGACCCGAAGCGGGATCGATCAGGCGCGCATTAACAAGCGCAATCGGGCGGGCGGTAGAGCGTTGGTTTGTGGTGGGTGCGTTCATGGCCGTCATTGGTTCGGCAGATGGCGGGCCAAGGCCTGAAGCACCGCCATGCGCACCGCGACACCCATCTCGACCTGCTCGCGGACAACGCTCTGCGGGTCGTCGGCGACATTCGAGTCGATCTCGACCCCTCGGTTCATCGGGCCAGGATGCATCACGAGGGCATCTGGCTTGGCGCGGGCGAGCTTTTCGTAATCGAGGCCGAAGAAGTGGAAATATTCGCGCTGGCCTGGCACGAGGCTGGAAGCCATGCGCTCTCGCTGAAGCCTGAGCATCATAACGATGTCGGCGTCGACCAGTCCCTCCCACATCGAAGTGTAGACTTCGACCCCGAGCCGCTCGATGCCCGAAGCGAGCAAGGTGGAGGGAGCAACGACGCGAACGCGGGCGCCGAGCGCATTCAGAAGCAGAATGTTGGAGCGCGCCACCCGCGAGTGGAGGATGTCGCCGCAGATCGCAACGACCAGTCCTTCGATATGTCCTTTGTGGCGGCGGATGGTAAGCGCATCAAGCAGAGCTTGCGTCGGATGCTCATGGCTGCCGTCGCCGGCATTGATCACAGAGCAGTCGACCTTCTGCGACAGGAGCTGGACCGCGCCCGCCGCATGATGGCGCACCACCAGGAGATTGGGGCGCATAGCGTTGAGCGTCACCGCCGTGTCGATCAGGGTTTCGCCCTTCTGCACCGACGAGTTCGAGACCGACATGTTCATTACGTCGGCGCCAAGCCTCTTGCCGGCAAGCTCGAAGGAACTCTGCGTCCTGGTTGAGGCCTCAAAGAACAAGTTGATTAGCGTGCGGCCGCGCAGATCGTCGCGCTTCTTGTCGATCTGGCGGCTAAGCTTGGTGGCCTCCTCGGAAAGGTCGAGCAATCCCGTGATCTCGGCGGGCGAAAGGCCTTCGATTCCAAGGAGATGGCGGTGGGGAAAGGAGAAGTTTGAGGCTTCGGCCGCAATGCTCATTAAAGGGCACTGTATAAGCCGGCTTTGCTGGAGCGGCAAGCTCGCGAACCGAACTAAGGTAAGCTTGCCCTAACGCAGCTTTGGCAGGCTAAGGCGATGAGCGAGCGGCCGGTTCCAGACGACGAGGCCTTCAATCAAAGTCCGCCTTTTGTCGACGTGAATCTATTCACGTCTGACATCGCGCTGCGGGAGGCTGTGCGTCGAGAAGGGGCTGCGTGGGCCTATCAAGACCTAACAGCGTTTGGCGCCCTCGCAGGAAGCGCCGCTTCGCTTGAGCTTGGCAGGCTCGCTAACGAACATCCGCCTGAGCTCGAAAGCTTCGATCCGCAGGGGCGCCGAATCGACCGGGTCGAGTTCCACCCGGCCTACCATCAGCTTATGGAGATCAGCACCGCGCAAGGTTTGCATTGCTCGACTTGGGAGCATCTTGCTGCCGGCGTGAGCCCAAGGCCTGGCGCCCATGTGGCGCGCTGCGCAGGCAGTTACATGGCGGCGCAGATGGAGGCTGGCCATTGCTGCCCCATCACCATGACCCATGCAGCGGTCGCCTCCTTCCGCCATGCCCCAGACCTTGCGCAAGATCTTCTCCCTAAGATTTTTGCCCGCGCTTACGATCCGAGCACGGTGCCGATCGAGGAGAAGGCTGCCATCACGCTCGGCATGGGCATGACCGAGCGCCAGGGCGGCACCGACGTCCGCGCCAACACGACGCGTGCAGAGACTCTCGATGGTGCAGGTCCTGGCAAGGTCTACGCCATTACCGGCCACAAATGGTTTCTTTCTGCACCGATGTCCGATGCCTTCCTCGTTCTTGCTCAGGCGAAGGGAGGCCTTTCTTGTTTCCTACTGCCACGGCTTACATCAGACGGCAGTCTCAACGGGCTCAAGCTGCAGCGCCTCAAGGACAAGCTCGGCAATCGCTCTAATGCCTCCGCCGAAGTCGAGTTCGACCGCGCTCAAGGCGTCCTGGTCGGCAAGGAGGGCAGAGGCATCCCGACCATCATCGACATGGTCACTCTGACGCGGCTCGATTGCGCCGTGTCTTCTGCCGGCCTGATGCGTCAAGCCATTGCCCGCGCAATTCAACATGCACGCCATCGCAGCGTGTTTCAGAAGCGGCTGATCGATCAGCCCCTCATGGCGCAAGTCCTTGCCGACATGGCGCTCGATGTGGAGGCGGCGACGGCGCTTGCCTTCAGGCTAGCCCGCGCCTTCGATGACGACAGCGAAGGCGATGCCGCGTATCGCAGACTGATGACGCCGGTCACCAAATACTGGGTGTGCAAAGCAGCACCCGCGCTCGCTTATGAGGCAATGGAGTGCCTCGGCGGCAACGGCTATGTGGAGGATGGCGGCTTCCCGCGGCTTTATCGCGAAGTGCCGGTGAATGCGATCTGGGAAGGTTCCGGCAATGTCATGTGCCTCGATGTGTTGCGCGTCATCGAGCGCGAGCCGGAGACCTTGAGCAAAGTTATAATGCAGTTCGGGGCGGTCGCTTCAGCCGAACCTCGGCTGAAACAGGCTGTCACCAGGATCGAGGCCCTGGCTCAAGATGTCGGGCGAGATCAAAGCGTCGCTCGCACCCTGGTCGAGCTGCTTGCGCTCGCTGCCGCAGCTGCGCTTCTCGCCCGCTACGCGCCGCGGCATGTGAGCGATGCCTTCCTAGCTACGCGCCTCGGGGGCTCGTGGCGGAATACATACGGCGCTGGACTCCCGCGTGCTGATACAAGCGCCATACTTGACCGTGCGGCGCCGCAACTTTCATGAAAACTTGGAGTTGAAGTTTTGTCACACCTGCGGTGACTGAGCCGCCGCGAATCTTGGGCTATGCTGCCAACGGAAGGCA
>Ga0126383_10002913_pt1 | contig 11202 bp, 7 predicted proteins | sample PanSoiMetPlot_35_FD_96882 | JGI IMG/M metagenome (GOLD analysis project Ga0126383, IMG submission 96882) | Tropical forest soil microbial communities from Panama - MetaG Plot_35 | ecosystem: Environmental > Terrestrial > Soil > Tropical forest > Bulk soil | place: Panama | collected 2016-02-17
GACGAACTGATGGTGGCAAACTGATCGACGAAGCCGTATTGAGGAAAGTTGATGCGGTTGCCGTTGACGTCGGGCTGGTTGGCATCACGGAGACGGACCAGGCGCGTACCCTTGCTGCCAACGTAGCCGAGCTGCAGTGCGACGCCGCTCGAGATTTCCTCCTCGAGGTTCAGATTCCAGTTTTGCACGTAAGGCGTCGCCAGGTTGCGTGGCGTGACGAAGATGTCGGGCGTGGTATTGGGAGTGAGGGGATTAAACACCGGGGCGCCGGGATTGGTTCCGTTGAACGCCGTAGGGTCGTAGCTGTTCGAGAGGGAGATGACGGGCTTGGGTCCGATGGGATTGGTCACCAGTCCGGCGGAGTTGGTGAAGTTGGCGATGAGCAGGTCCTGGGGAATGTAGTCGTAATATATGCCGTAGGAGCCACGAATGGCGGTTTTCGCATGCGGATTCCAGGCGAAACCGAGGCGTGGACCGAAATTGTTCAAATCACGGCTGTAGGCCCCGTTCACACCGTCGGTGCCAACGAGCGCGAGGTTGCCATCCCTGCCCAGGTTGGAAAGCAGGTTGTGGGCTTCACTCAGCGGGCCGAAGTATTCCCAGCGCAGGCCGAGGTTGAGGGTGAGGTTGCGCCGGGCGCGGAAATCGTCCTGCACGAAAAACGCGAGCCCGTTGTTGTAAGTGGTGCGCTGAGTGTTGCCGGCGTTGATGGAGGGGAAGGTATCGCCGAGATAGAAGGCGACGAGGGCAAGGGTGCCGCCATCGTTGCATCCGGCAACGTTGCTAGCCTGGCAATTGACCAGGCCCGCGGGATTTTCAGAGCCGAAGGAGAACAGACCGCGCTCCAGATTGTCATTGAAGCTGTCAATGATCGCGCGCCGGAACTCGCCGCCGAACTTGACGGTGTGGCGTCCGCTGAGCCAGGTAAAGTTATCGAGGATCTGGAAGGTCTGGCTGGTACGGCCGCGAGGAATGCTGAACGCGGTGGCGCCGAGGTTGTCGAAGATGCCGCTGAAATCCATCTCCGGCAGGCCCAGCTTGCCGGTGCCGAAGTTGAGCGTGGGGGCGGAGAAGTCGGTGCTGGCGTCGAGCGAGCTAAAAGAGGTTCGGTAGCGGCTGTAGCCGAAGCGGATCTCGTTGATCCGGGTTGCGCTCAGCGTGGAAAGCAGACTGGCGGAAACCAGTTGCACGCGAGTGGGGGAAGTCTGGGCAAATTGGGGAAGACGGGAACCGGCGCCGAACCCGAGTCCTCCGAGGGGAAAGGTCTGCTGGCTGCCGGCGTAGGCATAGCGCACGGAGAAGGACTCTGCGCCCGTGATCTGATGATCGACCTTGGCGATGAGGCTGTTGACGTCATTCTTGTCGTGAACCCCGCCGACCACCGTGCCGGTCACGCCGTTAGATCCTGTAGCCGAGGGGAATTCATTGAGGATCGCGGTCAGCGCGGGATTGGTGGGAACCGGCGTTCCGCCGACAAAGCCTCCCTGGGCGATGGACTGGGCATTGGCGATCTGGGTTGGCGTGGGAACCAGGAAGGTAAAGTCCGAGGTCACGCGCTCGCGCTGGCCTTCGTAGGCTCCGAAGAAAAACGTTTTGTCCTTGATGATGGGCCCGCCGAGAGAGAAGCCGAACTGGTTGTTGCGGAATGCGCTCTTGCGGATGTGGTTTCCCGACTGATCGATGGAGCGGTTGAAGAAGTTGCGGGCGTCGAACAGATCGTTGCGCACGAACGCGAAGACCGAGCCATGAAACTGGTTGGTGCCGGACCGGGTGATGATGTTGACCACGGATCCGGTGTTGCGGCCGTATTCGGCGGGGAAATTCGATTGCAGGTTTAATTCCTGGATGGCGTCGATGGGCAGCAGGGAGGCTGGAGCCCCACCGATGCCGGTCTGGTTGAAGGCGGAGTTGTTGAAGAAAGGATCGTTGTTGTCGGTGCCGTCAAGGGCGTAGTTGTTGGAGCGATCGCGGCTGCCGTTGATGGAGAACTGGCCAAAGCCGCTCTGGATGGCGGCAACCCCGGAAGGTTCCACAGTCGCGCCGGGAACCAGGGCGACCAGTTTGCCGAAGTCGCGCCCGTTAAGCGGGAGATCGGTGACCAGCTTGCGCTCGACGACCTCGCCAAGGACGTCGCGGGTGGTATCGACCAGCGGAGCGGCTTCGGTCACGGTGATCTGTTCGACCTTCTTTTCCACCCTGGTGAGATCGAAGTTGGCGGTAGTATCGAGGCCGACGTTGACGACCACATTTTGCGCCACCGGCGAGAGTCCGGCGGAGGCGGCCACCACGACATACTCCCCGGCCGGGAGCTCGGCGAGAACGTAGGCGCCGTCGGGGTCGGTGAGAGTATCGCGGACGAGGCCGGTGCCGGAATTCCGGGCGGTGACTTTGGCCCCGGCGATCACGCCTCCCTGGGGATCGACCACCTTGCCGCGGATGGAGCCGCGGTAGCTCTGGGCGCTCGAGAGAACCGGGAGGAAAAGCAGTAGGGCGAGGATGCGTGCCATGGTGCGTAGGCTTTTCATAGGCTGACCTCTTAGTCGTTGCCTGGAGCGTTTTCTCTTCTGTGCGTTTTCGAAAACCTTGCAATGAAGAGATGGCGGCATAGCATCATCCGCAGCTAGGGTTTGGGCCTGTCAATTTTGATCGCCATCGGCGGTTTGATGTTGTAGGTGGCAGCAAAGCTTCCCTGATTGATCGCCAGCCCCAGACGTCCGCGAGAATCGATATACATGAGCGGCTTTTTCAGCGGGACGTCGGCGAAGGTACGAACGAACGGAATGTTCAGCTCTGTTTTGTCAATGGCGATGTGCACGTTCTGGCCGCGGCCATAGCCCAGTTTAAGGAAGTCCTCCCCGCTGATGTTGGTCACCAGGTTGCCGAAGGGACCGTCGGTGGCGATAACCTCGCCCGCGAGGCCGCGATCATCAAGCCTGGGCGCGGTGAGCCTGAGGCGGACCAGTTTATTGAGATCGAGTTCGGGACCGACCTGGGTCCAGTCTTCGCCGTGGGCCAGGTGCGCGCCGGCGGGAGAGAAAATGTCGCGGCCATGGAAGGTCGAGGAGACCGCATCGGCAATCATCCAGCTGCGGTTGGTGATTTCGCGGGCGGCTTCGAGGCCGTCGCGGTCTTGCACCAGGGTCGTGAGTCCGTTGTCGGGGAGGACGAAGTACTGTCCGCGCCTGGATTTCACCACGATGGCCTTGCGGGAAGTTCCCACCCCGGGATCGACCACCACGACGAAGACCGTGCCCGCCGGGTAGTAGGCCGTGGCCCCGAAGAGGAACCGGGCACCGTCAACAATCGAAAAGGGTGTGACCTGGTGGGTGAGGTCGACAATGCGCAATTGCGGCTCGATGGAATACATGACGCCCTTGCAAATGGCGACCGAATCGTCGAGCACGCCGAAATCGGTCATGAAGACGATGGTGGGCGGCGCACTGGAGCCTTCGGCGGCGAAAACGCAGCCACTCAGGAGCGCGAGCAGAACGATGGTGAAAATCCGGCGGCGGGAAAACAAGCGGGAGAGCATGGTTTTCGAATTCCTTGGTTGATCCGGTCGCGCGACGCCGGATCAAGATTACTGATTTCCAGTAAGCTTGGAATTGTAAACGCAGCCGGCCCGGATCAGAAGTAAAGCTTTGAAGGTTCAGAAATCCGGAGATCATCGGGTGAAAGCGGGGCGTCCGTCTATAATCGTGGGGATTCTGTTGAGGCGGAGGTTGAGGAGGAAGATATGGCGCAGGCCATCCCCGGCAAGTATCGGGATTTGTTCAGCAAGCGCGCGTTCGCCAGCCTGGCGACGATCATGCCCAACGGCGATCCGCAAGTGACACCGGTGTGGTGCGATCTGGAGGGGGATCTGGTGGTGATCAATTCGGTAAAGGGCCGGCAGAAGGACCGCAACCTGCGGCGGGATCCGCGGGTGGCGCTGGCGGTCATTGATCCGGACAACCCCTACCGCTACCTGGAGCTTCGAGGCCAGGTGGTAGAGATCACGGAGCAGGGTGCGGATGCACATATCAACAAGATGGCGAAGAAGTATCTGGGAGCGGAGAAGTATCCGTACGGGCAGCCGGGCGAAGTACGGGTAATGTACAAGATACGTCCTGAGCATGCGACCATGATGGGATAGGCATCCGCCGCTCAATGGATCGGATGACGCGTTTCTTCGGGGGGCCGGGTTATTCGCACTTACAATCTCTGCCTGCTGGGATTCGGCAATGTGAATCGGGCGTTGGTGCGCCTGCTCGAGGCAAAGCGCGCAGCCCTCGGCCGGCGTGGGATCGGGTGGCGGGTGACCGGGATTGCCTCGCGGCGGCTGGGCTGGATCGTGGATGAGAGCGGACTGGAGGCCGAAAGTCTCGGTCGTGGTGAGACGGGGGTCAGGGCGTCCGCGCCCCACCTTACCCATGTCGGAAAGTGGTTGCAGGCGGCGGGAGCGGACGTTCTTTTTGAGGCGACCTCTCTCGTGCCGCTGAACGGACAGCCGGCCATCGAGCATATTCGAGCGGCGCTCGAGCACGGCGCGCATGCCATCACGGCCAACAAGGGGCCGGTGGTTCACGCCTACGAAGAGCTCCAGGCCCTGGCGGGGGCGCGAGGCAGGCGGTTCCTGTGTGAGTCCACGGTAATGGATGGTGCACCGGTCTTTTCCCTGTTTCGCGAGAGCCTGCCGGTGATCGAGCTTCGCGGATTCCATGGAGTTCTGAATTCGACCACCAATGTGATGCTCAGCGGGATGGAGGAAGGACTATCGTTTGAAGAGTCGCTCCGGAGGGCGCAAGAGATCGGCGTGGCTGAGAGCGACGCCAGTCACGACATTGAAGGTTGGGACGCAGCAGTGAAGGTGGCAGCGCTGGTGCGGGTGCTGATGGGTGTGCCGTTGCCGCTTGATCAGGTCCAGCGGGAAGGCATTGCCGCATTGAACGGCGAGCAGGTGCGGGCAGCACGACGCGAAGGCAAACCTTACAAGTTGGTCTGCCGGGCGCGGCGGACGGGGAATGGGGTGAGGGCAAGCGTGCGTCCGGAGCAGGTGCCGGCAAGCGACCCGCTGGCGGGAATTATGGGAACCTCGTCCATGGTGTGCTTTGAAACCGACATGCTTCCCCGGCTGGCCATCACGGAAATTGATCCCGGAGTCGATGCAACCGCGTACGGGATGCTGGCGGATTTTGTGCGGGCAGTGGAAGGAGCGACCGATCGATGACTATAACTCCGAGCGAAGTCAGCACAAAGCTCGACCTGGCATTCGTGCGATCGCAGTTCCCTGCCCTGGCGCAGACGGTGAACGATCAGCCGGCGGTGTTTCTCGATGGACCGGGTGGGACACAGGTTTCAGAAAGAGTCATTCAGGCGATCAGCGATTACCTGCGTCAGTCGAATGCCAATACGCATGGCGCCTATCGAACCAGCCGCCGGACGGACGCCATGCTGGAGGAAGCGCGGACGGCGATGGCGGATTTTCTGGGTTGCGACGGCGACGAAATCGTCTTCGGCGCGAACATGACTTCACTCACTTATGCGATCAGCCGCGCGATTGGTCGCGAACTGGGGCCGGGCAATGAGATCCTGGTGACTCACCTCGATCATGACGCGAACGTGTCCCCGTGGCGTCAACTGGAAGAGACCGGCGCCACCGTTCGCTTCGCCGACATTCGTGAGGAAGACTGCACACTCGATATGAACGATCTGGCGCGCAAGGTGAGCGGTCACACGCGCCTGGTCGCTGTGGGGTATGCCTCGAATGCCGTGGGAACCATCAATCCGGTGAAGGAAGTGGTGCAGCTGGCGCACGCGGCGGGAGCCCTGGCCTATATCGATGCCGTGCACTATGCGCCGCATGGGCCGATTGATGTACGCGCGCTGGATTGCGATTTTCTGGTGTGCTCCACCTACAAATTTTTTGGTCCGCATATGGGAGTGCTCTACGGCAAGCGAGAGCACCTGAAGCGCCTGAAGGCCTACCGCTTGCGCGCCAATAGCGATGAGAGTCCGTGGCGCTGGGAGTGGGGTACGCTGAATCACGAATGCATTGCCGGAATCACGGCCTGCGTGGAGTACCTGGCCGAACTGGGAGGGCGGGTCGATCCTGCGGCTCAAACCCGGAGAAAGGCCTTGCTGGCGGCTTTTGCGGCGATCCAGGCCTACGAGCGCGACCTCGCTGGGCGTCTGGTGCGGGGCCTTCTTGAGATTCGCGGACTCGAGTTTTACGGAATCAGGGAGCTGCAACGGTTTGGGGAGCGTTGCCCGACGGTGGCGGTGAGAATCGCGGGGCACTCGCCTCTCGAGCTGGCGACCCGGCTCGGAGACCGCGGGTTCTTTACCTGGGACGGAAATTATTTCGCGCTGAACCTGAGCGAGCGCCTGGATGTGGAGAAGGACGGCGGCTTCCTGCGCATCGGCCTGGTGCATTACAACACGGCGGAGGAAGTCGACCGGCTGCTGGCGGCGCTCCGGGAGATCGTGGGTTAGGGTTTCGTGACGAAACAGTGAGGGATGAGTTTGCCTCCCACGAGCCAGAATCGCTGATGAATCGACGAACATTTCTGCGCAATGCGGCGGGAGCTGCATTTTTGGTCAAGACGGGCAACTTGTTCGCGCAGAGGCCGGCCGCGATCCCGCCGGCGTTGCTCGAGAGTTACCGCAAGTGGATGGTCATCGATGCCCTGGCGGGAATTAATGCCGAAAACCTGCCCCTCAAGCAACAGACCCTGCAACAAGCTCTCGACTCGGGAGTGACGGGGATCAATTGGACGGTTTCGACGCCGGATTTCGAAGGCACGGTGGAAACCATCGCATTCGTCGAAGGGTTGGTCGAAAGTGAACCTTCCCACTTTCTGATCGTGCGCGAGCAAGCGGACCTGGATCGTGCCAAGGATGCGGGCAAGATTGGGGTGATTCTCGGCTTTCAACATCCCCAGCCCATCGAGTCGGATCTGAAGCGGCTGGCGACTTTCCGCCGGCTGGGCGTGCGGATCATGCAGTTGACCTACAACAACCGGGGGTTGTTCGGCGATGGATGCCTGGAGCATGACAATGCCGGGTTGAGCAAACTCGGGCGCACGGCGGTGGCGCGCATGAACGAGTTGGGCATCGCGGTGGACCTCGCGCACTGTGGACAGCGCACCACTGCCGAGGCGATCGAAGCGTCATCGAGGCCGGCCGTGATCACCCACACGGGATGCAGCGCGGTACACCCGCACCCGCGGAACAAGGATGACCGCGAGTTGCGCGCACTGGCGGAACGCGGCGGAGTGGTGGGAATTTACTTTATGCCGTACCTGGTCGCCAGCCCCGCGCTTCCGGCGCGGCAGCATGTAATCGAACATCTCGACCACGCGCTCAGGACATGCGGAAGCGATCATGTGGGAATTGGCAGCGACGGGGTTCTCGATACCTTTGCGGATACGGTGGAACAACGCCGGGCGTTCGCGCAGGATATGGCAAACCGCAAGAAGCTGGGTATTGCCGCGCCGGAAGAAGACCGGCCTCCGTTCTCCCCCGATTTGAACACGCCGCAGCGAATGGAGATTGTGGCTTCAGAGCTGGAGAAGAAAGGGCACACGCTCGACGTGGTAGAGAAGGTCATGGGAAAGAACTTTTATCGCGTGCTGGGAGAGATCTGGAGCTGAACGCAGTTCCCGGTTCACCGGAGCCTTCCCTCCTGATTGGCTCAAGGCCTCCTTTCGAATTCGACTACTTCCGTGCCCCTTCCCACCAGGACCAGCGTGGCCAGGTCGATGAAGAGGCCATGCTCAACGATTCCCGGCATTCCCTCCAGGGTGCGCGCGAGGAGGGCCGGATCAGGGATTTCGCCGAAGTGGCAATCCAGGATGTGATGGCCTTCGTCGGTTTTGTAGGGCACGCCCGCAGCAGTGGTGCGCAGTGTAACCGTGGCACCGAGCACCGTGATCCGGCGGGTGAGCAGGGTTTCGGCGAAGGGGATGACTTCGACGGGGAGGGGGAACCGCCCGAGCATCGGCACCTGCTTCGCGGAGTCGGCGACTACGACAAATTTTCGCGACGCCGAGGCGACGATTTTTTCGCGCAGAAGTGCGCCTCCTCCGCCTTTGATCAGGCGCAGCTGAGGATCGAATTCGTCGGCGCCGTCGACGTCAACGTCGATGTGATCGACTTCGTCGAGGCTGATCAGGGGAATGCCGCAGGACTGGGCGAGACGCTGGGCGTCGACAGAAGTGGGCACGCCGCAAATCTTCAGACCTGCCTGGACGCGCTCGCCCAGGAAGCGGATAAAGTACGCGGCGGTCGAGCCGCTTCCCAACCCGACCACATTTCCTTCCTGAATAAATTTCAGGCTGGCGCGGGCGGCGGCTTGTTTTTCCTGGTCGGTTGACATGATGTGTGTTGAGCTTAGCAGCCCAGCATTTTCCCCAGAATTTCCTTCAAGATTTTCCCGCAGACCGCGGCGGTGAGCTCGGAGACGTCACGCCGGGGATTGTATTCCACCAGGTCGGCTCCGATGATGTTGCCGGTGATCTGGTGCAGGTGGCGCATCGCTTCGCGCACGGTCATGCCTCCCGGTTCGCGGTGCGAGACTCCGGGGGCAAAGGCGGGATCCAGCACATCGAGATCAAAAGAGATGTAGACCGGGCCGGCGCGCTTGAGGCGCTCGAAATTCGGGAGCTTTTCCATCTCGATGATTTGAACTTCGAAGCGCTCGGCCTGCTGTTTCTGATGCGGGTTCAGGGTACGGATACCGAGCTGGATGAGTTGTTTGGCCAGGCCCTCTTCCATGATGCGGGCGAAGGGACTGGCGTGGGAATAGCGGTTGCCTTGAAATTCGTCGTAGAGATCGGGGTGGGCATCGAAGTGAATGATGCTGGGAGGAGTGAACTTTTTCGACAGCGCCTTCACGATCGGATAAGTGATGGAGTGATCGCCGCCCAGACAGACAGGCCGCTGGTTCTTCTGGATAAGATCGGTAATCGCGCGGTCGATTTCCGCGAAGGCACTGGCGTCGGTCAGCTTCAGGTCGCCGGCATCCACGAAGGGTTGGGTGTCGAGGTTGGTGCCGGCCTCGGTGCAGAGGTTCGAGGAATCAGAACGAAACGCCTGCCGGATGAGGGGCGGGGCCTCGGCGGCTCCGCGCAGGTAAGAGGAGTTGGCGTCGAAGGGAATGCCCAGAAGTGCCGGGACGCCCCTGCTGCCCGACTCGACCTGTGTCCTCGCCATAGCCTGCGCTGTGCTCCCCGGGGCATTGTAGTGGATTCTTCCCGTCCCGACACATCCCAAGTTAAAAGGCAACTGGTTTCAGTTAGACTGTTGGCCTTCTGGAAGCGGCAGGTATACGTTAGCGGCTTCGGTGGTGACCGTCGTGTTAAACGGACTGCTGCTGCGACAGGCGTCTCCGCACACCCGAGAGGCCTGAGTCCCCATCCGAATCCGGGAGACAACAGCCGTCATCCTTTAACCTGGAAGTACATTTATGGCGACAAAAGCAAAGGGCATCGCTGGTTCGACCGGAGTTCTCGAATCACCGAATGGGGAGCGCGAACGAGTGTTCGAGGCCTTCCGGCGTTGGGGGTATCTGGAAGCGGATCTGGATCCGCTGGGATTCCTACGTCCGCTGTCGTTACCGGAATTGCGGATTGAGGGAGAGTTGGCGCGCGAAGCACGCAAGATCTATTGCAGTACGGTGGGCGTCGAGTTCGGGCACATCGCAGATCCGGAACAGCGGCGCTGGATTCAGGAGCGTATGGAAGGAAGGCAGACGGCGGTCGATCAGCAACGAGTGCTGGATTTGCTGATGCGCGCCGATCTGTTTGAGCTGGTATTGCAGCAGCGCTACCTGGGGACGAAGCGTTTTTCGCTCGAGGGGGTGACGGCGCTGTTGCCGCTGGTCGACGAGATCCTGGATGCGGCCGGACAACAGGGTGCGGTCGAACTGGTCATGGGAATGAGCCACCGCGGACGGCTGAATGTGATTGTGCACGTGGCCAGGCGCGAAGCGCAGGAGGTATTCGCCGGTTTTGAGGATGTCGATCCCCGCAGCGTGCTGGGCGGGGGCGACGTGAAGTACCACATGGGCGCGACGGGAGAGTATGTCACGCGCAGCGGGGCGAGGATTCACATCCACCTGGTTTCCAATCCCAGCCATCTGGAAGCGGTAGACCCGGTGACGGCGGGACGAACGCGGGCGAAGCAGGACCGGGCGGGAGAGAGCGGAACCAGGAAATACTTGCCGCTGATCGTGCATGGGGACGGAGCCTTCGCCGGGCAGGGTATTCTTGCCGAAACCCTGAACTACGCCGACATTCCCGCCTACACGGTCGGTGGCACGGTGCATGTCATTGTAAACAACCTGCTGGGGTTTACCACGCTGAGCCGGGAACTGCATTCGTCGCGCTTTGCCGCGCAGATTGCGCGGCGCCAGGAGATTCCCATCTTTCACGTGAATGCCGAAGATGTAGATGCGGTCGTGCGGGTGGGGCGTATGGCTCTCGACTATCGCTACGCGTTCTCGAGCGACGTGGTGATTGACATGATCGGGTACCGGCGGCATGGGCACAGCGAGGTCGACGATCCGACGGTCACACAACCGCTGCTTTACAGGGCGATCAAGGACCATCCGTTGTTGTGGGAGATTTACGCGGAAGACAGTGAAGCGGAAAATGCCCAGGCCAAGGCGGATGCCATCAAGGCCGAGTTCGAGGTGGCGCAGAAACAGGCGGGCACCCTCACCAAGAAGCCGACCCTGCGCGAGCTGCCCGGCTATTGGGACAAGTTCGAGGGGGGGCGCTACAAGGCCGAATACGAAGTGGATACAGGCATAGCCAGCGAGGAAGTGCGGGAGTTGACCGCGCGCCTGACCACCTATCCCGAGGGATTTCACATTCATCCCAAGGTGAAGAAGCTGCTCGAACAGCGCGCGGAGATGGGGGAAGGCAAGCGGGCGGTGGATTATGGCATGGCCGAGGCGCTGGCGTTCGCCAGCCTGGTGAAATCAGGAATTCCCGTGCGGCTGACGGGACAGGACAGCCGGCGGGGAACCTTCAATCAACGGCACTCGGTGCTGGTGGACATAGAGAACGAGCAGGAGTATGTGCCGCTGGAACACATTTCAGCGGGTCAGGCGCGGTGCGCGATTCACAACTCGACTCTCTCCGAGGCCGGCGTGTTGGGCTTTGAGTACGGCTATAGCCGCGATTATCCCGAGACGCTGGTGTTGTGGGAGGCGCA
>Ga0126383_10002914_pt1 | contig 11201 bp, 1 predicted proteins | sample PanSoiMetPlot_35_FD_96882 | JGI IMG/M metagenome (GOLD analysis project Ga0126383, IMG submission 96882) | Tropical forest soil microbial communities from Panama - MetaG Plot_35 | ecosystem: Environmental > Terrestrial > Soil > Tropical forest > Bulk soil | place: Panama | collected 2016-02-17
CCTACGTCGTCGACGACGTAGGTGTCGTTGCCCAGGCCGCCTATCATGGTGTCGGCGCCGGTGCCGCCGTTGAGCGTGTCGTTGCCGGCGCCGCCGTCGAGGATGTCGTTTCCAGCGAGTCCGTTGAGGAAATCGGCGCCGCCCAGAGCCACGATCCAGTCGTCGAACGGGGTGCCGGTCAGCGTCTCGGCGGCGGCGGTGCCAGTGATGCGATCGCCGACGGGACGTGTCGCGGCCGACATGACGGTTTCCAGCGTGCCGTGGTCGTCGATATAGGTCACGACCACCCGCAACACCTGCAGGACCTGCGCCTGGGTCGGCGTGAACGTCGCCGCCGTGGCGCCGGCAATATCCGTCCACGCCACGCCGTCCACCGATTGCTGCCACTGGAAGGTGAAGACCGCCGTCGTCAGGCCGTCGGCGTCGGTGATGCCGAGCGTCGATGCCGTCAACGGCCGGCCTTCGGTCGGGGTCGGGTCGCTGATCGACGGCACACCGACCGGCAGATCGTTGACATTTGCCACCGGGGCGGTCGGCGCGGAGAACACCTCTTCCAACACGCCATTGGCGTCCTGGTAGACGGCGCGCACGCGCAACGCAAAACCCGTCAGGGTCGGGAAGTTAATGGCGCCCACGAAAGGTTCGGTGGGCGTAAAGGTCAGGCCCACCGCGCGCTGGCTCTCACCGGCGCCGAAGAACATGATGTCCTGGAAGTCCCCCGCGCCGGGGTTCAATTCGGCCTGCCAGAAGTAGGACACCGGACCGGTGATCGCGCCCGTTGGATTAGTCGCGCTCACGTTGTCCGCGTCGGTGACGCCGGCGATCGATACGCGGAGCAACTGGTCCTCCGTCGGCGTCGGGTCTGGCGTGCCGGTCGCGGCGTCGAGGATGGTCAGCAGACCCTGCGGCGTGTGATCCAGGCCGCCGAGAACGATCGCCTGATCGGAGAACTGCAATCGCTCAATGTGTCGCAGCGAATCGGTGCCCTCAGTGGCCGTATTGTCGGTCACCGTGATGATGGCATCGGGACCAGCCAAAGTGGTTGCGGCAACCAGGTTAGCGGCAGTGGTCGCAACGCCATTGACCGTGAAGCTGTAATTCGCCAGCGGCGACTGGAACACCGCGCTATCGAAGTCGGGCGTAGGCGAATACAGGATCTCGCGAACGATCTGGAGCTGGTCGGCGGTGTACGCCCCCGACAGCATGGCTGGGAAGAGGTCGACCATGCTGTCGGCGCTGGTGAGCTCGACGTTTGGATCGGCCTTGCTGCGCACGCTGATGCGCACGTTGAGCCAGGCGTCGCCATCGATCAGGTCGTCGCCGCCCTGGCCCATAATGAAGTCGCTGCCTTCGCCGCCGAGAATAATGTTACCGGCGTTGAAGCTGGCAACGATGGGGACTGCTGGCGTCGCCAGGAAGTCGTTGAGGAACTTCTGCAGCCCGTTGATGAGACCGGGATCGAGCAGGGTGCTGCCGAACGGAGGGATGCCGGCCCCGGCGATCGCCGTCGCATCGGAATCATCGCCGAACAGGAAGTCGTCGTGGTGCGATCCCGACAGGCCTTCCACCAAATCCAACCGGGACAGAATTGACGAGGCAGACCCCGGCACCTTCGGTTGATCGAAGAAGCGCAGACCGGGGTCGAGGCCGACGGTCACGCCGACCGGATCGTCTTTGAAGGTCGCCCAGTCGAAACCGCCGAAGCCGATGAAGCGGTCCGCCTCGCTGGGGGTGGCAATGTAGATGTCGTCGCCGCCTTCGCCGTCGACGTTGTCGGGTCCGCCGTCGCCCTTGAAGACATCGTTACCCCTGATGGGCTCATTGCCGAACGGATCGAAATTGTCACCTGCCGCGCCATCGCTGGTGCCCTTTTCGATCCAGTCGTCGCCTTCGTTGCCGAAAGAGAATTCGTTGGCTTTACTGCCGAACAGGAAGTCGTTGCCCGGGCCGCCGAAGACCTCCGACGCATCCTCGCCGCTGATGATGAAGTCCTGGCCGAAGCCGCCGAGAAGGATGTTGGCGCCGCCGCCGCCCTGGATGACGTCGTTGCCATCCTGGCCTTCGATGACGTCGTCGCCGCCGCTGTCGGTGATGATGTCGTCGCCGACGCCGCCGAGGAGATGGTCGTTGCCGGGGCCGCCTTCGATGCGATCGTTGCCTTCGTCGCCCCAAACCGTGTCGTCGCCGGCGTTGGCGATGAGGATATCATTGTTAGGACTGCCGCCGAGCACGACACTCGTTGGGGCGGCGTCGATTTGCCCTCGGTCTGTGTACTGCAGATAGTTGGTATCGGGGCCCACCGTCAGCGGGTTGTCGCGGATAACCAGCGGGATGAGCGTTGCGAAGGGGCCGGTGTTGACCGGGTCCGCTCTGGTGTTTTCGACATCGTCCGCAGTGCCCAGGATGCCGTCCGGCCCCGGCAGGAATACGCCGGTGTGCTGGTTGAACTGCTTCGTCGGGTCGACCTCCAACGTGAAGTCCGGTTTCAAGAAGATCAGCCCGGACAAATGGGTGGCGTTGGTGTTGGCCTCGACGAGCTTGGCGAACGAGTTCGCCTCGAGCTCGGCGTTGAAGTTCATTCCGGCAGTGCGCTCCAGGTAATAGAACCGGTCAGCGTCCTGCAGCTTCTCCATCTGGTTCTCGAACACGAAGTTGAAGGTCGGGCCCAGCAGGCCGCCGAACGGGGTGATCTCCTCGGCCAGGCCGCCGATCCAGAAGTCAACGCTGCCGAGGCCGGTGGTCGTAACGCCATCGAAGTCCTTGGCCGTGTGGACCGTGCTGTCGTTGGCCCAAGTTCCCGTGCTGTTGAGGAAGTCGAGGCGGTCGGCTGGCGCGCCGACGCCGCCCAGGACGATGGCCGCCGCCGCCGCGCGCTTATCCGCGAGCGTGGTGGCGCTCGTGATGGTCTCGTGCGTGCCATATGCGGCGATGAAGTTGATGAGCGACTCGGGGTGCTTCAGATGCTGAACAAAGTCGGCCCAGCTCGTGTAGGGCTTTACATCGGGGTCGCTGATGTCCGCATAGAATTGCGCGCGTGCCCCGTTCAAGGACGGAATCCCGGTGTCGCGGCCGCGCGCGAGGTTGAGCACCGCGAGATCGAGCGGCGTGCCGAGCAGGTTGTTGCGCAGCGCTTCGGTCACAAACTCGTCGATCTGGTTGCCGACCGTGCGCGTTACGCCGCGCACGATGGCGCTGGTGGCCTCCTCCGGGGTGGGACCGCTGGCTGCATACGCCAGCGGATTGAGGAAGGCCGCGATCAAGCCAAGTTGCTGATCCGGATTGGCGGAGTTCGGGTCGGCGACGACATTGAAGTTGGGATCAAAGCGGTCGACGGTCTCGGTCAACATCGAGTGGCCCATACGGAACACCGTGTGCGCGAACTCCGCCACGATCGCCGGGTTGATCTTGGTGTCGTACACCTGGGTCGGAGCGAAGAACGGATCCACCAGCGGCTGGACGGTGCGGGCGAACTCCTCGAACACGAGGTGCTGGTACTGCATCTCGGTGCCGAACTTCGCCACCTGGAACAGGCGCTGCCCGTTCCAGTCGATCTGATCCGCGGTCATGCCGGGCGTGAACACGAAGCCGGGCATGATCCAGTCGTTGATGTAACCCGGCGTGTCCGCCTCGGCGGTTAGGATGGTCTGCTTGACCTGGTCGACCAGACGATTGTGCTCGGAGTGGAAGATCGCGTGCACGGAGGTGAGGCCGATGTTCTCGTTCACGCGGCCGTCGCCGGCGATGTAGTGCGCGTTGAGCAGCTCGTCGTCGTAGGTGAGGTTCTGGCCGGTCGCCGGATCGAACGGCTGCGGGTTGCCGACAAGGGTGTCGGCGTCGGGCTGCAGAACGCCTGCTGCGTCGACCACCGGCGCGCCGTTGTGCGCAATGTCGATGAGGAATTGATGGCCGGTGCGTACGGCGTGGGTAAGGTCGATCGGCGCAGCCCGATTGCCTTCAACCAGCGTCGTGCCATCGTCGGCGGTGCCGAAGATCCCATCGGGGCCAGGCGTCTGCATGACGACCTGCGGGAGGCCATTCGGGCCGCGAATGTAGTTGCCATAAGGATCGGTCGCCAGCAGTGGACCGCTGCTCACGTCCGCGTCGGTCAGATTGATGCCGAGGATGTCGCGCGCCTGCGCCTTCACCACGCCCCACGTGGCCATGCCGCCGATCGGGGTGTCGTCGGCGGTGCCGAAAATCCCATCGCCGCCGATGTTGCGATTCTCGATCAGCTTGCCGGTGGCGTGCGGCTGGCCGTCAAGAGGATCGATCGCGTAGGCGCGCAGGAACACCTGGTGCGACGGATGCGAGGTGTAGGTCTGGTTCTGGTCGACGAACGGCGTCGTGGTGTTCAGGTTCTCATGGATGTCGTCGGCGGTGCCGAGGATACCGTCCGGGCCGGGCAGCATGGTGGCGCGCGTCTCGACCATGAAGCGCAGCTGCGGCGGCAAGTCGTCGGCAGTGCCGAAGATGCCGTCAGCGCCCGCAATGAGCGGATCGTCCGGCTTCAGCGGAACGAAGACAGTGCCGTTCTGGCCCTTGGTGACGAGATCGAGGCCGTGATCGAAGAACTGGCCGAAGAACGTCATCCAGGCGTCGAACGGCGACGTAAGCCCGGCGTCCGACATGACGTTGGGGAAGAAGAAGACAGGTCTATCGTCCGGTGTGCCGAATATGCCGTCGAGGCCCGGGCTGGTGACGATCTGCACGCCGGGCTTCAGGACGTCGTCGGCGGTATGGAGGATGCCGTCCGGACCTGGATCGTAGGCTTTGGCATAGGCGGCGGGGTTATTGGCGGTCTGGTCGACGACCAAATTGCTGATCGTGCGCGGTGCCGAATCGATCACCGTACCGCTGGTCTGCGCATAGGAGGTCCCGGCTTCCGCGGGGCGGAAGACGGGGGTGGTCAGCCGCGGGAAGACCGTGTCGGCGGCGCCGAAATGGGTCTGGTCGGGGACATCGACGTTGATCAGGTTGTTGAACGAGCCATCCACCGTCCGCAGCCCGAACGGCACGCGGACGTTCGGGAGTATGGTGAGGAGATCCTCGCCGGCGGCATGGCGTTCAGCGACATGGATCTGGTCGAGGATGAAAGTAAGGTCGCTCCTGATGAGGTGCACACCGGGACCTGCAGAGACTTGGGTGTGGTCGACGAACGTTGTCAGCGTCAGCGGAGCGACCGGAACGGCGATAACCGGATCTGTCGGCGCAGAGAACGCCTGCTCGGTGACGCCGTGCTCGTCCTCATATGTCGCCCGGGCACGCAGGCGGAGCCCGGCGAGGCCGAGGGCCGGATCCACCGTGAAGGTCGCGCCGTCCGCGCTCGGGAAGCCGACGCCGATGCGGCCCGGTTTGAGAACGATGTCGGAGAACACGCCGGTGCCTGGAGCGAGCTCTGCCTGCCAGACATAGGTGGCGTTGGTGACCGCGCCGGTGGCATTATCCGCGTCCGTGACGCCGGCGATCGATACCTTCAGCAGCTGACCTTCGGTCGGCGTAGTGTCCACAGCGCCGGTGACGCCGTCGAGAATGGCTAGCTGGCCCACCGGCTCATTGTTGAGGCCGGGCACCAGGACGATCGCCTGATCAGCAAACTGCAGGCGCTCGATGTGAGTGAGGCGGTCGGTCCCGTCGAGCGGCCTGGCGCTGACGTCCTGCACCGTGACGATGGCATCGGGACCAGCCAAAGTGGTTGCGGCAACCAGGTTAGCGGCAGTGGTCGCAACGCCATTGACCGTGAAGCTGTAATTCGCCGCTCCCGTTGTTGGGTCAATAAACGGGTTATTGTATTGGGCCGTGTCGAAGCCGGCATGCCCGGGCAGGATCTCGCGGACGGCGACGAGCTGGCCAGGATTGTAGATGCCGTCGCGCATGAACGGAACCAGCGGCTGCATGCTGTCGTACGAGGCGATCTCCGGGCCGGTGCCATCTGCGTTCTGGCGCACGCTGATGCGCACGTTCAGCCACTTGTCGCCATCGATCAGGTCATCGCCGTCGTTGCCTGTGATGATATCGCTGCCGTCGCCGCCGAGAATGATGTTGCCCGAGCCGAACGAGGTCACGCCGTTGCCGAGGAAGTCCTGCAGACCGTTGATCAGGGAGATGTTGGTAAGCACGCTCCCCCTGGCGGTAATATTGGCGATGACATCGGCGGTTTGATCGTCTCCAATCAGGATGTCGTTGAATCGCGATCCCGACAGGCCTTCCACCTCGGCAAAGCGGTCGAGGATCGAATCGGGCGACTGGCCCACCGGCTGAACGGCGCCGGCCGCGAACGGCGTGCCGTGCGCCGGAGCGAAGATGGGCAACCGCATGTCGACAGTGATGCCGAACAGGTCGTTCTTGTACGTGGTCCAGTCGAACCCGGACATGCCGTCCATTTTGTCCTGGGCGCCGCTGCCGACGAAGATGTCGTCGCCGCCCTCACCGATCATCTCGTCGAAGCCCTCGCCGCCGACGAAGATGTCGTTGCCGGGAACGGCGTCGAACAATAGCGGGTCGGCCTTGGCAAATGCACCGGTGTCGCCCGGCGAGCCATCCTGGGTACCCTCCTCGATCCAGTCGTCGCCTTGGTCGCCTTGCTCAGGCAGGTTGTTCCTGGCGCCCTGTCCGAACAGGGCCCGAGTCCCCGCGAGCATGAAATCGTTGCCGGTACCGCCGAAAATCTGGGTGATGTCGTCGCTGGTGACGAAGAAGTCCTGGCCGGGGCCGCCCAGGAGAAGGTTAGGGGCATCCAGCGGGAGAACAGAATGGCTTTCGATGATGACGTCGTTGCCGGTACCGCCGTCGATCACGTCGGTGCCGCCGCCGCTGGTGATGATGTCGTCACCGGCGCCGCCGAAGATGTGGTCGTCGCCGGCGCTGCCGTCGAGCCGGTCATTGCCGCCATCGCCATAGACCGTGTCCTGATCGGACGCGCCGGCGATGATGATATCGTCGGCGGCGGTGCCGCCGAGGACGACCGGGCTGTTGCCCGTATAGTGCAGATAGTTGGTATCGGGACCGACAGTGTCGGGATTGTCGCGGATGACCAGCGGAGCGATCTCTTGTCCGTTGATAATGGTGGGCTGGTTGAACCCTGCCAGAATGGTGGACTGCCCGGCGCCGGGCACATCGTCCGCGAAGGTTGGATCAGCCCGACCGTCAACGCCAAGACCCGTGAATTGCTTCGTCGGATCGACCTCGAGCGTCCAGGCCGGAGTGTCGAAAATCGCCGCCGGCAGATGTGTGACGTCGGTGTTGGCCATCACCAGCTTGGCGAAGGAATTGTTCTCCAACTCGACACCGAAGTGCATACCGGCGGTGCGGGCGAGATAGTAGAAGCGGTCGCCGTTCTGCAGATGCTCAAGCTGCGTCTCGAACACGAACTGGAACGTCGGGCCCAGCATGCTGCCGAACGGCGTGATCGCCTCGGCGAGGCCGCCGACCCACAGGTCGACCGAGCCAAGGCCGGTTGTTGTGACGCCGTCGAAGTCCTTGGCCGTGTGAACCAAGCTGTCGTTCGCCCAGGTGCCTGTGCTGTAAAGGAAGTCGAGACGATCGGCCGGCGCGCCGGCGCCGCCGAACACAATGGCCGCAGCCGCCGCGCGCTTGTCCGCCAGCGTGACGGCGTTGACGATGCTCTCGTGGGTGCCGTACGCGGCGATGAAGTTGATGAGCGACTCAGGGTGCTTCAGGTGCTGCGCGTAGTCGGCCCAGCTTGTGTAGGGCAGCAGCGAGCTATCGCCGGCCACGCTGTCTTGCGTCGTCAGGGCGTAGAATTCCCGCCGCGCTTCGTTCAACGAGGGAAGGCCGGTATCGCGGCCGCGCGCGATGTTGAGCGCCGCCAGATCGAGAGGCGTGCCCAGCAGGTTGTTGCGGACCGAGTCGGTCACGAACTCGTCGAGGCTGTTGCCGACCTCGCGGGCCAAGCCGCGCACGATGGCGCCGGTTGCTTCCGCCGGCGTCGGACCGCTGGCCACAAACTCCAGCGGGTTGAGGAAGGCACCGATCAGGCCGAGCTGCTGATTGGCTGGGCCGTTCGGGTCGGGAACAACGTGGAAGTCGAACGTCAACCGGTCAATCGTCTCGGGCAGCATCGAGTGCCCGAGGCGGAAGACGGCGTGCGCGAACTCGGCGAAGATCGATGGATCGATGGTCGTATCAAAGCCGTTGGGAGCGAGGAATTCGTCGACGCTCGGCACCAAAGTACGTGCGAATTCCTCGAACACCAAATGCTGGTACTGCATCTCGGTGCCGAATCGCGCCGCCTGGAACAACCGCTCGCCGTTCCACGTGAGATTCAAGCTGTTGATGAAAGCGTTGACCGCCGCGACGTCGTTCAGGTCGAGCCCAGCCGGGACAACCGGGAGTGCTGTCAGCTGATGTGCGGGGTCGGGGTCGAGATAAGAGTTGAGGAGCGCGAGGGCGGCCACAGGGTCAGTGACAGGGTCAAAGGCCGGGCTCGTAATCAACACCGCCTTCGTTTGGTCGACCAGGCGATTGTGCTCCGAGTGGAAAATCGAGTGGACGGCGGTGAGGCCGATGTTCTCGTTCACCCGACCGTCACCGGCGATGTAGTGTGCGTTGAGCAGTTCGTCGTCGTAGAAGCCGGGAGCGGGCGGCGCATTCGGCGCGTTGACGACATTATCGGCATCAGGCAGGAGCGGATTGCCGAAGTCGTCGAACGGGTTGGCCGAATGGGCGATATCGATCAGGAACTGATGGCCAGTGCGCACGGCGTGGGTGAGGTCAACGGGCGCAGCGGGATTGCCTTCCACAAATGTGGTGCCGTCGTCGGCGGTGCCGAAAATCCCGTCTGCGCCAGCCGTCTGCATGACGACCTGCGGGAAGCCATTCGGACCTTTGATGAAGTTACCGTAAGCGTCGGTCGCCAGCAGTGGAGCATTGCCCACATCCGCATCGGTCAGATTGATGCCGAGGATGTTGCGCGCCTGCGCCTTCACCACGCCCCACGTGGCCATGCCGCCGATGGGGGCGTCGTCGGCGGTGCCGAACAGACCGTCGGCGCCGAGATCACGATTCTCGATCAGCTTGCCGGTCGCATGCGGATGGCCATCCGCGCCGATCTCGTAGGCGCGCAGGAAGACCTGATGCGATGGGTGCGATGTGTAGGTCTGGTTCTGATCGACGAACGGGGTCGTGGTGTTCTGGTTCTCATGGATGTCATCGGCGGTGCCGAGGATGCCATCGGGACCGGGCAACAGCGTTGCCCGCGTCTCGATCATGAAGTTAGGACCATCATCGGCGGTATTTGGAATCCCATCGGGCCCAGGGTTGAAGAGCGGATCATCCGGCTGCAGCGGAATAAAGATGAACCCATTGCCGCCCTTGGTAACGAGATCGAGACCGTGATCGAAGAACTGGCCAAAGAACGTGAACCACTCATTGAATGGCGCTGACAGGCCCACATCCGGCGACAGGTTCGCGAAGAAGAACACCTGGGAATCGTCCGCGGTACCGAAAATCTTATCCAGTCCGGGATCGGTGACGAGCTGGACGCCGGGCTTCAAGACATCGTCGGCAGTATGGAGAATGCCGTCAGGCCCCGGATCGTACCCGGTCGCGTAGGCCGCCGGATTGTTCGGGGTCTGGTCGACGATCAGGTTCGATATGGTACGCGGTGCCGAATCGATGACGGTGCCGCTGGTCTGCGCATAGGACGTTCCCAGCTCCGCCGGGCGGAACAACGGGTCGGCCGCCAGCCGCGGGAAGGTGTTGTCGGCTGCGCCGAACTGGGTCTGGTTCGGTGCAATGTTGTTGAGGGACCCGTCGACCGTTCGCAGGCCATACGGCAGTTCGACGTTTGGCAGTATGTCGAGAAGGCTTTCCCCAGCCGCATTCCTCTCTGCGATCCTGATTTGCTCAAGGATGAACGCGAGGTCCGAACGAATGAATTGAACGGCCATAATGTGCCTCCTGCTTTTCCCCGGCGCAGCTGCGCGCCCGATTTCTATACAGCAAACATAATACCATTAAAATGTTTTGTATAGCGAAATCTGATTTTTTATATTAAGTACATACTCGTTGCGTCACGTGCCAAACTGTATGGAAAATGCTGTCATAAAAGGGATTAAACCTAGTTGAACTCCCTCATAAAGAGGGGTGGTACCTAGGAGAATTCCCTCATAAAGGGGAGCGCTACTTGGGATAATACCATGGATAATACCCTGAGGGAGCACTACCTGGTGGAATACCCTGAGGGGCGCTGCCTGGGAGAACGCCCTCATAAGAGAGCTTTCCATCTATGGAAATACACGCCGTGGTGCCGAGGGCTGGCGACAAGGAACTAATTTTTCTTCTGTACAAGCATGATCGATAGACGAGAATAGGCCGAAATGTACACTCAACATGGGCGACGCTATGAGCTTAACCATGAGCTTCGCAATCAGGCGGGCATGTGGCTGCGCCAATTGCGGAAGAGCCGCGGCTTATCTCAGCAGGAGTTGGCCGCTCGGGTGGGTGCGGGGTATTACACGTTCATTTCCCAGCTTGAGACTGGGCGAGGTCGTATTCCTCCCGATCGTTATCTGATTTGGGCGCGTGCCCTCGAAATCGACAAGCGCGAGTTCGTTCGCACCCTCATGTCCTATTATGATCCGGTGACATACGGCATCCTTTTCGATCAAGCAGCGGAGAGCCAACAAGCGGAGATGCTTGCCAGCGGCTCTTCCGGTGGGCCGCCGCAGGATCAAGAAAACGAGCCGCAGTCGCGCTAAACAAGATATTGCGAACGAATCTTTGCATCATCATATGGCACGCCTGTAGATTACTTCCGATCGGACAGCTCGTTCTCGACATCGCGGAGCGTCCTTCCAGTCTTGAATCATTTCGATCGGGCTGTGCATGGGCAGACGGCTGCTATCGGCCCGGTATGATTGCGAGGACAACCGTGCCAAACGTCAGGCGGTGACGTTTTTAGCCGAACCCTGCTGCGTACTGATGATTTTGACGATGACACCGCGTAGAGTTACGACAACCCACCCCATTAGATCTACGATGGCCACCCCGCTAGGTCACAACGAGTGACGCCGGCCACCGCACCACGTGGTCGCAAGGGAGCGATTGTATATGGATGGCCTCCCAGATCAACTATTATGTTATCCTATAATAGGTTTCGCATGGGTAGCGAATATCAATTACGCATAAGTAAGTTTATAGAGTAATAAAAACAGGTTCTGGATTGAAATTGTCGCAGGAAA
>Ga0126383_10002915_pt1 | contig 11200 bp, 12 predicted proteins | sample PanSoiMetPlot_35_FD_96882 | JGI IMG/M metagenome (GOLD analysis project Ga0126383, IMG submission 96882) | Tropical forest soil microbial communities from Panama - MetaG Plot_35 | ecosystem: Environmental > Terrestrial > Soil > Tropical forest > Bulk soil | place: Panama | collected 2016-02-17
ATCGCCGGATCGGAGTCGCTGCTCGTCGCCTTCGGCGGGGACTACGTACCGACGGTCGTGCTCGCGGAGGCGGCGCACGGCACCGCGCCCGCCCTCCAGGGCAAGAACGTCGCGAATCCCATGGCCATGATCCTGGCCGGCGCCGCGCTCCTGCCGTACCTCGGGGCCAAGGGCCAGACCGCCGGCCGCGCGATCCGCGAGGCCTGCCTCGAGGCGGTCGCGGAAGGGATCCGCACGGCAGACCTCGGCGGTCACGCCGGCACGAGCGAGTTCACGGACGAGGTGATCCGCCGGACGCGGACGAAGCTCGAGGTCTGGGCGACGATCTAGGAAGCGGCGGCTGCGGGAAGCTTCGCCGCTTCCGCGAACAGCTCCAGGAACACCTGCACGACCTCCGGGTCGAACTGCGTCCCCGCGCAGCGCGCGACCTCGGTGACCGCTTCGTCCCGGTCGAGCGCCGGGCGGTACGGCCGGTCGCTCGTCATCGCGTCGAAAGCGTCCGCGACCGCCAGCACTCGCGCCTCTAAGGGAATCTGCTCGCCGGCGCGACCCGTCGGATAGCCGCGGCCGTCCCAGCGCTCGTGGTGGTAGAGCACGTACGGCAGCGCCCCGCGCAGGGCCGCGACCCGCAACAGCAGACGCGCCCCGAGCTTCGGGTGCTCACGGATCTGCGCCAGCTCGTCATCGTCCAGCCGCCCCGGCTTCGCGAGCACGTCCTCGGAGACGCCGAGCTTCCCCACGTCGTGCAGAGGTCCGCCGAGCCTCAGCAGCTCGAGCCGCGACTCGTCCCAGCCGAGCCGCCGCGCGATTGCCTCGGCGATCGCAGTCACCCGCGCCGAGTGCCCACGCGTGTACGGGTCGCGGACCTCGATCGCGCGGCTGAGGGTAGTGAGCATGACCACGAGAGCGACCTTTCCACCCTCGAGGCCCGATCCCTGCTAGCGCCAGATGCCGGTGATCGGCTTCGCCTGAGCCGAGCGCCCGAGGCGAGGGAGGCCCCACGCGTCCTCGATCGTCCGCAGCAACGCGTAGTGCGAGCTCCGGGCCGCGTAGCGCGAGCTCGCCTTCACGAGGGGCCCCAGCGCGAGCGCGGCGACCGGCGCGCCCGGGCTCAGATCGGTCGGCTCGTCGGTGACGACGAAGACGACGCTGTTCGCAAGCTTCGGGTTGCGCAGGAGCGGCGTGAGGAAGGCGCCGAGCCAGGCATCGCCGGACGCGACCGAGCAGTCGTGCATGTCGTGGCAGAGGTTCGGCACGATCAGCGAGAACGCGGGCAGGTTCCCGGAGGCGAGATCCCGCGAGAGCTCCCGCAGCGGCACGATCCGGCGGAGCCGCGAAGGCTTCGAGACGACGTCCCGGAAGTAGAGGAACGGCACGTGCTTCTTCGCGTAGCGCCCGGAGAACGCGCCCGTCCAACCGGGTCGCGGGAGCCCCTCCGCGTACGCCTTCCAGGTGAGGTGCGCCTGCTCGAGCGAGTCCGCCAGGTTCCGCCCGGAGACGAGGCACGTCGTGCAGTCGCTCCGGACGCCGTGGGTCGAGCCCGAGACCAGCGCGAGGTAGTTCGGGAGGCTCGGGTGCGCGACGCCGCCGTATCGAGAGAGCACCGCGTACTGCCTGGCGTAGCGGTTGAAGTTCGGCGCGTCCGGGTTGTCGAGCACGCTCGCCTGATCCTTGTTCTCGAGGACGACGACGAGAACGTGGTCGAACCTCGGAACCGGCGTCCGCGCAGCCGCTCCGCTCAACGACGCCGCCAGCAGCGCCGCGAGCGCGACCCCGACTACCGCCTTCACGACTCGGTTTCCGCTCGCAGCAGCCGCTTCTTCCAGAAGTGGACGACGCCCCACGCGAGAGCCAGAAGAAGGACGACCCCAACTCCCGCCCACAGCCCGTACCGGTCGATTGCGTCTGCGGCGGCCTGGCCGACGTAGTACGAGATCAACCCCACGAGGAGCGCCCAGCAGATGCCGCCCGCGGCGTTCCAGAGGAAGAACGTCCACCAGTTCATGCGCGAGAGCCCGGCGACCCAAGCGGCCGTCACGCGCAAGATCGAGAAGAAGCGCGCGAAAAAGATCGTCTTGGCGCCGTGCCGTTTGAAGAAGCGCTCCGACCAGGGCAATGCACCTCTGCTCCAGCGCTCGATCGGGCCGAACCACGTGAGCGCCTTGCGCCCCCACGTGCGCCCGATCCAGTAACCGAGGTTGTCGCCCACGATCGCCGCCGCCGCCGCGACGGCGATCACCTCGGCGATGTTCAGATTGCCCTGCGAGGCGTAGATGGCCGCGGCGATGAGCGCCGTCTCGCCGGGGAGCGGGACGCCCCCCGACTCGAGCATGATCAGGAGGAAGAGCGCGACGAGGCCGTAGTGGTGGACGAGGCCGCTCACTTCAGCAGTGTAGGCGTCACCTCGTAGGCCATCAGGATCGCATCGACGAGCTCGCCGTCTCGGCGGTAGTGCCGCTCGCGGAAACCCTCGCGCCGGAAGCCGAAGGAGTCGTAGAGCCGGATCGCGGCCTCGTTGTACGGGAAGACGTGGAGCTCGAGCTTCGTGACCCCGGCTCCGCGCGCCCATTCGACCGCCCGCTCGAGCAGCGCGCGGCCGATCCCGCGGCGGCGGTGGCTCTTCGCGACCATCAATCCGAGGTCGGCGACGTGAGAGCTTGCGGGGTGCGGGTCGCGGCCGACGGAGAGGCGGCCTACGAGCCCTTCCGGGGCTTCGGCGACGAACACCGCGGCGTCTCGCGAGCGGCGGAGCGAGCGGAGGTAGCGGCGCTCGTCGCCTGCCCCGCGCCACTCGCTCGTCGTGATCAGCCAGCCCTCGGGCTCGGAACCGACCTCGCGCGCGAGCCCGACGAGGGCGGTCGCGTCGCCGGGGCTCGCCTGTCTGACGACGAACTCGTTCACTCGATCACGACGCCGTGGCCTCCGCGTCGCGGATCCCCGGCGGCGGCGAGCGATCCGTCCTCGCGGAACTCGACTGCGGCAACGCCTCCGAAGTAGAGGTTTCGCCGGCGCCAGCGGACGAGCGGGTAGCCCCACTCCTCCAGGCGGGCGAGCTGCGCCGGGTCGTTGCCGCCCTCGCAGTGCACGTCGTTGCCGTCGAGGTGGACGCGGGGCCGGTCGATCGCCTCTTCGACGCCCAGGCCATGCGCGATGGTGTTGACGACGACCTGGAAGATCGCGCCGCGGAGCCGCAGGGAACCGGCGCTGCCGACCACGAGGCGAGGGCGCAGGTCCTGGAGCACGAGGGACGGCGCCATCCCGCTCGTGAAGCGGGCGCCGGGTCCCGGCACCCGGCCGGTCGTGGCGAGATCGAACTCGCCGATCATGTTGTTCAGCTGGACCCCGGTGCCCGGGACGATCACGCCTGAGCCGGCTCCGGTCGTCGCCGTCAGCGAGGCCGCGTTGCCCCTGCCGTCCACGACGGCGATGTGGGTCGTCCCGGTCACGACCTCGGGCAGCCGCGAGCGGAGGAGCCGCTCGGCCGCCGCCATGGCCTGCGGGTCGAGGAGCCGCGCGGCCAGACCGCCGCGGTAGAGACCGCGCGTGAACGCCTCGTCGCGCGCCGAGTCCTGCACGCGCATGATCTCCACGAGCTGGGCGATCGCTTCGGCGCTCCCCGGTGGGCCGGCCGGCCCGAGCCGGTCGAGTAGCTGGGCGCCGAGCCCGATCAGGAGGCCGCCCGTCGACGGCGGGGGGTTGGACTCGAAGTCGTGGCCCAGGAAGCGCACCCTGACCGGTCGGCGGCGGATGACGCGGTAGTCCTCGAGATCGCGCAGGGTGATCGCGCCGCCGCCTTCCTGGATGTGCGCGACGAGCCGACGGGCCAGCTCGCCGCGGTAGAGGTCGTCGGCTCCGCGGTCGGCGAGCCGCTCGAGCGTGCCCGCGAGGTCGGACATCACGAGGCGGTCGCCGGCGACGAGGCGGTTGCCGTTGCGTCCATAGATCGCCTCGCCCTCGGGCGTGTGCCGCAGGATCAGATCGAGGATCGCGTGGAGGTAGGCCTGCGACTCCGTCACCACGACCCCTTCGCGTGCATGCCGGATCGCCGGCTCGAGCAGGACGGACCACGGCAGCGTGCCGAAGAGACGGTGCGCCTCCCCCAGCCCGGCTGCAGCTCCCGGGACCGCGCAAGATGCGGCGCCGATCCGGAAGGCTTGCGAAGACTCGGGCGTGAACACGACTTCGACCGCGTCCATCTCGGCGAGCTCGCGGCGCCCCAGGCCGAGCCCGGGGACGGTGACGAAGTGGTCGAGAACGCGTGTCGATCTGTCCCGCGCGCGGTGGACCAGCATGAACCCGCCCGCACCCGGGCCCGTCAGCGTGCTTTCCGCGACCCACGAGACGAACGCCGCCGCGATGCATGCATCGACGGCGTTTCCGCCCTCCGCCAGCACTGCGGCTCCTGCCTCGGCAGTCAGCGGATGCCCCGCGGCAACCGCGCCTCTCATGGCGTGCAGCGTAGTGGCTACGGCGCCTCGCAGCCGTCTTCCCGGGTATTGTCCAAGCGCTTGCCGAAAGCCAGTCCGCTCGCCCGCGAAGCCCTTCTCTCAGCCGCCGCCGCGGCCACGTTCGCGGCTCTTCTCGTGTGGCTCGGGCCGCCCGGCGCCGACCTCGCCGAGCATGCCTACCAGCGGACGCTGTTCCTGCACCACGGCTTCGCACTCTGGAACAACTTCTGGTACGCGGGGCGCTACAGCTTCGTCACCTACAGCGTCCTTTACTACCCGCTGGCTGCCTTCCTCGGGATCCGGCTGCTCGCGGTGGCGACGGTCTCGACTGCCGCGTTGGCCTTCGCCGTCGTCGTCTGGCGCCAGTGGGGACCGGCCGCTCGCTGGTCGAGCCGGACGTTCGCGGTCGTCTGGGCCGGGATCGTCCTCTCGGCCGCGTTCCCGTTCGCGCTCGGCGCGGCGCTCGCCCTCCTGGCCATGTGGGCGCTGCAGGCGAGGAAGCTCTGGCGGTTCGCATTGTTCGCCGCGCTGACGCTCGCGGCCAGCCCGCTCGCCTTCCTCCTCCTGGCGCTGCTGCTCGCCGGCTTCGGCCTCTCCCGCTGGAACGACCGTGGCGCGCTACTCGTGCCGGCGCTGACGCTGGCCGCGTTCGGCGCGGTCGAGGTCGTCCTCTGGCGGCTCTTTCCCGGCGGGCGCTATCCGTTCTCGTTTCCCGAGCTCGCCGCCGCGCTCACGTTCTGCATCCTCGGCGCGGCCGTCACCTGGCGAGTCGAGCGCGCGCGCCCACTGCTCTGGGTCTTCCTCGTCTACCTCGCTGCGTGCGTCGCTGCCTACCTGATTCCGTCTGCGCTCGGTGAGAACGTCGCGCGGCTGCGGTACGCGGCGGTGCCCATGGCCGTGCTCGCGCTGTCGCTGCGCCGCTGGCGGCCGCTGCCGGTCTGCCTCGGGGTCTTCGCGCTCGCCGCGTCCTGGAACGTGACGCCGATCGCGGGGCAGTACCTCAAGGGCCGCTCCGACCCCACCGCGAACGCCTCGTACTGGGCTCCCGCGATCTCGTTCCTGCGCGCGCACCTGACACCGGCGTACCGCGTCGAGGCCGTGGACACCGCCGGGCACTGGGCTGCCGTCTACCTCGCCGAGGCGCAGATCCCACTCGCCCGTGGCGGCTTCCGGCAGGACGACTTTCCGCAGAACGAGCTGCTCTACGACGAATCGCTCGGACGGACGGCGTACCTGCGCTGGCTGCGTGGCCTGGGAGTGCGCTACGTCGTGCTGACGAGCGCGCCGGTGGACTACAGCTCGCGTGGCGAGGCAGCCCTGCTCCGCGGTGGGCATTCGAGTCTGCGGCCGGTCTTCCGGACGCGTGACCTGACGATCTTCGAGGTGCCGCATGCGACGCCGATCCTCACCGGGCCCATTCGCGGAACGGTCCGTAGCCTCACCGCGACACGCGTCGTCGTCGACCTCCCCAGCTCCGTGCAGTACCGGCTCGCGGTTCGCTTCTCGCCGTTCTGGCACGCGGACAACGCCTGCCTGAGCCGCCGCGCCGACGGAATGACGACGCTCATCCCGAGCCGGCCCGGACGGCTCGAGCTCTCGTTCCGGATCAACGCGGGCAGCGCGCTCGCCGCCGTCGGCGGGCGAACGACGATCTGCGACGGCTCCGGAACGAACCCGAGCCGCTAAGCGCTCGTCAGCTCTGCAGGAAGCTCGGCGGCTCGAGCGCCTCTTCGTCTGCATCGTGGGCTCGCCGCACGATGCGCTGCTGGGCGCCGCGCGCGCCGAAGCCGGTCGCCACGACCGTGACCCACACCTGCCCGGTGAGCCGGTCGTCGAGGGTCGCGCCGAAGATGATGTTCGTGTCTCCGGTCGATGCCTCGCGGACGAGCTCGGCGGCCTCGTTCACCTCGTAGAGCGAGAGGTCGTCGCCGCCGGCGATCGAGAGCAGGATCCCCTTCGCGCCGGCGATCTCCGTGTCGATCAGCGGCGAGCGGAGCGCCCGCTCGGCCGCCTCCCTCGCGCGGTTGTCGCCGCTCGCCGAGAAGCCGATGCCCATGAGCGCGGTGCCCGCGTCCTTCATGATCGTGCGGACGTCAGCGAAGTCGAGGTTGATCAGGCCGGGCAGGGTGATCAGGTCGCAGATGCCCTGGACGCCCTGGCGGAGGACGTCGTCGGCGATCCTGAACGCGTCGAGCATCGACGTGTCGCGGTCGAGCACCTCGAGCAGGCGCTCGTTCGGGACGACGATCACCGTGTCGCAGTTGGCGCGCAGCGTGTCGACCCCCTCGCCGGCCTGGCGGTGGCGGCGGGTTCCCTCGAACTTGAACGGCATCGTCACGATCCCGACCGTGAGCGCGCCGAGCTCGCGGGCGATCCGGGCAACGACGGGCGCCGCTCCGGAGCCGGTGCCGCCGCCCTCGCCGGCGGTCACGAAGACCATGTCGGCCCCGCGGAGGGCACGCTTGATCTGGTCGTAGGCCTCCTCGGCTGCGCGACGGCCGAGGTCCGGGTCGGCGCCCGAGCCGAGGCCCTCGGTGAGCTCGCGGCCGATGTGGATCTTGACGGGGGCGTCGCTCGTCTGGAGCTGTTGGATGTCGGTGTTCACGGCGACGAACTCGACCTGCGAGATGTCGGCGTCGATCATCCGGTTGAGGGCGTTGAGGCCCGCGCCGCCGACGCCGACGACCTTGATGACCGCGATGTAAGCCCCGGGCTCGGGCACGCGGTGGAGGCGTGGCGGAGGCTCCGGGAGCGGCTCGAGACGGGCGCGTTCAGGCTGGCGCGCCGACGGCGGCGGCGCCGACTGCACCTCCGGCTCGGGCTTGCGCTCAGGCAGGCGGACCGGCTCGGGCTCCTTCGGCCCTGCCTCCTCGAGCCACTCGGGGACATGCTCGACGGTCTGCTCGGGCGGCTCGACGGGGCTCGCCGCGGGCTGTGCTTGCGCCTCTGCCTCCTCCGTGCGCCCTTCCTTCTCGGCCTGTCGCTGCGCCGCTTCCGTTGCCCGGAACAGTTCTGCGAGCGGGCCTTCACGCATGCTCGCGCGCCTGCGCGCCATTGAGCACCTCCTTCGCGAGCCGGCGGTAGGCCTCGGCGGCACTTCCGCTGGGGTCGTACTTCAGGACCGAGGTGCCCTTCACCGGTGCCTCGGCATAACGAACGGTCTTGCGGATCTTGGTGTCGAAGACGAGGTCGCCGAAGTTCTCCTGGAGGATCTCCACGGCCTCGCGCGAGTGCAGCGTCCGCTTGTCGTACATCGTCGGCAGGATCCCCTCGATCTCGACGTCCGGGTTCAGGTTCTCGCGGATCATCGAGAGCGTGTTCTCGAGCTGCACGAGCCCGCGCAGCGAGAGGTACTCGCACTGGACGGGAACGATCACGCCGTTCGAGGCGACGAGGGCGTTGATCGTCAGCAGCCCGAGCGACGGGGGCGTGTCGATGAGGACGTAGTCATAGGCGGCCCTCACCTCGGCGAGCGCCTTCTCGAGGGCCCGCTCGCGGCCGATCATGCTCGAGAGCGCGAGCTCGGCGCCTGCGAGGTCGATCGACGAGACCGCGAGGTCGACCTCGGCGTGGTGAATCACCTCCTGGACGGGAAGGCGGTGCACCAGGACGTCGAACATCGAGCGCTCGATCGAGTCGGGATTCAGACCCTGGCTCATGGTCAGGTTGCCCTGCGGATCGAGGTCGACGAGCAGCACCTTCAGGCCCTGCTCGGCGAAAGCGACGCCGAGATTCAGCGTCGTCGTCGTCTTCGCCACGCCACCCTTCTGGTTGGCGAATGAGATCACGCGCCCCATTGGCGCTCCTTTTGACGTCTCGGTCCGGATTCCCGGTCGCGGAAGCAGGCGTGCAAGCCCCATCGAGCCCCTTTCTTCGCTCTCATGCTAGCTATCCCTCCGAAAATTGCCCGCCGGATTTTCCGGTGAGATCGCTCTGGTGCAGGGCTTTTCGCGCGACATTACGTCACGAGGCGGGTCACGGCAGTCGCGGCCGCCGCGATGATCACGACCGCTGGCAGGGGCGCACGCACCGCGATCGCGGCGGCGCCGGCGCCCACTCCCGCGAGCCGGGCGTCGAAGACGAGCTCGTTGTCGCCGCCGACCGTCTGGGTGACGACGAGCGCGGCAAGCAGGACGGGCGCAAGCAGGGCGACCGGTCCCGCGACCCGATCCGGCAGTCGACGGCGGCCGAGGATGACCGGGCCCGCGGCCTTGAAGGCAAACGTCGCTGCGCCTACGACCACCACGACGAGCCAGGCGGTCACGCTCGCTGCTCCCGTGCGGGACGGCCGCTGCGGCGAAGCCCGAGCAGGCACGCGGCACTCGCTGCCACGATCGGTGTTCCCGGTGGCGTGAACGGCGTCAGGGCGAACGCGATCACCGCTCCCAGCAGGGCGGCCATCCGTGCAGTCCGGTCGACGAGTTGCGGCACCAGCAGCGCTAGGAAGAGCGCCGGGAACGCCCCATCGAGGCCGATGTTCTTCGGATCGCCGAGCGCCGCGCCGCCGGCCACCCCTACGGCCGTCCCGGTCACCCAGGCCACGTAGAGCACCAGGCCCGCCCCGATCAGCAGCCGCCGGTCGAAGCGACCGCCGCCGCGGCTCGAGAGCGCCCAGGACTCGTCCACGATCAGTTGTGCTTCAGCCAGCCTGCGCAGGCGGCGGCCGTGGAAAAGCGACGCGACCGAGATCGAGATCGGGACGTAGCGCGCGTTCAGGAGCACGGCCGCCGTGATCGCCGCCGCCGCTCCCCCGCTCGCCCCGAGGATCGAGACCACGGCGAACTGCGCGGATCCGGCGAACGTCGTCGCCGACATGACGAGCGGCGCGGCGATTCCCATGCCGGACGAACGCGCGAGCAAGCCGAAGGAGGCGCCAAAGAACCAGACGGTCGCGGCGATCGCCAGCACCGCACGCATGCCGTCGCGATAGGTCGCCGCCTCCGCCGACACGGCCCATTGTGCCGGTAGGTACCCGGCTCACCCCGGCACCGCCTCCGCCCGATCCTCGCTGCGGCTCTTCGCGCCGAGCGCATCGCGGCAGCGACGAACTGCGTGCTCGACGACGTCTGTCCCTTCGCGCTCGGTCGCAGCCCAGACCTCCGCCTCGGCCAGCAGCGCTCGCACCTCCGCGAGCATCGACCGGGCCGGCGCACCCTCGCGCTCCAGCGCCTCGATTCGCTCGAGCCGGTGCAGAACCGCGCGCGCCTCTTCCATGTGAGCGACGCTACCCCCGAATTCCGCAAGCGTGTGTGACAGGACAGCGCCAAGACGGTCACGGTTGTTCCACAGGAAGCCCGCCTGCGCTAGGACGCGAGCGCCGCGAAGTAGCCGGCGGGGCGCGGGCGCGCTCCGATCAACGCCTCGTCCAGGGAGGCGATCAGCGCGGAGCGGTCGCCGTGCGCGAGGGCCTCGACAACGGCCTTTCGGACGGCATCGGCCGCGCGCACCGACGCCGGCTCGCCGCGAGTGAGCGAGCGCAGCCGTTCCAGCTCGGCCGCGCGGTCGCGCCCCGTCTCGCCGAGCAGGACGGCCGTACGCACCGTCGCCGCCCAGAGGCCGTCGGCCCCGCCGAGCAGCGCACCGAGCGCCTCCCGGAGCTGCTCGGAGCGGAACGGCTCGTCCGCGAACAGCGAAAGCTCCCAGCGGTCGAGCGCCTCGGCGAGTTCGGGATCCTCGTCGGCCCGGCCGAGCCGCTCTAGCAGGTCGCCGGCCAGCCGGGCGCGGAACGCATCGAGCCGGGTGGGCTCGCCCGCCGGCTCCGTCGCGGCGATCGGGAGCACCGGCCGGATCCCAAGCGGCCGCCAGTCCAGCCGCTCGAATAGCACAGGGCCTGCGGCCGCCGGCGCAGCCGTCGCCAATCGAAGCGCGCTCACCGCGTCGGCGAGCTCGCCCGGCGCGTCCGGCACCGACGCCGCGTCCGGCGCGAGGACGCGCTCGAGCTCGAGCAGGCAGAGACGATCGGGCTCCCGGCCGAATCCGGGCGGCAGCAGCCCCGAGGCCTCGGGCCAGTGGGCGGCCAGCTCTCCTTCAGCCGCATGCCGGATGCGAAGGCCGCCCGGAAGCTCAATCCGGGAGCCGAGCGAAAGGCCTGTCAAAGGCGCCACCGCCGCGTACACGCGCCTCTCGCCGAGCAGCGTTCGCTCGAACCCGGCGTAAGCCCGCTCGAACGCCGCGTCGTCCCAGTCCACTCCTCCCGCCGCCTCGGCCACGTCGGCGAGGAGTGGCAGGAGAATGGTTCGCAGCAGCGCCTCGTCCCCGCGCGGCCCGCGACGGCCGGTATGTGCCGAGGCGTAGACGGCAGCGGCCGGCTCGCGCGAGAGCTCCTCGACCGCGATCCGCGCGTCCGCGAGCGCCCTCAGCCGCTCCGCCCGGGCCTCGACATAGGACCGCAGCAGCGGCCGGTACTCGTAGAGGGCCGCTGATCCGCGGCCGCTGGAGTGCTCCTCGAATGCGAACGGAACCTCGTCGCCGGCCTCCACATCCGCGCCGAGCAAGGAGAAGCCGGCGAGGCAAAAGCAGCGAAGGGAGCGATAGAGGTGCGGAGCGCGCACGGCCACGACTCTGGCTTACGCCTCCGGCCGGTCCTCTCCTCTCTGGCACCGCGGACACCAGTACGCCGTGCGGTTGTCGTCGCCCTGACCGCGCGACCGAATCCGCTCGCCGCAGCGGGGACACGGCCGCCCTGCCCGCCGGTAGACCGCGCGTTCCCCGCGCGCGCCTTCGAGCGAGGCGCGCATGAGCCGCGCAGCCTC
>Ga0126383_10002916_pt1 | contig 11196 bp, 7 predicted proteins | sample PanSoiMetPlot_35_FD_96882 | JGI IMG/M metagenome (GOLD analysis project Ga0126383, IMG submission 96882) | Tropical forest soil microbial communities from Panama - MetaG Plot_35 | ecosystem: Environmental > Terrestrial > Soil > Tropical forest > Bulk soil | place: Panama | collected 2016-02-17
CAACCAGGTCAACAATGTCCTGGGCTTCCCCTTCATCTTCCGCGGGGCGCTCGACGTGGCGGCGTCGGAGATCAACGAGGCCATGAAGATGGCCGCCTCCAAGGCCCTGGCCGCACTGGCCAAGATGGACGTCCCCGATTCGGTCTCCAAGGCCTACGGCGGACAGTCGTTCCGCTTCGGCCGGGAGTATCTGATCCCCAAACCCTTCGACTTCCGCGTGCTCCTCTGGGTCGCGCCGGCGGTGGCGGACGCGGCCATGGCCTCGGGAGTGGCCCGCAAGCCGATCACCGACATGGCCGCGTACCTGCGCAGGCTCGAATCCCTTCTTTCGCGGTCCCGCGAGCTGATGGGGGTCGTGGTGGAGAAGGCGCGCCGCGACCCCAAGCGCATCGTCTTTCCGGAAGGGGAGCACCCGAAGATCTTGCGGGCTGCCAAGATCCTGGCGGAGGAGGGGATCTGCCGCCCGATCCTGCTCGCCCGCGACCACGAGATCGAGCGGCTGGGCAAGGACCTCGAGCTTCCCATGGATCGCATCGAGGTCGTGTACACCGAGACGTCGCCCAAGCTCGCCTCTTACGCGCAGCGGCTGGGCGAGCTGCGCCATCGCCACGGAGTCACTATCGAATCCGCGGCGCGCCTGGTGCGCATCCGAAACTACTTTGCGCCCCTCATGCTCGACGCCGGCGACGCCGACGGCGTGATCTCCGGCCTGACCCAGTCCTATCCCGACACCATCCGTCCGGCGCTCCAGATCGTGGGCACCGCGCCGGGCGTGCGGCGCGTCTCCGGCCTCTACATCCTGATGTTGAAGGACCAGACGTTCTTCTTCGCCGACACGACCGTCAACATCGAGCCCACGGCCGAGGAGCTGGCGGAAATAGCGCTCCTGACCGCCGACGCCGTCCGCCGCTTCGACATCGACCCTCGCCTGGCTCTGATCTCGTTCTCCAATTTCGGATCGAACACCCACGCCAGCGCGGTCAAGATGCGGCGCGCCGTCCATCTGATCAAGGCGGCGCGGCCGGACCTGCCGGTGGACGGCGAGATGCAGGCGGACTTCGCGGTCGTGCCCGAGATGCTCGAGGCGAACTATCCGTGGGCGACCGTGCGGAACCCCAACATCCTGATCTTCGCCAATCTCGAAGCCGCCAATGCCGCCTACAAGCTGGTCTGGCGTCTGGCCGGAGCCGAGGCCATCGGCCCCATCCTGCTCGGGATGTCGCGGCCGGTGCACGTTCTCCAGAGAGGCGTCGAGGTCGCCGACATCGTCAACATGGCGGCCATCGCCGTGGTGGACGCGCAGGAGAAGCAGGCCGCGCGAGGCTGAAGACGCGGAGCCGGTGGGCGTCCGCGAGGTGGTCCTCAAATGAGGCGAGAAGGGTCTTGAATCGAGGCAGTCGCTCTCGCTCGCGTTCCGGGCCGGTTGGGCGTAAGCCCTTGGGAGGGCATGACTTCCGCCGCTAATCGGTTCCCGGCGCACGTGGCAACCGCAATGCAGAGAAGTTCGATCCAAAGGCTGTCGCGGCCGGAAATGGAGACTCGAAACATGGTCACCAAGAGGAGAACGAAGTCGGGCAGGAAGGCCAAGACGCTTTCGGTCAAATCGACGTCCTCGAAGAGAGCGGGAGGAGTCCGAGGCGGTGCTCTGACTGTCAAGCAGAAGATCGCAGAAACCGCATAGATCGAGCGGGGTTCGATTCTCAGAAACTTTAGAAACGGGCTGAAGGCCATCGCGGCCGGAAAGGAGACAGAAAACATGGTCGCCAAGAGAGGAAAGAAGTCGGGCAAGAAGGTCAAGACCCTATCTTCCAGGTCGATGTCGGCAAAGAAGGCGGGAGGAGTGCGGGGCGGTTCCTTTACGGTCAAGCAGACCGCGGCCGGCCACGAGAAGTGGATCGAGCTCTCGCCGAATTTCTCGTTGAAGGACTAAACGTCGGGGATTGCAGCGCGTTCAACGGGGCGGGCGGGTCGAGCCACTGACGCGCGATAGAACCAAGCCCAGTCCGAGACGAATCGCGGGGCTGCTTCCGGCCGGCCGGGAGGCCCTCGAAGCCGATCGCTGCGCGGAAGCTGTCGCGGCGCTCACGCCGGTCGTGCGATCGAAGCCACGCTCGCCGGCGGCGCTCTACGATCTGGCGCGGGCTCACTTCTTTCTCGGCGAGGTGGGCGCGGCGACGCAGCTCTTGAAGAGGGCGTGCCGGATCGGCGCTCCTCTGGAGACTCGAGGGTTTCTCGCTTGCGCCGCCGCCTTCGATCCGGCGATCGGCCAGGCTGCAGTCCTTCGGTATCGCCGGTCGTTCTCCGCCGCTCTCGCCCGGCGGTTCGGCTCCGCCAGGTCGGGCGTGGATCGGCAGAAGCTTCGCAAAAAGCTTCGCGTGGGCTACGTCTCCTCTTTCTTTCACGCCGAGAACTGGATGAAGCCGGTCTGGGCGTTGATCGACCATCACGACCCCAGGAGCGTCGAGGTTCATCTCTTCTCGGACTCCTCGCGCGGGACGGACGCGCGGCGCCGGGCGAGGGTCGCCGGGGCACGGTTTCACGACGTCTTCGGCATGAGGAACGCCGAGATCGTCCGGAGGATCGCCAGGGAGAGGCTCGACGTCCTGGTCGATCTGAACGGCTTCAGCAGGATGGGCCGGCTTCCCATCTTTCTCGCCCGGCCGGCTCCCGTCGTCGTCGCCTGGTTCAACATTTTCGGAACGACCGGGATGGAATGCTTCGACGCGCTCATCGGCGATGGGTGGGTCTTCCTCCGCGGGGAAGAGCGCTGGTATTCCGAAAGAGTGATTCGCCTGCCGATGTCGTACCTGACCTTCGACGTGACCTATCCCGTTCCACGCGTCCAGCGGCCGCCCTGTCTGCGCAACGGGTTCGTCACCTTCGGCAGCCTGGCTCCTCTGTACAAGCTCAACGATCAAGTGCTCGCCGCCTGGGCGGAGATCCTGAAGCGCAGCCCGAAGAGCCGCTTGCTTCTCGCCAACGGATCTCTGTCCGAGCCGGGAAACCTGCGCCACACGCTCGCGCGCTTCGCCGCACTCGGTATCGGCCCCGAACGCCTCGTCCTCGCCGGCGGAGCTCCGCACCGCGAATTCCTTCGGAAGTACGGCGAGATCGACATTTCGCTCGACACTTTTCCCTACAACGGCGGCACGACGACCACCGAGTCCATCTGGCAGGGCGTTCCGGTCCTGACCTTCTCCGGCGACCGCTGGATCTCTCGCACCAGCGCTTCGCTTCTGTGCAACGCGGGGCTCGACGAATTCGTCCTTCCGGACGTGCGCGCCTACATCGAGGCGGCGGTCCGCTGGGGCAAGTCAGCAGGAAGCGCACGGACGCTGCGTGCGCTGCGAGCCGGCATGCGCGCCCGCCTGCGGCGGTCGAGTGTCTGCGACGCCGCGCGACTGGCCCGGGAGATGGAGGACACCTTTCGGGATCTCTGCAGTCGAGGCCAATTCGCGATGGCTGAGATTTGGACGCTTGGACAAATCAGGCGCCGGTGAGGCCAGTCCTCTCTCCCCCGACTCGTGATTGACGACGACATAACCCCTTCCGGCTGAAGGGTCTGGGCGCGAACACTCATCGTCAGTCTGCTCGCGACAATCTAGATGTAGGGGATCGGTTGTGGAAGGGGCGGTGTCCGTACACGTAGGTCACGGGCTCCGGTCAGAAGGGAGGGTTACACCGTGGGCATTATCGCCAGATTTGTGGAACCTCATCGAATCCAGCCAGGTCGCCTTTCCATCGACTTGGGTCGCGTCTGTCCCGGTTCAGCCTCGGAGAGCGCGTATGTTTCTGGAATTACGGGCGCCGTCGATCGCTACTTCTGGGACTGCCTGGAAAAAGAGGAGGCTCCCCGAGTCTCGGAGCTCGCGAGGTTGATTGGCCTCTCGAGGGCGACCCTGACCGAGCGGTTCCATTCGGCGACCGGCTCTTCGCCATCGGACTGTCTCAAGGCCCGGCAGATCGACGCGTCGGTCGCTCTATTGATCAACACAGACCTCTCCGTCGCGGCGATCGCCTACCGGCTTGGTTTTGGCACGCGCCGGACATTTCAGCGTCAGTTCGAGGCCCGAATCGGAAAATCGCCCGCCGCCTTCCGCGAAACCGGACGAAATGTCGCCACCGCGGCGCGCCAGCGGAGACGTAGGCTGCTCGGAAAGGACGAGTAGCGAGGAAGAGTGGCTTAGACAGGGCACGTTCGTGCCTCCGAATTCGGAGGTCTCCGATGTGGGCTCGTGCTTTTTCCCAAAGAGGTTACCAGAGGCGGCCAACCCGGGGTTTGCCGATTTCCCGTGCGCCAATTGCTGCCGCGTTTCTGACGCTGGCCGCCTGGCGCGGCTATGCGCAGGAGTCCTTCGTCCAGCCTGACGAGACCCTCCCGGGGTTCAAGCCCGGCAACCTTCTCGAAGCCCACGGCATCGATAACGTCAATCCTTTCAGCGGGGACGTCGGAATCGTCATCCCGCTGGGGCCGGAATACACGCTCTCCTCTGCGATGAAATGGCAATTGAAGGCCTACTACTCGCCCAAGCTCTGGAGAATGGACTCCGGGCTCTGCACGGCAGTGGGCTACGAGGACACCCGGCACGCCTACCTCCGAGGCGACCCGACGATCGGGACCGGGTGGACCCTCAACCCGGGATATGTCGGATATTCAGCCTCCGGCGACGTGGTCAAGTTTGGCTATTTCAGTCCGGATGGAGGGTTTCACCAGGACGGGACCGACGGAAGTCACATTCGGATCCAGTCGCAGGGGTCACCCCCCACGTCCTACACCGTCGAGTTCCCCGATGGAAGCCGACACACCTTCGGACATTCCTTTCAGGCGCCTCGTCCGACGAGCGGCGCCTCGTTCGATTTCACTGAGCTCTCCTGGACGACGATCGGAGTTCAGCTGTATTCGACGCGTTATGGCCTGACGCAGATCGAGGACGGTCTGCGCAATGTCGTTCTTCAAGTCAGCTACGACGCCAACAATCCATGGCAGATTTCGAGCATCACCCTGCCAACGTTGGGTCAATCGATCTCGTTTGCCTGGACGAATTTCAACGCCAATAACGTTTACTGGCAAGTCCTGGACCACGCCGACTTTCCGATCTTTGGATCCACAAGGGAGCATCTCAGGTTCGACTATCAGGTCACGACATTCACCCGCAACAGCTACGACAACTCGAATCTGAGTGACCGCCCTCTTCACTGTATCAACCCTACCCCGCCGGTGGCCGTCCCCCTTCTCTGGAAGATCACTCTTACTGATTTTGGCTACCTCTACACGATGACTTATTTCGCCCTCCCGCTGCCGACTGTTCAGGAGCAGGGAGCGTTGCAGCAGATCGCGCTCCCGACCGGCGGTGCCATCAACTACACCTACGACAGAACCGCGCCATCCTGCTCGATCCCGGGATGTTCTCCGGAGGCCGCCTCCGGCGGTACGGCGCCGCAGCCGGCGCTTGGCGTTGGCCAAAGGACTGCGGAATGGCAGGGCTTCGTAGACAGCAGCGTCGGTGTGGCGACGCGATGCGAGTCGACGAGCACTAGCTCCTGCCCCAGCACGGCGACGACGAGCTATTCGCGCCGAAATTTTGTCTATCCCTGCAACGGCGGGTATCCTGCTTGCGGCGACGGCAATACCTGGGATCCCTTTCGGGCGGTCCGCCGCGTCGACGTCACAGCTCCGGGGAACGATCCCAGTGGAAGTGGCCCCGGCTTCTACATGACCCGGTATTACTTCCATGTCTCGGGGTCAACGGAGGACCCCATCCCGCGCGACGGCGGAATCGAGCTCGAGCGCCGGACGTACACGGACGCAACCACAACTACGGTCGCTCGAGACGTAGTCAGTTGCTGGACTCCCGTTGGAGGGAGCACGACCATTTGCGGCTATCACGCCGCCGGCGACGTCACGAACCTTGCGTTCTCAGCGATGCCTGATCTGCCCCCGAAGCAATCTGAGGTGACCTGGTACGGCGTCGTTCCGTCGGGATTTACTGGCGGTGTGTGCCCGACAGCGTCCACTCCCTGCAAGGGGGTGACGCACGGGCCCATGAGCACGGATTACGACACCCAGGCTCAGCAGTTCCGAACGACGACCACCTCGAGCGCGAATCTGACCTCCGGCGGGCCGCCTCACACGTCATACACGCACTGGACGTCCTACATCGACGCGAGCCACTGGTTCCTCAACCCTTTCGACGAGAAGGACGAAACTGAGAACGGAGTGACGGTGTTCCGCGGCTTCGAGTTCGACACGACTTATGCGGACCTGGCAAACGGGAACCGAGTGATGCCTGGGTTCCCACGCGGAACATGGACCAGCGACAAACCGATGGATTCAAGTAACCGTAGCTTGCTCCTGGAGTGTCGTTATCCCGATAGCGCCGGCAATGAGAAGTGGCAGTTCTCAGCGACCTACGCTTCGTCGGCTCTCCCAGGTCCTCCTCCCTACGCTCACCTCTGTTCAGGAGTGTACGCGCAGTACCCTATAGGCACTCCCGGAGGCAACGGAACCACTTTCGCAGGAGACTCCTTTGGCCACGTCTTCGGTTTCGGCCACCCCGGCCTGGCGAATACGGGCAAGTGGGTGGTCGGGGGATCCGTCATTAATTCGGTAAACACCCCCGGGACCATCGGCTGGTTCCACTTCAACGTCACCAGGGACATCGATAGCGGAGCCGGCAGCGGCCTGATTGCCAGTTCAACGAGCGCGTCGAATGTGACGACGAACTACAACTACGACGCGCTCGGGCGGCTCGCGTCAGTATCTCCGCCGGCCTCGGAATATCCGACCTTCGTCTGCTACGACATGGCCACGAGAACGACCGTCTATCGCGCACCGGCCTCTGTCGCATGTCCGACCAGCGGTTTCTCCGGCTCGATTCAAACATGGCAGCAATATCTTTACGACGGCCTCGGCAGGCTTGTTCGAGAGATCCGGGGAATGCCAACGTCTGCGGGATCCTATGCCGTCAGAACTCACTCCTTTGACGGCGCGGGACACACGATCTTCGACTCGGAGTGGTCGACATGCACGGATCCAGCGTCGAGCAGCTCTCCCTCTGGTTGCTTGCGGAGCCTTTCCCAAGGGACGGCGTACCAGAGTTTTGACCCGTTCGGTCGGATTCAGTCAGTCAGGCGGGCCGACGGCTCGACGGTTGGTACCAGCTTTACGGATGGTTCGATCCTCTCTTCGGATACGAAGAAGGCGGTGACGGTCAACAACATCAATGGCAACTGCACTGGGACGTGCACGGGCGGCACGTCCGCTACGACCGCCTACGCTTACGACGTCTACGGACGACCGGTCACCGTTACCGAGCCAACCGGCGATCCGACCAGCTATGCGTACGATCCGAATGGGAAGTTGTCATGCGTGAAACAGGGCGGAACGCGCGACATGACGACCTGCACCGGTAATCCCGGCGGCCAGTGGAGGAAGTTCGACTACACGAACTACGGCTTCCTGAGATCCCAGACGACGCCGGAAGCGGGCACGGTGGACTCGTCCGGCACCCTGAGCAACGGCAATCTGAAGATCGGGTCCCTCGGCAACGTCGAGGAGAGAACCGAGGCCTTTGGATCGGCTCATCCGAAGACTCACGATCTGGCCTATGACCCGGCCGGTCGAGTCCTCAGCGAGAGTGTCGGGGGTGTCCGGTACGTCATGAACTGCTATGACGGCTCGGGGGTGAAGGCCCTCTGCCCGGATAACGTGACCTCGAACTTTTCGGGAGGCGCCAACCCCAAGGGAAATCTGACTCGGCGAGTCGGCTCTAACCCCACGTTATCTCCCTTCCCGACGGTCCAGGAGGACTACAACTATTCGGGCCAGGGCGGTCGTCTCTCGACCCTCTCGACCACGATCGCCGGCGGCCCGGGCCAGATTGACGAGAGCTGGATGTACAACGGACTGGGACTGGTCGCTCACCAGGCCCGGCCGCGCTTCACCGGCGGCACGCAGGTTCCGACGATTGTCTCGACCCTCTACACGGCCGGCCTGCCCACGTCGATCTACGTCAACGGCCTCCCGGCGGTCACCGGGATCGACTACGCGGCATCGGGCGCTTTGCGCGACTACACGACGGGGTTTTTCACGGGCAGGACGATCAAGACAACGATCGCCGAGGATACGACGGGCATGCCAAGGCCCGGTAGCATCTCGACATCAGGTAGATCGGCCTCGTCGTTGGGAACCTATTTCTATGACGGCGCGGGCAACATCGCGTGCACCACGTCGGGCACGGGCTGCGCGTCCGGCCAGATCGACACCTTCACCTATGACAACCGCTCGAGACTGACGCAGGCGACGCTGGCCACCGCGGGGACCCAGTCGTATTCCTACGACGCCTTTGGGAATCTCCTCTCCAAGGGGTCCGCGAGCTTCTGCACGGGCAGCTGCACCAACAACCGAATGCCCGCTCCCTACGCCTACGACGAGCGCGGCAACCTGACCGCAAGCCCGGCAGAGGGCTACACTTACGACGACATGAACCGGACGACGACGGCCATGGCGACGACGGCCTGGTCGTACTTCTACGGCGGGGGAGGGGAGCGGGTGGCCAGGTATCAGCCATCGACCACCTCCTGGACCTACACGTACCGGGACGAGGCGGACCGTGTGGCGACGGAGTTTGCGGGAGCTTCGCCTTCGATCGACAACGTCTTTCTGGGCAACCAGGTTGTGGCGTCCTACGCGAACGGCGCCGTAGGGGGCAACGACCACGTTTGGGCGTTCTACTCTTCCGACCATCTCGGAACGCCGCGCTATCTGAGCGAGATCAATGGGCAGTTCTTCGAAACCCGGAAGTACTGGCCGTACGGCGAACAGGTCCTGGGCACGAGCCTGCTGGGCCACGTCCGCTTCGCAGCGATGGAACGCGACACCGAGTCTGGAATGAACAACGACCGGTACTTCGACCACGCCCGGCATCATGGGTCGGGGCTGGGGCGGTTCCTAAGTTCGGATAAGGCGCAAGGGAAGGTTCCCGATCCGCAGAGCTGGAATCGATACGCGTACGCTCGGAACAATCCCGTCAAGTTCATCGACAAGAATGGGCTCGAGTTCGGGTACCCGGGCGGCGGAGCCGAGCTGCATACCGCCGTCCTGAAGTTCGAGGCGACCTATAACCGCAGCGAGCCCGCGATGGCGGCCTTGGGTCAGCGCATCGGGCAGACTCTCGCGCCTGAGGCCGCACTCGGCACGGCGGCCGCCATTGCGACGATCACGACTGGGGCGAATGTGTTAGCCCAGATCTACAATACCTCGCGAGCGCTCACGCCAGAGACATCGGCCGACTCACAAACCAGCACGGTCAAGCCCGGGCCCCATGCAGGGAGATCTATCCCAGCTCGCGGACCGCAGCCGAAATTCAACTCGGCTGAACGGTCTCAGATCAACGACATCGGTTCCGAAACCGGGTGTCACTCCTGCGGAACCACAGATCCAGGCACCAAGAGCGGGAATTTTGTCCCGGATCATCAGGACCCGACCGCCTTCAATGAGCCTGGAGAGCCTCAGCGGTTATATCCGCAATGTCTCGATTGCAGTCGGAAGCAAGGCCTAGAAATTATCAAAATACTCCGATCTCTGAAGGACGTAGTTGAATGAGATCGATCTGGAGGCGGTTTGCTTGAGAACTGAAATCGATGGACGCAAAGGCCGATATTTAGAAGATGGTCTATCCGTTCGGACCGAAGGGCTCGACGTCCTTGGCAACGCCGAAATTAGAGTCGCAGTCGGCAGTTCGTCGCTGCTGCCGGAGGCACGCATCTTCCTTGACCACGTCTCAGGTTACATCCGGAAGTCCGGAGCGGTATTGAAAACCGGTGAGACGATGGCCTACGGTTACTGGCTCGTTAAGTTCGTCGGTGGTGAAGACGTTGCTCTGGATGTGTGGGAGTACAACAGCGCAGCGACGGAATTCATACTAGGTGCCACCCTCACCCTCAACTACTGGCGTGACCAGCATGAGCTCTGCAGTCGAGTTTCCGCTGACTTCACGCCGCCGCGACCAGACGCTCTTGCAGTATTATCGCCCGCCGTTCTTGAGGGCGCGCCCGTCCAGGGCGTTAGGTATCAGAGCCCGGCACATATGTCGGGGTGGTGGATCACGGCCGACGATTACAACGGTGATGTCAAGATGTTGAAGACCGAGCATCTCTACCACGTTACTCATCGGCGGCCAGATCTCGCCCGCTACGTCGCTTTGCCCTATGGCTTCCGGTTCGATCTTTCCAACTACGAGGATGTCTGGTTCGACCGAGAGGTTGCTGAGCAGCCGACAGTCTGAGCACGATCCTGGCATTACAACAAAATAGATTCGCCCGGGAAGAAATATCTAAGAGAGGATGAATTAGATCCCGAGCCGGAATGACGCCATCCGCGTTTTGGCAGCTCTTCGCCGCTGAGGAGAAGCAACTCTTTCAGGACTCCGACACTTCAAGAGTCCTTGATCGCATCAGCTGTCTTCTGGCTCGCTACAACCCTGGACTCTCGGCCGAGATATCAGATGACGAGGTCTGCCGGGAGCTGATTGTCACAGCAGACGGCGATCCCCGGTTGTTTCGGGTCGTTGAGGACCTAATAGAGGCTGCTCCCCATCTAATGTATTGGCGTGTAATAGCACTCAAGCCACCACGCGGGTTTGATTTTTCTCTCGATTTCGACGGGGTATCGATTGTGCCGTCAGAGCTTTTCTTCGATCCTCTAAAGAGCGGGTCGGATCCGACCGCAATTGGGATTCGAGTATTTGCCCCAGGAGCGTCTCGCTTGCCAGGAATTCGCGAAGGCATGCGGCAAGCGGTGGAGATCGGCTTGGGGGAAAGGCTCGCGACCGCGATCAAGCGAATAGAGGTCGCCGAGCCTGCCGGCGATATGGCGAAGTACCTACCTCTGACGGAACTGACGGCATATGTTGCCTGGCATCGGTCCCATCACAAACTGCAGTAGCAATCAGAAGCTAGGCATCGGCCTAGCGATGTGGCCAGGCTTTGGTTTAGCCTCGGATAGTCGGCCCTTCCTAGCGGTTTCGGCTGCCTGATCGCATCGAATGCCCGTCGCGGCCATAGACCTCCTCGCAGCCGTTTCCCGCGCCAGGCCATTAGATGATCGCGAAAGCAGCGTGGCATGGTTCCGAACGCTGATGCCATGGATCGGACCTGAGGCCTATTTTCATATCGTTTACAAACCCGCGCCGTGCG
>Ga0126383_10002918_pt1 | contig 11191 bp, 5 predicted proteins | sample PanSoiMetPlot_35_FD_96882 | JGI IMG/M metagenome (GOLD analysis project Ga0126383, IMG submission 96882) | Tropical forest soil microbial communities from Panama - MetaG Plot_35 | ecosystem: Environmental > Terrestrial > Soil > Tropical forest > Bulk soil | place: Panama | collected 2016-02-17
AACTACGCGTAACCTCAGGAGCCTGACCTTGCGTGGCACGACCACGAATTGCCCGGCGGAATTGCCACCGACACCGTAACGATTCTGCTTCCCGGCAAGTCGCTCGCCCGCGCGAGTAGGAAGGCCTTGTGTTTAAGGCAAACGCAAATTGCGAATTCGAGGGGCGCCACTGAGGCGCCCTCGACGTCAGGGAAGGAAGCGGTGCTCGCTAGCGCTGAGTGCCTGGTGCGTTTGAGGCGGATGCGCTCGCGCTGCCGCCGATAGCGTCGCCGTTGACGACAAGCTCCACGCGGCGGTTGCGCTGGCGGCCTTCAGCGGTGTCGTTCGATGCCACAGGCTGCGTTTTTCCGAAGCCACGAGCGGTGATGGAAGAGCCGGAGACGCCGTTTTGAGCGAGGAAATCGCGCACGGAATCGGCGCGGCGCTCGGAGAGCTGCTGATTGTATTCGTCGCCGCCAACGCTGTCGGTGTGGCCTTCGATCTGCATCGTGAGGCCCGGGTGGGCAAGCAAAATGCCTGAAATTTTGGCCAGCTTTTCGCGGGCGCCGGGCTTCAGCGTGTAGCTGCCGGTGTCAAAGAGCACGTCGGACATATTCACGATGAGGCCACGTGCGGAGTCGCGTGTTTGCAAAATGGAATTCAGTTGAGCGAGAAGCTGCTGGCGAAGCTGGGCTTTTTCCGCCTCGGCTTGCGCCGCTGCCTGACGCGCTTTTTCGGCGTCCGCTTGAGCAGCAGCTTTGTCGCGAGAGGCTTGCTCCGCAGCGGCTTGCGCTGCGGCTCTTTCGTTAGCTGCCTTTTGGGCTTCGGCTTCGGCGGCTTGCTGCTGCGCTAAAGCAGCGGCACGCGCCTGGTCGGCTTCCTGCTTCTGACGGGCGGCTTCTGCGGCGGCCCTTTCCGCTTCCTGTTTCATGCGCAAAGCCTCGACCTGAGCGGCTTCAGCCTGCTTGCGGGCCTGTTCGGCTTCCAGACGGCGCTGCGACTCGGCGGTGGCGTCGGCGCGAGCTTTTGCTTCGCGTTCTTCGGCCGCTCTTTTGTCTGCAGCAATCTTAGCCTGCGCATCTTCCTCGGCCTTTTGCTTCACGGCCATGACGCGGGCTTCCTCCGCAGTGATGACCACTTCGCGCGCCGCTGCTTCAACAGACTTCTTGTCGCTCTTGCGCGCATAGGTTTCTTCCGCGGCGCGAAGCTGCTGCTCGGCTTTGGCAAGCGTCGGGGCAGCGTACTTATCCGCGAGCGCAATGTGGGCAATGCGCACGGAGTTGCGCGCCTCGAAAAGTTCGAGCGGGGTCTTGCGGTCGATGCCGAAGATGGCGTTTTCAATTCTCGTGTTTGAGGAAGAATAGGCGCCGCGGCCCACCAACTCGTAGCTGGCATTGATGTTCTCGACCTTGGCCATGGCGGGGATCATGTTTTCGAGGACAACGGTGTTGCCAGGTTGCGTCACAGCGAAATACGGTTCGGCCGTGACGATCATGCCAAAAGTCTGCATGTCGGTGATGGCTTTGACTTCGCCCGCGCCGCCCTTGAGCACCACTTCACCGAGGTTCACGGCGCGGCCTTCAGGAGAAACGGCCCACAAAACGTAGGTGAGGTATTCAAGGCCGAATTTCGTGGCTTCGTCCAGCCCTAGGAATCTCGCCTCGATCTCGACGCGGTTCCCCTTGTTGCGCACGTTGGCCTCGCCAGTGGCCTGTTGCATCAATTCCGTGCCCTGAAAATCGATCTTAGGAACCGGGCCGCCGCGGCGGTAATTCACCGCCTTAGTTGTTCGAGAAACGCTCTTCGCAGGGCTAGCAGCAGGATACGATGCCTGACCGAGCGCGGGCGCCGCGAAGGCCGTGTCTAGCAGCAGGCAAGCGCCAAAAACTCCAGTAATGGTGAGCAGAGCTGGTGCGATTTTCACGTTACTCCCCTTTCGCCCGAATCAGGCGAAACCTTTACGGCGAGCCTCCTTTTTATGCGAGCAGGAGGCTGGGCCGGGTTACGGTCGGCGACATTCGCGCTGTGGAAATACGTCTGACGTCTCCATAGCGACGTATGTCGTTTCGTATGTACAGGCTAGCAAGGAAAAGAGGCAACAGAAGGGGTTGCGCAAGAGCCTTTGCGCAAACAATCACACTGGCCGAAAGGGCAAGGAGCCAGAGGCTCAAAGAATAGCCTCCGTAGAGATGCGGCTAAGCCCAAGAAACTACGACCGTTTGAGGGCGATCTCCAATGAGTTACAGGGACCGCAGGAAATCGATGATTTGCTGTTGCTCCTGAGTTTTCAATTTATTGAAGCGGTCGATGACCATGTTGGCTTCGCTGCCTTTGCTCTTGTGAGCCTTGATGGCTTCAACCAGATTCGTCGTGCGTCCATCATGAAGGAAGAACACGCGCTGCCCCACGCCCCAGAGAGGAGCGGTTCGAAACTCGTCAGGGCCCGCGGCACCTTGCGTAATACCGTCAGCGAGGCCTTTGCCCATGTGATGGACGAGAAGGTCAGAAAAAAGATTCACCGTTTGGTTGGAGAGCGCTGCGCTCGGGCTGGTCGAGGAGCCACTTGCAATCTTTCCGCCCGTGGTAAACGAAGGCGTATGGCAATGGATACAACCAATGGCCCCGAAGCTGGAGCGCCCCTTTTCGGTGGACGGCGTGGAAGGAGCAGGAGTCGGCGGGGCGAGCAGGCGCATGAAATTAGCAAAACCCTCGATGTCCGAGATAACGGCGGGATTGGTAGCCCCAGTGGATGTGGTCGTGAAGTTGAGCGTGTCATTCGGGGTGGGAATGAAAAGGCAAGAGGGAGTCTCATCCCGCTCCTGAGGGAACAACTGATTCGAGATTCCCATTTCCACGTTGTAGGCTTCGGACGCGAACAGGAGCAAGGACTTGTTCTGCGCCTTCCACCCAAAGCGCGTGACTGTCCCATCGTTTGCGGTGCGGTTTACGTTGCCGCTCAGGTGCGCGTTCGGGTGCCCGAAAATGCCCATTGCTCTCTTCTCTGATGCATTGGCGTGCATGTTAGCGAGGATGGCAGAGTCAGGAATCGCCTCAATCAGCCCCGCGCCAAACGCTGGAGTCGGGATTCGGAAGATGATGTTCGGATTTCCCCCTTGTCCAGTGAGCGGATTTCCAGCAGGTGAGAAGTCAGGTTGAGTGATGTTGCAACCGGCGGCGTCGCTTCGCCCGGTGATCACAAAAATGTCGTGCACTCCGCCATCCGCAACGCCGTTGGTCTTCTTGAACCGAGCTTCGCGGACCGGACCATTTGGCGCGATGAACCACGGCACGGTGTTCTTCGCCCCATTCGCGTGCGCGATATCAGGCAAGGGATTCTTCGCCGGGCTCGATCCACCGGAAGCCGGCTGCGCGTGGCACGACAGACACTGATTGGAATTGAAGCGCGGACCGAGGCCGTTGTTCGAGCCTCCCTGCACCATCTCGGTTTCCGCGAACCTGCCCTGCCCGTCCTGGAAAAACGCGGTTTCGTCTGCGGTCAGGCCCGGCAGCGGGCCGCCGGCGCCTGGCGGGCCCCCGCGCACGCCATGGTCTACGGGACCTCCTTTAGTTGCTTTAGTTGATTTGGTTTGGCATGAAGCGCTCAGGCAAGTGATCAAGACTACGGCCAATAGTCCGCCGAACTTCTGAAGCGCACTTCTCCCCACTAGCATCATCACCTCACCTCGTTGATAGGAAGACGATGGGCGCTTCGGGGAGAGTCGCAGCAAAAAGAAGGCAGTAGTAGCCGGTTACAGGCACACGATCGAGGACTCTCATGTGACGCGCCCCAGGCTGGCTGAGGGACTGTACTCTAGACCTCAGGAAAAGCAAAGTGGAAAATCCGGAAATTGCTTTAAGTTTTAGTTAACACAGGATAAGTCGGTTTAGTTCGTCGCGTAGTCTTTCTGCAAGGCCTGGCGCGACTCGCGGCGACGAGAGGGCGCGGATTCCTGGGGCCCCGACCAGGTTGCGAGCAGTTCTTCAGCGCGAGCGATGACGCGGTCGATCAATTCTCTGGATGGTGGGCCTTGCGGCGGGGCTGGAGCGGAGGTCACCGCACTCTTGCGCGTTGCGCGCGATTTCGTTTCGATCGGGTCGATTTCGAGCGTTTGAAGTTTTTCGATCACCGGCTTCAACGTGCGTTCGGGATTGCGGAAAAATTCCGTGCCGCGGATGCGCGTGAAAATCCAGCCCATACGTTCGAGAATGGACTGGCGGTCCATGTCTTCCTGTAGCCGTTCGAGCGGGTGATAGCGGTCCCCATCGCACTCGATGGCGAGGCGTCTGCCGTTTCCTTCGACGACGAGATCAATGCGGAACGAGCCCACTTTCCACTGCGGCGCGACTTGATAGCCAGCGGCTTCGAGGCGCTTCATCACTTCGCGTTCGAAAGAAGACTGGCTGCGCTTTTCTTTTTCATCGAGTGCGCGCATCAAGCGGCTGGGATCCTGGGCATGCTCGATGAGCAGGCGGCGAAGGTCCTCGGCCTTCAAATCCTCGTGCGCGTTGAGCGAGTGGACTACCCACATCTGATCGCGGGCGCGGCTGGCAGCGACGTTGAAGCGTTGCTTGAAAAGTTCCTGGTCGCGCATGGAAAGCGGCCCGCGCTGCGCAGTATCCACAAGAGAGATGAAGATGACGTCGCGCTCGTCGCCCTGGAATTGGGCCGCGTTGCCGCAAAGGAGACGATGATATTCGTAGCGGTCGGGCGAAATGTGCGCGCGCAGCAAATTGTCGATTTCGAGGGCTTGTTCGTCGCCCACCAGAGAAACGACGCCGAAACTAAGCGGCTGGCCCGCGCCGTTGTGCTGATACTCAGGCTGCTCGATCGCGGAAGCGATGAGCGCTGCAGTAGAAAGAGCTTCCTGGCGATTGACTTTTCCGTCGCGGCTGGAGCCTGAAACACGATACGCGACCGTGTGCGGCAGCAGATGCACGCGGCTGGCATCGCGCAACGGCTTGATGCGCCAATCGTACGAAATCATGTTGCTGAACTGAATGATTTCCGGAACGCAGCGGAAGTGCTCGACGAGGCAAGTCGTGCCGCCGAAAGATTGCCGCGCCAAGTCGTAAATGGAAATTTGTCCGTCGTAGAGATCGGAATTAGGAATGCCCGGTAAATACTGGAAGATGAGGTTTTGAATGATGCCGAGGTCTTGACCCACGGCGGAAGGGCTCACCTGTTCGTGGTCACCGACGACGAGAACGGTTTTGCCGAGGTACAAGGCAACGAGCGCCATCACGTCACTCTGGCTGGCTTCGTCAATGATGACAACGTCGAATCGTGTGTTGCGGGGATCAAAATTTTCCACGACGCGGGAAAGCGGCATAACCCAGACGGGCACGGCGCTTCTACACTCGGTCATTTTTCTGGCCGCCTCCGCGCGCAGCAGAGAAACTCGAATGCCATGGCCTTTGCCGATCCGGCGGATGGTGTCGAGCCAGCCTACTAAAGCTTGACGTTGGCGCGGCGACGTGCGGCGAGCCTGCCACGACCAGGCTCTGCGATCGATCAGGTCAACCGTCACGCGGCGCAGGTGTTCGCGTAGCTTTTCGATTTTCGATTGCAGTGCCTCCAGCGACGCTTCGGCGCGGCGATCGAGTTCATCATTGAGCTGGCGCCAAATCCACGCGGCCGCTGGGTCGCGCGGCGGTTCGCCTTTACCGTGAAGGGCAGTGCGACTGCGAATCGCGGCAGTCCAGGCAGGCGCGGCGGTTTCCAGTTTGCTGAGCAGTGTGCACCGGAGATCGAGATCGGCCTGACGGCTTTTCAGCTCGATGAGCTGCTCGTAAGCCTCGCGGTAGGCGTTGCAATCCTCTTCGTGAATTGCCCTTTGCAAATGAACAAGAATCTTGGACGCGCGTGAATTGCGCGACGCAAGTTTGTGACGAGTCTTCAGCTCGCGGAATTCTTCTTCGAGCTGCTGCAACCGCAGTTTCTGGTGACGCGAGTGGAGAATTGGCAAGAGCGCGTTTGAGACAGCTGCGCCAAGTCGAAGCAGTTCACCTTCGGCACCTATGACCGCGGGCTGTTTGGCAAGAAACTTTTCCCAGCGAAAACCTAGTTCCGCGAGTTGTTGCTGCAGCGGAAGCCAGGTGCATTCATGCCAGTTCAGGCAGTCTTCAATGGCATCGCAATATTGCATGAGCGTTTTTTCTATTTCCTCGCCCATTTGCGACGACGAAGGCGCTCCTAGCGGCGCCATCTGGCGGTCCCAGCGCCCAGAGAGCTCGCCACGCAGATTTTGCAGGCGCGCCAACGTATGCAAGGCGCGAAAATGCTCGAGCGTGCGCGGGCGAGCGCGATTTACCTTTGCGCAATCGATGAACTGGCTCCACGCTTTGTGCGTGAGCAGCGCGAACGAGCCGAGTTTGCCGCCCTGTTCGAGGTGCCCAAGAATTTCCGTCGCAATGCTCTGCAGCTCTTCAGGGTCCGCGGCGTCGGGAAGCTGCGGGCCGCACTTCACCAGAGTTTCTTGGGCGGCGGCCGCTTCCTCATGAACTTTGCGAACGAGAGTGACCACCTGCTCCCAGGGCTGGCGATGCGGGCCGCCGTACTTCCCCGCATAAACGGCCGCGAGTTTCCACTTGTCGTTCCCCGAGAGCGGTTCGACGGCTTGCGTCAGATTCGCTATCAACGCCTCGAATTCGTCGGTCGTTCCCTGCGCGGCGCCGGATTGCCAAAGATCGGAGCGAAAATCCAAATCCTCCATGCGCAGCCGGTTGCGCTCGCTGACGGAAGAATCAAAATCCTCGGGCCGCGGGAGATCGTGCATTTCCGGAAGTGGGCCGGAAAGCGCCGCTTCGTCTTCGGCGGAAAGCGAAACATTGGTGCGATAAAGGTCGGTTAGTTCGCCGCCAGAAAGCGGCAAGGGAGCGACAGCGGCAACAGGTCCGGGCACCCAGCCGTAGAATTCTTTTTCCTGCGCGACTTTGCGCGCTGCGTCCGCCGGTGACCAGTGCTTTTCGCCAAGAGCGACTTCGCGATATTCATCCGCGCGCGCTTCTGAAAGCTGGTTGCGCAGCTCTTCCAATTTCTTCAGCAGATCGTGGCGCTGGGCTTCGAACTTCTTCCCCTCCAGTTCCAGAGCTTTCGCATCGGCGCGGGAAAGTCTTTCGGCGATGGAGCCAACCGCGCTTTCCAATTGCTTGCGGCTGTCTAAGTCGCTTTCAAGGACACTCACGCACAGCGGGCGCAGCTCCGGAACAATATGATGACGTACCATGCGCAGCGCTTTGGTCGTGTGGCTGGTGACCAAGACGCTCTTTCCCTGCGCCAACAAGTGCCCGATAAGATTTCCGATGGTGTGCGTCTTGCCGGTGCCCGGAGGCCCTTGAACCAGGACGCCGCCATGTTCTTCGAGCTGCCGCGCGATGCGAATCTGCTCAGGATTGGCGGGCTTGCTCAGCAGCACGTCCACGCCGTTCTCCGCCGCGCCGTTTTCGGAAGATTCCGATTCCACCGGCTCTGCGTCTGGAATCGGCGACTCTTCTCCGACAATATTAAGGAGAGACCAAGGCAAATCTTCGCGCGTGCGGACGTCCGCAAGAATGCCTTCAATCGCAGCCGCGAATCCCAGCGTGCGCGCACGCAAAAAAATGACCGGGTCGCGGCCGATGGACGGATGGGCCTGCTCGCCATGCGGCGCGCTCTCTTCGATGAATTCACCACGCGGGGAGAGCTGCACGACCATCCGCTTCAGGAAATTGGAAGTTGTGCCGTTATATAAAGGATGAAAGCCGCCTTGCTCCAATTCTTCACGGCAGCGGCCAACGGCGCGGCCGTCCACGTCCGCCATGGATTGAAAGAGTGCGGAATAAAGCTCAACAGGGTATTCCGCTTCGGACAGCGTGAATTCCGGAACCGCAGCGTCAAACTGAAGTTGAAGGCGCTGCAGGAGAATCGGGTGGAAGATATCGCCCTCGGCGCGCTGCCAGCTCAAGATGCCGTCGCCAAGTACGAGCTCGACGCGCTCCGCCTCACGATCGATGCGGCCGTAAAGAGAGTAAAGGGTCTCGAACAGGCGCATCGCCTGGCGCGCAGGCTTCTCGTTACGCGCCCATTCGTCGCGAAGAGGCGCCCAGCGGCGAAGAACGGCCATTCGCGCCGTGTCCGCCGCGAACTGAATTGTTAAAGTTTCACCATTTCCCTGCGGCTCCTCACGGGACTCGGCGACCAAAGCAAGGTCCGAGGGATCATCCCAGCCGCGCTCCAGCCACGAAATAATCTCTTTGGGAGGCTCAGGCGGCGGGGTCAATTGCGGCCGCTGAACGCGCAAAGAAAACGTCGCATTTGCGGCAGCATCCTCACTCTGACTAACGGCGGCCTTTGTCTTCGCTGAGCTTGCGTCCGACTTGCCCGCACTCCACCGGACGCTCGGATGCTTGGGCAAATCGTGCAGCCAAAGATGCCAAGGCTGCTCCCGAATCTGGCGCTTGGGAGGGTTCCGGTGCTGGTTCAGCGCCTCAAGATAGCGAAAGACACGAGTAATTTTTTCGCGAGCGACACGCAGCTTCTCGGCATCCATGAGTTTCCACCCTGGAGGCTTGTCGAGGCTGGGTTGGGCCAGGAGGGATCCCAGAATAACAACGACCAGCAGACATTCTCAAGTTTCCAGAGTTTCAACCCGGAAGAGAGGATTTAGTTGCGGAAGATTCGAGGAAAAAATGCAAATAAACACCAAAAAGGCGTTAGGTACTACGAAAAAAAAGAGAAAGCAACAGCCTGGAGTTGACCGCAATCATGCCCGAAACACCGGAAATTTTCTGCTCCAGAACAACCCTTTTCGGTTGCCAAATGTCTAACAATAGGTAGAATAGCAGGCTCCTAGTGAGCCTCTCACCCGCCCGGGCTGCTAGTTCGGAACTTTTTTAATCTCCCCCAGCTCTCTAAAAAAGCGGCTCCGAAAAAAAATCTCAGAGTGCCCTGTGAGATGACCCTATGGATGAAAATCGCCGTCGATTTTTACGGAAAGCGCCGGACGAACTGACCGTTATTCAAATTGAACGCGATGAAGTGGGAAAAGTCCTGAATATCTCCGAGGGCGGGCTATGTTTCAGTTCCATCTCGCCTGTCCCTCGAAACCTGCCCGTCTATTTCTGGTTTTCTTTCAATCTCAGGGACAAGATCGAAGCGATGGGCGAAGTCGCGTGGACGGATAACTCAAGAACCATCGGGGGCTTGAGGTTCACGCAAATCTCCCAGGTTGGACGCGAACAGATGAAGAAATGGCTGTCTCGGCTTCGCAGCGAAGAATCCTTTGAAGAGATTGAAGTAGTGGACGAAGAGTCTCCGGATGAAGAGGGAGTCTTCGCTGGGCAGCTTGTTGTGACGGGCACACGTGTCGGGTCCGTGCAAGTGCGGCCAAAAGAGCGCTTCCGTTTGGCAACAAGCCCGATGAAGGTGGGTGAGCCCGACCGCGTGGCGAAGTTCGTATCAAAGGCGCGCGCGTACCGACCGACCCTCGGTCTCGTGGGAAGGGGCACAGCAGATCTAAAAGCTGCCGTGGCGCCAGTGTCGTCACTCGCGCCTCAACCCGCGCTTACAGTCAACCCGCCGCCAAGCCGGGCAGCCGTGGCACCGCAGCCGGCGCTGGCAGTCGCACAACCCCTGCCGCTCGAAAACGAGTTGCCCAAACCCAAAAGCAGTTCCTACCGCTCGTTGTCTCCCATGGAAGGCGGGTTCACGAAGGCAGGAGCGTTGGCAGATTCCAAGCTTCCGTCGCTCTCGTTCAAGGGACTCGAGTCCCTGGTGGAGCTGGTTCCCCTGCAACGGTATCTCTCGGCAAAGAAGCGTCAACTTCTTTGCGGGGTTCTTCTCGGCGTATGCCTCTCCGCCGCTGTCATGATCCCGGTGATGAAGTTCTGGAATTCCCGCGCGCACGCCGACATGAAACCTCTGGCAACAGACCAGCCGAGCCTGAAAACTAATAATAATAATGAAGCGGCCCAATCGCCCCTCGCCACATCACTCACCGCGGCTACCCAGGCCAAGCCCACCTATCCGGTTGCAGGAATCTTCTCCGATCCCATTCCACCGAGAAGCCTTTCTCCGAAGAAAGGGACGACACCAAACCTGATTGCCAGAAAGCAGACGCCGAACGCCTACCGGCAAGACGCTCTGAAAACGAACGCCCTGAAACAGGTAGTGGCCAAAATCCCGAAACCGCCTGCAGGACCTACACAGCCGCAACCGAACAGCGATTCGGGCACAAACAAAAAGTCAGGAATGAATCCGACGCAATTGTGGACTGCGGTGCAGGCCGGAAACAGCAAAGCAGCAGTCGAGCTTGCGGAACTCTACATCAGGGGAGACGGTGTACCGCGGAATTGCCAACAGGCGCGCGTCTTACTCTTAGTGGCCTCCGAAAAGCGCAACACCGCCGCCATCAAACGCTTGCAGCAACTGGACAAGGGCACCGCTTGCCCGTAATCCGATAAAAGGTATTTCACTCTGCACTAGCGCTCGTCGGTTCGGCGGTTGGGTGCCGCTCCCTGCCGTTTTCAGGCTTGCCCGCCGCAGGAGGGGTGCGGATTTTTCTCTGCCGACGCCTAGAGTTTATGAATCGCATTGGTTCTCTCCGTCCTCAGCAGGCGGGACGCCTTTGAGCCAAGCAATGCTCCCGTTAGTAGCCGGAAAACTCCTCGCTTCGAATATCGTCATCATCCACGCCCGCATCGTTCAGCGTGCGCCTCATGGCCGCGACCATCCCCGGCGGCCCGGTGACATAGTAGACGGGCGATAGAAGATCGCTGAGATGCTTCACCAGCATCTTCTTGTCAATGTGACTGGCTTCCCCATTCCACTTGAGAGCGGAGTTCGCCATGCCCGTCATCGTGGCAATCAATTTGAAGCGTGGATTCTCTTTTTGCAGCGCGTCGAGTTCCGCCAGGAATGCGGCGTCTTCTGGCCTGCGATTGGCATAGAGGACGAAGATTCGATGCGGGAGTTTCTCCCGGGTGGCGTGCACAACAATGCTGCGAGCCGGCGTTATGCCGATGCCCCGGCCAAAAAGACCGCCGGGCGCTCGGCCTTGTTGTGAAGCAGCAAGTTCCCGAGCGGGCCTTCAATCTTGAGTTCCGTCCCCAGGGGAATGGCTTGCAGCGTACGCTTGAAAGCGGTATCGCGAAGGCGCGTGGCAACCATCAGGTTTTCTTCGGAAGGGGCGCTGGCAATTGTAAGAGCGCGCGTGTTGCCCTCGGCATCTGTTTC
>Ga0126383_10002919_pt1 | contig 11188 bp, 11 predicted proteins | sample PanSoiMetPlot_35_FD_96882 | JGI IMG/M metagenome (GOLD analysis project Ga0126383, IMG submission 96882) | Tropical forest soil microbial communities from Panama - MetaG Plot_35 | ecosystem: Environmental > Terrestrial > Soil > Tropical forest > Bulk soil | place: Panama | collected 2016-02-17
AGAGGAGCTGGGTGGAGTGAGCCGGGTCCTGCTGGCGGCCCCGAGATCGTTCTGCGCCGGCGTCGACCGTGCGATCGAGATCGTCGAGCGGCTGCTCGAGCAGCACGGCCCGCCGGTGTACGTACGCCATCAGATCGTCCACAACGACCATGTCGTGCGGCGGCTCGAGCGGCTCGGCGCCGTCTTCGTCGATTCCGAGGACGACGTCCCCCAAGGAGCGATCTGCGTGCTCTCCGCGCACGGCGTCGCGCCCTCCGTGCGGGAGAACTGCGAGCGCCGTGGCCTCGTCGTCGTGGACGCGGTCTGCCCGCTTGTCTCGAAGGTGCACGCCGAGGCGCGGCGGTACGCGGACAGCGGCCATCTCGTCGCGTTGGTGGGCCATGCCGACCACGTCGAGGTGATCGGGACCCGCGGGGAGCGGCCCGATCACACCGTCGTGATCGAGTCGCCCGAGGACGCGGCGCAGCTCGACTCGGAAGGGAAGCCGGTCGCGGTGATCACGCAGACGACGCTGTCGCTCGACGACGTGGCCGAGACCGTGGACGCGCTCGCCGAGCGTTTCGGCGATCTCCGCCGGCCCGCGGCGGACGACATCTGCTACGCGACGCAGAACCGGCAGGACGCGGTCAAGGCGATGGCCCGTGGTGGAGCCTCGCTGATCCTCGTGATCGGATCCAAGACGAGCTCGAACGCGCGCCGCCTGGTCGAGGTCGCCGAGCGCGAAGGTGCGACGGCGCTGCTGATCGACGGCGAGAGCGGCCTCGACCCCGACCTGCTGGCAGGCCACGGGACCGTCGGCCTCACGGCAGGCGCGTCGACCCCCGAGGAGCTCGTCGCGCTCGTCCTGCGCAGCCTCGCCTCGCTCGGTTACGACGAGCTCCAGGAAGTCGAGGTTGCGCGTGAGAGCGTCCACTTCCGTCTCCCGCGTGAGGTCGCGGCGCCATGACCTCCGTCGAAGTCCCCTACTCGATAGCGAGCGCGCTGCCGTCGCTGACGGTGCTCGACATCACCAACGACGTGAAGCACGAGCTCGGCGACTCCGGCTACGACGACGGGATCGCGTACGTCGCGCCGCTCGACGAGATCGGGCTCGTGCGCGTGCAGGAGCGCGAGAGCGGCTTCTTCTCCGACCTCGAGGAGCTCTTGACGAGGCTCGTCCCGCAGGAAGAGCCCGACCGTGAGCGGCTCCTGTGCATGCTTCTCGGCCCGCGCACCGAGCAGATCCCGTTCGCGGACGGCGAGCTCTGCCTGGGCCAGTGGCAGCGGATCCTGCTGCTCGGCTTCGACCAGCCCTCGCGGCCCCGCTGGCAACTCACCCTCCTCGGCTAGTAGCACCGGGGGAACCTGGCCCTGGCGGCCGAGTAATGAGCCTCCGCAGAGGGAATGACTGGTTCGCCGAGACCGTTCGGCTCTAGGTGGGGTTTGAACCGGACCGGTCCGGTCGTGCACACTGAGGTCGTGCAGCGGGCTCGCCGCCACCAGCGCCTGTTCGCGGGACTCGCGTTCGCGCTGCTCGCGCTCATCGCCGAACTGGTGGGTCGCAGCCTCGCGCACAGGCTGGACGTGGGACGCCACGTCGCCTCGCCGAGCTACTCGGGCCAGGACTACTACCCGTTCTTGCTCGCGGCCGTGAAGCTCGGGGCAGCGCTCCTCCTCGCCCGCCTCGCCTGGCGGTTCGTTCGCGCTCGGGCCGCCGCGCGTGCGGGGCACCGCGTGCTCTCGGCGCTCGGCAAGAAGCCGTCGCCCGCTCCGCGCGTGCGGCTGGACCTCTCGCCACGGCTGTGGCTCGCCGCGTTCACGGTCACGTCCGTCTTCGCGCTCGTGCACCTGGACGCCGACCGGGCCGCCACCGGACGCTGGCCCCTCTTCTGGCCGTGGCTGCACACCTCGGCACTCCCCGTCTTCGCGGTCCTCGCCGTGCTCGTCGCGCTCGTCTGGGGCGCCGTCTCGCGCTGGCTGAACGAGTACGAGCGCTACGCGCGCGACGCCTGCGCCAGGGCCGGGCGGCTCGCGGTCGCCGGCCTGCCTCCGCGAGAGGACCAGCGCGACGAGGTCTCGCTGCCGCCGCGCAAGCTCTTCGGCCTCGCCTTCGAGAGCCGGCCGCCTCCGCTCTTCGCCTAGCCCGCGGTTCAGCACGGACGCCCGCGGGCCCGGTGTCGGCATACGCGTGCGGGAGGTGAGATGAGCACACAACTAGCCAGCGAGCGGGCGGCGGTTCGTCGCCGAACCGTCCGCGCCATGCTGATCTGGGCGCTCGGCCCGGCGACGATGCTCGCCGGAGTCGTCTGGGCGTTCCTGCAGCCATACCGGATCACGCTGCTGCATCCCCACGGACAGGGCTTCTGGTGGCTCGCGATCGAGCCGCCTCTGCTGGTCGTCCTGGCCGGGATCGTCTTCGCGTTCCTGATCGCGCCCGGGGTCATCGAGGATCTCGACGCCGAGGAGCACGGGCCCTGATGCAGCCTCCGGCCGAGTTCGTCCACTGGATGTTCGCGACGGGCTTCCTCCTGCTCGGGCTGTTCCTGCTCGCGCAGGCGATCGTGGGCGACGAGGTCTGGCGGCGGCGGGCCTGGCGCGCCTACCTCTGGCCGGGGCTCGCGTTCCTACTGGGGATCCTGATGTGGCCGGTCATGGTGTTCTTCACCAACTCGACCGTGCACATGCTCGCCCACGGCTCGTGGGCCCAGGTGATGATGCTGGCGGGTGGCGCCGAGCTCGGTCTCGTGCGCGGGAAGCTGCACAGCCGTTACTGGCGGCTGACCATGCCGCTCGCATTCCTCGTGTCGGGCGCGGCCTTTCTGATCCACGAGCAGAACACCTGGTACTTCGCGCGGTCAGCCTTCCTGCACCACCTGATCGGCTGGACGATGGTCGTCTGCGCGATCTTCCCGCTCGCGGCCGTCTTCCGCCCGCGGTCGACGCTGTTCCGGACCGGCTTCGCGCTCACCTTCGTCGTGCTCGGCGTGATGCTCTACTGCGACCGCGACGTCGCGCCGATCTTCGGGCACCTCTCCTCCCAGGCAGGGACGCCGCACCGATGAGACGCCTCCAAGTAACGACTTGTTGCTTGGCGCTCGGGGCGCTCGCCATTCCGGGGGCTGCATGGGCGCACGCGACGCTGAAGCAGACGATCCCCGCCTTCGGGAAGCGGATCGAGCGCTCGCCGAGGTTCGTCGAACTTCGTTTCGACCAGAGCGTCAAGGCGCTGCCGAACGCGATCACGGTCTACACGGCGAAGGGGAAGATCGTCTCCGGCCCTTCGCGCGGGGGGACGGACAAGCGGATCGTCATCGCCCCGGTGAAGCACCTGGCGCGCGGGGCCTACACCGTCCGCTGGCGGGCGGTCTCGGCGGACAGCCACGTCGTCTCCGGCGTCTTCACGTTCGGCGTCCGCCAGCGCGCGCCGCCTGCGACCGAGGCGTTCGGCTCCTCGGGGCCGACGACGGCCGAGCACGTCGTCCGCTGGCTCTACTTCCTCGCCCTCGCGCTCTGCGTCGGCGGCCTCGGCTTCAGGCTGTTGATCGTCCGCGGCCCGTTGCCGCCCCGCGCCGAGCGCCGCTTCTACTGGGTCGTCGGCGCGGGCGCGGTCGGGGCGATCGAGGTCGGAACCCTCGCGTTCATCCTCCGCGCCGAGGACGCGCTGCAGCTGCCGTTCGGGCCGTTCTTCTACGGCGATCTCTCGCCGCTCGTGGCGACCCGGTTCGGGACCGCGTTCGTCGCGATGACGCTTGGCTTCGCGCTCGTCTCCGCGCTCATCTTCCTGGCCTGGCTCACCGACCGCACCGTGCTGCTCTGGCCCGCGTTCCTGCTCGCGCTCGGCTTCGCCTCGGGGCTGTCGCTATCCGGCCATTCGGCCTTCGACGCGGGCTCCTCGTGGCTTTCGGAGCTCGCGGACTGGGCGCACCTCGCCTCCGCCTCGCTCTGGGTCGGCGGGCTGATCTCGCTCGCGTTCGTGATCTGGCCGGCGGCTCCCGACCTGCGGCGACGCTCGTTCCTGCGGTTCTCGAAGCTCGCGACGGTCCTCATCGCGGTGCTCCTCTCAGCCGGGATCTACCTCAGCGTGCTGCGCGTGCCGCGCGTCTCGGACCTCTGGACCGCCGGCTACGGACAGGTGCTGCTGGTGAAGCTCGCACTCGTTTCCCTCGCCCTGCTCTGGGGCGCGGCGCACCACTTCCTCGTCCGGCCGGCGCTCGAGCGCGGGGCGCCGCTGTTCGCGGGGCTGCCGCGCAGTCTGATCGGCGAGAGCGCCGTCGGGATGGCGATCCTCCTCGTCGCCGCGGTGCTCGTCGAGTCGAAGCCGCCGCCGCGGCCGACCCCTACGCCCGTCGCGTCACACGCCTCGGCGCCGTAGCGCCAACACATCGGCGACGAACGCTCGCGTCGCCGGGGCGATGCCGTCCTTCCGCACCGAGGCCGGCCCCTGGTACCAGGCCGCGAGGGCGAGCGTTGGGCTCCCGCTGAACTCCCGCAGCAGCTGGCGCAGGTAGACGACGCCGACCTGGATCCCGCCCGAGGTGGTCCACGGCACGCGCCGACGGAGCAGAATCGTCTCGACGTAGCGCTTCGTCACGGGAAGCACCTGAAGAACCCCGCGCGCGCCTGCCCGGGAGACGAGGCCGGGGTGGTAGCCCGATTCCATCCACGCGAGCGCGCGCACCAGGGCTGGGTCGACGCTGTACGTGTGCGCCCAGCGCCCGAGCAAGGTACGCACCCCGGCGGGGCGGGCGCGAGCCGCGCTCCCGGCTTGGGGAGAGATGGACGGGCGTCCGCGCGACAGGGCTGCCATCGTCCGCGGCCCTGCGACCCCGTCGACCTCCAGCTTGCGCGAGCGCTGATAGCGGCGAAGCGCCCGTGCCGTGGCGCCGTCGAAGTAGCCGCTGACGGGAACCAGACCGCCTCGGCGGGCGAGGAGGAACTGCAGCACCGACACGTCCCAGCCGAAACGGCCCATGCGCAGCGTCCGCCGGCCAAAGAGCGGAGCTCCGAGCGGGCCGAGCGCGCTCCGCGTCCGCGGGCCCGCGCGCCCGCTGACGGGAAGCCCCGCTCGCCGCTGGAAGGCCTTCGTCGCCGCGACCGTCTTCGGCCCGGCGATCCCGTCGATCGCCCCGCCGTAGAGCCCGTACGCGCGCAGCGCGACCTGAAGCCCCGCGGTCTGCGGGTTGAGTGCCTGCGCGGCCGGTGCGAGGGCGAACGCCGCGGCCCCGGCCGCGCAGAGGACAAGCAGTCTGCCGGCCACGAGATCGCACGTTTCGCCCGCCGGCTGCAGATTCCTCCCGCTAGCCTCGCGGCATGCGGTGGGCGATCTCCGGCGGCGCGGGTTTCCTGGGGCTGCACCTGGCGCGGCGGCTGCTCGCCGACGAGCAGCAAGTCCGGACGCTCGACGTCGTTCCGCTCGGCGACCCAGCGCTCGAGGCGGCGGTCGACGAGCTTCGCGGCGACGTTCGCGAAACCACGGATGCAATGCGTCTCGTGGACGGGGCGGACGTCCTCGTGCATGCCGCGGCCGCGCTGCCGATCCAGGCCTCTCGGGAATCGATCCGCTCGGTCAACGTGGGCGGCACCGCGACGATCTTCGCGGCGGCGCTCGAGGCCGGAGTCCGCCGTGCGATCCTGATCTCGTCGACGGCGGTCTACGGCGTGCCGAAGGTCCACCCGATCGCCGAGGACGCCCCACTCGTGGGCGTCGGCCACTACGGCGAGTCGAAGATCGAAGCCGAGCACGTCGCGGAGGAGGTGGGCAAGCGAGGGCTCGGCGTCGTCATCCTGCGACCGAAGACGTTCCTCGGCCCGGAACGGCTCGGCGTCTTCGAGATCCTGTTCGACTGGATCCGCGAGGAACGCCGCATCCCGATTCTCGGCGACGGCTCGAACCGCTACCAGCTGCTCGCCGTCGAGGATCTCGTCGCGGCGACGCTCGCCGCCGCGGACGCCGAGGTCGCCGGCGAGACGTTCAACGTCGGCGCTACCGAGTTCGGGACCGTTCGCTCCGATCTCGAGGCGCTGATCGACCACGCGGGCTCCGGCAGCCGGCTGCGCCCCGTGCCCGCCCGTCCCGCCGAGCTCGCCCTGCGCGGGCTCGAGCTGGCGCGCCTCTCACCCCTCGCCGAGTGGCACTACCGCACTGCGCACCGCGACTCGTACGTCGACGTCTCGAAGGCGCAGCGCCTGCTCGGCTTCGCGCCGCGGCTCTCGAACGCCCAGGCGCTCTGCGAGACCTACGACTGGTACCTCGAGAACCGCGAGCTCATGCGCGGCGCCGGTGTCACGCACCGCGTCCCGTGGGACCAGCGGGCACTCGGCCTGCTCAAGAAGATCAGTTGACCAGGTCTTCCCAGGAGACGTCCGACCAGGAGACGTCGCTCCAGGAGACGTCCGACCAGGAGACGTCCGACCAGGACACGGTCGCCCAGGCCGAGACCGACCAGAGCGCGCCGTTCCAGCCGTCGCTCCACGAGACCGCGTTCCAGGTCGAGCACGCTTTCGCCGCGTCGTGCCACGCCGCGTCGTCGAAGATCACGCCGTCGCCGGCCGGGTCCGGGACGAGGAAGTGGTCGAGCGCGCGGTTCGGGTTCGGCGGAGCGGTGATTGCGGCGGCTGCCGGTAGGTTGACCTCGCCCACGCCCGCCGCGGCCGTCCGCACCTTGCGGAGCGGGAGCGCGCCGAGCATGAGCGCGCCCTTCACCTGGTCGGGAGTCAGATCGGGGCGCAGCGCGAGCAGGTCGTCGGCGACCCCGGAGGCGATCGGAGCGGAGAGGGACGTCCCCGAGAGCTTGATGTAGGTGCCGTCGGCCGTCTGGACGACCTGGTTCTTCTGATCCGTCGCCAAGGTCGAGCCGGCCGGAACCGGCCCCGTGATGAGGCGTCCCGGAGCGCTGATCTCCGGCTTGGCGAAGCCGTCGTAGGTGTAGCCCCAGGCCGACCAGGGGGCGACGCTCGTCTGCTCGGTGTTCGTCGAGTTGTGCAGGTCGAGCGCCCCGACGGTGACGACGAAGGGGTCGTTGGCAGGCGCGAAGCCCATCCGAACGGGCTTGTTCTCCGACTGGCCCTGGTTCCCGGCGGACGCGACGACGACGACGCCCGAGAACCACAGCTTCTCGACCGCCTTGTCGAGGGGATCCCACCGGAAGCTCGATTCGGTCGCCGAGTGGAGCGAGAAGTTCGCGACGCGGATGTCGTACTCGTCCCGGTGGGCGAGGATCCACTGCGCGGCTGCGATCACGTCGCTCGTCCGCGCCTTGCCCTGGTCGTCCATGACGTCCAGGGAGACGATTCCGGCGGTCGGCGCCGCCCCTGTGTAGTGGGGAGCCGAGCCGGCGGCGAGCCCGGAGACGAGCGTCCCGTGCCCGAAGCCGTCGCTGGGCGAGTTGTCCGGGAGATCGGTCATGTCGACGCTCGCGAGGACCCGGTTGCCGAAGTCCGTTCGGCCCGGCTCGATCCCGGAATCGACGAACGCGATGGTCGGCGCCGGACCGATCGGCTTGGCGTGCTTCCCCCAGTACTGGTCGACGCCGACCGCCCGCGGCCAGAGCTCGCCCGAGCCGAGCCCGGTATCGCTTGTCTTGCGGGTGTCGAGCACGACCGGGTTGTCAGGGGTGATCACGAGCCCGGGCCGATCCGCGAGCTCCGTCAGATCGCTCGCCTTGATCGTTCCAGCCGCCGCGTCGACGACTCCGAGGCGGCTTCCAACCGACCCGTACTCGTCGAGCGCGTTGCGCGCCGACGAAGCGCTCGGCCCCTGGACGATCACCTCGACCGAGCTGTCAGGCGTCTGCGCGGCGGCGCGCTGCAGGGAGGGCGCGAGGTAGCTCGGCGGCGACCCATGGCCGTCAGCGGCCGCCGCCGAGAACGGCGTGGCGAGGGCGATGAGGGCCAGGGCCAGGAGGCCGCGCGTGCGGCCTCCCCGCCCTGTGCCCCAGAGCCCGCTTGCGCGGGACTCTCCGCAGACTCCGCCTCCTCGCCTCAACCGAATCGCTCCCTTCCGCCCCACCGAAACGTGTGTGGAACGTAGGCCTTGATAGAGAAACCCCCATCACCCTGAAAGGGGATTCTGGGCGAGAATCACTCGGACGAGGGATCAGGAATAGACTCGCGGCCCGTGCGTGACCTGCTGGAGTACCGAGACCGGTTTCCGATCCTCGCGGAGACCACCTACCTGATCAACCACTCGCTCGGCGCGATGCCGGCCGCCGCCGGGGAACGGCTCGCGGACTACGCGAGGGCCTGGAACACGCGCGGCATACGCGCGTGGGAGGAGGGCTGGTGGGAGCTGCCGCTGACCGTCGGCGAGCAGATCGGTCGCCTGATCGGCGCCCTGCCGGGGACCGTCTCGATGCACCAGAACGTCACCCTCGCCGAGGCAGTGGTCCTCTCATGCTTCGGCTTTGACGGAGAGCGGCGCCGGATCGTCTACGAGGAGGGGAACTTCCCGTCGGTGCGCTACCTGTACCAGGCGGCGCGCGGAGCCGAGGTCGTGGTCGCGCCGGACGACGAGGGCGTTGTCGAGGCGATCGACGAGCGGACGCTGCTCGTTCCGGTCACGCACGTGCTCTATAAGACCGGCCGGATCCAGGACGTCGAGGCGATCGTGGCGCGGGCGCACGACGTGGGCGCGCTGGTCGTGCTCGACGCGTACCAGTCGGTCGGGACCGTGCCGCTCGATGTCACCGCGCTCGGCGTCGACTTCGCCGTGGGCGGATCGGTCAAGTGGCTCTGCGGGGGACCGGGTGCCGCCTGGCTGTACGTGCGCCCCGGGCTCGCGGAGACGCTCGAGCCGGCGCTGACCGGATGGCAGGCACACGCGCGGCCCTTCGCGTTCGAGCCGGAGCAGGACTATGCCCATGGCGCGTGGCGGTTCCTCACCGGGACGCCGAACGTTCCGGCGCTCTATGCCGCAGCAGCCGGCTACGACGTGGTCGAGGAGGTTGGCATCGAGCAAATCAGGGCGCGCTCGGTCGAGCAGACGACGCTGATGATCGAGCTGCTCGAGGAAGCGGGGTTCGAACCGGGGAGCCCGCGCGACCCGGCCCGGCGCGGCGGCACCGTCGTCGTCAAGACCCCGGACTTCGAGGCCGTCAACGCGGAGCTGGCCGAGCGCGACATCCTCGTGGACTCACGCCCCGAGACGGGCCTGCGCCTCGGGCCCCACTTCTTCAACACGGACGACGAGCTCCGGTTCGCGGTCGAGCAGATCGCCGAGCTCAGCTCGCGAGGAGCTCGAGCAGGCGCAGGGCGTACCTAGGAGCGGTCGGCTCGTCCTCGTGCTTGAAGTAGAGGTAGACGCAAACGCCGTCGACGAGCAGCGGCCGTAGCTTCACGGCCCACTCCTCGAGCGCCGAGTCATCGTAGGGCGGCTCGCGAAGGCGGAGGTACCGGAACGGCGCGCCGCCTTCGACCGACCCCACGCGGACCGCGTTCGGCGGAAGGTCGGCCTCGATCCCGTCCCACGATTCGTGCCGGAAGTCGAAGGCCAGCGCGACTGACGGGTCGAAGGAGCCGAGCACGAGCGCCAGGAGGCCGTCGTCGCGGGCGGCGGCGACGAGGACACGGATCGGCCCGAGCCGTTTGCCGAGCAGGCCCACCCGCTCGGCGAACGTCCCGAAGTCCGAACGCCGGTGGGCGTTCAGCTTCGGCGCAAACCGGAAGCCCTTCGGCGTCTGGTCGGCCCACCGTTCGAACAGCTCCTCGCGAGGGAGCCGGTACCCGGTCGTGTTCAGCTCCACCGTCGTGAAGTGCTCCGCGTAGTGGTGGAGGAACTCCTCGGGCTTCGTGCCGACGGGGTAGAAATCGGGCCGCCACGACGGGTAGGACCAGCCCGAAGTGCCGACATATGCCCCCGATAGACTCGCCGGCGTGGCGGTCACCCCCGAAGTGATACCCGACAACACCGTCCCGGTCCTCGATCACGGCTTCGTTCGCCTCGATGACGCAATGGCCGACGACCTCTCGGTCGTGAACGGCGCCCGGGTCAGCTTCGCGCGGCGCAAGGAGGAGATGGACGAGTCCGACGAAGGGCTGATCCGCTTCCTCATGCGCGACCGTCACGGAACGCCCTTCGAGCACAACTCGTTCCGGTTCCACATTCGCTGCCCGATCTTCGTCGCGCGCGAGTGGATGCGGCACCGCGTCGGCTCCTTCAACGAGTTCAGCCTCCGCTACGCGAAGGCGACCGACGACTTCTACGTGCCCGCGGCCGACGACGTCCGCAGCCAGGTCGGCAAGCCGGGCGCGTACTCGTTCGAGCCGGTCTCCGACGAGGTCGCCGACGAGACCCGCGAGAAGCTGCAGGCGGTCTACGAGCACGCGTACGCGACCTATCAGGAGCTCGTCGAGCTCGGCGTCGCCCGCGAGCTGGCCCGCTGCGCGCTGCCCGTCGCCGCCTACACCGAGTTCTACTGGACGATCAACGCGCGCTCGCTGATGAACTTCCTCTCGCTGCGCAACTCGGAGACCGCGCAGCGCGAGATCCGCCGCTACGCGCAAGCGTGCGAGATGTTCCTCGAGCAGCAGATGCCGGTGACGTACGCCGCCTTCGTCGCCGGCGGCCGCGTCGCCCCGTAACCTCGCCCTCTTCGTGAGCGGCGTCGCGGCACCCCACCGACCCAGTGCCGCCTTGCCGGCTTGTTACTTGGCGGTTGTGCGTCAAGGACGAGGAGCTCGGGCAGTCAGGCCTTGGCCGAACGCTCGCAGCGTCTCGTCTGTTGACGAGCCGATCGGCGAGCCAAGTTTGCCGCACTCCAGAGCAGCCCCACGCTGGCCCAACCCACGCCTCTGTCGCCTGATTGGCAGCGTCTGAGTAGGTTGAGCGATCGCGCGAGCCCTGCGCGCGCATCGCGGCCTTGACTTCGGCTTCGCCGCGCTGTGTCACTGCGATGGGCGCCCGGTCAGAGGATCCCCGCCCCCGCCATCCCTCGGCGCATCAGGTCGCCTCTGACGCGGCCTGCAGCGGCGGGGATTGCGTCGGCAAGAGGGGGTCGGGTATCCGGTTTCCGAGTCGAAGGAAGCCGACTCCGGTCAGTGCCAGCGCGAAGGCGCCGCCCCACCAGATGGTGTCGGGTGACGTTCCGAGCAGCACGCCGCCGACCGCGGGGCCGAGAGCCACGCCGACCATGAAGCTAAGCTGGTAGAGCGACATGTAGCGGCCGAGCAGATGCGGCGGCGCGATTTCCGCGACTAGCGGGCCGAGCACGAT
>Ga0126383_10002921_pt1 | contig 11181 bp, 10 predicted proteins | sample PanSoiMetPlot_35_FD_96882 | JGI IMG/M metagenome (GOLD analysis project Ga0126383, IMG submission 96882) | Tropical forest soil microbial communities from Panama - MetaG Plot_35 | ecosystem: Environmental > Terrestrial > Soil > Tropical forest > Bulk soil | place: Panama | collected 2016-02-17
CCACGGTGAACACCGGCACCAGCATGAAATGCTGGTGCACCATGCCGATCCTGGCGTTGATGGCATCCCGCGGCGAGCGGATCGTCACGGGCCTGCCGTCGAGCAGGATCTCGCCCTCGTCCGGCTGCAGCAGCCCGTAGAGGACGTTCATCAGGGTTGTCTTGCCGGCCCCGTTCTCGCCCAGCAGCCCGCGGATCTCGCCCGCAGCCACCTTGAGGTCGATGTGGTCATTCGCGACGAGGCTGCCGAAGCTCTTGGTAATACCGCGCAGCTCAAGTTCCACACCGCTCCCCTGGTTCCCGCCACAGCGAAGAGGATGGCGCGGGCGGCCGCATGGCCGCCCGCGCCGTCACGCATTTCCTACACCGGGCTCTTGGTGACCGGCGTGATCGTGCCGTTGATGATGTCCTGCTTCACGGTGTTGATCTCGGACTGCAACGATGCCGGGATCTGGCTCGCGAAGTCGTGGTACGGCGCGAGCGCGACGCCGCCGTTGGCGAGCGTCCCGACGTAAGCACCACCCTTGAACGTCCCGTCTGCGGCCTGCTGCACCGCCGTCTTCACCGCGGACTGGATGCCCTTCTCCACGCTCGTGATGAAGTACTTGCAGTACTGCGCCGCACTGACGCAGCCGTCGGTGTCCACCCACATCATGTTCACCTTCTGGCTGCCCTGTGCGTTGTCGTAGTCCTGCACCGCCTTGGCCGCGCCGAGGCCGACACCACCGGCCACCGGGAAGATGACGTCCGCGCCCTCCTGGATGAACTGCTGGGTGATGGTCTGGCCCAGCGTCAGGTTGGTGAAGCTGTTGGTGAACTCACCAGCCTGGGTCTGCTCGTTCCAGCCGAGCACCGTGACGCTCTTGTGGTGCTGGGTGTTGTAGTACGCCACGCCGTCCGCGAAGCCATCCATATAGATGGTCACGGTGGGTAGCTTCTGGCCACCGAACGTGGCCACCTTGCCGGTCTTCGACATGCCCGCGGCCAGGTACCCGCCGAGGAAGCCGTCCTGGACGGTGTTGAACACCAGTGAGTCGATGTTGGTCTGCGGGAACTTCGGATAGTCGACGATGGCGAACTTGGCCGTCGCGTTTGCCTTCGCGGCGGTCTGGGTGGCGTCGGCCATCAGGAACCCGACGGTGACGATAATCCCGCACTTCTGGCCGAGGAACGCGCTGATGTTCGGCGCGTAGTTAGCCGTGCTGGTGGACGACAGGTACTTGACGCTGATCTTGCTGTTGGCCTGCGCCGCCTCCTGCATGCCCTGCCAGGACGAGGCGTTGAACGACTTGTCGTCGATGCCGCCGGTGTCGGTCACCATGCAGCCGAGGAACTTGGTCGCCGTTGTGCCACCGCCGCCGCCGGACGACGACCCGTTGGTCGCCGAGCCGCAGGCGGTCAGCACCACAAGCGCGCTCGCGGCTACAGCCGCAGTGATCAATTTCTTCAAGAACTACCTCCCCAAAATGAAGGGCAGTGCCCCACTACGCAGCTCGCCGACAGGCGGCGCCGCGCGGCCAGGAGGCCGCGAGCACGATCGCAGACCCTGTGCGGATTCCCCGCAGGCTAGCCCCGGTCATTCGGAGGCGGAAGGGACTATCGGCTGTTGCCGCTCGCTGATGCCAAATTGAGACGATTACGCGGTGCGGCGGCCGCATCGAAGCCACATTGTGGGTCTGGCGCCCCCGGCGCCAGAAATTTGAGGACACAGATGGACGTCAACTGGACCGCGCTGCGTGCCGCCGCCACGGCGGCCGCCGCCCGCGCCTACGCGCCGTACTCCGGACTGCGGGTCGGGGCCGCCGCCCAGGCCCAGGACGACACCATCGTCACCGGCTGCAACGTGGAGAACGCCTCGTATGGACTCACGCTCTGCGCCGAGTGCGGCCTCGTGAGCGCGCAGCACGCGGCGGCCGCGGGGCCGCTCGTGGCGGTCAGCGTCGTGGCCGCAGACGGCGCCCCGCTGATGCCGTGCGGGCGCTGCCGGCAGCTACTGCTGGAGGCGGGCGGGCCGGGCCTGCTGATCGACACGGACACCGGGCCGCGCCGCCTCGGCGACCTGCTGCCCGGCGCCTTCTCCTCCGATGACCTACGCTCGCGGCGTGACCGCGATGCCTGACACCGTCGAGCTGATCCGGGCGAAGCGAGAGGGGGGCCGGCTCGCGGACGACGACATCCGCTGGCTCATCGGGTCCTACACCCGCGGTGACATCCCTGACGAGCAGATGTCCGCCCTGCTCATGGCGATCTACTTCCGCGGTCTCGACGCTGCCGAGCTCCACGCCTGGACCGACGCCATGATCAATTCAGGCGAGCGGCTGGACCTGGACGGGCTCACCGCGCCGACCGTTGACAAGCACTCCACCGGCGGCGTGGGCGACAAGGTGTCGCTGATCCTGGCCCCGCTGGTGGCCAGCTGCGGGGCCGCGGTACCCCAGCTGTCCGGTCGCGGCCTCGGGCACACCGGCGGCACCCTCGACAAGCTGGAGTCCATCCCCGGCTGGCGCGCGAGCTTGTCCAACGCCGAGATCATGACTGTGCTCGGAGAGGCTGGCTGCGTTATCTGTGCGGCAGGCGCGGGCCTTGCTCCCGCCGACCGGAGGCTGTACGCGCTGCGCGACGTAACGGGCACCGTGGAATCGATCCCGCTCATCGCCAGCAGCATCATGTCCAAGAAAATTGCGGAGGGAACGGGGTCGCTTGTGCTCGATGTCAAGGTCGGCAGCGGCGCCTTCATGCGCGACCTTGACTCGGCCCGCCAGCTTGCCCGCACGATGGTTGACCTGGGCGGCGCACACGGCGTCAGGACCAGCGCGCTGCTGACGGCGATGGACACCCCGCTCGGGCACGCGGTCGGTAATGCGGTCGAGGTCGAGGAGGCCGTCGCCACGCTCGGTAACCAAGGGCCCGACGATCTCGTCGCGGTCACGCTGGCGCTCGCCACCGAGATGCTGCGGCTGGCAGGGCTGAACGCCGATCCAGCGGCCGCGCTGGCGGATGGCCGCGCGATGGCCGCCTACCGCGCCATGATCAAGGCGCAGGACGGCGATCCAGACGCCGAGCTGCCGCAAGCGCGCCACCGCGCGCTCGTCACCGCTGGCGCCGACGGCTTCGTCACGTCGCTGGACGCGCTCGCGGTCGGTACCGCTGCCTGGCGCCTCGGCGCGGGCCGGGCCAGGAAGGAGGACCCGGTATCGGCTGCCGCCGGCGTCATCTGCCTGGCCAAGCCGGGCGATGCCGTGACGACCGGGCAGACCGTCCTGGAACTGCGCACCGACGACGCCGGGCGGCTTGATCGCGCCCGGGCGGCGCTGGACGGCGCGCTGACCATCGGCCCGGAGCCGCCGCCGCGCGTCGATCCGGTCATCGAGCGGATCGGCTGACCGAGCGAAGCGGTAACGTCTGAGCTGTGGGAATGGAGACGCTCGCCAGGTCGGCGTCGTGGGAGTTCAGCGGCGACCCGGCCACATCGGATGCGGCGCTGCGCCAGGTGCTGCACGGGCTGCCGGGCGTCGATCAGGTCGGGGTCAGCGAGCGCGTGGCAGCCCTGGCCACTCGTTCGATCAAGAAGGACGCCAAGCTCGCCGCCCTGGACCTGGCGATCAGCATGGTCGACCTGACCACCCTCGAGGGCGCGGACACGCCCGGCAAGGTGCGCGCGCTCTGCGCCAAAGCCGCCCGTCCGGACGTCACCGACCCCTCAGCGCCGTCCGTCGCCGCCGTGTGCGTCTACCCCGATCTCGTCCAGGTGGCGCGCCACTCGCTGCCGGGCGCCGGGGTGGCGGTGGCGTCCGTGGCGACCTCGTTCCCCTCTGGGCGGGCGTCGCTGGACGTCAAGCTAGCCGACGTGCGGGAGGCGGTGACTGCAGGCGCCGATGAGATCGACATGGTCATCGATCGGGGCGCGTTCCTCGCCGGCCGGTACGGTCAGGTCTACGCCGAGGTCAGGGCGGTGCGCGAAGCGTGCGGCAGCGCGCACCTGAAGGTCATCCTGGAGACCGGCGAGCTGGCAACCCTCGACAACGTCGCGCGGGCGTCCTGGCTGGCCATGCTGGCCGGCGCTGACTTCGTCAAGACCTCGACGGGAAAGGTAACGCCCGCCGCCACGCCCGCGGTCGCCCTCGTCATGCTGGCCGCCGTTCGGGACTTCGAGCAGGCGTCCGGCCGGCGCGTCGGGGTCAAGGTCGCGGGGGGCATCCGCACCGCAAAGGACGCAATCCGGTACCTGGTGCTGGTGAACGAGGTGGCAGGCCCGGCCTGGCTGACGCCGGGTTACTTCAGGATCGGCGCATCGACACTGCTGAACGATCTGCTGATGCAGCGCACCAAGCAGCGGACCGGCTATTACGCCAGCCCTGACGACTTCACGATCGATTAGCACTCGGCCGGGTCAATGCCGCACTTGGTCACGGCGTTGGAATAGTTTGCCCAGGTCAATAGCGCATTCTGGCGCGCTGCGGGAATAGAGTCTGCACCGGCAGCGCGAGCGGGGGCGGGTCGTCCACGTCAGCTCGGCGACACCGCGTCCCCGTCCTGGAGCCCTAACATGGCCTGCCCGAACTGCGGTGGTCTCGACCGCCGCGCACTCCTCGGTCTCTTCGGGCTCGGCGTCGCCAGCGCCCTCGCCGGCTGCGACGTCAAGCCCCAGCGTGCTGCCACCGCCGCCAAGCACCTTCGCCCCGCCTCGCATCCCGTCCCGACGGCCCCCAGCGCGGTTCCGGCTCCCATACCGCCGCCGGTTGCCGGGCCGTCCCAAGTCATCTCTCACGGACCACCCGAGGCCGTCGCAGCGAGACAGGTTGCCATCACGATCGACGACGGGTTCTGCGCCGAGTGCGCTCAGGCCTACGCCACCCTCGCCCAGACCACCGGTGTCCATCTCACCTTCAACCCCAACGGCTGCTACGGCGAGATCTGGACACCGCTGGCCAGCACCCTCCGACCGCTCATCGAGGCCGGACAGGTCCAGATCGGCAACCACACCTTCAACCACTGGTCCATGACCGGGCTCAGCGACACCGACGTCACCGCCCAGCTCGAGCAGAACGAGGAGTGGATTCAGCAGACCTACGGAATCACCGCGCGACCCTGGTGGCGTCCGCCTTACGGCTACCACGACGCGCGCACCGACGAGCTCGCCGCCTCCATTGGCTTCACCAACGTGCTGATGTGGAACGGCAGCTACGGCGACTCCACCCTGCTCAAGCCCGCCGAGCTCCTGAACATTGCCCGGCAGTACTTCCATCCCGGAGCGATCATGCTTGGCCACGCCAACTACCCCACCGTCACCCGGGTCTTCCCTCAGCTCGCCCAGATCATGGCCAACCGCGGGCTGCACGCCGTCACCCTCGACGAGATGTTCGGAACAAGTCGTAGCACCGGACGATCATCATGACCGAATCTGGCCCACCGTCATAGTTGCCGGGGTTCGGCAATCAGCGGCTACGGTGAGAAGCGCACCGATGGGCAGGAGTCAGCATGAGCAACGCCGTTCCTGGGCGTGACGGTAGAGCGATGGTTCCTGGCGCTAGGGTCGTGGCGTCTTGCCTGGCGATCCTGAGCGCAACGGCCGCGGTCATACATTTCGCGGTGGCCGGCACCCACTTCCATGAATACTGGGCGTTCGGCGTTTTCATGCTGGTCGTCGCGTGGCTGCAGGTGCTGTGGGCGGCGGGGGTGGCCATCAGGTCCGCTCGGTGGTTGCTGTGGGCCGGGGCCGTTGTGAACGCCGCCGTGATCGTCGTCTATATCGGCACCCGGACAGTCGGCGACGTTATCGGCCCGACGCCGCGAGATGTCGAGCCGGTCGGTTTCGGGGACGTTCTGTGCACCGCGCTCGAGGCGATCGTGGTTGCGAGCTGTCTCTGGCTCCTGGCCAGCCCCAGGGATCGATGGGTGCCGCGCAGGCAACTCGTTGCCATGCCCGCCGCAGCGGGAACGGCCGCCGCAGTCCTGCTGAGCGTTGCCCTGCTCGCGGGTGGTCCGGAGATGGTCATGACCGCCGCGGCTGGCACCACGGCTCCCGGAGCGCAGCACGTCATGCAAATGCCCGCGGCGAAGGCATCCGCGATCAGGCTTGCTACCACCTCGCCAGGCGGCGACATCACCATGCCGGATCCCAACATGCAGATGGAGGCGGGCATGCAGATGGCAACCAAGACCATGTGCACCTCCGTCCCCACTGCTGCCCAGCAAGCCGCCGCGGTGCGGCTTGTCGATGTCAGCTGGCAGGACGCCAGCCGATTTCGCAGCCTGGCCGTCGCGAGAGCCGCAGGGTATGTGCCGATCACACCGCCCGCGCTGAGCGTTGTGCACTACCTGAACTACCGGTATTACCTGGCGACCCTGCGGGGCGGTCCGGTCCTGAACTTCGCCGAGCCTCAGTCCCTGGTGTACGCGAACACCCCGAAGGGTGCAGTCCTGGTGGCCGCCATGTACATCGCGCCGGACAGCACGGACATGCCACAGCCAGGAGGATGCCTCACGCAGTGGCACGTCCATACCAACCTGTGCCAGACGGCACTCGGCTTTGTCGTCGGCGTGACGACGGCCGCCCACCCGGTATGCCCGGCCGGATCGATCAACCGGATAACCCAGCCGATGATGCATGTCTGGTTCGCGCCGATCCCAGGCGGGCCGACCGCGGTCGACGCGTCCGCCCAGCAGATCGTGAGTGCTGCCGAGCGGGTCGGCGGATTCGGCAACGGTCCGGCCTGACCCGATCGGTCTACGATGGCCCAATGACGAGCAAGGCCGGTGCCGACCTGACCGTAGCGGACGCCATGGCCTGGGAATACGCGCCGGCGCCCGAGTCGCGCGACGTGGTCAGCATCGCCGCCGAGTACGGGCTGTTTGTCGACGGCGAGTTCCGGCCCGCCGCCGACGGGACTACCTTCGCCACGGTCAACCCGGCCACGGAGGAGCCGCTGGCTCGCGTTTCGGATGCGGGTACGGCCGACGTCGAGGCGGCAGTCAAAGCGGCGCGACGGGCTTATAAGCAGGTCTGGCGACGCATGCCGGGCAGCGAGCGGGCCAAGTACCTGTACCGGATCGCGCGCATGCTGCAGGAGCGTGCCCGCGAGTTCGCGGTGCTGGAGAGCCTGGACAACGGCAAGCCGATCCGGGAGTCGCGGGATGTGGACGTCCCGCTGGCTGCCGCGCACTTCTTCTACTACGCCGGCTGGGCAGACAAGCTGGAGCATGCCGGGTTCGGGCCGGCCCCGCGGCCGCTTGGCGTGGCAGGCCAGGTCATCCCGTGGAACTTCCCGCTGCTCATGGCGGCGTGGAAGCTCGCCCCGGCGCTGGCGGCCGGGAACACGTGCGTTCTCAAGCCAGCCGAGACCACACCGCTCACCGCGCTGCTGCTCGCGCAGGTCTGCCAGCAGGCCGGGCTGCCACCGGGCGTGGTCAACGTGCTGACCGGCGGCGGCGACACCGGCGCCGCGCTCGTTAGGCAGCCGGGTGTGAACAAGATCGCGTTCACCGGGTCGACCGAGGTGGGGAAGCAGATCGCCGCGGCGGTGGCCGGTACTCCGGCGAAAGTGACCCTCGAGCTCGGGGGCAAGGCGGCGAACATCGTGTTCGACGACGCGCCGGTCGAGCAGGCGATCGAGGGCATCGTCAGCGGCATCTTCTTCAACCAGGGCCACGTATGCTGCGCGGGCTCTCGGCTGCTGGTGCAGGAGTCGGTCGCCGACATCGTGCTCGACCGGCTCCGCCGCCGCCTGGCGACGCTGCGGCTCGGCGATCCGCTGGACAAGAACACCGACATCGGGGCCATCAACTCCCGCCAGCAGCTCGACAAGATCACCGACCTGGTGGCGTCCGGCGACGCTGAGGGCGCGGAGCGCTGGTCGCCTCCGTGCGAGCTGCCGGATCGCGGGTTCTGGTTCCCGCCGACCGTTTTCACCGGTGTCAGCCAGTCGCACCGGATCGCCCGCGAGGAGATCTTCGGACCGGTGCTGTCCGTGCTGACCTTCCGGACCCCGGAGGAGGCGATCGCGAAGGCCAACAACACGCCGTACGGCCTCTCGGCTGGGGTGTGGACCGAGAAGGGCAGCCGGATCTTGTGGTGTGCGCAGCGCCTGCGCGCGGGCGTGGTGTGGGCCAACACGTACAACCGGTTCGACCCGGCGAGCCCGTTCGGCGGCTACCAGGAGTCAGGTCATGGACGGGAGGGCGGTCGGCACGGCCTGGCTGCCTATCTCGATGTCTGAGCGGCTGGGGGTCCGCAAGACCTACAAGCTGTTCGTCGGCGGCGCCTTTCCGCGCTCAGAATCCGGCCGGTCCTACCCAGTGCACGGATCGGACGGCCAGCTGCTCGCGTACGCGGCGCAGGCGTCCCGCAAGGACCTGCGGGACGCGATCGTGGCGGCCCGGCGCGCGGTGCCCGGCTGGTCGGGCGCGACCGCGTATAACCGTGGCCAGGTGCTGTACCGCGTGGCTGAGCTGCTGGAGGGGCGGGCTGCGCAGTTCACGGCCGAGGTAGCCGCGGCCGAGGGCGTGTCGTCGGAGCGGGCGGCGGAGATCGTCGAGGCGGCCATCGACCGCTGGGTGTGGTACGCCGGCTGGAGCGACAAACTCGCCCAGGTCGCCGGTGCCGCCAACCCGGTCGCCGGGCCCTACTTCAACTTCAGCGTGCCCGAGCCAACCGGCGTCGTTTGCATGCTGGCCCCGCCGGAGTCCAGCCTGCTCGGGCTCGTCAGCGTGGTCGCGCCCGTCATCGTCACCGGCAACACCGCGGTAGTAGTGGCGAGCGAGCCCTACCCGCTGCCGGCCGTCACCTTGGCCGAGGTGCTCGCGACCTCGGATGTCCCGCCGGGAGTAGTGAACGTGCTGACTGGTCGCGTGACAGAACTGGCCCCGGTGGCGGCTAGCCACCGGGACGTGAACGCGATCGACCTGACCGGCGCGCCAGACGCGGACCGCGCCGCGCTGGAGCGCGCCGCCGCCGGCAACCTCAAGCGGGTCTACCACGGTGACGAGGAGTGGGAAGAGCCGCCCGGTACAGGGCGGCTACTGGCGACGGTCGAGGTCAAAACCGTCTGGCACCCCGTCGGCATATGAGCGAGACAGCCCCGTCGCTCGACGCGGATTACTTCGATGGCTGGTATGCGAACATGGCCAGCTCTCCGGAGGTGGACGAGATTCACCAGCGCCACCTTGGCCTGCCGCCCCACCTGCTCTCGACAAGCCTGCTCGGCTGGAATGGCATCGCCGAGGTCGTGACGGCGCTGCGGCTCGGTGCCGCAGGAACCCTTGTCGACCTTGCCTGCGGACGGGGAGGCTACGGTCTCGAGATCGCCGCGCGCACGGGCGCCCGGCTGATCGGCGTTGACTTCTCCGCGGAGGCGCTGCACCAGGCCCGCGAACTGGCACGGCAGCTCGGCAGGACGGCCGAGTTCCGCGTTGGCGACCTGGCGAGAACTGGACTAGACGCCGGCTCGGCCGACGGCGTGATCTGCGTCGACGCCATCCAGTTCGCTGAGCAGCCACAGGCCGCCTACCAAGAGCTGCGGCGGATCCTCGTGCCCGGTGGGCGCGCTGTGCTCACCGGCTGGGAGGCCGTCGACGGGAACGACGGCAGAGTGTCGAGCCGCCTCCGGAACGTATCCATAGGCAACGGCCTTGCGGCGGCCGGTTTCGACGACGTTGAGGTGCGTGAGCAACCGGCCTGGCGCGATAGCGAACGAGCCATGTGGGAAGAGGCTGCCGGGCTCGACCCAGGCGGCGACCCTGCGCTGCAGTCGCTGCACCACGAGGGCGTGCGCGTCCTCGCGAACTTTGACCTCATCCGCCGGGTCATGGCGACCGCGACCGCGCCAGGACCCGAGCCAGCCGTGTGATTCACCACTTCTCGGTTGGCCTGCTGAGCTGCACCGTCGTCAGCGACGGGCAGCCACAACCGCCTTGGGAGCCACCGCTCGACAGCTTCTTTACGCCCGACTCCGGCGTGCCGGCCGCCGATCTTGCCGCCGCAGTCGCCGCCGAGGGCACGGACCGGACGACCCTGATCGGCGGCTACAACTGCCTCGTCGTCGACACCCCCGCTGGGCTTGCGGTGATCGACACCGGTCTCGGCGGGCGGTTCTTCGGCTACGGCCCGGCCATTGGCGGCCAGGTCGGCAAGCTCGGCGAGGGTCTGACGGAAGCAGGCCTTTCGCCCTCCGATCTTGCCGCCGTTGTCTTCACGCACCTGCACCAGGACCATGTTCGGGGCGCAACCTGGCCGGGTGAGCTGGTGTTCCCTGAAGCGACCGGGTTCGCGCACGCGGCGGAGATCGCATTCTGGTCAGCAGGAGCCGCTGAGATGGCGGCGGTAGCAGAACACGTCGAGTCAGCGCGCGAGGCGATCGCGCTCTTCGGCGACCTGTTGCGCCCGTTCGAGTACGGCACCGAGATCCTGCCGGGCGTGCGCACCGTCGCGGCGGCGGGCCACACTCCCGGTCACACCGCGGTGCTGCTGGAGTCGGCTGGCGAGCGGATGCTGTGTACCGGTGACTCGTTCTACGACCGTCTCCAGTTGCGCAATCCTCGCTGGAGCACTCCCTGGGATCTCGACGCGCTGCGTGCGACGGACAGCCGCCGTCGGCTGCTGGCCTGGGCGGCTGACGAGAACCTGGCCGTGCACGCCTACCACCTGCCGTTCCCCGGCTTGGGTTCGAGCGTGCGGCGCGGCAACGCCTTCGAGTGGCACCCTGTCGCGTAGGCAGAAATGTCAGACCTCCTCGATAGTGTGACCGAAACAGCTCGGTTAGCTGCCGTGGGGAGGTGAAGCTGGTGGATGACGACGTCGAGTCCGGCGGGCCCGGGGTGGACGAGGATGGCCGGCTGAACCTGTTTGGCCAGTACGCCGCCGCTGGCGGTGTGCCGGGTGGTCCGTGGGATGACGAGGTGGACGCGGGCTGGGATCCGTCGGATCACGCCGATGCGTGGGAGGACGACGGGGACGGGGCGGAGGCGTGGCTGCGGTCGCTGCCGCCGGTGCTGCGGGCGGAGGTGGAGGCCCGGCCGCCGGTGACGGTGCCGCCGTGGCAGGGGCCGGGGGCGGCTGGTGCCGGGTTCGGCGAGGGCGGGTTTTGCGACACGATGCTGCCGGGACCGGGGCTGGCCGGGGTGCTGGCCGAGGCGACCGTCGACGGGTATGGCGGGCTCAGTGATGATGAGCTGGCCGGGGTGCTGC
>Ga0126383_10002926_pt1 | contig 11175 bp, 8 predicted proteins | sample PanSoiMetPlot_35_FD_96882 | JGI IMG/M metagenome (GOLD analysis project Ga0126383, IMG submission 96882) | Tropical forest soil microbial communities from Panama - MetaG Plot_35 | ecosystem: Environmental > Terrestrial > Soil > Tropical forest > Bulk soil | place: Panama | collected 2016-02-17
ATAGTTCTCGCCGGAGAAGGCGCCGCAGTGAGCCTCCGCCACGCCTTCGAGCAGGAACGCGCGCACGAGCTTTCTCCAGAGCGGAGCCTGGTGCAGCCGGCACGCCGCCATCAGGACCGGCTGGGCCCGCTTGAGCTGGCAGGTCGGGCCCTTGTTCGCGAACACGATCATGGGCGGAGTCGACCGATCGAGCGTCGAGCCGGGCGTGGGCGTCGCCAGTTGCGGGGATTTGCAGGGATCCGCAAGCACGCGGTGGGCCGCTTCCGCGTTGACGAAGGCCGAATAGTTCTCGTCGCTCGTGAACGTGCCGGCGTCGGCCGCGCTGTCGCAATTGACGATGTACTCGTCGGGCGGCGGCGGGCCCGCGCTGCTGTCATCGCCGCACGCGGCCAGGTTCACGGCCAAAAGCACAAGATAAGCTCTTGCCATCAGCGCGTCCTTTCAGTGGCACCCGCAGCCGGCCCCGGCGCTGCCCGGGCCGCCACCCGAAAACGTTGCCCCCTCGGTGATCTCGCGGATCGATCGTTCTTGCAGATCGGCGTACGGATCGACCTCGAACTGCAGGGCCGGGCTGGCCAGCCGTTCGCGCTGCCACGGTCGCACCCGCGCGCAGCCGCCCAGAAGAAGCGCGAGCAGCCCGCCAACAAGCAGCCACCGCATCAGAAGTCGAGCCTCAAGCCGATCTCTCCAAACACGCTGCTCCGGTCCGAAAGCAGCGCAAAACCCGGGTAGGCGTAGTAGAGGTACTCGACTTTGACATCGACCAGGGCGCCCAGGCGGCCGCCGGGACGGCGCCAGAACGAGTAGCCGCCGTCCACGCTCGCGCTGTGACCGCGCTCGCGGCCCAGCTCCTTGTCGGAGGTGTAGTGCTGGTATGCCTCGGGCGCGCTCACATACTTGGTCTGCCAGAAGTCGGCCGCATCCTGGAAGTAGAAGCGATAGCTGGCCCGCGCCTGCCATCTCTGCCAGCGCGCGATCCGGAGCTCGGTGCCGAGCGTGTGCGCGAGCACGCCCCAGTCGTCGTAGGCGAGCCGATACTGCGCGGCCAGCCCGACGTCGCGCGCGAGCGCGTGCAGCCATTCGATCGACCCCGCGTGCCGGAGCCGCGTGCCCGGAAGCTTTTCCGGCAGCCCGTTGGGCGAGCCGATGGTGCCCAGAAACAAGAGCCCGGCTCCGCCCGGTCGCAACGCCGTGTGCCAGTTGCCAAACCGCACCGCGCGGTAGGGCGACGCCTGATAGCCGTCGAGATAGCCGCCGTCGTAGCGGATGCGCGCGGCGTCGTTCGGGGTCACGATCTGCGCAACCCCGATCGAATAGCCCACCATGGAAAGCGAGGCCCGAAACTTCGGATCCGCAATGCTCGTGACGTCATTGGTGGTGGCGTTCAGGCCGCCCAGGAGCGTGGTGTTGCGCTGCGCCAGATCCCACGACGCGGTCACGCCTCCGCCCAGGCTCGTGTAGTCGCGCTCGGTCGCGTACACGGCCTGCAGGCTGGCCGTGTGGCCGTCGCCGTCGTTCCAGGAGCCGGCCACCGTGGTCTCGTAGCGAATGTCCGACATGGTCGGTGAAACCGGCGAGGCGCCCGAGAGCGCGTCCAGAAAGGGCGAGGCCCGCACATCGGTGGACGCGCTCGAGACCACATCCACCTCTTCCTGCGCGTGCAGGCCGAAATGGCGCCACGCGACCTGGGCGGCGCCCAGCGAGCGATAGACCTGCGTGTGGTCGCTGTCTGCGTACACGCCCCCGCGCGCGACCGCGGTGACCTCCTGGCCGCGCGCCCGGGCCGGGCACAGGGCCGCACCCACTGCGGACAGCATCACGACCCGCTTGCCAAGCCCTGGCATCGCCTGCTCGGGAAGCCTACTACGCCGGAGCCGACCGGCAAACTGGGGCAGATTGTGCGCACGAGGGGCCTTCATCGCTGCCAATCGAGCTGCGCGAGCAGCCCGATGTCGGCCGGTCCGGCCACGCCGACCGGGAGCGCCAACTTGATGGACAAATGGTTGATCTGAAGCAGATAGATGAGCTCGGGCACCAGCAGCACCGAGGTCACGTCGCCAGCGTCGGCGAAGGCCCGCGCGAGCTGCAGCTCGAAGGTCGGCAGCACGCACGGCCGCGGCGCCCACTCGAGCGCGGCCGCTCCGGCCACGATCAAACTGGTGCCCGGTGGCTGCGCTACGCCGTCGACGGCGTGAAGCGGCCGGGCGCGGCGCAAGAGCCCGCGCGCGGGCGCGGAGGGGCTGCTGGCGTCTCCGGAGCCCTCGACGCTGGCCGACGCCTGCAGGTAGAAACCGGGCGCGATCGAGCGCCCGCCGAGCAGCGCTCCCCGGACGCTTTCGTTGCTCCCGAAGGCGATCGCCAGCGCGAGGTCGAGGCTGCGCGCGTCCTCCATGGTCAAGAGCACCTTGCCGCCCACCCGCACCGGCCCCATGGCGCCCCCGGTGGCGTCGATCGCCGTCGAGGCGCCGATCTCGGCCCACCCGCCAATCCCGGCCGCAATCGAGAGCGGCACCTGCTGATCGGTCGCGGTGCCCGCATGCAGCGCTCCGTAGCCGGCGTCGAGCGCCACCCAGTCGCGCGGAATCGGCATGGGCGCCCCGGTGACGAGCGGCTCGATTGGATGCGCCTGCGCGGCCAGCGGCCAGAGGGTGGCCACGACAGGTGCCCATCTCAAAGCGGCCGTCCGGTCGGTTGAAACCCAATGTGAACTCCGGTTCGATCGGGCTTCAGATGGGCCGCCAGCCAGCCCGCGATCTGGCTGGCCTCCTGATCGGACAGATGCGCGATCAGCTTGGCCTTGTGGTGGTAGGCCATGCGGTGGACGAGCGCTTGCCAGTCGTCGAGCGTTCCGACCGAGCCGTAGATGCGGTCAGCCGCATGGCAGGTCGTGCAGCGGCGCTCGATCAGCGCGACCGCCTGCTGGTCATCCGGCGGCGTCGCGGCGGCGTGCGGGTGCTGGCTTGCGCAGCCCATGAGGGCCAGCCCCACCAGCGCGCGGGCGACCGACGCTCGCATGAGCTCCCCTATCGCACGCCGTGCCGGCGGGCGGAATGCGGCAAGATGTCGCACCGGGTGCGGTAAATTGTCGCAGCTACCGGGGCGGCGGCCGTTTCTGCAGCTTGCGCTGCAGCGACCGGCGGTGGATGTGCAGTCGGCGCGCGGCTTCGGAAATGTTGCCGCCGCAGTCGGACAGCACCCGGTTGATGTGCTCCCACTCCGCGCGCGCCAGCGAGGGCGCTTCGAAGCCGCTCGGGGCCGGCGCAAGCGGCGCCGCCTCGCTGCGCGCGAACGCAGCCAGGATGTCGTCGGCGTCGGCGGGTTTGGACAGGTAGTGCACCGCGCCCAGCCGGATGGCGTCGACTGCGGTCGCGATGCTGCCGTATCCGGTCAGGAGCACGACGCGGGTGGATGCGTCCAGTCGCAGAAGGTCCTGCGACAGCTCGAGCCCGGACCGTCCCGGCATCCGCAGATCGATCACGGCCAGCTCGGGCGAGTCAGCGATCGCGGCCGCCATGGCGGACTCGTAGTCACCGGCCGTGCGCACCTCGTAGCCCCGCTCTTCAAGGGCGCGCGCGAGCCGGGCCCGAAACGGCTCGTCGTCGTCGACCAGAAGAATGGAGGGGCGGTCGTCGGGCAGTAGGTTCATGACGGAGAGGCCGCCGGCACGACCAGCGGTAGCCGCACCAGAGCCCGAGTGCCGCGCCCCTGCGCCGACTCGAGCTGGAGCTGGCCGCCCAGGCGCTCCAGCACTGCGCGGGTCAGAAACAGCCCGAGCCCCATGCCGCGGCCAGGCTGCTTGGTGGTGAAGAAGGGCTCGCCAGCGCGCGCCAGCACCTCGGGCGCCATCCCGATGCCGCAGTCGCGCACCTCGATGAGAAGCGCATCCTCGCCGGCTTGCGCGTGCAGCACCACCTCGGCATCGGCGGGTGAGGCATCCTGCGCGTTCCTTATCACCCCGCGAATGGCCTGCGCCACCGCGCGCGGCGGCAGCTCGAGCCGTGCATCGCGCAGCCCGTCGTCTATCTCGACCCGCACCGGGGGCCGCTCGCCCAGCTCCAGGGTGGCGGACGCCAAGAGATCGGTCACCGTGATCGGTACAATCGCCTCGCCGGCGGTCGCCCCGGCTTCGGTCGCCATCTGTGCGAGGATGGCCCGGCAGCGCTCCACCTGCTCACGGATGAGCCGCACGTCGCTGACCGCACCCGGATCGAAGGCAGAGGCCGAAAGCTGCCGCTCCAGCTCCCGCGCCACCAGAGCAATGGTCGACAGGGGCGTCGACAGCTCGTGCGCGGCGCCGGCCGCCAGCGTGGCCAGCGAGGCCAGCTTTTCATTGCGCGCGGTCAGGCGGTAGGCGGCCTGCAGCTCGGCCTCGCGTGCCGCCAGCGCGCGCGTGATGCGGAGCAGGAAGTAGACGATGAAAGCGGCCGCCACCCCAAATGCCACCCACATGCCATAGAGATGGATGCGCAGCGAGCCCGCGCTGTGCTCGGCATGGGTCATCGATCCGAGCGGCAGCTCCCGGTGGGCGAAAAAGAGGAAGCCCGAGCAGAGGAGCGACAGCACGACCAGCGCCCAGGTCCATCGTGCGCGCAGCACCACCGCCGCCAGCGCAATCTGGACCAGATACAGGAAGCTGAATGGATTGAACGGGCCGCCGGTCAGATACAGGAGCGCCGACAGCAGGAGCACGTCGACGCTCATCACGAAAACCGTGAGCCCTTCGGGCACCCGACCGCCCCGGCGCGACCAGACTGCGCAGCCGATGTTGGAGGCGAATTCGAGCCCGACGATCGTGAACAGGGGACCCAGCGGCAGCGGGGTGCGCATGAGCCGATCGACCGCCAGGATGGTGAAGACCTGACCCGCGATGGCGCCCCAGCGCAGTCGCACCAGCCACGAAAAATTGATGGCCTGGATGTCGCTGGCGCCAGGGGCCGCGTGCGCGCTCATGGGGCCTCTGGCTGCTTACCTAATCCATTCGCAGAGGGTTGTCCATCCTGTGCTTCGGGGAATCCAGGCGCATACAGCGCCGTCATGGCGGCCGGGTTCTGGATGGTCTGCTCGCGCATCCAGCTCTCGGCCGCCGCCAGCAGTGCGCGCCCTTGCGCGCCGCCCAGCAGCCCGCCGCGCCTCCATTGCGCGGCCGCCGCGTACAGGCTCATGTCGGCGGCCCGAAAGCCGGCCTCGGCGCGCGCCAGCAGCGCGAGCGCGCGCCTGCGGTCGCCCGCAAGGGCCGCGATGCCGGCCCACAGCAGCCACGCCAGCGGGTCCGACCAGGCCATCTTTTCGCGCTCGAGCCGGCGCGCATCGCGAGCGGCCGCGTGCACGAGCCGCGCCGCTTCGGCGAAGCTGGTGTCGGCGCGGGCGGCGATGGCCAGCAGGGCCCGGCCGCGCAACTGATGCAGGTTGATCCGGATGATCTGGTTGCGCAGGAACATGGCCCGCTTGAGCGGCTGCCAGCGCTCCTCGACCCGCCGGAGCGCGGCCGCGCCGTCGCCGCAATAGAGATCGATGTGCGCCCGGCCGATGAGCTCGTAATAGTGCTGCAGATGCGTGCCTCCGGGCGCCCAGCGCCGCATGGCATCCTCGATCTCGCGGCGCGCCCCCGCCGGATCGTCGCGCGCCAGCCAGATCAGGTTGGGGTAGCCCAGCCGCAGGTTGGTCGCCAGATACAGATCGCCGCGCTCCAGGGCCTCGCGCAGGCGCAAGGGCACGCGCCGCGACAGCTCGCCGATCTGGCCCTGATAGGCCAGACAGAACAGCCCGAAGGTTTGCGCGGTGTCGACCTCCCACATCATGCCCGTGCACTGCTCGCGCATGATCTGCTCGCCGCGGTTGGACAGCTCGAGACCCTCGCGGAAGCGGCCCTGCAGGAAGGCGGCGCCGCCGGAGGCTCCGATCATGCGGCCCCGCGCGGGCGGCTGCCCGAGCCGGTCGACCAGAGCCTGGGCCGCCTTGGCGAACCGCTCCACGCGGCGTCCGGCGCGGCCCCCGCCGACGGCTGCGAAGTTGACCTCGACCGCCAGCGCCCGCGCGATGCGCGAGGGCTCGCCGGCCGCCAGCGCCAGGAGCATGTGACGGGCCTGGAAGTCGGCGCTGCGCAGCGTGTCGACCAGCGCCAACCCGCCCGCCACCGACCAGCACAGATCGATGCGCCGCAGCTCCTCGGGCGCGATCTGGCTGGCGTCGCGCTCGCGGAAGCGCAGGCCGCGCAGCCGGAGCCGGATGCGCCGGTAGATCAGCGAGGCCAGGGCGCGCCGGGGCGTCTTGGGCAGGTTCATGCCCACGGCCGCCAGCACGGTGCGGATGGCGGCCAGTCCCTCCTCGATGTGGCCGCTGACCAGAAGCTGCTCGGCTGCGCGCCGCTGGAACTCGAGCGCGTCGGCGGCGCTGGCGCCCGCGGCTGCGTCGAGATAGGCCTGCGCGGCTTCGGCGCCCCGGCCCGCGTTGGCCAGCGCCTCCCCGAGCCGGGCCCGCAGCCGGGGCCCCTCGGCAGCGTCGGGGGCGCAGAACTCGAGCGCCATCCGGTACCGCCCCGCCGCGCGGTCGAATGCCAGCGCGGCCGCGGCCTGGTGGGCTGCCTCGGCCGCAAAATGGGCGGCCTTGGCGGCGTCGCCGGCCCCGTGCCAGTGAATCGCAAGCGCCTCCGGGTCGGCCTGCGGGCTGGCCTGTAGGGCGAGCGCGAGCCGCTGGTGGCGCGCCCGCAGGGCGGCCGGGTCGAGGTGCCGAAGGACCGCGTCGCGCACCCGGTCGTGATAGGGCTCGATGGCGTCGGAGCCCCGGACGCCCGAGGTGCGCACCAGATTCGCCGTGCGCAGAACGGTGGCCAGGCGCGCGAACTCGGCCGGCTCGAGCGCGGCCGCCTGGGCGACGATGTCCTGGGTGAGGGGCGCGCCCGCGGCCGCCACCAGCTCCAGGATCCCGTACGCGGGCGCGTCCAGGGCCTGGATGCGCGCCCACAGCGCATCTTCGAGACGCAGGCCGGGCTGGGCTTGCCATCCGTGCGCCATCGCGTAGCGCACCAGCTCGTCGATGAACAGGGGGTGGCCGCCGGCTTCGTCCCCGATCGCGCGCGCATCGATGGCTCGGTCGGCGCCGGCGCGATCGAGCAGCAGCGCAGCCAGCGTGTGCGCCTCGTCGCGTGGCAGGCGCGAAAGCTCGAGCGTGCGCATGTCGCCTTCGACCCAGGACGACACGTCGAAGTCGGACGGCCGGGCGCCGAAAAGGTCGGGCTGCGGGCGCAGCGTCGCCACCAGGAGCAGCGCGGGCGCGTCGGGCGGGCGCAGCACGTCCGACAGCAGCGCCAGACTATCGGCGTCCGCCCACTGCAGATCATCGATCACAATCACAAGCGGATGCCGGTCGCTCAGACGCACCAGCAGCTCGCGCAGGGCCCCGAAGGCACGATGCCGCAGCTCCTGCGGGTCGCGGACTTCGGGTTGCGGCCGCGGCGCCTGCGCAATGGCGGCCACGCGCCACAGCACCGGGAACACCTGGGCTAAAAGGGGCGCCTTGCGCGGCAGCAGGCCCTCGGGGCTGGGCAGCTGCATCAGGTATCGGCTTAGAGCATCGATCACCCCGTCCACGGCTTTGTAGGGCACCGACTCGCGCTCGTTGCAGCGACCCGGCAGAACGATCGCGCCTGGTTGCTCCACGGCCAGTTGGCGCATGAACTGGCGCACGAGGGCGCTCTTGCCGACGCCCGATTCGCCGCGCACGCACACGGTCGCGGGCACGCCGCGCGAGGCATCGGCGAAGGCCTGGCGCAGCGCCGACAGCTCACGCATGCGGCCGACGAAAGGCTGGGACGGCAGCCCCACCGTCGGCAGCGCGGGCATCAGGGCCGGCCCCTCGCCGGCCGCCCCCAGACGCCGGAGCACCTCCGGCCCCGACGGACGCAGGCGGGGGTCGGTGCGCAGAAGGTCGCTGCACAAAAGATCGAGGTCGTCCGGCACGCCGGGCGCAAGCGTGCTGGGCGGCGGCGGCTCGAAGCCCTGTTTGTCGAGCAGGACTGCCACCACCCCGCCCTCGAACGGCAGACGGCCGGTCAGCGCCTCGTAGAGAACCACGCCCATGCTGTACCAGTCTGCCTCCGGGCCCACGATCCGAGAGGACACCTGCTCGGGCGCCATGTACGACGCGGTTCCGATCACCTGCTGACTGTCGGTCAGGTGTCCCTTGCGATCGCGCTCGAACACCACGCCGAAGTCGAGCAAGACCAGGCGCCCGCTCCGATCGACCAGAACGTTGGACGGCTTGATGTCCCGGTGCACCTTGCCGAAGGCATGCAGCGCCGACAGGCCGAGCACGAGCTGTCGCATGGCGGCGCGCAGGCGCGCCTCGTCGAAACGGGGCGCGGCTGACGTCGATCGCGCTTCGGTGGGATCCAACCGGCGCAGCGGCGCGGGCTGGGTGACCTCGTCGGGCCGCGGGCGCGTCCGCACTGGCGTGGGCCCATCCGCGGCCACCGGCCGGGGCGCCGGGCTCACCCAGGTCAGGAGATCGACGCCCTCGACCAGCTCCATCGTGAAAAACCACTGGCCGCCCTCCTCGATCAGCTCGCCCAGGTTGACCAGGTTGGGATGCTGCAGATCCTGCAACGCGCGAAACTCGTGCTTGAGCCGCAGGAGGGCGGTCGCATCCAACCTGCGCAGGGTCTTCAGGGCCACGCGTGCGTGGCGCTCGCGATCGAGCGCCTCGTACACGATGCCCATACCCCCGCCGCCGATCCGGCGCACCACCTGAAAGCGTGCCGTCCCGCGAAATGCAGTCTCGTCGATTGCGTCCATAGCCGCCCCAAGGGCCGCGGCCCGCGAGCGGCACCATTTTAGCCGGCCCGCGCCCCGGTGGGCAGCTTGAGCAGAACCTTGCGCAACTTGCCTACGCAAGTTGCCCAAACCGAGTGGGTCCGGGGCGGGGCCCTGCGATTTTTCTCAGATTCCTGCATACCCCGTTCCAGGCACGAAATCTGCTCGAGCCAAGGCCATGGCGCGGTGGCAACGACTCGCCGTCCCGTCGGTAGCCGCGGCGTCGGTGCTTTTGGGTGGGGTCCAGTTGCTGCGCGCACGCTCGCAATCGCCGCCCGCGCCGACGCGCAGGGTGGCGACGGTCGATGCCCGTGTAGACCCGTCACCCACCCGGGCGCCGACGCCCCAACGGGGCCGGCGGGCGGAGGCCGCTCACCGCTTGCGCGGCCGCGGCACGCCGTAACGGTCGAGACGCGCGAGCAGCGTATTGCGCGACATGCCGAGCTGCTTGGCCGCCTGCGACTGATTGCCCCCGCACTGCGCCAACACCTGTAGGATGCGCTCGCGCTCGGGCTCGTCGTCATCTGCGCCGTCCACATCTGCGCTGTCCACGCTCGCGGGCGGGGCCGGCAGCGCGCTCACCGCGTTCATCTTGTCGCGGGGCAGTTGCTCCGTCGTGATGCGGTCGCCGGTGCAGAGCAGCACCGCCCGATCGATCACATTGCGCAGCTCTCGAATGTTGCCGGGCCAGGGGTAGGCCAGAAGCCGCTGCAGCGCCTCTTCGGACAGCTCGGGCTGGGACGACCGTCCTTCGCGTTCGCAGGCTTCGGCGATGAAGCGGCGCGCCAGCGGCTCGATCTCCCGGACCCGCTCGCGCAGCGGCGGAATCAGCAGCGACACGCCGTTCAGTCGGAAATAGAGATCCTGCCGGAAGACTCCCCGCTGCACGGCCGCCTCCAGATCGCGATTGGTGGCGGCGATGAAGCGCACGTCGATGGAGCGCGGGTTCAGCGCGCCCACACGCAGGACGTGCTGCTCCTCGAACACGCGCAGGAGCTTGGCCTGCAGTGGCAGCGGAAGCTCACCAACCTCGTCGAGCAGCACGGTGCCGCCCTGCGCGGCCTCGAGCAGGCCGGGCTTGGGCTGGGTGGCGCCGGTGAAGGCCCCGCGCTCGTGCCCGAACAGCTCGCTCTCGACCAGCGATTCGGGCAGCGCCGCGCAGTTGAGGCGCAGAAAGGGCTTCTGCGCGCGCGGCGAGCGGGCATGAATCGACTGCGCCATCACGTCCTTGCCGACCCCGGTCTCGCCCAGCAGCAAGACCGTGATGCTGCTGGCTGCAATGCGATCCACCAGCCGATGCAGCTGCGCCATCGCATCGGAGGTGACGCCCGCCGACGGGGTCACCGCATCTGCTACCGAATCTGCGTCGCCGGCGCGGGCGCGTGCGAGCAGCGCTTCCGGAGTTCGGGCATCCCGGGGAAACAACGCCAGATCGACCCGCGCCGTCGCGCGCAGCCTTGCGGCGCCCTCCCGCAAGCGCGCCACGATCGTCGCCGCCTGGTCGGCTTCGACGTCGGTGACCAGGGCCTCGATCTGGCCCGGGCCATAGGTGGCGATGACGTCCGTGGGATCGACGATCTGAGCCAGCAGCGCCAGCAGCGTGCCGGCCTGCGCGACCTCGCTCCGCAGGAACAGGACGGCGAACGAGCGGCTGCCGAGGGCCGCGCGCGCGCACTCCTCCTCCAGGCGCGACTCGAAGTAGTCGTGCGTGAAGATGCGGCGCGGCCGCTCCTCGGACAAGCCGCGCTGCACCAAGAGCATCACCGAGCCCAGCTCGATCAGCTCGCCCAGCGAAAAGGTGATGCTTTCCTGCGAGTCGAGCTTTTGGTCGCCGACCCGGGTCCCGTTGACACTGCCCAGGTCCTCGATGCGCAGCTCGGGTCCTATGTGCAGGACCGCATGGCGACGCGAGATCGAGGGATCGTCAATTCGGATGTCGGCCTCGGGCCCGCGGCCGAGCACGAGCATGCCACGCTCCGGCAGGGCAGCCGTGCGAAACCAGTTTTCTCCAATGATGCGCAGCCGCAGCGTGCCGGCCCGCACCTGGTCGCGTGTCTTGGGTGCGGTGGCATCGTCCTTGTAATCGCTCTGCGCCATCGGATCCATCCAGAGTACCACAGGCCAGGCCCATCCTCCGCCCGCCTGGCGACCGCAGCGAAATGGGTCGGGTCAGGACTCCTCTGCGTCGTGGGCGTGGCCGATCGCTTCACGCAGGCGCGGATCGAGCCGTTCGCGCTTGAAGATGACCTTTTGTGAATGTACCGCCTGGACGGCGTCCAGCGGGACCAGGAAATCGCCCGCGTTCTCGACATACACGACCAGCCCTTTGGCGGACACCTCGCGGACCGCGCCAAATTCCTCGCCGCCA
>Ga0126383_10002928_pt1 | contig 11172 bp, 10 predicted proteins | sample PanSoiMetPlot_35_FD_96882 | JGI IMG/M metagenome (GOLD analysis project Ga0126383, IMG submission 96882) | Tropical forest soil microbial communities from Panama - MetaG Plot_35 | ecosystem: Environmental > Terrestrial > Soil > Tropical forest > Bulk soil | place: Panama | collected 2016-02-17
AAACAGACCTACCCGGTTCTGTCGGCCCCTCAAATGTACGACGAGATCACGGCGACGCCTAGCCCAGCCGCCCATTCGTAACCACGGCCTTGCGGTACGAGCCGAACGCCTAAGGCGCTTCCGTTGGCGTGAGAGCCGAGCGACCACAGTCGGAGTCTCTCCCCCCAAATTCTCCGCTCGGCTCTCGAACACATATACCCAGCCGCGGCGAAATGAAAACGAGGCGAAGCTCCGCTCAGGTGGAGCCGGAGCGCGGCGCCCGCTCTACTGCGGCTCAGAGCAAGCGCCCCCTCCGGGGAGAGAGATAGAGGGTGCTCCGGCTCCATATGCCGCAGTGGGGAGCAAGGGTTCTCCCGACGCTGCTTCGAAACCCACTGGCTCCTTCCGTCATGTGCCCAAAAGACGCTTGAGTTGAAACGCTTGAGTCAGCCGAACTCGTGCTTGTAGGTGACCTGCAGCCGCGTGCTGGCCGACGAGCGCGAACTTGACTATGCGGAGCCGCTCAGGAGTGCGCCCTCTCGGTACGGTCCGGGCCAATGAGCATGGAGACGGCACATCGGCACGGCCGCCGCATCCATACCCACCCTCACACCGGCAGGCATCTACATCTAGCTCTGCTCCTGAGTCCGTCGGAACCGGTCGTGTCTGCCCATCACCACGATGACCAAGATCCGCACCACGGGCACTCGCACGGACTGGTCGATCCCTCAATCGTCCGGTCACGCTCAGGCGTCCGCGCCGTCGCCTGGAGCCTCGCCATCCTGACCTTGACCGCCCTGGCGCAGGCGCTCATCTATTCGCAGACGTTGAGCGTGGCGCTCCTCGCCGACCTGATCCACAACTTCGGCGATGCGCTAACGGCAGTCCCGCTCGGCATCGCCTTTTTCCTGCGTAGTGCCCGCGGCGAGCGGTGGGCAGGGCTCGCGGTCGTGCTGGCGATCTTCATCTCGGCGCTCGTGGCGCTCGGCCAGACGATCGAGCGCTTCATCAATCCACGCTCCATCTCGCACCTGTGGCTGCTCGCGGCGGCAGGCACGATCGGGTTCATCGGCAACGAGATCGCGGCCCAGGTGCGGCTGCGCGCTGGGCGCAAGCTTCAGAGCCCCGCGCTCGTCGCCGACGGCAACCACGCCCGCGCCGACGGCTTCGTCTCGATCGGCGTGGTCGCAAGTGCGGCAGCAGTTGCGCTCGGCCTGCCCGTCGCCGATCCGCTCATCGGCCTCGTCATCACGCTCGCCATCTTCAAGATCACCTGGGACTCCTGGCGGACGGTGCGAGCGGCGCCCCAGGACCACATGGAGCCGAGCTGAACGCGCGGTGCAGACTCCGGTGCAGACCTCAGCGCTCGGGAAGCTGCAAGAAGTGTGGGGACGGTGGAAGTGGGTAGGACGAAAGGCGAGCAGCATGGACGAGGGTCGGCTCGTAGCCCTGATCCCGCCCTGCCTACTGTGTGGTCGTCTCTGGTGGCCGCTCGAGGCCGAGCACTGGAAGGCCTACCTCACTGCCGACGACCCGCCCGAGGTTGTCTTCTGCTGCCCCGAGTGCTTCGAGCGTGAGTTCAGCGCGCCGATTGAGCCATCGGAGTGATGTCATCGGGGCCGGCTGCCCCCCGGCGCCCGCGCTGCGCTCGGGGAAGAACACGAGGGCGCACACAACCGGCCCCGCGACGCTAGCGCGCGCAGTCTCGCGCTCGCGCCGTGTAGCGGGTGGCGGTTGCAAGCAAACCCACACAGGGCCCACTTCGCAGCCGCTCGGGGGTTAGGCTCGGTCGCTCCTGTTCCCGGAGGAGATCGAGTCGACAGGACCGGGTCGCCGTATCGCCCAGAACGCGAAGGATAACCAGCCGTCAGCCTCCATCCGGGGATTGGGATGCTCTCCCAAGCGCACCGGTCCTGTCGACTCAAGCCAACTCTAGGCCTTTCTCGGGTCCTCCCTCACTGGTGCCACTACCACAAGCAGGGCGGGCGTCGTCACCCGTAGTTCGCGTCGCTCGTCGTGGTGGGACAATCACCAGATTGAGCCGGGCATTGGCGGTCTCCCCTCTGGGCCATGCGCGGGGGCTTACCGCAGAGCTCAGACGCCAGCAGGGCCCAGACGCCGCCCCGGCTCCATCAAGATCTCGGTGATACCTGCGTTCCTCGGCCCTTGATCCTTCGAGACCAGGTGAGACAATCGCGGTACGCGCCAAGACCCAGTCGGTAGTCACAGGGTCCGTTGGCTCCTCTCGACTCCATACCGGGCCTTCGCGCCGGTCATCGGAAGAGGAGGCAGGCGATGCACCAGATCGTTCAACACCTTCGACGCAACGTCGTTTCGTACTTGGCGCTGTTCATGGCGCTTGGCGGCACTGCTGTTGCGGCGTCCACGACGTTGGTGCCGAAGAACAGCGTCGGCACCAACCAGGTGATCAACGGCTCGCTGCAAAAGCTCGACTTGAGCAAGAAGACCATCGGCGCGCTCCGGGGCGCCAAAGGCGCGCGTGGCGCCGTCGGTCCGACAGGTCCGGCGGGCCTCCAGGGGCTCAGCGGCCCGAAGGGAGACCAGGGTGCGCCGGGCGAGCAGGGCCCGCCTGGGCCAAGCGACGCATTCTCCACGTTCGTCGATGCCGGGGTGGTCCCGCCGCCCGGCGGGCCCGTTGCCGAACTCGACTTCAACGGCACTGAGCCCGGGCCGTGGCTCGTGTACGCCAACGCCATCTTCCACAACAACGCCGCCACCGCGGCGCACATGGAATGCATTCTCCGGGAGGATTTCGACGAAATCGACACCGCCGAAATGTGGCTCGCGCCGAGCGGAGAACCGCACAGCACGGTTACGTTCGAACTCGCGGGCCCGTCGTTCACTCCGACGGACGCGTTTCGCTTCGGCTGCACGTGGATCGGAACCGGGGAGTTGGCTGTGAGCTTCAACGACGCGGACATCCTCGCGCTGGAGGTCGAGACGCTCACGGAGGAGTGACGCTGGACGAACGCGCCTGACTGGAGGGTCAGGCTCCGCCATGAGTGCGCGCCCGACTCGCCGCTCGCTCGGCCACAGCCCGAAGGGCCAACGCGGCATCCTGGTAGCGGTCTCCGGCGAGCGCGGCGAGGCATGACGCAACCATCGCCGCCTCGTCGATCGTCGCGTTGTCGACCTCCTCCAGGTACCGCAGCAGCCAGCGGGCGGCCACGCGTGGGTGCCGGCGCGGTTCTTTCCGCGCGATCAGCGTCGTCAACTCGAGCGCGTCGGTGAGGTTGAGTGGCGGGAGCTCCTTCGCCGCACCTTCGGCGACCGGCAGGCTCCCGCGCTGGATCGCTCGGCGGAAGATCGAATAGGGACGGCCCTGCGAGGTCGACGCTCCTCCTTCCCCGGGGCCGGACGGCTTCGAGTCTAGGGCCCGCGCACCGGACTGTCGAGGTGGCCGACGTCAGCCCGGGTGCGGCGGCGCGTGGAGCGTGTAGTCGTGCTCGTTCAGGCGGATCATGGCGGGGCCGGCCTTGCGCTCGGTCACGTGGCGCTCGATCGCATTCAGGACGTCGACGACCTCGCGGTCTCCGCCGCCGAGCCGGACCTCCACGGTGCTGGGACCATTGTCACCTTCGAAGAGCTCGACGTCGAAGGCGGAGAGGGCTTCGCAAAGCCCGCGAGCGCTCTCTCGCGTGACGGCTGTGATCGTGAGCGTCTGCACGGCCCGGCCTCTCCGCTGAAGGTACGCCGACCCCCGATGGCCCTCAAGGAATGTGTTCGAAGCGCCAACTGACCGAGACACTTCGAGGCGATTCGCTCATTTCCAGGGCCAAGGCGGCTTGCGGGGGAGCTCAGCGGCGACGCCGTTGCGGATCGCGATCACCCGGACTTCGTGGCCGGGGCCCGGCGACGGGAGCAGGGCCTTGGGGAGCTCGAAATGGAAGCCGAACAGGCCGCTCTGGTCCCCAAGGCGGTGCGGTAGGAGCTGCGACGTGGGCGCCGCGAAGACCTCGCGGCCGTCGACGAAGACCATGACGCTGTCTGCGCGATGCTTGAGGTTGCGCTGGGCCGCCCAGCCGCTGAAGCCGTCGAGCTCACCTTCGAGGAACTGCACCTGGCCGCGCACAGCCCCCTTGCGCACAGGGGTCGCCTCGCCTTCGGATGACCTGATCACGTCCCCGGCCAGCGTGGTCGTCTCGCTGCTGCCCGGGAGCTCTTCGAACCTGTTTCCGTGCACGACGAGCACCTGGACGTCGTTGCGCCCGTTGTGGAGCGCGGCCTCGGGGACCATGGCGCTGAAGTACGTCTGCCCCAGGAGCTGGTTCGTCCGGGTCACGGCGGCGATGCGGCCATTGACTGCGACCGCGAGCCGGACGTCCTTGCCGCGGGTCCCGCTGATCGTTCCCTGGACTCGCGTTGGCAGGAGATCCGTGTCGCGGTCCACGATCCGGAGGAGCTCGCCGTCGTCGAGCGCGACGTGGAGGTTCTTGCTCGGCTCGACCGAGACGCTCGAGACCGCGCGTCCCAGAAGATCCTGGTTCGGGCCGATGCCGTAGAGCGACGACGAGGTCGAACCGAAGGTCGCTAGCTCCTCGCGCAAGGCCTCTCTGCGCAGCCGTAGCAGCGTCGAAAGGCGGCCGGTCACGTCCTTGCCGTTCCCGAGCCGGAGGTCGACCTCTCCGTCCGGTGCGAGCGTCCTGCCGACGAGTGACCGTCCGTCGACGTGCCAGGGGATCTTGATGCCGAGCACATGGGCGATCGTCGGCACGACGTCGATCGTCTGCGCGAAGCCGTCGTCGATCCGGCCTGTCTGCTGATGCGGCAGCTTCACGAACAGCGGCATGAAGGCGATGTCCTGGAGATTCCCCGGGGTCGGCTTCCGCCGGGGCTGGCCGGGCCGCATGCTGACACCGTGGTCGGCCATGACGATCATCAGCGCCCGGTCGTAGATCCCCTTCTCCTTCAGCCGCTTGACGATCAGGCCCAGCGCGCGATCGGTGTACTGGACCTGGAGCAAGAAGCGCTGGTAGGCCTGCAGCGCCGGCCAAGGCCGGTCCCACCGGTTGCGCTTGATCCCGCGGAGCAGCGGTGCCTCGATCCCGTAGCGGCGGCCCGACGGCAAGTACAGATAGGGCACGTGCGGCAGCAGCGAGTGCAGCATGTAGAAGGTCGGCCGCCCTTCCCGCGAGAAGAGCGCGGTGAAGCGGCAGACGTTCCGCCCGCACGGCTCGATCGGGCCCTTCTCCCCGGTCTCCACGGTCTCGCGCTTCTCCTTCTGGCCGAAGTTGCCCCAGCTGTCGCTGATGTCCGGGATGTGCTCGGAGTACGGCTCGGGCAGGACGAGGTGGAGGTAGACGATCCCGGCGTCCGAGGCGAGCGACCGGGTCGTGTCTGAGACGGCCGCGGGCGAGGCGCGCCGGACCTCGTGGCAGATGTGCTCCGGGCAGAGCTGCGTGATCGACTCGACCGCGCGCACGCGGTAGCCGCGGCCGAGCAGGGTGAAGATGTTCCGCGGGTGGTCGGCGTAGATCGGCAGGGGATGGCCCCTCTCCACCGGCAGGATCCCCGTGAGGATCGCGGGCACGGCCTGCTCGGTCAGCCACTGCACCGTGGTCGCGCCGCGGTACCAGGTCGAGTCGCGTGCGAGGGCGGCGAAGTTCGGGTAGCGCTGCGCGTCGATTTTCTCGTCGCGGTTCATCAGCGAGACCGGCGCGAACTCGTCGAAGACCACGAGGACGACCGGGGTCGTCGAGCGGACGCGCTCGGTCTTGACGTGCGGAGTCTTCGGGAAGACGAGCTTCGAGGCGTCCGAGTTGAAGAGGAAGAGCGCGAGGAAGATCAGCGGCGCCGGGGCCAGGACGGTCAGGAACGAGCCGACCGGCGGCGCCTGCCGGTAGAGCGCGGCGCCGCCCACCCCGACCGCGGCCGCGAGCGCGAGCGCCCCCGCTCCGGAGAGGCTCGAGTCGTTCGTGAGGACGTGCAGCGCGATCACCCCGACGAGCCCGGCCACGAAGACGAGGTGGAGCACGTCCGAGGCCCTCGGGCTGAAGACGCGTACGAGCAGCTCGACGGCCAGCAGCCCCAGCGGCGGCAGCAGCGTCACGGCCAGGGCGAAGAGCACGATCTGCCCGCTCGTCGAGCGGCGGACCGAGAAGAACTCGGGGTTGCGGCCGAGGATGTCCAGCAGTGGCTCCGCCAGCGCGAAGCCCGAGAGGACCGCGAGCTGGGCCCCGCGGACGAGCGCCGTGCGCGCGAAGCTCTGCTCAGGTTTTCGGGCGCGCAAGGTAGAGCGTTCGGGTACCAGCTGCGAGCTGCTCGGAGCGCACGACCTCGAAGCGCTCGTTCAGGCACTGCTCGAACCAGTCGGCCCGGTAGTCGGGGTGGTCTCCGGGCCGCTTCCGCGCCAGCAGTCGGCGGGCCATCGGGTCTTCAGGTGAGACGAACTCGATCACGAGCGACCGCGTCGAGGCGCGGAGCCAGTCGAGGAACTCCGCGACCGGGACGTTGCCCGCGATCGAGACGTGGTGGATCAGAGCGAGCGCGAGGGTCAGGTCGGGGCGGCCTCGCTCGAGGAGCGGGCGGCGCTCGAGACCCCGCCAGCCGAGCGCGGGCGACGGATCGACGATGTTCACCGTCAGCGGCAGGATCCGGTCCTGCCCTTCCTCGCGGAGCGCGCGGTAGAGCCGGTCCACGACGAGGCTGTCGGCGTCCATGGCGACCACGTAGTCGGCGGTCTCCGCGGCGATCCGCGAGTGGCGGCCGTCGTTGCAGCCGAGGTCCGAGACGAGACTCGGCCGTTCCTCCACAACGGCGTCAGCGACGAAGCGGGCCTTTCGCTCGGCGTCGTCCTCCGCGTAAGTCGTATGCGGGCCGTACTCCGACCACGTCGACCGGTCGGGGTTCCAGCCGAGGCGCATGATCAGCCGCTCGAGGCCGCGGATGTTCGCGAGGATCAGCTCCTTCTTGAAGCCGGCTTTGCAGAGCTCGCCCTTGAGGTCTTCGTCCTTGTCCTCGTGGCGGCGCTCGAGCCGGTCGTGCAGGACGACGTGCGAGAGCGTGCCGCGCCTGAGCAGGTCGCGCGTCGACAGCAGCTCGCGTGCCTCGTGCGGGGTGATCCCGTCGAGGCTCCCGCGCAGCCACGGCTGGAACGGCACGTCCTTCCACGCCTGCAACAGGAGCGGGTAGAGGAAGAGCATGCAGAACTGGCGATAGCCGGCCCACGGCTCGCCCTCGCGGAGCTGCTCGAACGAGCCGACGTCGATGAAGACGGGCCGCGCTCCGTGGAACTGGACGTTGTAGGGCGAGGAGTCCTTCAGGATCAGGCCTTTCTCGATCCCGCGACGGAGCAGCTCAAGCTGGAGCAGGGCCGCGTCCTTGAGCATCGCGAACGTCCACTCGTACGGGTACGAGACGAACGGGATCCGGTCGTGCTCGAGGACCGCGGCCACGGCGCCGTGAAGGGCATCGGGAACGTCCGCTGGCTCGACCTCGCGTGTCCCGACGACCGGGAGCTCGTCCAGCAGGCCGGATGCTGCGAGCGCGCGCCAGTCGGCGAGCCCCTGCTCGCTCAGGAGGCGAAGAACCTTGCCGTCGGCAGTGAAGACCCTGCTGTCCGGATCGCGAAACGAGCCCGGTTCGAGCCCGGTGGTCGAGCTGATGACGCCGGTCATGCCCCGCGCAGAGGCTAAGGAAAGCGGCCGGGTCCGGCAAGAGCCCAACCGGGTGTCGGACACCCGGTTGGGTCAAGGCGACGTACGCGCGGGATCGTGTCGAAAGTGTGTCGATAGTCGCGCGTCGTGTGTCTCGGCGCCCCGTACGCCGTAGGCTCGAGACGTGGCCCGCCCTCCGAGAATCTTCCTCCCAGGCATCTATCACGTGACCGCGCACGGCAGCGACGACCGCCACCTCTTCCTCGGCGACAACGACCGCGAGACCTTCCTCGCCCGGCTCTCGGCGGTCTGTGAGCGCTTCGAGCTCGCCCTCGTGTCGTACGTCTTGATGGGAAACCACTACCACGCCCTGCTCCGAATCCCCGATGCCCGACTTTCGAGCGCTTTGCAGCGGCTGCACACCGAGTATTCGCGCCACCTGAACCGCCTCCACAGGCGAGGCGCGCATCTCTTCCGTGCTCACCCGGGCATCCGAGAGATCGAGAGCGACCAGCACCTCGTTGCTGCAGCCCGCTACATCGCCCGCAATCCGGTCCGGGCCGGCCTCGTCCGCGATCCCCTCGACTGGCCATGGAGCAGCGCCGGCGCGCACGCTGGAATCGAGCGACCGCGGATTCCGCTCGCCGAGGGCGATCTCGAAGCGGCCTTCGCCTGGCGCGGGAACTGGCGCGGCGAGTACCTCACGAAGATCCGGATCGCCGACGTAGACGAGCTGCCAGACGCTGCCTGACCCGCGAGAGCGCTTCTGGCGACTCTAGGCAACGGCCCGATCGCGGGTTACGCTCTTGCCGCGCGTGAAAGCCGTCACCGCGTACCTCCGCGGACTCAGGCCGCAGTTGCCCCGCCCTGTCTGGCTTCTCGAAGCCGGCGGCGTCGCCAACTCGCTGGGCAACGGAATCGTCCTCCCGTTCCTGATCATCTACCTGCACCAGGTGCGGCACTTCGGGCTCGGCGAGTCCGGGGCGATCGTCTCGACCCTCTTCGCCGTCGGCGTCGTGGCGACCCCGGTCGCAGGGCGCGTCTTGGACATCGCCGGCGCACGCACCACGCTCATGAGCTCGCTCGGGCTGCTCGCGGTCGGCTACGGCGGCTTTCCGTTCGTCCACCACCCCTGGCAGGCGTTCGGGCTTGCGGCGATCGCGGGCCTCGGGAACGGCGGCTTCGCCCCGAGCCATTCGAGCCTCCTCGCTGCGCTGACGACGCGGGAGCAGCGCAACGCGGCCTTCGCGCTGCAGCGCGCGACCGACAACCTCGGCTTCGGGGCCGGCGCGCTGATCGGCGGCCTGATCGCGACGACGGCCGACCCGTCCAGCTTCAAGCTGCTCTTCCTGCTGGACGCCGGCACGTTCCTCGCGTTCATCGTGGTGCTCTCGTTCGTCCCGCAGGCGGAGACGCTGCCGCCCGCCGCGCGGAGTGCGGGCCGCTACGCGGCGGTCCTCCGCGACCGCGCGTTCGTGCTCCTGCTGCTCGTGATCGCGACGCTGGTGACGGCGGCCTACGCGCAGGTCTCGACGGTGCTGCCGCCCTACGCCACGGAGCACGCGCAGGTGAGCGAGACCGGGATCGGGATCGTCTTCTTCGTCAACACCGTGTTGATCGTGCTGGCGCAGCTGCCGCTGGCGAATGCGCTCGAGGGTCGCCGGCGGATGCGGGCCCTCGCGCTCTCGGCCGGACTCTTCGCCGTGACGTCGGTCTCGATCCTCGCCGTCGGGGCATGGCTGGACGCGGGCGCCGCGGTCGTCGCGCTCTGCGGCGTGATCGTCGTCTTCAGCATCGGCGAGTGCGTGCACGGCGCCGTGCAGAACCCGCTGATCGCCGACATGTCCCCGGAACACCTGCTGGGCCGCTACATGGCACTCCGGACGATCGCGTGGCAGTTCGGGTTCATGGTCGGCCCCGCCCTGGGCAGCTACTTGCTCAGCCGCTCCGCCGGCGCCCTCTGGCTCGGCTCGGCCGCGGCGTGTCTCGCGGCCGGCGCGGGAGCGCTCGCGTTGGAGCGGCGCATCCCGGACCGGGCCGTGCGGACTCCAGGGCCGGAAAGGCTTCCCCGCAAGGCTTTGCGGCTAGAATGGCGAACTCTGAAGATGCGACTCGACGACCCCCTCAGTACCGGTGCCAAGCCTGCCCCGCATCAAGCGACCGAGGCCTCGCCCGCCGGCGAGGGAGGTCGACCTACGCCCTGAGCCGCGTCTCGCCGAGCAGCAAGCCGATGGCCTGACCTGGATCCACCTCGACGCGCCGACCGTCGAGGAGGCCACCATGCTCGCCCAACGCTACGGCTGGCACCCGCTCGACATCGAGGACGTCGTCTCGAAGCGCCAGCGGCCGAAGATCGACGAGTACACCGAGGAGGGCTATCTCTTCGGCGTCCTTCACTTCCCGGTCTACGACAAGGCGATCCAGCGGCTGAACGCCGCCGAGCTCGACTTCTTCGTCGGCCAGGACTACCTCGTCACGTTCCCGACCGTCGAGCTCTTGCCGGTGACAAGGCTCTTCCGTCGCTGCTACGAGGACCGGGAGCTCCGCGACCAGCTGTTCTCGAAGGGCTCCGGCTACCTCCTCTACCACGTCCTCGACGACCTCTTCGACTACTGCTTCCCGATCCTGGACAAGATCGGGCACAAGCTGGACTCGCTCGAGGACGCGCTGTTCGAAGAACGGGCCGAGGACGTCGTCCGCGACATCTCGAACGTCAAGCAAGAGATCATCTCCTACCGCAAGATCATCAAGCCCGAGCGCTCGACGCTGCGCCTGCTCGAGCGGCAGGTCGAGCGGTTCCTGCCGGAGGAGCTCGAGCTCTACTTCGACGACATCGTCGACGCGGCCGAACGGATCTGGGACCTCCTGGACAATTACAAGGAGGTCGTCGAGGCGCTCGAGGACACGAACGAGTCCGTCATCTCGCACCGCCAGAACCGCGTGCTGCTCGTCCTGACGATCGTCAGCGTCATCCTCTTACCGCTGACGCTGATCACCGGCCTGTTCGGGATGAACGTGGACTTTCCGGGCTTCGATACGGCCCGCGCGTTCTGGATCATCTGCGGCGCGATGCTCGTGCTCGTCGGAGGCCTGATCGCCTTCTTCCGGCGCAAGCGCTGGCTCTGAGCTAGCGCCGTCGCGTCGGAGGCGTCCGAGGCGCTTGTTCTGACTCAGGCTGCCTTTCAGCGTCTTCGCCTCCCCCATCCGCGGCTCGCTTTGCGCTCCGTCCTCGACCTCGGCCGTGCTCTGAGCGAGCGCTTCCGTGCCTCGGACGCACTGGCCGGCCCCGCACCGCGGTAGGCCGGCGTCACGCGCTGACGATGAAGACGGGCGTCCCGATGTGGACCTGGTTGAACAGCCACTCCGCGTCGGGGACGTACATGCGGATGCAGCCGTGCGATGCCGAGTACCCGATCGACGCGGCGTCCGGAGTCCCGTGCATCCCGACCCCCGCCGCGTCGAGGCCCATCCAGCGCGTGCCGAGCGGGTTGCCGGGTCCGGGCGGGATCGGCTTCAGGCCCTTCGCCCAAGAGGAGTCCGGTGGGCGCCACCAGGGGTTGCGCTGCATGTCGACGAC
>Ga0126383_10002929_pt1 | contig 11170 bp, 5 predicted proteins | sample PanSoiMetPlot_35_FD_96882 | JGI IMG/M metagenome (GOLD analysis project Ga0126383, IMG submission 96882) | Tropical forest soil microbial communities from Panama - MetaG Plot_35 | ecosystem: Environmental > Terrestrial > Soil > Tropical forest > Bulk soil | place: Panama | collected 2016-02-17
CTCTTTGTCTTTGCGTTCTTGTTGTGCTCGCGCTCACGCTGGTGTTGTTCGGAGGGCACCTTGCCGAGCTTCTCGGCACTAAACTCGGGGCAGGCGGTCTCGCCCTGACTGCCTGGAAACTCGTGCAATGGCTCCTGGCTTTGTTCGCACTCTCTCTAGCATTTTCTTTGGTCTATTACATGGGGCCGGATGTACAGGAGCATCACTGGTACTGGATAACGCCCGGGTCAGTGGTGGGGGTGCTCCTCTGGTTCCTGTCGTCTCTCGGCTTGCGAGCCTATCTACACTTCTTCAGCAATTACGGCAAGACCTACGGATCGCTGGGCGCCGTAATCATTCTCCTGGTCTGGTTTTACGTAACCGGCCTCGCTTTTCTCCTCGGCGGCGAGATCAACGCCGAGATTGAACATGCGGCTGCTAAAAGGGGCCACCCCGAAGCTAAAGCGGAGGGCGAGAAGAAGGCGGCATAACAAACACATATGACTCACTTTCCTAAATGCGACGGCAACGCCAAGCCTGAACCGGGGAAACAATTCTTGCAGTTGGGGATATACGGGCGAATGCGCAAGATAGTGCGGGCACTAATGCTGTGTGCCCTGTGGGCGCCTGGCGCCCAATCGCCGGCTCAGCGACAGCAAAACCACCAAGAGCCTGTCTTTTCCTACGAGGGGCAAATGGTTTCCTCGGTCAGCCTGGCAGGACAACCTGATCTGGCGCAGGCACCGCAGATCGAACTCGCCCAGAAGGCAAACACGCCTTACTCGCAGAACAAGATCGATGAAACAGTTGCCAGGCTGAAGCAGACAGGCAGATTTCAAAATGTGATTGTGCAGGTAACGCCGGAGGCCAAAGGATTGCGCGTTCAGTTCCTGCTGCAGCCTGCTTACTATTTTGGTGTCTTTCAGTTCCCCGAGGCGATAGATAAGTTTTCCTACACGCGCCTGCTCCAGGTAGCGGACTATTCGCGGCAAGAACCTTACACCAAAGACCATGTGGACAAGGCCGTCTCGCAATTGACCGATTTCTTTCACCAGAGCGGATATTTTCTCGCCACGGTGGAACCGGAGTTACAAACGAATGCCACGAACCGCGTGGTCAATATCATTTTCAGAGTTCGGTTAAAGCGGCGGGCATATTTCGGAGCAATCCAGTTCAGGGGTATTTCGCCGGCGGAAGCACAAAGCCTGGAACGCAGCCTGCGCTCGGTGAGAGCCAGGCTTCGCGGCGCCGCGCTGAAGACCGGGGCGTCATACTCACGCAGGAGATTGGAAAGAGCCACAACTCATCTCAAATCTGAGCTGGGGAAACGCCAGTACCTTGCCAACCAGGTACAGCTTCTCGCGCCCAGGTACGATCCTGAATCCAACCAGGCAGACATCACCTTTGACGTCTTAAAAGGTCCGAAGATCGCAATCGAGATCGAGGGTGCCCACGTTTGGGGAAGAACGCAGAGGAGGCTTATTCCTATCTATCAGGAAAACACGGTGGATGCCGACCTGGTTCATGAAGGCGAGGAGAACCTGGCTTCCCACTTTCAGTCAAAGGGGTTCTTTGATGTCAACGTGAGCAGCCATATCGAACAACGGCCGTCCGGCACAACCGTCTTATATAAGGTCGAAAAAGGAAGAAGAAGCAAAGTCAATGGCCTGGAGTTCCAGGGCAACCAGCACTTTTCCGATAAAGATTTGGCAGCGCGGGTTCCGGTCGCGAAGTCTCGTTGGTGGCTGCCTTATTTTTCTCGGGGCAAGTTCAGTGAGCAACTTACGCGAACCAGCGTGAAGCGCATTCAAGCCGCCTATCGGGGGGCTGGATACAGCCAGGTGCAAGTCGATTCGCAAGTCCTAAGATGGAGCGGAAATGTCCAGGTCATTTTTCGAGTGGATGAAGGCCTGCGCGACACAGTGGAGGCGCTCGAAATAGAAGGCAACCGCTCCCTTTCCCAAGCCAACCTGGCGCCCAATGGACTGAACCTCGAAGCGGGCAAACCCTATTCTCAGGAGCTGCTGGACAAGGATCGCGACCAGATTCTGGCTACCTACCTGCAGCACGGATTCCTTAACTCCATTTTTCAAAGCAGAGTGACGCCGCTCAAGAACAACCCACATCGGGTCCAAGTGGTTTACTCGATCAGCGAAGGCCCTCAAGTGTACACGGCGGCGGTGGTGCCTGTGGGCTCGATACATACACGATCAGACACGATTTACACCAATGCAAATATCAAGGTTGGGAAGCCGCTAAGCTTTGCTTCGCTCTTGCAAGCCGAAACTCAGCTGTTAGGACTTGGCGTCTTCGACTGGACGAGTGTCGACACGCGAGAGCCTGTCACGAATCAGTCGGATGCCGATGTTCTGGTCAAGGTTCACGAGGCCAAGCGCAATACCATCTCTTACGGCTTTGGCTTTGAGGTAACCAATCGTGGTGGCACGGTTCCTAACGGAACCGTCGCATTGCCGGGGCTCCCACCCGTAGGATTGCCGTCAAATTTTGTAACCAGCGAGAAGACATTCTGGGGCCCGCGAGGGTCAATCGACTATAGCCGGACGAATTTGTTCGGCCGGGCGGAGACACTGGCTGTCAATGCTCTTGCCGGCCGGCTGGACCAGCGCGCTTCTGGAAGTTGGCTGGATCCCAGTTTCAAAAACAGCGCGTGGATCGCCACAGCTTCTATCGCGGGAGAGCGGTCGAGCCAGAATCCAATCTTCACTTCACGGCAGGTTCAAGCAGCGCTCACCTTTCAGCGCAACCTGGACGCGAAGAGAACCAAGACGCTCTTCCTGCGCTATACATTCACCCGTACGAATCTGTCGGACCTGTTGCTACCCCAGCTCGTACTTCCTGAAGACCGCAATGTAAGGCTGTCGACGCTGTCCGCATCCTATGCCCGCGATACGCGTGACAACCTTCTCGACGCCCACAAAGGACTCTACCAAAGTCTGGAGCTTTATCTAACGCCGGAGGCTTTGGGCTCGAACACCAGTTTCGGCCGTGTGCTGGCGCAAATGGCCCACTACGCTCCACTTAAGGGCGGACTGGTGTGGGCGAACAGCGTACGGCTGGGCCTGGAGCAGCCATTCGGAGGAGCGCATATACCGCTAAGCGAAAGCTTCTTCTCCGGTGGCGGGAGTTCCTTGCGTGGATTTCCGCTCAATGGTGCCGGACCGCAACGTCCAGTAACGGTCTGCGGAAACCCCGGTGATGCATCAACCTGCGCTTTGATTAGCGTGCCTGTCGGCGGCAAGCAACTCTTGATCTTGAACTCCGAGCTGCGCTTTCCCCTCAAGATTATGAGCAAGTTGAGCGGAGCTGTCTTCTACGACGGCGGTAATGTCTTTCGCAGCGTAGGTCTGGGCAGCTTCGGCGCGCAGTACACCAACAGCGTGGGTGGCGGCATTCGCTACAGCACTCCGATTGGCCCGATTCGCTTGGATATCGGCCATCTGGTGAATAGCGTTCCTGGCGTGAAATCAACACAGATCTTCATTACGCTCGGCCAGGCATTCTGAAGGAGGACACCCGTGAACACAAAACGAATCACTCTCTGGACGGCCGGCACCATTGTTGTTTTAACCCTCTTCGCGGTCATTGCCGGCGTCGTGCTCCTCAACCACAGCCAGAGGTTTCGCGCATATCTTTTGCAGCAGGTGCAACGAAGCGTCAGCGTATCCACCGGCGCCCGTGTCGAGGTGCGCGACTTCAAAGTTCATTTCAGCAGACTGCAATTGGACCTGTATGGAGTCGTCATCCACGGAAAGGAATCCAGTGCGAACAAGCCGTTACTCGCGGCGGACCAGATTGGAGCAACTATCAAGATCGACTCCGTGTTGGGTCGAAAGTGGAGTTTGCGATCCTTGACGGCTGATCATCTTGTGGCCGGCATTCTTGTAAACAAGGCCGGTGAGAGCAATCTGCCGGCACCGAAACAGCCAAGTAGGAGCTACATCAGCATCTTTGAACTTGCTGTAGCGCAAACGACGATTCATCACGGAGAGATCTACTATAACGATCAAAAAATCGATCTTGATGCCCAGTTGAGCGACCTCGAGTTCAGGGCTGCGTTTGACCCCAATGCCTCCCGCTACCATGGTGACCTTCGCTACAAGAGCGGAAATATCCGCTACGGCGCCTACAAGCCTGTGCTTCACGATTTGGACGCCAGGTTTGAAATCACGCCTACAGTCTTTGTACTGAATCATGCCCAGGTTACTTCTGGTGGCTCTCGCCTTGTGCTTGAGGGCTCGGTGGAGGATTATGCCGGTACGCCCAGAGTGAAGGCCAGTTATGACGGGCAGCTGGCAACACGTGACTTGGCGCGCATTACGAATAGTTCCACCATCCCTGCAGGCGATTTGCGGTTCCTTGGACAATTGGGTTACCACGGTCCCTCAGGCCAGCCGTTTCTGGCAGCCCTAAAGCTGGTGGGCACGGCCAGCAGTGGAGAACTCCATATTGCGACCTCTAACATTCACGCCGTTCTTCACGATCTGAGCGCGCGATATGCATTAGAGGATGGGAATGCCAGAGTGGACGATTTGCATGTGCAACTCCTCGGAGGAAGTCTGGATGGAAGACTCATCGTACGGGATGTCTCTGGAACGCAGAAAGGCGCTCTTCATGTTTCGCTGCGCGGCGTCTCTTTGGACCAGGCGCTGCAACACAATCGGCCATTGCAGCAAGCCCAGCTGAGCGGGCGGGTTGACGCAGACGCCGAAGCCAGCTGGACGAAGACCCTGAGGAGTTTAGTCTCTCATGTGGATGCCTCTCTGCAGGGTACGCTTGGCAACAACGCGCGAGCCCCTGTGAATGGCGTAGTCCATGCCGATTACAGCCGCTCTACACAGCAGATGGCGTTGCACCAGAGTTACCTTCGCACAGCGAAGACTTCCATCACCCTGGACGGAAAGGTAAGTAGCAACTCACAGTTACAAGTGCGCCTAACCTCAGAGGATCTTCACGAAGTCGAGCTGCTTGCTGCAAATTTTCGCACTGACGCTGGAGAGGCTCTAGGGCAAGCTTCCCCGAATCTTGGTGTGTACGGAAGTGGCCGTATTACCGCGACCGTCGGCGGCTCGCTCGACAATCCTCAAATTCAAGGAAGGTTGGAAGCGAGCAATTTGCGCGTCAAGGGCAGCGCTTGGCGGACGCTGCATACCGATGTGAGTGCGAATTCCTCGTCTCTAACTATGGAGAACGGTGAATTGCAGGCGGCAACGCAGGGACGGATCACATTCAACGTTCACGCCGCCCTCAGGCGCTGGTCCTACATGCCGGAGAATCCCGTCAACGTCACTTTCTCCGCCTCGCAGGTTTCCGTTGCGGAGCTTCAGGGATTTGCCGGCAAGACTTACCCGATTACAGGGACGCTAGCGATGAACGTCTCTGTGCGAGGTTCCCGGCTCAACCCAGTGGGACAAGGTCATATCACTCTTGCCAACGGAAGCATCTTCAACGAGCCGATCCAAAACGTGACTCTTAGTTTCAATGGCGACGGAAACTCCGTAGAAACGCGTCTCCATGCCCGCCTTACTGCAGGGGCGGCTACGGGCGAGGCCCGAATAGACCCCAAGACAGGTGGCTACAACTTCCAACTCCATTCTGACGGCTTTCGCGTGGAGCATTTGCAAATGTTGAAGGCGCGCAAGCTCGACGTGTTCGGCGCCGTCAACCTGAATGCATCCGGTAAAGGCACCATGGAACGGCCGCAGTTGGACGCTACGTTGGCAATTCCTGAGCTTCACGTCAGGAGGCAAACCATCAGAAATACAACCTTGCACACGACGGTTCGCAACCAGGTTGCGACCATTAACCTCGATTCCGATACTGAAGGGACATCCATCAAAGCCAATGGAACAGTTGGAATCAGGGCGCCCTACATGGTCGATATGCGCCTGGATAGCGGCCGCATCGCACTCCAGCGGCTCTTGGCAATGTATTCGCCGGCTCAATCTGCGAATGTCGGTGGGCAGACTGAAATGCACCTGGTATTGCGCGGCCCGCTAAAGGATAAGAAGCGGTTGGAGGTGCATCTGGAAGTCCCCATCCTGGCGGCTACTTACAAACAGTTCAAGATCGAAAGCATGCAACCCGTTCACCTGGACTACCAGAATGGCATAGCGGTGCTGCAGCCGGTAAGTTTGCAAGGAACTGACATCACCATCAACGTGCAGGCCACAATCCCGGTCAGTAATCCCAATGCTGCCACGATCATGTTAAAGGGCGCGATCGATCTTCGCGTCGCTCAGATGCTGGTCGCCGATCTGAAAAGTAGCGGGCAGATCCGCTTCGATATCGATTCGCACGGCATGGGGTCGAACGCGGGGATGAGCGGCCAAATCACTGTTGTGGACGCGTCGCTGCATCCTCCGGATATCCCGATCGGGTTGGATCACGCCAATGGAGTAATTAAGGTTACCCCGAATCGGCTGGATGTGAGCAGTTTTGAAGGGCAGATGGAGGGCGGGAAAGTCACAGCCAGGGGCGGTATGACTTTTCGCCCGGCGATTCAGTTCGATTTGGGTTTGGAGGGCCAAAATGTTCGTTTGCGATACCCCGAGGGGATCCGTGCTCTGCTGGGAAGTAGCCTTTCCTTCACCGGAACGCGGCGGTCGGCAACGCTGAGCGGGCGAGTGCTAATCGAGCGTATCTCGTTTACCCCAGATTTCGACCTCAGCCGGTTCACCCGGCAGTTTGAAGGCGAGCCGTCCGCGCCGGTTATGCCAGGAGGTTTCTTGCAGACCGTACGGCTCAATCTTGCCCTACAGTCAGCTTCACAGATGAACCTCGAAAGCAGCCAGGTCAGCGTTCACGGTAGTGCCAACCTTCGTATTGCAGGTACGGCCGCCCAACCGGTGGTTTTGGGCCGTTCTGAGCTTACGGGGGGGGAGCTGTTCTTTGGCGGCAATCGTTACGTTATTCAGAGCGGTGCTGTGGATTTTCTCAACCCCGTCCGAACCGAGCCTCTGCTGAACCTGCAGGTACAGACAAAAATCAATAACTATGACATTACGCTGACCTTGCAAGGACCACTGGAGCGATTGCGTACCACCTACACGTCAGATCCGGCGCTTCCGCCCGCTGACATCATTAACCTGATAGCACGCGGTGAAACCACTGAAGCGGCAGCTGCCCAGCAGAGCCAACCCTTGTCTCTCGGCGCTCAGTCTCTGGTTGCGTCCACGGTCAGCGGACAGATCGGCAACAAGATCGCCAGAGTGGCCGGGATCTCGCAACTGCAGATCGATCCCTCTCTTGGGGCCAGCAACGGGCAGAACCCCGGCGCCCGAATCGCCATCCAGCAGCGGGTGACCAGCAATCTGTTTGTAACCATTGCGACGGACGTTACATCCACGCAGCGGCAATCGATTCAACTTGAATATCAATTCAATCCCCGCTGGTCAGTCAGCGGCGTGCGCGATCAAAACGGTGGAGTCACAGCGCTGGGACATTACAAGAAAAAGTTTTAGGGACGCTGCCGAGATTCTCTGTGCCAGGGACAATGCTGTGCCTCGATTCATTCGAATTCTCCGGCATATCTTGGCGTCTTCTTCCGATCTCACCTGAGAGCCAACATCGCCCTAGAAAGCCTCATCGAAACCAGCAAAGGGCAGCTCCGGATTTTCGGGAAATCTTGGGCCGCCCTCTGATGTCAGCCTCTTCGTATGAGACACACCAAAAGAATCCTCCGTTTGTCCGTCGTAATTAACACGTTGTTCATGATTTTCGCCCTGCTTCTCGGTTGCGGAGCTGCTTCCGACCCTACGCAGGCGCCTAGTCCAACTCCCACGCCAGCCTCCAGCCCTACGCCCACTCCGAGCCCTACGCCTAGTCCCACCCCCACGCCAACTCCTACCCCTACACCTAGTCCCACCCCCACGCCGACTCCTACCCCAACGCCGAGCCCCACGCCGACGCTCGCGAGCAGCATAAACCATGTTCTTATCATGATGCAGGAAAACAGGTCATTTGATAGCTATTTCGGCTTCATGACGCAGTATCGACAAGCGAACGGAATTCCGATCAATAGTGCTGACGGAAAAATCCGCGATCTGAGCGACCCAGCAGCCCAAGCGGCAGGCACAAGGAATGGCATCATGCCATACCATACGGGCTCCATCTGCACGGAGGACCTGACGCCTGACTGGGCGGAATCGCACCACGAGATGGACTTGCACCACGCGGCAACGGCCGGCCCCACCTCACCAATGGACGGGTTCGTGGCGACGGCGCGGGGCATCGGCAATAGCCTTGGAGGCGTGCTGGCAGATAAAAACGGGCATCGGGCGATGGGAATTTTCGACGATTCGCAGCTGAACTTTTATTATGCCATGGCGTCGAACTTCGCAATGAGTGATGCGTTTTTCTCGCCGGTGCCTACGCGTACGAGCAGCAACCGTCTGTTCATCCATGCCGCTACCTCTCAGGGCTCGGTGCACGCAGATACCAACGTGAAGACCCAGCTCACTTCGAAAACAATCTGGCGCGCGCTTGATGAGGCGAATGTGACCTGGAAGATCTATATATCCGACTGGGGCGTCAACAACTTTACATTTTTCAACTTTTTCACGGATTCCGACGACCCGGGCCGGCGAAAAAATATCGTCTCGATAGCGGAATACTTCACAGACGTGCAGAACGGTACGCTGCCTTCCGTAGCATTTATCGAGACCGGGATGCACAGCGGACGCGACGAGCATCCGACCAACAACAGCGGGGCAAATCCAGTGCCCACCAGCAAGGCCATTAATGTTCAGGCGGGAGCCGCATGGAGCGCACAAATCATCAATGCGTTGATGTCTTCGCCCTCGTGGAAGGATTCGGTATTCTTCTGGCTGTTTGACGAGGGAGGCGGCGCCTTTGATCATGTTCCCCCTCTTAGCGTTCCGAGCCCTGACGGCGTCAAGCCTACAGATCTGGGCGGGAAAGACTGTTTCGGGGCTTCATGTTCTACTCTCGACTTCAATATTACCGGATTCCGAGTGCCCAACTTTATCGTGTCACCGTTCGCGAAGAAAAACTTCGTCTCCCACACGCCGATGGACTACACCGCGATCCTGAAATTCGTTGAAACGCGCTTCAACCTTTCACCCTTAACCAATCGTGACGCATCCATGCCTGACATGACGGAATTCTTCGACTTCACGAATGGCGGCCCCTGGGCAGTACCGCCATCTCACATTTCGCAACGCCGGGATGGAGCATGCGACTTTAGCAACGAATAGCGGCAATTCCAAGACCAAACGTACTCGTCTTTGATACGTAGCAATTGATCGGGCGGTGTTGATCGCCACGGCGATCTATCTGCTTCTATGCTGACCCACAAGCAGGGGCTCTCAGGGATCCGCAGAGCTGCCGAATCAATGTCCGCTACCGCCATGTCGCATCTTGCTGCGACTCGATCCGCTACAAGACCAAAGCCCAGTACGTAGCTTTGAAGGACTGCTTGGCCGTCCGTCTTATCTCGGTGTTTCGATGACTGTTCTAGAATGCAACTCAAGCCGCAGCGAGCACTTCGCTAGCCGCCATGATTTCGGCTTCGGCTTGTAGCCAATCTGCCAGCGCGAGTCCGTCTTCGGCACCGCGCTCTTGGTACAGCTCATAGGCCCGCAGGCGGATCATTTCCTGAACTCGCTCGTCTGAGAGATGGTTAGTAATCTCCTGAGGAAGGGTCACTCCCTCCGTCTTTGCGTGATCTTTGTCTAAACTAGAAACTGATATCTCCATTTGAGTCTTCCTCCCCGTAATACCGTCGTTCGACTCATCGCTGACTTGCGCAAAGATGAAAAAACCGCACGCCCTGGTTGTACCGAGCAGCTCATGGCGCAACTTGCCGCATTCGCCCTGTTTCTGCCGTAACATCACGCATGGGCCTTGAGGGGAAGAGCAAACCGTCTGCTCTCTTGATACGTGGTTAAGGCCGACGTTCAACGAACACCACAAGAGAACGTGGTTCAAGGCTATATGCGGACGCGCCACTGTGATTGTCAACTTGCTCTGCGTACGCGCCATTCGAGGTGTCGATCAAAAGCCCCCAATTTGCCCCCTCTGGAGTCGTCGGAAGAGTACAGGGGATGGCCTCATGATAGGAGTTCATCAAGATTAGAAAAGTGTCATCTGTTACGCGCTGACCGCGTTCGTTGACCTCATCGAGGCCCTTTCCCACCAGAAGTGTGCCAAGGAAATGAGCGGAGTCTTCCTTCCAGTCTTGTTCTGTCATTTGCTTGCCGTCAGGCCGCAGCCAGAGGATATCTTTGGCGGTAGATCCTTTGACCTCAGGGCCCCTGAAGAATTTCTTACGATGGAAAACCGGGTGGTTCTTCCGCAGGGCGATCAGAGTCCGTGCGAACGCAAGAAAATCAAGGTCTTCCGGCTTAAGGTTCCAATTGAGCCAGTTAGTCTCGTTATCCTGGCAGTAGGCATTGTTATTGCCCTGTTGGGTATGACCAAGTGGGTCTCCTGCCAGCAGCATGGGCACACCCTGGGAAAGAAGCAGCGTCGCGAGCAGGTTCCTTTTCTGTCTTGCCCTTAACGTCTTCACCTGGGGATCGTCGGTTGGTCCTTCGACGCCACAGTTCCAGCTCCGGTTGTTGTTCGTTCCATCGCCGTTTTCATCCCCGTTGGCTTCGTTGCTCTTGTCGTTGTAGCTCACCAAATCGGTCAACGTCAACCCATCATGGGCGGTTACAAAGTTGACGCTGGCGTAAGGGCGTCTGCCTTGGCCGGCATAGAGATCTCCAGACCCTGCGATGCGCGTCGCCAATTCACTCACTACAGCGGCTTCACCCTTCCAGTAAGAGCGCACTGTATCGCGATAGCGATCGTTCCACTCCGCCCACCCCACCGGAAAGCCCCCAACCTGATAGCCGCCTTCGCCCAAATCCCAGGGCTCGGCGATGAGCTTCACCTGGGACAAGGTCGGGTCCTGGTGAATGATATCGAGAAATGCTCCCAGACGATCCACTTCGTGCAGCTCCCGCGCCAGTGTCGCAGCCAAATCAAAGCGGAATCCATCCACATGCATTTCCTGCACCCAATAGCGAAGACTGTCCATGATGAGCTGCAAGACGCGGGGTTGCCTTGTGTTCAGTGTGTTGCCGGTGCCCGTGTAGTCCATGTAATAGCGTGGGTTCTCAGACGTTAGCCGGTAGTAGACCAAATTATCGATGCCTCGGAAGGA
>Ga0126383_10002930_pt1 | contig 11168 bp, 8 predicted proteins | sample PanSoiMetPlot_35_FD_96882 | JGI IMG/M metagenome (GOLD analysis project Ga0126383, IMG submission 96882) | Tropical forest soil microbial communities from Panama - MetaG Plot_35 | ecosystem: Environmental > Terrestrial > Soil > Tropical forest > Bulk soil | place: Panama | collected 2016-02-17
GGCCGGGCCGAACGCACCGAGGTAGCGCACCAACAGCTCGTCCACCGACATCGGCTCGGACGCTTCGACGCCCAGCCACGCCCGCACGGTCGTCCACCGCACCGCGCCGGCGCCGGTCCAGGTCCCGCGAGGCGGCACCTGCACAAGCGGCACGAGGTAGCTGACCGCGTAGGCCAGCGCCTCCTCGTCCGCTTCCGGCCAGTGCCGGGCCAGCTCGCGGCCCAGTTCGACGCGGGTCAGCGGCCGCTCGTCGAGCAACGCCTGCCCGGCACGGCGCACCGCGCCGACGTCCAGCCCGGCGATACGGCGGGCGAACGGGCTCGCGTTAAAGCCGCTCTCCAGCATCGGCTGAAGGAGAGGCCGAATCGCCAGGCAGTCACGCGCAGTGACGAGATGCAGGGTGCGGCGCTGCAACGCGACGCGGACCGCTGCACGCGAAGTGACCAGCCCGGAGAGCTCCTCGTGACGGAAGTCGGCCAGTCGTGACCACAGTCCGACGAACGGCGCGCGCGGCGCCTGTGCCTGCATGCCGACCAGGTGCTCGATCGCGTCGGCAGCGCGCAGCTGCGCAGGGTCCAGCAACAGCTGCCGGGCAAGCGTCGCGCGATTGAGCGCCCGTCGCGTGAGGACGTCGCAAGCGTCGCTCACGGTTCTGCGGCGAGCCGGATGCCGAGCCCGATGAGCACGGCACCGGTCGCGGCGTCCATGCGCCGCCGTAGCCGCACATCGGCGAGCCAGCGCGTGACGGGGGTCGCCACCGCGAGCAGCACGAAGAAGTAGAGCGCCGTCTCGACGATGAAGATCGCCCCGAACAGCGCCGACAGCGCTCCCACCGAGTAGCCGTGCGGCACGAAGCCGGGGAGGAACGTCACGAAGAAGACGCCGACCTTCGGATTGAGCAGGTCAGTGGCGAGGCCCGCGATGAAGCCGCGTCCGAGCAGGCGTCGCTGCGGGCGTTCGGCCAGCCGGCGTAGCCGCAGCGACTGCACGCCGAGCCAGATCAGGTATGCCCCGCCGGCAATCTTGAGCACGATGAAGCCCGTGTGGCTGGCCCGCAGCAGCGCCGAGAGCCCGAACGCCGCGGCGCCCACCCACACGGCGAGCCCGCACAGCACGCCGGCGACGGTCTGCGCAGCGCGGCGCCGCCCGTCGCGCATCAGCTCGCGCAGCACGACCAGGGTGTCCGGGCCGGGCAGCAGCACAATGAGCGCGGCGGCGAGTGAAAACGCCGCGAGAGCCACCCCCATACCCAGAGCTTAGGGCGATGACTCACCGCATTTTTCGCTGGCGCTAGGGAAACTGTGCGTGTCCAGCGGGGCACGTCTGGGGGAATCAACGGCAGCGAGAGGTGTCTTTTAGCCCGATTCCGAGTTAGCCTCGGGAGGCCAGGCTCCTCGAACCCGACTACCGGGGGGCAATGTAAAAGCCGATCGAGGGGGCACGCGAATTGCAGAAGCACGTCCCTGCACACGCGAACCCAGCACTGACAGCCCGACCGCACATGCCGGTCTGGACATCGCGCAAGAAGCAGCTTGCCATCGCGTCCATGATCATTGCGGCGTCAGTCGGGCTCGGCGGAGCCAGCGTGACGGCGCACCGCGTCGGTGCTGCGCCGGCACAGACCCCGCCGGCGAGCACCTCGTCGGCGGCGGCGCCGAACAGCGGACTACCGCTCGCGGGTAGCGGCAGCGCGTCGCACCCGTCGGTACCGGTACGGCCGACGTCGCCGTCCGTTCGGCCGCGCCGCACGCCCGTGCCCACGCCGGCTGCGCCGTCCGCGCCGCAGTTGGCTGCCGACGGCATCCCAGCCGTCGCGCTTGATGCCTACCGCAAGGCGGCCGCGCACCTCGCGCTCACCGATCCCGGCTGCGGACTGCCCTGGCCGTTGCTCGCGGCGATTGGACGGGTGGAGTCCGACCACGGCCGGTTCGCAGGCTCCCAGCTCTACACGGACGGCACCGATGCGCCCCGTGTCATCGGCATCCCGCTCAACGGGAACGGCACCGCGCTGATCCTCGATACCGATCACGGCGTCCTAGACGGTGACACCGTGTATGACCACGCGGTCGGGCCGATGCAGTTCATCCCGTCCACGTGGCGGACCTGGCGCGTCGACGGCAACGGCGACGGCGTCGCGAGCCCGTTCAACATCTACGACGCAGCACTTGCCGCCGCCGACTACCTCTGCGCGGCCGGGGGCAACCTTGAGACGGCGGCAGGCCAGATCCGAGCCGTCCTCGCGTACAACGACTCGGCCGCGTACCTCGCCACCGTGCTGGCCCTGGAGAAGGTCTACGCATCCGGGCAGCCGGGCGTGACCATCCCGATCCTGCCGTCCCTGCCTAAGCCGCCTCCACACGAGGCGCCGCTGCCGCCGCCGGTCAACCCCGGCCCGCCGCTCGCGCTCACAACCGCCCCGAAGTCGAAGACCAAGCCATGGACCAGCCGCGGCTCAACGACCAACCCAGGGCCCGGCTCATCCGGCTCCACGTCATCGACTCCGCCGTCGAGCGGTGGGTCCACCCCGTCGAGCGGTCCGGGCACGCCGCCGAGCTGGCCGCGCACCTCGCCACCGCCCAGCGCCCCGCCGCCCGGCTCGTCGTCGGCACCGCCTCCGGCGGACAACCCGCCGACGGCGGCCCTTACCGTGGCGCCGACTACGGGCGGCGGGCCGCTGGACGTCACCGCCGACGCATCCGCGTCGACGGACGACAATCCTGGGCTGACGTACACATTCGACTTCGGCGACGGTACGACGACGGCGGTCGTAGGGCCGCAAGCCGCGGCGACCGCGGCGTACACGTACGCCGCGGCTGGCACGTACACCGTGAAGGTGACCGTGACCGACTCCGCCGGTCAGACCTCCACGACTACTCAGGACATCACCGTGACCGCTCCGGCCACGGCTGCCTCGTCAGGCACGACCTCCGGCGGCACCACCCCGGCGACGACTACGGACGGATCGAGCAGCACAACGTCAGGCACGCCCTGATCGCGCTGGTCAATCGCTAGGACCGGCAGGCTGCCGCCTTCACGTCGTGTGAACCATCGCTCGCGCTGTGGCGCGAGGTTACGGTGACGTAGGTTGGACGGCGGAGGTGAGGCGATGACCACGACGCCGCAGACGCAGTTGCTTTACGAACTCGAACCGGTGGTTGCCGCAAACATCGAGCGACACTTGGGCGTCGCCCGTGATTGGCAGCCGCATGACTACATCCCGTGGAGTCGTGGCCGTGACTTCGCGTTCCTCGGGGGCGAGGACTGGACGCCTTCGGATTCGACGCTCGATCCGGTCGCGCAGACGGCGTTGATCGTCAACCTGCTCACCGAGGACAACCTGCCCTCCTACCACCGCGAGATCGCGGGCCGATTCGGCCGCGACGGCGCCTGGGGGCACTGGGTGGGCCGCTGGACCGCTGAGGAAGGACGGCACTCCGTCGCCATCCGGGACTACCTCGTCGTCACCCGCGGCGTCGACCCGGTCAAGCTCGAAGAGCTGCGCATGGAACACGTGACCGCGGGCTTCGACTCCGGCGCCAAGGAGCTGCTGCCAGGCATCGTCTACGTCAGCTTCCAGGAGTTGGCCACCCGGGTGTCGCACCGCAACACCGGCCGGGCCGCCGGCGAGCCGCTAGCCGAGCAACTGCTGGCTCGCATCGCCGTCGATGAGAACCTGCACATGGTCTTCTACCGCAATCTGGTGGCCGCCGCATTCGACGTCGCACCCGATGAGACGATGCAGGCGGTCCGCGACGAGGTCGTCGGCTTCCAGATGCCCGGGGCGGGCATGCGTGACTTCCGCCGCCACTCCGTGATCATTGCCAAGGCCGGCATCTACGACCTGCGGCTTCACCACGACGAGGTCGTCGCGCCCGTCCTCAAGTTCTGGCGGGTCTTCGACCGGACGGATCTGGGTGCGGCCGGCGAGCAGGCCCGCGACGAGTTGGCGACGTTCATGGCCGGGCTCGATGCGCAGGCGGTCCGCTTCGTCGAGCAACGCGAACGCGCCCGTGCCCGCGCCCTGACGTGATCAACAACGCGCTACGGTGATCGGCTCTTCGATCAGCTCCGTGCGCAGTGGGTCGAGAGGAAGCAGCCACGGATCGTCGGCAATCCCGTCCGGGTCTGCCTGCCAGGACCGGCAGATGCGCGCCACCTTGATCGGGTAGATGCTGAGCTGCCCGCTCGGCGTGATGCGCATGCGCAGGAAGCCTTTGTAGTCCTCGATGGATTGCCCGGCGAATGCCTCGTTCAGGTTGACGTCGAACTGGCTGGCGAGGGCCAGGTACGCACCGGTGACCAGCGTTGCGACCGCGCCGATGATTGGGACGGTAACCACGGCAACGATCAGGGCGAGCGCCGCGTCTGGCAGCCAGTCCGGCCGGTAGTGGTGCAGCGCAAACACCGAAGCCGTCCAGCCGATGCCAAGCCCCAGCTGGGCAAGGCCGTGAGCGAATCCCGCGATCAGGGCGCTGACCCGCGGCGAGCGCGGATCGATGCGAGCGAATCCCACCGCGCCGCAGAGGATCAGCAGTGCCAGCAGCAGTGTCGGCAACGATGCCCGCAGCGTCTGGAGGCTGGACCACCCGCCGCCGAGCCGCCGCCCATAGTCGATCGCGAAGACCAGCGAGATCACGAACACGGCTTGGACGGCGCCGAGCAGCGCGACGAACCCCGGGTTACGCCAGCCCAGACCGAGGATTCCAGGAGTGAGCCACCGAGACGCGAACCGGTCCGGGTATCTGGCGCGCAACTGGAACGTGCGCGGCTCGGTCTGATCGCGCATGCGCGAGCGCGGCGAGGGCGCGGTGATCGTCTCCCGCAGCCGGTGGGTGGCGACGAGGTAGGCGCCGCCCGTGCCGCAGGTGATGCGCTCGCTGCCATCGTCCGACGAGTACCGCGCATAGTGGTGGTAATCGCCGGACAGCATCACCCGAATCGAGGCTCCCGTCGGCCTGATGATGTCCCGATCGAAGAAGTCGATCGGGTCGTAGTCTTCGGGGTTGCGGTGCGCCCAGGCGGGCGTCGGCCAGCACAGGATCACTCCGTCGCCCGGGCGCAACTCGGTAGCGGCGCCGCGGAAGTACGCCAACTGCGGCTCGTCGATGTAGGACGTCAGTTGCGCATCGACCGCGAACAGCCACCATCGCTGTGGCAGCGCGATCGCGAAGTAGCTGCGGGTCTGCCGGGTTGCCCAGCCCCCGATCGGGCGGCCCTGCGTGAACAGGCGCAGGAACGCGGTCAGCCCGTCGTACCAGTCATGGTTGCCGGGCAGCGCGAACATGGTCGGTCCTAGCAACGGCCGCTCGGGAAGTGCTGCTCGGTACGGCCCCTTCATGCGGTCCTCGTAGCTGCGGGCGGACGCGGTGGGGTATACCTCGTCGCCGCCCAGGATCAGCACCCGCCCGCGAGGCAGTCGCAGTCCGACGTCCACGCTCGGCGCGGCCAGCAGGGACGCCACGGAGTAGGTAGCGTCGAAGCCGTCGCCAAGGTCGGCAACGAAGTCGAACCACAGCTCGTCATCTTCGTCGTGCCGGTAGAGCAAACCGGGCAGCACGGCCTGCAACTCCCGCTTGTCGGAGTAGCTGCCGAAAATGGACGCGAGCAGCGCGCGAATCCCGGTGCTGACCAGCACGCGAGGTGAGAGCCACCGGACGGCACGTTGCCGCGCAAAGCCGAGCTCGAGTTCGGACAGGTCCCTCGGCCGGTGCGGCTGCACGGCGCGATCGTAGCGATCGAGCGTGCGACGATGCCGCACGTGAGACGGCTACTTGTCGTGCTGGCGACGTTCGTGCTCGCCGGCTGTGAGGCGAGCCACGGCGCGCTGTCGCCGGTGACACCACAGGTCACGGTCACGCGGACCATGGGGCCGCCAAAGCCGACGCCGACGCCGACCCGGACGCCGCAGCCACGGACGGTCACGATCATCGGGTCAGGTGACGTGCTGATCCACCCGCCGGTGTGGGAGCAGGCCGCCACCGACGCGCGCGCCGAGGGCCGCACCGGCTACGACTTCGGGCCGATCTTCGCCTCGATCGCGCCGGATACGCGAGCGGCCGATCTCGCGATCTGCGAGATGGAGACGCCGCTCGCACCGCCTTCGGGACCGTTCCAGGGCTACCCGACGTTCAGCGCGCCGCCGCAGGTGCTCACCGCATTGCGCGGTGTCGGCTACGACAGCTGCACCACCGCGTCAAACCACACGATCGACCAGGGCTATGCCGGCCTGAAGCGCACCCTGGACGAGCTGGACGCGGCCAGGTTGAAGCACACCGGTAGCGCGCGAACCCCGGCGGAAGCGGCGCGCCCACTGATCATCACGATGCCGAACGGTGCGCGGGTGGCCCAGCTGGCCTACTCGTTCGGGTTCAACGGCTTGACCCGGCCGGCCGGGCAGGAGTGGGAGGCCAACCTGACGGACGTGCCCACCATCCTCGCCGCCGCGCGCCGCGCGAAAGCCGCCGGCGCCGACATCGTCGTGCTCAGCATGCACTGGGGCATCGAGTACAACCACGGCGTCACCGCGCTACAAGAACAGCAGGCCCGGGCGTTGCTCGCGTCACCGGACATCGACGTGATCCTCGGCGATCACGCCCACGCCGTCGAACCGTTCCAGCGCATCGACGGCAAGTGGGTCGCCTTCTGCATGGGCGACCAGATCTCGCGGCACGAAGTGATCCGCAACGACGACCGCGAGGGGGCGATGCCGCGGTTCACGTTCACCGAGGTGGCGCCACATCACTGGAAGATCACCAAGGCCGAGGCGATCCCGACGTGGGTGGACGTCGCACCCGACATCCGGCTGATCGACCTGCCCCGAGCCCCGGCCACCCCGACCTATCTGGCGGCGCACCAGCGCATCGCCGGCTACCTTGCGGCGCTCGGCGCATTGCGAGACGGATTGATCATCCGCTGACATGGCACAGTGCAGGGGTGGACGACTACCGCATCGTGAACCGCGTCAACTGGGACGAGCGCGTCCCGGTGCACGTGGCGTCGGAGTTCTACGCAGTTGACCAACTGGCCGCCGACCCGACAGCGCTGACGTCGGTGGTGCGCTTCGACGTGCCGCGGCTCGGCGATATCAACGGCCAACGCGGCGTGCACCTGCAATGCCACATCGGTACGGACACGGTCTCGCTCGCGCGGCTCGGCGCGCGGATGACCGGGCTCGATTTCTCCGGGGAGGCGATCACCGCTGCGCGCCGGCTGGCCGCGCAGGCCGGGGTCGACGCCGACTTCGTCGAGGCGGACGTATACGCGGCCGTGGACGTGCTGGGTGCCGCACGGTTCGACCTCGCCTACACGGGCATCGGCGCGCTGTGTTGGTTGCCGGAGATCCGCCGCTGGGCGGCCGTGGTCGCCGCGCTGCTCGCGCCGGGTGGGCGGCTGTTCCTGCGCGAGGGGCATCCGGTGTTGTGGACAATCGACGAGCGGCACACCGACCGCCTCGTCATCGGCTACCCGTACTTCGAGACGCGCGAGCCGATCGTGTTCGAGGACCCGACGACCTACGTCGAGGGCGACGCCCGCCTCGAGCACGCCGTCACGCACAGCTGGAACCACGGGATGGGCGAGATCGTCTCCGCGCTGCTCGACGAGGGCCTGGTGCTGACACAGCTCGTCGAGCACGACACAGTGCCGTGGGAGGCGCTGCCCGGCCAGATGGAGCAGACGGGCGAGCTGCGCGAGTGGCAGCTGGTCGAGCACCGCGAGCGGCTGCCGCTGACGTACACGCTGCAGGCGGTCAAGCGCTGATGACCGCCGTCTTGCGGGGGGCGCGTCCCGACGACTACGAGGCGATCGTGTCCGTGGTGGACGACTGGTGGGGACGCCCGATGGCGCACATGATGCCGCGGCTGTTCCTGGACCACTTCCATGCCACGAGCCTGGTCGCCGAACGAGACGGCGCACTGGCGGGCTTCCTGATCGGGTTCCACTCGCCGTCGCGCCCCGGCGGCGCGTACATCCATTTCGTCGGCGTCGCGCCGAACGAGCGGCGCACCGGGCTGGCCCGGCGCTTGTACACGGCATTCTTCGACGCGGCCATACAGGACGGCTGTACGACGGTCAATGCCATCACCGGGACGGCGAACACCCGCTCGATCGCGTTCCACCGGGCGATGGGCTTCAGCGCGCGCGGACCGGTGTCCGACTACGACGGGCCCGGCGCCGAGCGGATGGTGTTCGAGAGACCGCTCACCATCGAGCCCCGAGGCACGCCGTGATCTTGGACTTCTGGTCGCTATTCGACCCGAAGTCCAAGATCATCGCGGGAGGGGGCGCGTGAAGGGGGCGCTACGCTCGTCGAGCCATGTCTACGCCGTCTGTCGCTGAGCTGCGGCAGCGGATCGGGCAGCTGACCCTGCGGGACGCGGACCGCCTCGGTAGCCGGCTGTCCCGGCGCGCCGACCTGCGACGCCTGGCGGGTCAAGTCGAGCGCGCCGAGCAGCTCGTCGCCCGGCGCGCCGCCGCCGTTCCGAAGATCGCGTACCCGCCACTACCGGTGAGTGCGCGCCGCGACGAGATCGCGGCCGCCATCCGCGACCATCAGGTCGTCGTGCTCGCGGGTGAGACCGGTTCCGGCAAGACGACGCAGCTGCCGAAGATCTGCCTCGAACTGGGGCGAGGCATCAGGGGCACGATCGGGCACACCCAGCCGCGCCGGCTCGCCGCGCGTACCGTCGCGCAACGCATCGCCGACGAGTTGCGCACACCGCTGGGAGGCGTCGTCGGGTACACGGTGCGGTTCACGGACCACGTCACCGATCGCACCCTCGTTCGGCTGATGACAGACGGCATCCTGCTCGCCGAGATCCAACGCGACCCGCGGTTGCTGCGCTACGACACGATCATCGTGGACGAGGCTCACGAGCGCAGCCTCAACATCGACTTCTTGCTGGGCTATCTGACCTCACTGCTGCCGCGGCGTCCGGACCTGAAGCTGATCGTCACGTCGGCCACTATCGACCCGGAACGCTTCGCGCGTCACTTCAGTGGGGCACCGATCGTCGAGGTGAGCGGCCGCACGTACCCGGTCGAGGTCCGGTATCGCCGCTGGAGGCGGAGACATCTGACGAGGACGAGGTGATCACTCGGGTCCCGGCGAAGGATCAGGTCGAGGGGATCGTCGACGCGGTGCGCGAGCTGATGCGCGAGGGACCGGGCGACGTCCTGGTGTTCCTGTCCGGCGAGCGGGAGATACGCGACACCGCCGAAGCGCTGCGCGGTGTGGACGCCGAGGTGTTGCCGCTCTACGCCCGGCTGTCGACCGCCGACCAGCATCGGGTGTTTGCGCCGCATGCCGCTCGGCGCATCGTGCTGGCCACGAACGTCGCCGAGACGTCGCTGACCGTGCCGGGAATCCACTACGTGATCGACCCGGGCACGGCGCGCATCTCCCGGTACAGCCGGCGCACCAAGGTGCAGCGACTGCCGATCGAGCCGATCTCGCAGGCGTCGGCCCGGCAGCGGGCCGGTCGCTGCGGACGCACCGCCGACGGCATCTGCATCCGGCTCTACTCCGAGCGCGATTTCGCCGGACGACCGGCGTTCACCGAACCGGAGATCCTGCGCACCAACCTGGCTTCGGTGATCCTGCAGATGAAGGCACTGGGGCTTGGCGATCTGGAGCGGTTCCCGTTCGTCGAGCCGCCGGACCGACGGTCCATACGCGACGGTATGGCGCTGCTTGAGGAGCTGAGCGCGCTGACCCCCGATGGCGCGCTCACGCCGACCGGGCGGCAGCTCGCGCAGCTGCCGGTGGACCCACGCATCGGGCGGATGATCGTCGAGGCGCAGCGGCAGGAGTGTGTCCGCGAGGTGCTCGTCATCGCCGCGGCGCTTTCGATCCCGGATCCCCGCGAACGTCCGGTCGACCAGGAGGAGGCGGCCCGGCAGAAGCATGCGCGCTTCGCCGACGAGCACTCCGACTTCATCGGTTTTCTCAACCTGTGGCGCTACCTCGGCGAACAACGCCGCGAGCGGTCCGGCAACCAGTTCCGCCGCATGTGCCGGGAGGAGTTTCTGCACTACCTGCGCATTCGCGAGTGGCAGGACCTCGTCGGGCAGTTGCGCCAGGTCGCGAAGGCACTCGATATCGAGGAATCGACGGGTCAGGACGCCGATCCCGGGCGTATCCACGCGGCGCTGCTCGCCGGGCTGCTGTCGCACATCGGCATGCGCGCCGACGCTCGCGAGTACCTCGGGGCGCGCAACAGCCGGTTCGTGATCGCGCCCGGTTCGGTGCTGGCACGCCGCCCGCCGTCGTGGGCGGTCGCCGCCGAACTGGTCGAGACGACACGGCTCTACGCCCGGGTTGCCGCGCGTGTCGATCCCGCCGCCGTGGAGCAGATGGCCGGGCACCTCGTAGTGCGGACGTACAGCGAGCCGGAGTGGGACGCTCGGCGCGGCGCCGTGATGTCGCGCGAACGCGTGACCCTGTACGGGCTCCCGCTCGTGGCCGGCCGCCGAGTGCAGCATCCTGATCTGGTCGCGGCACGGGAGCTGTTCATTCGGCACGCGCTGGTCGAAGGTGACTGGGACACCCGGCACGCGTTCCTGCGCGAGAACCGTGCCCTGCTGGAGTCGCTGGCCGAGCTGGAGGCGCGCACCCGAAGGCGCGACCTGCTGATCGGCGACGAGGAGCTTTTCGCCTTCTACGACAGGCGAATCCCCGCAGATGTGACCTCGGCCCGGCACTTCGACGCATGGTGGAAGCAGGCTCGGCGCGCCAACCCTGCTCTGCTTACCTTGACGCGAGACGACGTGCTCCGGTCCGACGTCGCTGACGAGCAGCCAGCTGAGTGGCACGCCGGCGACGCCGCCCTTCCGGTGACGTATCGCTTCGAGCCCGGTGCGGCTGACGACGGCGTGACCGTGCACGTGCCACTCGATGTGCTGTCCCGCCTCGGCGGCACCGAGTTCAGCTGGCAGGTGCCGGCGCTTCGCGAGGAGTTGGTCACCGCCCTGATCCGGTCGTTGCCGAAGGACCTGCGGCGACATTTCGTCCCCGCGCCGGACACCGCCCGGGCGGTGCTCGCGAACATCAGGCCCGGCGGCGAACCGCTACTCGACGTGCTCCAACGCGAGCTGCACCGGCGCAGCGGTGTGTTGATTCCCCGTGACGCGTTCGACCTCGATCGAGTACCGGCGCACCTGCGGGTGAC
>Ga0126383_10002931_pt1 | contig 11164 bp, 10 predicted proteins | sample PanSoiMetPlot_35_FD_96882 | JGI IMG/M metagenome (GOLD analysis project Ga0126383, IMG submission 96882) | Tropical forest soil microbial communities from Panama - MetaG Plot_35 | ecosystem: Environmental > Terrestrial > Soil > Tropical forest > Bulk soil | place: Panama | collected 2016-02-17
CGCGGTTGCCGAACCACCCGGTGAGGCAGTCCTCGGCGCTCGGCGCATAGGGCCGGATCGCACCGCCGACGACGCGCGCCTCAGCGACCGCGAGCGCAAGCCGGTTGCCGGGCACTAGGCCAAGCGCGGCGTCGACCGCGGCGTCATCGTCGTCCGAGACGATCAACAGCCCGACCAGGCCGCCATAGACCTGTTCGGCGGTGAAGCCGTGCGGATGCGGGTGAAACCAGTACAGCCCGGAGCGGTTCTTCACGTCGAACCGCACGCGCTTGCGCGCGCCCGGCGCGATCGGATCGAAGCCCGCACCGTCCTGCGCCTCGGGGAGCGTCAGGCCATGGAAATGAACGGTGGTGGGCTGCGGAAGGGCGTTCTCGATCAAGCCGTCGAAGCTTTCACCGCGTCGTGCCACGAGCACCGGCTGCATCACCTTTCGCGAGCCGAGATCGGCAACGTAGCGGCAGCGACCGGCCAGCGGGTCGTGCCGCTCGACCAGGAGGTGAGGCACCGCTCCGAGTGCCACGTCCCCGCCGTCGACTAGCGCGGTTGGCGGCGGGGCGATCCCGCTTCGCGTCGGACCGACGCCGCAAGCAGCGGCCGCAGCCGAAGCGAGGCCGGCACCGAGAAACCGACGACGATTCATTCGGAGGGCCGCCAAGCCCGGGTGCGCTACCGAGTGATGGCGTTCATGCCACCGGTTCTCGCCGGCGCTCGCGCGACAGCGTGCGCGAGTTCTGGTCGTCGCGGAAGAAGAGCACGGGCTTGGTCGCGACCGCCACGCGGGCCTGCTCGGCGCGCTCGACGGCCTGCGTGACGATCGCGTGCTCCGGTGACTTGTCGCAGACCGGATCGGCGTTTGCCGGATCGCCGGTAAGCAGGTACGCCTGGCAGCGGCAGCCCCCGTAGTCCTTCGCCTTCTCCGGGCAGCTGCGGCAGGGTTCCTTCATCCACTCGTCCCCGCGGTACCTGTTGAAGGCGGGTGACTCGTACCAGATCCAGCGGAGGCTCTGGTCGCGGACGCTCGGGAACTCGAGCCCGGGCAGCATGCGCGCCTCGTGGCAGGGCAGCGCAAGCCCGTCGGCCGTGAGGCAGAGGAACACCGCGCCCCAGCCGTTCATGCATGCCTTGGGCCGGCGCTCGTGGTAGTCGGGGACGACGAAGTAGATCTTCATCCGGTTGCCGACGCGCTCCCGGAACCGGTTGACGACCTCTTCCGCGCGCTGGAGTTGCTCGCGGCTCGGCAGGAGTTCGCCGCGGTTCACGTACGCCCAGCCGTAATACTGCGTGTTCGCGAGCTCGACGTACTCGGCTTCGAGCTCGACCGCCAGGTCGAGGAGCGCCCCGACGTGATCGATGTTGAGTCGGTGCAGCACCACGTTGAGCACCATCGGAAAATCGTGCTGCTTGATGAGCTTCGCGATGCGTCGCTTGAGCTCGAAGGTGCGAGTGCTCGACAGGAAATCGTTGATCTCGCGCGTCGAATCCTGGAACGAGAGCTGAATGTGATCGAGCCCGCCGTCCTTGAGCGCCGCGATCCGCCGCTCGTTCAAACCGATGCCCGAGGTGATGAGGTTCGAGTAGTACCCGAGCCGCCGCGCCTCGGCGACCAGCACCTCCAGATCGTCGCGCACCAGCGGCTCGCCGCCCGAGAAACCGAGCTGCGTCGCGCCGAGCTCGCGGCCCTCGCGCAGCACGCGCAGCCAATCATCGGTGGCAAGCTCCACCCCGTACTTCGCGTAGTCCACCGGGTTGGAGCAATACACGCAATGGAGCGGACAGCGGTAGGTCACCTCCGCAAGCAGCCAGAGCGGCGGGTTAGGGCTGCCCGGCACGGATCCAACCCTTCTCGCGGGCATGCTCCAGAAACTCGGTCACGTCTTGCCGCAACGCCACGCCGGGAAATGCGCGCTCGAGGTCGGCGACGATCTCGGACACGGCCGATGTGCCGTTGATCCGCTTTAAGATCTCGCCGGCGCTCGAGCCGAGCTTCACCATGCCTTCCGGGTAGAGGAGAACGTAGGCGGCTTGCGCCGGTTCCCACTGGAAGCGGAAGCCCCGTGCCAGCGCGAAGACGGTATCGTCAGCGAGCGCCATCGACAAAGCCCTTGTCACTACCGGAACGGGATGGGAACTGCTTCGCGTAGATGAAACGGCCCCCGCATCTTCGGCCCCAAAAACACGAAAGCCCCTCGTCGGGGCCTTCGTGGGGTGCCAGCCGCAATCAGCGGGTGGCGATGTACATCGTCACCTCGAAGCCAAAACGCATCTCGGTGTACTCAGGCTTGATCCACACTTTCGTGCTCCTTTTGGGCTGACCCGAGCCGATTCTTGCGCAAGCGGCGCCAAACCGCCCACGGGTGAATCACCCGATCGGGGCTAATGATTTTCCGTAGTTTTTCGGGCGCGCGCTTTACTCTCGCCAAAGGCTTGACATAGGCTGGCGGCGGTTTCGCCTTGGGAAAGCCTGTGAACCGATTCCCCGACCCCCCCGAGCCGCTCTATCCCGAATTGGCCCCGTTTGCGGTGCAGCAATTGGCCGTCGGCGGCGGACATGCGATCCATCTAGAGGAGTCCGGGAATCCACGTGGGTTCCCGGTGCTGTTTCTCCACGGTGGGCCCGGCAGCCAGACGCGACCGCTTCATCGCCGCTTCTTCGATCCGCGCTTCTATCGCATCGTGCTGTTCGACCAGCGCGGGTGCGGGCAATCCACCCCGGTCGGTGCGACGGTGGAGAACACGACCAGACACCTCGTCGCGGACATCGAAGCGCTCCGGCGTAATCTCGGGCTGGAGCGAATGATGCTGTTCGGCGGTTCGTGGGGAAGCACGCTGGCGCTCGCCTATGCCATTGCTCACCCGGATCGGGTCGCCGGGATGGTGCTGCGCGGGGTCTTTCTCGCGAGCCGGGCGGAGATCGACTGGTACCTCTATGCGCTGCGCAACCTCGTGCCGGAGGCGTGGGCGGCGCTGGCGCAAGGGGAGGGCGACGGCCTTCTCGAGCGCTATCACGGATTGGTGAGCCAGGGCGAGGACGCTCAGGCCGCGGCGGCCGCGCAGCGCTGGCTTGCCTACGAAGAGGCCCTCATGAGTCTCGGCGCGGCGGATGCGGCGACGCCCGCGATGGCTACGTCGGTCGAGGCGCTGAGGCGGGCCCGGATCCAGCTTCACTACCTCGTACACGATTGCTTTCTCGAACCGGGCGAGCTCGCGTCCGGTCTCGCGCCGCTCGCCGAAGTGCCGACATTGATCATCCAGGGACGGCTCGACTTAGTGTGCCCGCCGCGCACCGCGTACGAGCTTGCTCGCCTGTTGCCGCGGGCCGAGTTGCGCATCGTCGAGCGTGGGGGGCATTCGGCGTCCGCGCCGCACATGGCCGAGGCGCTGCGCCGCGCGACCGACGACATGGGCGCTCGGATGCCCACCGGAACGCGATGAGCCTGCGGCTGCGGATCAATCTCGTGCTCACGCTCGTGATCGTGGCGTTCACGATCGCGATGGCGGCGATCATCATGAACGACACGCGCAGCTCGGTCCGCGAGGAGATCGAATCGACGACGCGCGTCGCGGTGCAGCTCATCGAGACCGTCGTGGCAGGCGTGTACCTCGAGGCTGGCCCAGCCGAGCGCACCGAGGCGCTGCTCGCGTTCCTGCGACGCGTCGGCCGGGTGCGGGGAAATGACGTCCGCTTCTACGATCAGGGGGGTGCGCTGCTCTATCAGTCGCCGGCTTCGCCCTACCGCGCTGGACATACGGTACCGAATTGGTTCACGCGACTGGTCCAACCCGAGATCCAGGCGTCGCGCCTGAATCTGCCGGGCGGGGTGATCGTCATAACGCCCGATCCGTCCCGCTCGATCGTCGAGGCCTGGGAGGACTTGCTGGGGTTCGCGTGGCTCGCGCTCGCGTTCCTCGTGCTCACGAACGTCGCGGTGTTCGGGCTCCTCGATCGCTCGCTCCGACCGCTCCCGAAGATCCGCGACGGGCTTGCCCAGATGGCGCAGGGCCGGTTCGAGGTCCGCCTCCCGGCGTTTCGGCCGGCGGAGCTCGCCTCGATCAGCGACGGGTTCAATCGCATGGCGCAAGCGCTCGAGGAAAGCCTCGCGCAGAACCAGCGGCTCGCGCTAGTGGCGCAACAGTCGAGCGATGCGATCATCATCCGCGACCTGGAGGGCCGCATCTCGTTCTGCAATGCGGCTGCCGAGCGCTTGCTCGCGTTCGAGCGGGACGAGCTCGTCGGGGCCGCGGCGCTGCGGATCGTCCCGGCGGATCGGCACGACGAGCTCGCCGAAACCCTGGATTTGATCAAGCGCCGCGAGCACGTCGAGTTGCTCGAGACGCAGCGGCTGAGGAAGGACGGCCAGCGGGTGGACGTGGCGCTATCGGCCGCGCCGCTCGTCGATCCGGCGAGCGACCGGGTGATCGGGGAGATCTGCAGCATGCGCGACATCACCGAGCACCGGCGCATGCAGGCAGCCGAGCAGGCGCTCGCCCAGAACCGCCAGTTCACCGCGCTCGTGCAATCCCAGCTCGAAGAGGAGCGGCGCGCGATTGCACGCGAGCTGCACGACGAGCTCGGCCAGGGCGTCACGGCCATAAAGACGATCGGGACGGCGATCGCGACTCGCGCCGGCGACGCGGCGCCGGAGATCCGCGAGAACGCGCGCACCATCGTTTCTGTAGCGACCCGCATCTACGACGTCGCCCACGGCATCATCCGTCGGCTGCGACCGAGCGGGCTGGATCATCTCGGGCTCGCCGAGACGCTGCGCGGCGCCGTGGCGACCTGGTCGCAGCGACACTCCGAGGTGCGCTGGGACCTCGCGCTTTCCGGCGAGCTCGAGAGCCTCGGCGAGGCGGTCAACATCACCGTCTACCGGATCGTGCAGGAGGCCCTGACGAACGTTGTCCGGCACGCCGGGGCGACGCGCGCGCGGATCACTGTGTCGCGGGAACGGATCGCGTCCGCCGGCGACGCCGTGATGGTGTGCGTTCAAGACGATGGCCGAGGCTTGGAGCCGGGCAGCGTGCGCAACGGCGCGCGGCTCGGGCTGGTGGGCATGCGCGAGCGCGTGCAGGCGTTCGGCGGCACCTTCGAGATTTCCGGTGCGCTCGGAGAGGGCGTCACGGTCCGCGCGGTGCTGCCGCTCGTGGTCGCCGATCGCCCCGCGCAGGTGGAGAGTTGAGCGCGGCGCGCGAACTCAGGGGGTCAGGAGGCCGGCGCGAATCGCCATGAGAGCGAGCTCCGCCGAGTTGGACGCGCCGAGCTTCTGCTTGATGTTGTAGAGATGGGTGCCGACGGTTCGCGGACTGAGAGACAGCACCTCGGCGATCTCCTGCACCGAGTGCCCCTGCGCCAGCGCGAGAAAGACCTTGAATTCCTTCTCGCTCAGGGTGTCGAGCGGATCGCGCGTGCCCGAGAGCTGCTGGATCGCGAGCTCTTGGGCGATCTCCGGCTCGAGAAAGGTCTTTCCTTGGTTGACCTGGCGAATGGCCTGGATCAGCGCCTCGGCAGCGCTGCGCTTCGTGAGATAGCCGACCGCGCCGGCTTTGAGGACGCGCCGGGCGTGCATCGCGTCCTCGTGCGCAGACAGGACGAGGATCCGCGCCGCGGGCTCCCGGGCGAGGATGCGGCGAATGGCCTCCAGACCACCGATACCCGGCATCGAGATGTCCATCACCACCACGTCCGGTCGAGATTCGTCGAAGCGGCGGACCGCATCCTCGCCGCTCTCGGCTTCCGCAACGACGCGAATGTCCGACGACCCTTCGAGCAGCAGCCTGAAGCCCATGCGCACGACGCTATGGTCGTCGACCAGCAACACATTCGTCTGCGCGGACATCGGCGCGGGGCTCTCATCGTCGATCGTAGGGCAACGCACCATGTGGTGCAAGCGCGCCGCGGTTCAGCGTTCGCGTCGGTTCTGTGGCAGCATCCGTCGCGCGCATCGGCGAAGGGGAGTGGCACGGAAGTGGGTACAGTGGGACGCGGTCACCATTTGCGCTGAATCAGGGGCGGCAATGGACATGAACGACCGCAACATGCTCATCCATCCGCTGGTGTGGCGGGACGAGGAGCTGCGCGACGTCCGGGCGGTGTTCCTCAAGGATCTCGTCGTTCACGCGCCGATCGGCGTCCACTCCGCGGAGCGGGGACGGACGCAACGGCTGCGGCTCAACCTTTGCGCCTACCTTTGCCCGCCGTACGACTGGGGGGACAACCTCGAGGACGTCCTCGACTACGATCGCCTGCGCCAAGGCATCCTCGACATCCTGGCGGGCGGGCACATCAAGCTGCTCGAGACGCTGGGCGAGCGCGTCGTCGAGATGTGCTTCGCGTTCGCGCAGGTCGAGGGCGTGCACCTGCAGATCGTCAAGCTCGAGGCGCATGCCGACTGTGAGGTGGGGTACGAGACGCGGCGGCGACGGTAGCTCGAGCACTCGCCGGCGCAGCCGGGAACCGTCGCGATGCAGTTGGTGTTTGTACCGAAACCGGGACAGTGTTCCAGGGCTTGCGCCCGTCACCTGCCGCTGGAATGATTTAGGCTTTCCGACGCCAAGGTCCGTCCGCTCGCGGCGAGACACTTCGTCATTGCGCCGAGCGGGAGAATCATGACCACCATCGTCACCGACAACTGCAAGGGCTGCCGATTCACCGATTGCGTCACCGTGTGCCCGGTCGCATGTTTCCACGCCGACGAGGCGATGCTGTACATCGACAACACGGTGTGCATCCAGTGCAGCGCCTGTATTCCGATTTGCCCGGTGCATGCGATCTACGCGGACGATGACATTCCCGAGGACCAGCGTCACTGGATCGAGATCAATGCCGAGCGTTCCCAGGCGCTGCCCGTCGTGAGCGACAAGCAGGACCCGCTCCCGGGAGCGGAGGAGCGCAAGACCGCGCTCGGCTACTGACGCCGGGGCGGCCATGGACGCGCTGGGCAGCGAGGCCAACCCACTGCGCGCGGCGGTGGTGGGGAGCGGGCCGAGCGGCTTCTATGCCGCGGAGGCAATGCTGAAGAGCGGTCTCGCGGTGCGAGTCGACATGATCGAGCGCCTGCCCGCGCCCTACGGGCTCGTGCGCTACGGGGTCGCCCCCGACCATCCGAAGCTCAAAGAGCCGATCCTCGTGTATAGCCAGATCGCGCGGTTGCCGCACTTCGGCCTGCTCGGCAATGTCGCGGTCGGACGCGACGTATCGGTGGAGGAACTGCGCGCGCACTACCATGCGGTCGTGTTCGCCTGCGGCGCGGAGACCGACCGGCGGCTCGGCATCCCCGGCGAAGACCTGCCAGGGAGCCACACCGCCACCGAGTTCGTCGCCTGGTACAACGGGCACCCGGATTATCGCGACCGCAGCTTCGATCTCTCTCAGGAAGTGGCCGTGATCGTCGGCCAGGGCAACGTGGCCGCCGACGTCGCGCGCATCCTGGCCAAGTGTGTCGACGAACTGAGAACCACCGATATCGCGAGGCACGCGCTGGAAGCGTTGAGCGCGAGCCGGGTGCGCGACATCCACGTCATCGGGCGGCGCGGCCCCGCGCAAGCGAAGTTCACCAACAAGGAGCTCAAGGAACTCGGTGAGCTCGTCAACTGCGACGCAGTGGTCGATCCGCGGGATCTGGAGCTCAACCCGGCAAGCCGCGCCGAGATCGACGCGAAAGCCAACTTTGTCAGTGCAAAGAACGTCGAGATCCTTCGCCAGTTCGCATCGCAGCCTGCAAGCGGCAAGGCACGTCGCCTCTTCTTTCACTTCCTGAAGAGCCCGCGGGCGCTCGCAGGGGCGGGCCGCCTCGAAGAGGTCGTGCTGGCTCGCAATCGCCTCGCCGGCGAGCCCTTCAAGCAAGTGGCAGACGAAACCGACCGGGCCGAGGTGCTCCGGTCGGGGCTGCTGTTTCGCAGTATCGGGTATTCGGGCGTGCCGATCCCGGGAGTCCCGTTCGACGCCAGACGCGGCGTGTTCCCGACCCACGATGGAAGAATCGTCGACGGCGCGGGCGCCGCGATCGGCGGCCTGTACGCCGCGGGCTGGATCAAGCGCGGCCCGACCGGGATCATCGGCACTAACCGGGCCGACGCGGTGTCTACGGTCAAGGCCCTGCTCGCGGACGTGCCGAAGCTTGCCCCGGAGGCGAAGCGCGGGGCCGACGGTCTCAGGGCGTTGCTTTCGGCGCGCGGGGTGCGTACCGTGAGCGCGGACGACTGGCTGAAGATCGATGCGCTGGAGGTCGCGCGCGGGCAGCCCGATGGCAAACCGCGGGAGAAATTCACCCGCGTCGCCGAGATGTTGCAATGCCTGGACACGCCCACCGCGGCGCTAGCGGCGCGCAAGGGAATAGGTTAGAGGTTAGGCGAGAGGCGATTCCAGTGCCGGAGACCATGACGCTGATCGGTGGACGCTCGTCGCGCCAGGGCACCTCGCTCTGCGTGGGAAAGCTCGCGGGCGAGTACGTCGAAGTGGCGTCGACGGTGGAGATGAATGCCGAGGACATGGCGCGGCTCGGCCTCAAGGACAACGATCGAGTCCGCTTGCGCAGCGCGGCCGGCGAGGTGATCGTGCGCTGCAAGGCACGCGCGGCCAAGGAACTGCCCTCCGGGCTGCTATTCATCGCTTATGGCCCGCTGTCCAGTCGCCTGATGGCAAGCGATACCGCGGGGAGCGGCATGCCGATCTCCAAGAACATCGAGGTTCAGGTCGAGCCGGTCACCGAGTAAGCGCGAGAAGGAAGGCCCTCATGAGCGATAACACTCACATCGTCAGGGACGCCACGTGCACGTTCTGCGGCTGCGTATGCGACGACATGCATCTCACGGTGGATGTCGCCGCAAACAAGATCACCAAGGCGGAGAACGCTTGCGTCCTCGGGCGCGCGTGGTTCAAGGAGCACGGCATCGAGAATCGCCCGTTCGCGCTCGTCGCGGGTCGCGAGGCGAGCACGGAAGAGGCAATCGAAGAAGCCGCACAGATCCTTGCCCGAGCGCGCTTTCCCGTCATCTACGGGCTTTCGGACACGACCTGCGAGGCGCAACGGCAGGCGGTGGCGATCGCCGACATGATCGGCGGCAATCTGGATACCACGACCTCGGTCTGCCATGGCCCCTCCGGCATCGCTTTCCAAGGCGTTGGGGAGAGCACCGCTACCCTGGGCGAGATCCGCAACCGCGCGGACCTGCTCGTGTTCTGGGGCGGCAATCCCGCCGAATCACATCCACGCCTGTTCACGCGTTATGCGGTGACCGCCAAGGGGATGTATGTGCCGAACGGCAGGAAGGACCGGTTCGTGGCGCTGGTCGACGTTCGGCGCACGCCGAGCGCGGCGGTCGCCGACCTGTTCCTGCAGGTGAAGCCGCAGCGTGATTTCGAGGTGCTGTGGGCGCTGCGCGCCCTGGTGAAGGGCCGGCGCGTCGATCCGGCGATCGAGAAGCTGACCGGCGTATCGCTCGCCACCCTCGAGGATCTGGCCGGCCGTATGAAGCGCTGCCGATACGGCGTGCTCTTCTTCGGCATGGGGCTCACGATGACGCGCGGGCGGCATTTCAACTCCGGGGCACTGCTCGCCCTCGCGACCGATCTCAACGAGTACACCCACTTCGTCGCCAAGCCCGTGCGCGGGCACGGCAACGTGACCGGCGCGGACAACGTGGTGTCGTGGCAGACAGGCTTCCCCTTCGGCGTCAACCTCAGCCGTGGCTACCCGCGCTTCAACCCCGGCGAGTTCACGACCGCGGACCTCTTGGGGCGCGGAGAGGTCGACGCCGCGCTGATCGTTGCCGCCGATCCGGGCGCCAACTTCCCGCAGCGGGCGATCGACCACCTGCGCAGCATCCCGGTGATCGTGCTCGACCCGAAGCCCACCCACACGAGCCAGCACGCGCGGGTCGCGATCACCACCGCAACCTACGGCATCAGCGTGGCGGGAACGGTGTATCGGATGGACGATGTCTCGGTGACCCTCCGCACCGCCCTGCCGTCGCCGTACCCCAGCGACGAGGAGGTGCTTACTCGCATCAAGGCTCGGGTGCGCGAGCTGCTCGGGGGGAACCGCCTCCCCGCCGCGCGCGCCGCTTGAGGCGAGCGGCGGCGCGAGGAGCCGAGGGTGCTGCGCATCGCGAACGGCCGCGTCTACGACCCGGCGAATGGCGTGAACGGCGAGGTGCGCGACGTTTGCATCGCCGGCGGCAAGATCGTGAGCGACGTCGCGCCCGAGGCGAAGCGGATCGACGCGCGCGGGTTGGTGGTGATGCCCGGCGGGGTCGACATCCACTGTCACATCGCCGGTCCCAAGGTGAACCTCGCCCGGAAGCTGCAGCCGGAGGACCACCGGATCGACGTGCACCCGCGCACCGCTACCACCCGCTCGGGGGTCGGCGGCACCGTACCTTCGACATTCGCCACCGGATACCGGTACGCGATGCTCGGCTACACGACCGCCATGGAGGCAGCCGTGCCGCCGATCAGCGCGCGCCACGTCCTCGAGGAATTCCACGACACGCCCGTCATCGACAAGGGGTTCTACGCGCTGATGGGCAACAACGTGTTCCTCTACAAGCTGCTGGAGCAGGGGCGGCGCGAGGAGTTTCGCAACGCGCTTGCCTGGTGGCTCGCGGCGTCTAAGGCTTACACCGCGAAGCTCGTGAATCCCGGCGGCGACGAAGCGTGGAAAGGTCGCCGCAACGGTAATGTCACCAAGCTCGACGAAAAAATCGACTCCTTCGAGCTGACCCCTCGTCGGGTGATCGGTGCGCTCATCGAGGCGGTGGACGAGTTGGGCCTGCCTCATCCCGCCCACATCCATTGCAACAACCTCGGGCATTCGGGCAACTATGCGACGACCCTGGACACGATGCGGATCGCCGAAGGCCATCGCGCCCACCTGACGCACATCCAGTTCCACAGCTACGGCGAGCCGCTCGGTAAGTCCAGCCAGAACCCGACGTCCAAGGCCAGGGAGATCGCCGAGTACGTCAACACGCACGCCAACATCAGCGCCGACGTCGGCCAGGTGATGTTCGGCAAGTCGACGAGCATGACCGCGGACGCGCCGCTCGCGTACATGATCTGGCGATTCGGCGGCGGGCGATGGGTGAACGCCGACACCGAGCACGAATCCGGATGCGGCATCGTCCCATTCACCTACCAGGACCGGGTCTATACCCACGCCCTGCA
>Ga0126383_10002932_pt1 | contig 11163 bp, 10 predicted proteins | sample PanSoiMetPlot_35_FD_96882 | JGI IMG/M metagenome (GOLD analysis project Ga0126383, IMG submission 96882) | Tropical forest soil microbial communities from Panama - MetaG Plot_35 | ecosystem: Environmental > Terrestrial > Soil > Tropical forest > Bulk soil | place: Panama | collected 2016-02-17
ACGCCACATCCTGCGCCGCGGTAAAGATGCTCAACAGGAATAAGAGGAAAAAGCAGGAGACGAGCAGGCGCTTCATCAGACCTCCACGAACTGGACGCGTGTCTTGCGGCAAAATTTGAAATTACCGGGTGCCATGGAAAATTGTCAAACCGGAACCGGTGCCTTATCGCGTATTTTCTCAGCGCCTCAGACGGCGATTTGAAGCCGCTCGGGCAGCCTGGCCGCGTTGACTTTCCAGCTGAATCTCGGAAGCCGAAATAAACAGGTTCAGCCCTCACCGGTAAGTCACAACTGTGTTGAGACGCATACGACGCATATAAGGTTCTCCCACTGCCAGAGATTCAGAAACCTGGACCTCGCCATAGATCGAACACCCTCTATAGACTTGCTATAGACTTGGTCGGGCTTGGTAACTTGTCCGTGACACACTGCAAAATCGGGACAGCCAAACCTTACCGCTGCAGCCAAAATCCGGTAGTCCTGCCTGGAGAAAGCCCTGAAGTTCAACTTAGGGATGCTTTATCGGTTTCAGTTCCACTTGAGGTATCTCCGGCGGCAAGAATCATTAAGCCAGAAGGGTAGCCGGCTTTGGGCAAGAGCTCCATCCCGCGTGCTTCACGCCAACCCGCCAGGCCCTCTGTCATCGAATCTGACACTATGCTGGCTACCTTTACCGCTGGCGAGAACTCTCGATTGCCGCCGCCTTCGAGGAAAAATCCTGCGCAGCTGACCAAACTCGCAACCAACCATGACTCGAACGCCAGGAACAACTAGCCGACTGCACCTAAAGCTAGCGGGACCGTCATCGAGAGCATTCACGCCGGGGTTGCTGCGCGGGCGGGCCGCGAGGCTATTGCGATGAAGAAGCTATCGCCGCGGTCACAGCACGAAGAGACCGTTATTGGCGCAACCAGCCTCCTGCCTTTCAAGGTGGGCCGCTCGACTGCCTTGCGGGATCGCCGATGACGCCTTCGCCATTTACGCCTTGATCGCGGCCTATGGGGAATCCTGGTCTTTTCGCGTTGTCAGCGAGCGGCCTTCTTCTCCAAGCTGAACGGCCGGGCGCTGCGGGGGGGACGCTTGGCATCGCGCAACTGCCGCACATCAATCTTTAATTCATCTAAAGTGCGGCTCAAGGTATTGCGATGCATGCCCAGCTCGCGCGCGGCGCGGCACTGATTGCCGTTATTCTCCTGTAACACGGTGAGAATGAATTTCTTCTTGAATTCCCGCACTGCCTCGGAGTACAGAATATTGCTCTTGTACATCTGCATGATCAAAGCTTCGAGCTGATCTTTCACGGGGCCTCGCTTGTTGTCAGTGGCTAACCAGTTTCAGCACAATTTTTGTTTTGGGCGGCATCAATTCAGCCCGCGTATCGCGGCCGGCAAGTTTTCGGTACGCGCATTGTGCAGCATATCCAGCCCTTCGTAAAAACGCGCCCGCAAATCCGCCGGAGCCAGCCAAATGGCCGCCCGCCCGACGACCAGGAAATATGGCGCCAACTCCGAAGCGGCAAGCAGCCTCGAGCCGGGCGCAAAAGCGGTCATCACCATCAAAATGACGGCTACGATCAACGCCCCACGGACTATGCCAAACAGCGCGCCCAACGTGCGGTCGAACCAGCTCAGGCCTGCCTCTCGCAATGCCCAACGCGCCAGCCTAGCCACAAATCCGGCGAGAAGCACGATGGCAAGAAACAGGATCAGAAATCCCGTGATATCGGCGATCCAGCGCGCGGTCACATGGGGAGATATACGGTCGGCTACGCGATGGTATTGCCATGACGCCACCAGGAAGCCGATGACGGTTCCTGTCAAGGAAATCACTTCATAAAAAAAACCTTGCGAGGCGGCCAGGAGGGCTGAGAAAAAAACGGCCCCCACAATCGTCCAATCCGCTCCGCTCATCTTGACCTCTCACTCGGATCGCCCGAACTACACATTCAGCCCGCGTCCGAGCTGACGATAGGCTTCAAGGTACTTCTCGCTAGTCCGGCGGGCGACCTCCGGGGGGAGAGACGGCGCAGGTGGCTTCTTGTTCCAGCGAATCTGTTCCAGATAATCGCGGACATATTGCTTGTCATAAGACTCCTGCGCTTTTCCCGGGGTGTAGCGGTCGGCCGGCCAAAAGCGGGAGGAGTCGGGGGTGAGGGCTTCGTCGGCGAGCGTAATGCCCGCCGCCGTGCGCCCAAATTCAAACTTGGTATCGGCGATGATAATGCCGCGTTTCCGCGCGTAGTCAGCAGCAGTCGTGTACAGCTGCAGGCTGATATCTCGCAGTCGTCGCGCCTCGTCCGGATCCACGATCCGGCACATCTCCTCGAAGGAAATGTTCTCATCGTGACCGGTAGTGGCCTTGGTGGCAGGCGTAAAGATCGGATCCGGCAGCCGATCGGATTCCTTGAGCCCGGAAGGAAGACGAATCCCACAAACCTTGCCGCTCGCTTGATACTCTTTCCAACCCGATCCGGAAAGATAGCCGCGGACGACGCATTCGACGGCGAACATTTCCCCCCGCACCACCATCATGGATCGGCCATCGAGCTGACGGTCATACTCTTGAACAATCGCCGGATACTGTTTTACATCGGCTGTAACCACGTGGTTCGGAACGATCGTCTTTAGGAAATCAAACCAGAATAGCGAAATTTGCGTGAGAACCTCGCCCTTACGGGGAATGCCGGTGCCCAGCACGTAGTCGAACGCGGAGATGCGGTCGGTGGCAACAAATAGGAGATGCTCGTTATCCAATCGATAAACATCGCGGACCTTGCCGCTGGCGTAGAGTTCGAGTTCAGGGAAGTCGGTCTGTAAAAGAACGGAATCGACGATTTCGTTGGTCATGTACAAAATTCTATCGTGAGGAGGCGTCGCGTATTCTAGCTGCTCGGAAATTTTTGTCAATCTCTTACATCACGCATCCCGGCGCTCGCTCAGGACGCTTGTGAGTAGCCGCGGAAAAACATTGACAGCAGCGAATACCGGTGAAAACCAAGCCGGGCAAGGGATTTCGATGACCTTGGTTTGTGGAAAAACTGAGGAAGAACGAGGAAAAGTTGGCAAATGTCTTTTCGCTGCACAAAACCTTAAGCAAGCTGCAACATGAACAGATCGAACTGCCGGGGCAGGTCCTTGTCATTTTGGCCAGATGTTTAAGGCTGTCCTTGAAAGTATCTGTTCCTTGCTCTGGGCCGATAATGGCAGCGCTCGGAAATCCTCCAGATTCGTTCTTAGGTCCGGCACCCCCGGTCCCGGCCAGTCCGTTCCGAACAGTGTTTTCGTCGCGATTTCCTCTAAGCGGGGAAAGTACTTGAGCAGAGTCTTGGGTGGAATGCCACTGATATCTAAATAAACATGGGGATGGCGCCGCACCAGGAAGAATGCAGTGTCCATCCATAGCGGACGTCCCCCGTGGGCCAGCAGGATCTTCAGCTTCGGAAAGTCCACCGCCACGTCGTCCACATAAATCGGATCACCGTACTTGTTGCGCGCACCCGGAAATACGGAAGTGCCGGTATGAAACATGACCGGAATTCCGTTCGCCTCGGCTGCGCGGTAAATGATCTCCAGTTCTTTCACACCGCTGAGATACTCATTGGGATAGAGCAACTGATGCGGCGGATGAATCTTGATCATCCGAATTTTCAGCCGCAGTATGTGCTCCACGTCGGCCAGAATGTTGGAAGTGAGGCGTGGATGCAGGCTTCCACAGGCAATCAGCCGAGCCGGATTGTGCTTTGTGTAATCAGCAACGAATTGGTTCACCCCGGACGTGAACCCGATAACTTCCGGGGCCACGTAGTTGATTAATACCGCCCTCTCGATGCCTACTTGGTCCAGATGTTCGAGGAAAGCCTTGGGCGAGCGGCAGAATTCGGCAATCTGATCGAAATTCGCCCGCTTCTTCTTCATCACCTCCAGCGCCTGCGGCTTGAACATTTCGATGGGCTGGATGTGAATGTGGCAATCTGTGATCAAGCAGTTCTCGGTCTCTCGGTTGATGGCTTGGATTATAGCGCTGCCACCGCAGCGGCTGCTGCCATCTTGCCACTACGGCAGTTCTAGATCGTATTGTTTTCAGCCGAGCATGGAGAACTAGTTCTTTGCGGCGTCCAGCACTGCGCGCTTGGTGAACACGCGAATCATCTCTCGGCGATACTCTGGGGTGAGAGCCGAAGTGGTTAAAGGCTTGGCTGTCTTGGCGGCCAGATCGCCAACTGCTTCGGCAAGCGCCTCATCGACCGCTTTGCCTGCGAGCATCTGCGCCGCGCCTTTGACTAACATTGGCGACGGATTTACCGCGGTAATTGCCACCCGACCCTCTCTGACGTGTCCGTTGTCACGCTTTAGGGCGACCGCCACTCCGGCCAGCGGATAATCGATCGAACCTCGCATGCGCAACTTGCGATACACACCACGATATCCCGCCGAGGCGGCCGGGAGGACTACCCTGGTCAGCAGCTCGTTGGGCTGAAGCCTGCGATAGGTATCGCCCTGACCCGTGTAGAAATCCCGTAGCGGGATCCGCCGGACGCCTCGTGGACCGGCAATGTCAACCTCGCTATTGAGACACAGCAGGGCCGGCGGCGTGTCCCCGGAGAACGCCGCCCAACATTTACTTCCACCGGGGGCAACATGGCACAGATCCCCATCCTTCTTGAGGCAAAAGCCGCACGCTTTCCGCCAGGTCAGCGACTGGTTGTACCACAAGCAGCGAGTATCGAGGCAGATATTGCCCCCAATCGTTCCCATGTTGCGCAGCAGCGGCGATGCAACGGTAGCGGCTGCTTCGCTCAGCACGGGATAGTGCTGCTTTAACAATGGCGACTGCTCGATCGTCGCAAGCGTAGTCAGAGCACCGATTTCGACTCCATTATCCGGCGCCCGGCGGATGCCTCGTAATTGAGAAATATGCCTGATATCCAACACATACTCCGGCTCGAACAATTTCTGCCGCATAGACGGAATCAGGTCGGTTCCGCCAGCAACAATTCGCACTCGCGGGTACAGCGGTCCTTCGTCGGTTGCGAACGAATCGTCCATCGTATACTTCGCCAACAGTTCAATCGCTTCTTGGATCGAACGCGGTCGCAGCAATTTGAATGGCGGCAAACTCAATCGTCACCACCCGCATCCACAAGGCTATCTCGCCGCGCCGGATCGAGTACGTGCCGCTCCGGGCCTTTGCCGCGAAACCACAGCGAGCCTCCGTGCTCACGAAAACGTGTAGGCGCGGTCGGGTCGACGCCTTCGGTCATGTTGACGGCCTTTGCTCGGTTCTTGGCGCGCAGAGCGGCGAGAACACGCTCGGGAGTGAACGGGCATTCGCGCAGACGAATGCCAGCCGCATCGTAGATGGCATTGGCGATCGCCGGAATCGTCGCGGCCAGCGATCCTTCGCTGCACTCTTTGGCTCCGAAAGGCCCCTCCGGATCGATGCTCTCCACGATAATCGCCTCAATTTCCGGCGATTCGGCCGACGACGGACTGCGGTATTCCAGCAGCCCGGGATTCATCAGCATCCCGTCTTTCCACACCATCTCTTCCTGGAGCGCCTGTCCGAGACCCATCCAAACCGAGCCCACAATCTGTCCTTCCACCGACACCGGATTAAGCGCACGTCCGCAATCGTGCGATGCCCAAACTTTGTGGACGGCAACCACACCGGTCTCCTCGTCCACGCTGACTTCGGCAACCTGCGCCGCATACGAGTAAGCCGGTGACGGTCCCACTCCCGCCCCTTTATACTTGCCGCCCCTGGCTTCCGCCGGCGGCGCGTATGAACCTGTCCCGGTCAGCGCCCCGTGAAAATCTATGGCCGCGACCACTGCCTCTTCAAAACTCATCGCATCCCTTGGGCCTTCGTCCATGCGCTTCTGCTGCAAGGACCCCCGTAAGATCTGTCCCTCAACCCGTCCACTGGCAGAAGCCTGTGGGCCAAACCCATGCTTGCCCGCGTCTTTGCGGGATACCACATCATCGCGAAATACAAGCTCTTCCGGGAAGCAGTTCATCTTCTTCGCTGCCGCCGAAGCAATCTGCTTTTTGACCTCTTGGGCAGCCCGCAAAGTGGCGTTGCCCGCCATAAAAGTGACCCGGCTCGAGTAAGAACCAATGTCGATCGGAGTCACGTCAGTATCAGCCGCGATCACCTTGACCCGCTCGAGCGAGCAGCCCAGGGCTTCCGCCGCAATCTGCGCCGTCATGGTGTCTGAACCCTGTCCAATTTCCGAGGCCCCGGTGTAAACCACAACCCCGCCATCGCGATCGATCTTTATATTCACGGTCGAGTGCGGCATGTCCGAACGAATGATGGAATTGGCCGCCCCACTGACGTAGTGGCTGCATGCGATACCCAGCCCTCTTCCCTTGCCCAGCTTCCCCTTCCGCTCGGTCCACTTAGAACGCGTGACTACCTGCGCGATACATTCCGGCAGCCCATAACTCTGTACGCGCAGTCCGTTTACCGTTATGCATGGCGGCTGCAGCAGATTGCGGCAGCGAATCTCGGCGGGATCAACCCCGATTTTTGCGCTGATCTCGTCCAGTTGAGATTCGAAGGCGAAGCGCACGTTCACGGTTCCGTGTCCCCGCATGGCGCCGCAGGCAGGCTTGTTGGTCAGCACGCGATAGCCGTCGTACTGAATGTTGGGAATGTCATACAGGGCTCCAAGCAGGGCCCCAGAGTAAAGAATCGTAACCACACCATAAGAGCAATAGGCCCCGCCGTCCTGAACTACACGCGCCTTGACGGCGCTAATGCGACCGTCATTCTTGACTCCAGTTTTCAGATCGATAATGGTGCGCGGCCGACCACGGTGTGCCCAGAACACTTCCTCCCTCGAGTACGTGATCTTCACGGGAGCATTGGCTTTGCGCGCCGTGACCGCCGCAATGATCTCCAGCGGTATGACCTCGCTCTTGCCGCCGAAGCCGCCACCGACGAGTGGCTTAATCACGCGGATCTGCGCCATGGGCATCTCTAGCACCAGCGACAGCTTGTGCTGCAGGTAGTAAGGCACCTGCGTCGATGACCACACCGTCAAACGGCCGGGCTTGCCACTGTAAGGATCAATCTCGAAGGAAGCCAGAGTGGAGTGCGGCTCCATGGCAGCATGGGTAACCTCGTTGGCGATAAAGCGCCCCGCGGCGACATAATCGGCTTCGGCAAAGCCCTTCTCGGGATCGCCGAAAACATGGTGATAATCCTTTTCGATATTATGCGGCTTCTGATCATGAATAAGATCAGTTTCGGCTTTCATCGATTCTTCCGGATCGAAGTAGGCAGGTAGAACCTCGTACTCCACATCGATGAGTTCGAGAGCTCGTTCGGCAGTGGCTTCGTCTACAGCGGCCGCGCAGGCCACATTGTCACCGACGTAGCGGACCCGGTCAACCGCTAGTGCAGTCTCGTCATGACCGACGGGCAGAATCCCGTAAGTTTTTGGTGCGTCAGCCCCCACCACGACCGTGGCCACCCCATCTAGTGCCTCGGCGCGGCTAGTATCGATTCGCTTAATGCGCGCGTGCGGATAAGGCGAATGGAGAATCTTGCCGATCAGCATGCCCGGTACGCTGAGATCGTCCGTGTATTTCCCGGCTCCCGTGGTCTTCCCCGCCGCATCCACCATAGCGATGCGTTTGCCGATAATTGAGAATCCATTGTTCATCGTTGTAGGCCGGCGCCTCGCCGGCTACGCGGCTCCTGTCACGCTCTGTCGTTCGCCAGCACTGCCCGAAATCAACGAGCCGAGCGCAACGAGGGATCTCGAGTTATATTTCGTAGAGGTCATCCCTTTCTGCTCGGCTTCGATAGCCGCCTTAATGGCCTGGTACATCTGGCTATATCCGGTACACCGGCACAAATTGCTGCTCAATGCGATTCTGATCTCCTGCTCGGTGGGCTCCGGATTTATCGAGAGCAGATATTTGACCGTCATCATGAATCCGGGCGTGCAATATCCGCACTGCGCGCCGCCCCAATCTCCGTAAGCTTTCTGGATGGCTGCCAAGCTACCGTGCTCGCTCACGCCTTCAACGGTTGTAATTTCCTGTCCTTCGCAACTGGCGGCCAGCAGCGTACAGGAAAGCATGGGCACTCGATCGATCAGGACCGTGCAGGCTCCGCAAGACGAGTCATCGCAACCACGCTTGGAGCCCGTAAGGTCCAAATCCTCCCGGAGAACATCGAGCAACAGCTTGCTAGGCTCGATAGCCACCTCTTGACTGCGGCCGTTCACGCGGAGTTCGATGAGTTCTTTCTTCATATTTCGCTTCTTGCTTAGTCAAGAGTTGGGATGGCTAAGGCCCGGTTTGTGCTTCAGTGATTCACTTCGTCCGGCAGCTTGCCCGCATCCCCCTTGGAAAACATCAGGCCGAGGCTGACCAGCGCCGCGGCAGCCCAGGCTGCGGCCGATATAAGCCGCGTTTCCTCGACCACCGAGCTGGACGCACTCGCCCAGAGACCCATCAGGAAGGCGAAGGTGAAGTTAGTCAGAACCAGCGCAAAGAACAGCCGCTCTTTCCAGCAGCGCGTCTCAGTGATAAGCCCGATCATGAACAGCATCCAGATCAGGTGAGTGGCGGCTTCCCAGGGATCGTGTGACCACGCCCACTCGCCATCAATCCTGGAGGCAGCTGCTTTGGCAAAATACCCACAACCGATCAGCCCAACTAAGGTCCACAACTTCGAGCCGCACATCAGGTGTGTCACTTTGACGCGTGCCCGTTTCGTGCCTACCTGCCCGTCCACTGGGGTTTCCTTTTCTGTAGGAAGGCTTCGATTCCCTCCCGCGCGTCTTGAGTCTTCAGCAACTCTTCCAGATAGATTTTTTCCGCCCGAGCCAGCCCTTTATCGAAGTGAACCGAATCCCAGGCATAGATCGCCTTTTTGGCGACGGCCAGCGCTGCCGCGCTCAGCATCGTCAACTGATCGGTGCATGCTGTTACCGCGGCATCGAGTTGTTCGAGACGAACGGCGCGATTGGCAAGCCCCATCGCCGCCGCTTCACTGCCATCGATGGTTCGCCCAGTCAAAATCAAATCGGCGGCCTGCTTCTGCCCGATCAGAGCGGCCAGGGCGGTGGCCGCAACCGGCGGATAACACCCTAAATTGATTTCAGGAAACCCCCAGGTTGCCGAATCAGCGGTGTAAACCATATCGCAGGTCATGGCCAGTTCCGCTCCGCCACCCAGACACGAACCGTGCACGGCAGCAATGGTGATCTTCCTGCTCGCGATCACTGCCCGGATCACCGCGTGGAATTTCGTTAGCATTTCCTCGACTTTGTCGGGAGTGTGCGCCGCCACGTCCACCCCAGCCGAGAAACTCCTACCAGCACCGGAGAAAACTACCACCGAGATGCTGTCGTCCGATTCCACGCTGGCAAGTTCCTGGTTCAGCTCCTCCATCAAGGGAACATCGATAACATTCACCGGCGGATGGCTCAGCACGATCCGCGCCCAGCCCCCGTGCCGCTCGATTGAGACCCGCGATAGTTTCCCTGCTATGTGAGTGGCCATAGTGTGCCAGTGACCGCCGCCTCTCAGAGTTTCACTCGCGCCGGCTCGCGCCCCTCGGACCCCGAGGTCCTCTTATAAATTAATTGCGGACTTTCGTGGCTCGCCAATAGTCGCCAGCGGGTCCCGGGCCCCTTCTTTCTCCGCAATCCACGATTTCTCGTTGGCAATAATGTCCAGCAGCAGCTTCTTGTCCTCCGCGCTGGGCATGTACTCGGTCAGATGTTGCGCATAAGCCTTGTCGTCGAGCGGTTCACCGGTCTTGGCGTGAAATTGCTGCCCGGCGTGTTTCCCGATGCTCCGGTTGAACTTAATGTCCGGCGCATACAGTTTTGGCTCTCCCGCCTTTAACACCCTGTTAAAGCGTTCGATTAATCCCGCTACCTCCTTCTGGTAAAGGAGGCGGTTGTAATCGTTCAGATCATCCAGATCCGCCTCAACCTGATTCTGCGGCTCATCATAGCGCCCTTTCAATCCCCACACGTACGCCCAGTGCGCAGACGAGGAATGATCGGTGCCAAACAGATCGTAGGAACTGGAAATCCATTTATTCAGATATTTCTGGATCAGCCATGCCGGCATTCGGCCGGCTTCGACGATTCGCTTCAGCCCATCGTTGCCCGTGCCCATGTGGAACGCTTCCTCCCGTAGCATGTATGACATGGACCGGCCCAGCGGCGCAAATGCCGAGTACTTCAGCATCTGCAGTTGAAACTTGCCGTCGCGATCGACAAAGTCGGTGTACGTGAAAAAATCCATCCAGTTGTCGACGTCGACGTTGAATGCGCCGAGCAGGCGCTTGTTCTCAAACGCCCGCCGCTCCAGCATCTTTTGTGCTTCCACTTTGCCGGAATACCCGAAATGCTCGACCAGCAGGGCACACATCTGCCAACCGTGGCGCATCTCTTCGATCATGACGCGAGTGAGCGCCCGCCGATCCCAATCCGTCGGCGCGGTCTCGAACAGGTGGCGCTGCTGCTCCACGCTGGCAAACTCGGTGTCGCCCTGGTAAACGATCAGATTCATCAGCGCATCTCGCATCTGTTGCGTGGGCACCTGGCGCAGGTTCTGCCATTTGTTGCGCCCTTTGAAGGCGCCAAACTGAATTTCATCGGTCTCGATGGCGCCGAACAGGGTGTCGAACTTGAACTCGGCGATCTGATCGCGATTGACACCGATTTCTTTACGCCACTGGTCGAACAATCCAATCCAGTCGCTAAAGGTCCCGATTTTTGCTACTTTGCCCGGCATGATTGCCTCGCTCTTTTCATGTACCTTTCGGTACTCAAATTCCTCGCACTCCTGCGTCAGCGCTGAGCATGCAAACACAAACTGCGAGTATAGATCTTGCCTCCGTTGACGGAGCCGCTGTTTGCTTTCAAGTGCCGACGGCTCAACCCAAATTCATCCACACAGTCTTCACTTCCGTGTAATGTTCTAATGCATTCTCTCCAAGCTCGCGTCCAAACCCGGAGCTCTTGTAGCCGCCAAACGGTAGAGAGGCGTCCATGAGCCCATAGGTATTAATCCAAACTGTGCCCGCTCGCAGTTGGCGCGAAACGGTATGAGCCTTCTTTACATCGCGTGTCCAGACCGCGGCTGCCAGTCCATAGGGATTCTGGTTGGCCAATCGCACCACCTC
>Ga0126383_10002933_pt1 | contig 11162 bp, 7 predicted proteins | sample PanSoiMetPlot_35_FD_96882 | JGI IMG/M metagenome (GOLD analysis project Ga0126383, IMG submission 96882) | Tropical forest soil microbial communities from Panama - MetaG Plot_35 | ecosystem: Environmental > Terrestrial > Soil > Tropical forest > Bulk soil | place: Panama | collected 2016-02-17
CACCTTCGATCTCTTGATGGACAACGCGAAGGAAAAGCTGCGCATCAATCCGCGCAAATCCTGGTATGCCAATGTGGAAGAAGTGACCACCAACGGGGATTACGAGGCCATCGTCCATCTGAAGCGACCGCAACCCTCGTTCCTCGCGCTGCTCGCGACCGGCTGGTCGCCGATCTATCCCTGCCATGTCTCGCCCCGCGACATGCGCAAGCATCCGATCGGCACCGGCCCATTCAAATTCGTCGACTTCAAGCCCAACCAATCGATCACGGTGACGCGCAACCCCGACTATTGGAAGCCGGGCCGGCCCTATCTCGACGGCATCGAGTACACGATCATCAAAGACGTCTCGACGCGGCTTCTGTCGTTCCTCTCCGGCAAAGACAATGTCTTTTTCGGGGTCACAATCCCACAATTGAAGGACGTCAAGAACCAGGCGCCACAGGCGATCTGCGAACTGGTCACGCCAAACGTCCCCCGCAATCTACTCGTGAACCGCGACGCGCCGCCTTTTGACAATCCGGATGTGCGGCGGGCGATGTCGCTCACGCTCGATCGCAAAGCGTTCATCGATATCATCAGCGAGGGCCAGGGCGAGATCGGCGCGGTCATGCAACCGCCGCCGGATGGGCTTTGGGGCATGCCGCGCGATCTCCTGAAGACATTGCCGGGCTATGACCCCGATGTGGAAAAGAGCCGTGCTGAGGCGCGCACATTGATGAAAAAACTCGGCTACGGGCCCGACAAGCGGCTTGCCGTTACAGTATCGACACGCAATGTCGCCGGGTATCGCGATCCGGCGGTCATTCTGATCGATCAGTTGAAGGAGGTGTATATCGACGGCGTGCTCGATACCGTAGACACCACGCAATGGTACCCGAAGATCATGCGCAAGGACTACACGGTCGGCCTCAACATTACCGAGACGGCGGTCGACGATCCCGATCCGGCCTTTTACGAGAACTATGTGTGCGGGGCGATGCGCAACTACACTGGCTATTGCAACCGCGAGGTCGACAAGCTGGTCGACGAGCAATCGGCCGAGAGTGACGTCGCGAAGCGCAAGCAGCTGGTGTGGGCGATCGAAAAGAAATTGGCCGACGATGACGCGCGGCCGATCCTCTTCTACACCCGTGCCGCGAATTGCCATTATCCTAAGGTCAAGGGCCTCGTGACCCAGGTCAACAGCATCTACAACGGCCAGCGCTTCGAAGACCTTTGGCTCGACAACTGAGCCCGGCAACCCACCGTCTCGGTCGGGATTGCTTCGTCGCTCCGCTCCTCGTAATGACGGCTATCCGGGATGTCATAGCGATCCCCGGCCGGCCGGCCCTGGCGGGCCCTTCCGGGGGGAAGCAATCTCGCCGGCGTCATGAGGGAGGCGGACAGCAATGAAACGGGAAGTTCGCGCGCTTGTGGCCGCAGGGGCGGCAGTGACGGTGATGGCCATTGCTGAGGCCCCATGCGCGCAAAAGCAGGGCGGCATTTTGCGCATGTACAGTCCCGATAGCCCGGCGAGCATGTCGATCCACGAGGAGGCCACGGTCTTCGCCGAAGGGCCGATGATGGGGGTGTTCAACAACCTCGTCGTGTTCGACCAGCACACCCCGCAGAACAGCCTCGAAGCGGTCGTGCCCGATCTCGCGACCGGCTGGTCATGGAGCGAGGATGGGACGGAGCTGACGATGCCATTGCGCGAAGGCGTCAGCTGGCATGATGGGAAGCCGTTCACCGCCAGGGACGTCCAATGCACGTTCGATTTGCTGGCCGGCACATCCAATGACAAGTTCCGCGTTAATCCCCGTAAGTCCTGGTACAATAACCTCGAGCGCATCACCACGAACGGCGACTACGAGGTCACCTTTCACTTGAAGCGGCCGCAACCCGCTTTTTTCACTAGTCTCGCTTCAGGTTTCTCGCCGATCTATCCCTGCCACGTGCCGCCGCGCGATATGCGCCAGCATCCGGTTGGCACGGGCCCATTCAAATTCGTCGGGTTCAAGCCGAACGAGTACGTCAAGGTGACCCGCAATCCCGATTACTGGAAGAAGGACCGGCCTTATCTCGACGGCATCGATTATACGATCATCAAGAACTTGTCGACGGCGGTCCTGGCCTTTGTATCCGGAAACTTCGACATGACGTTTCCCTACAGCCTCACGGTGCCGCTGCTCAAAGGCGTGAAAAACCAGCTGCCGCAGGCGCTCTGCGAAATGGGGCCAGTCGGGCTCAACCGCAATCTGATCGTCAATCGCGACAAGCCGCCTTTCGACAACCCCGATCTGCGGCAAGCGATGGCGCTGAGCCTCGACCGCAAGGCGTTCATCGATATCCTTACCGAAGGGGAGGGCGACATTGGCGGAGTCATGCAGCCCTCGCCTGCGGGATTGTGGGGCATGCCGCCGGACATGCTGCAAACCCTGCCGGGCTACGGCAGCGATGTTCGGCAAAACCGCGCGGATGCGCGCCAGCTCATGCAGAAGCTCGGTTACGGGGCCGACAACCGGCTCAGGATCAAGGTGTCGGTGCGCGATCTCCCCTATTTGCGGGACCCGGCGGTGATCCTGATCGACCAGTTGAAGGAGGTCTATATCGACGGGCAGCTCGAAACCATCGATACGACGAACTGGTTTCCTCGCGTTATGCGCAAGGACTACATCGTCGGCCTCACCGGCGCGGGAAGCGGGCCCGACCCCGATCAGAACCTGCAATTGCTTTACGGCTGCGGAGGCGAATTGAACTACAATGGCTATTGCAGCGCTGAAGTAGATGCTTTGATCGGGCGACAATCCGCCGAAGTTGATCAGGAAAAGCGCAAGCAGCTGGTGTGGGAGATCGAGCGGAAACTGGCGGAGGACGGCGCCCGGCCGATCATCTTTTACGACCGCCGCGCGACCTGTTGGCGGCCGCGGGTCAAAGGGTTGACCCTGATGGTCAACAGTCTCTTCAACGGCTGGCGCATGGAAGACGTCTGGCTTGACAACTAGAAGTCTTCCCCGTTCGCGCTTCATTTGTGCTAGGCTTTGGTGGTCGCTTCCGCAAGCGCCCGATAGACGGCTAGCGGCGGCGGGTCTTGCTGGCCCGCGCGACAGAACAGGAGGCTACACGGAAATGAAGCGGGACTTGCGCGTGCTCGCGGCGGCGGCTTCGCTGGCGCTTGCGTTTTTCACGGCCGATACGGCCCTTGCCCAGAAGAAGGGCGGCGTTCTCAGAGTGCCGCATTTCGACAGCCCGGCGAGCATGTCGCTCCTCGAGGAGTCGACGGTCGCAGTCATCCGGCCGATAATGCCGGTCTTCAACAATCTCGTCATGTTCAAGCAGGATGTGCCGCAAAACAGTCTGCGCTCGATCGTGCCCGATCTCGCGACCGGCTGGTCATGGAACGAGGAGGGGACCGAGTTGACCTTCCCGCTGCGCCAGGGCGTCAAATGGCATGACGGACGGCCGTTCACCGCCAAGGACGTCGTCTGCACTTGGGATCTGCTGACGGGCAAGGGCAGCGAGAAATTGCGCATCAATCCGCGCAAGGCCTGGTACACCAACCTTGAGCAGGTGACCGCCAATGGCGATTATGAAGTCACCTTCCATTTGAAGCGGCCGCAGCCGTCTTTCCTAGCGCTGTTGGCGTCGGGGTGGTCGCCGGTCTTCCCCTGCCATATCGCGCCAGCCGAAATGCGCCGCCATCCGATCGGCACTGGCCCGTTCAAATTCGTCGAATTCAGGCCGAATCAATCGATCACGGTGACCAGGAACCCGGATTACTGGAAACCGGATCGGCCATATCTGGACGGCATCGAATACACGATCATCAAGGACCTCTCGACGCGGACGCTCGCCTTTGTCGCGGGCAAAGGCGACCTGCTCTATGGCGTGACGACGCCGCAGATAAAGGACATCCAGAGCCAGGCGCGGCAGGTGATCTGCGAGACGACGGCGGCAAATGTCAGCCGCAATGTGCTCGTCAATCGCGACAAGCCGCCCTTCGACAGCCCCGATCTGCGGCGGGCCATGTCGCTGACCTTAGACCGCAAGGCCTTTATCGACATCCTCTACCAGGGACTGGGCGACATTGGCGGTGCGATGCAACCGCCGCCGGAAGGCGTATGGGGACTGCCGCCGGACGTCCTGAACACGTTGCCGGGCTATGGCCCCGACGTGAAGAGAAACCGGGCGGAGGCCCGACAGATTATGGAGAAGCTCGGCTATGGGCCCGAAAGGCGGCTCGACATCAAGGTGTCGACGCGCGACATCTCGTATTACCGCGATCCGGCGGTCATCCTGATCGATCAGTTGAAAGAGATCTATATCAACGGCGAGCTCGATCCCGTCGAGACCACTCAGTGGTATCCGAAGGTCATGCGCAAGGATTACACGGTGGGCCTCAATATCACTGAAACCGGCGTCGATGACCCCGACGTGTTGTATTACGAAAACTATGTCTGCGGAGCGGCGCGCAATTATACCGGCTATTGCAACCGGGGGGGTCGATGCGCTGGTGGACCGGCAATCGGCAGAGACCGATCCGACGCAGCGCAGGAAGCTGGTGCGGGAGATCGAGAAAAAATTGGTCGAGGATGACGCCCGGCCGATCCTCTTTTACCCGCGCGGCACGGTGTGCTGGCAGCCGCAGCTGAAGGGCCTGACGATCCAGGTCAACAGCATCTACAATGGCTCGCGTTACGAGGATCTGTGGCTCGACAATTAGGCCGTCCAATGGGTTTCGCGTTGCTCAACCCCATCCTACGTCGGTGAAATTTCGTAGGGTGGGTTGAGCGCAAGCGAAACCCGCCACTGGGAGGCAAGCGCGTAAATGCAATCGAGGCTTAGGACCAAACTGGTGGCGACCGCGCTGCTGAGCGCGTCGCTCTCCGCCGGGCCGGCATTGGCGCAGAAACCGGGCGGCATCCTGCGTGCAGGTCATTTCGACAGCCCGGCCAGCATGTCGCTGCTCGAAGAGTCGACGCTCGCCGTCAACCGGCCGATGATGAGGGTCTTCAACAATCTGGTGATGTTCGACCAGCAGGTGGCGCAGAACAACCCGCAATCGATCGTCCCGGATCTGGCGACCGGGTGGAGCTGGAATGAGGAGGGCACTGAGCTGACAATGCCGCTGCGCCGCGGCGTCAAATGGCATGACGGCCGGCCCTTTACCGCTAAAGACGTCAAATGCACCTGGGATCTGCTGACCGACCGGGGCAACGATAAGCTTCGCATCAACCCGCGCAAATCCTGGTACGACAACCTCGATGCCGTGACTACTGACGGCGACTTCGAGGTCACCTTCCGGCTGAAGCGGCCCCAGCCCTCGTTTCTGACCCTGCTGGCATCGGGATGGTCGCCGATCTATCCCTGCCATGTGCCGGCGCGCGACATGCGCCTCCATCCGATCGGAACCGGCCCGTTCAAATTCGTCGAGTTCAAGCCGAACGTGTCGATTACGCTCGCCCGCAACCCGGACTACTGGAAACCCGGGAGACCCTATCTCGATGGCATTGAATGGACGATCGTCAAGGATGTGTCGACGCGGCTCTTAAGCTTTATCGCCGGCCAGGCCGACGTCTATTTCGGCGTCACCTTCCCGCAGCTCCAGGACGTCAAGAGACAGGTGCCGGAGGCGATCTGTGACAGTTACCTGGTGAATGGCAGCCGCAACCTGATCGTCAATCGCGGCGCGTCGCCCTTCGACAACCCCGATCTGCGGCGCGCGATGTCGTTGACCTTGGATCGTCAGGCTTTCATCGACATCATCGGCCAGGGGCAGGGCGCTATTGGCGGCCCGATGGAGCCGCCGCCCGAGGGATTGTGGGGCATGCCGGCCGAGATGCTGAAGACTCTGCCGGGCTACGGCCCCGACGTCGCGCGGCGGCGCGCCGAAGCGCGGCAGATCATGGAGAAACTCGGCTACGGCCCCGACAAGCGGCTTGCCGTCACCGTCGCAGCGCGCAATGTGCCGGCCTGGCGAGATCCGGCGTTGATCCTGATCGACCAGCTGAAAGAGATCTATATCGACAGTGAGCTCGAGCCCGTCGACACAACGCAATGGTATCCGCGGCTGATGCGCAAGGATTTCAAAGTCGGGCTCAACGTCACCGAAAGCGAGGTCGACGATCCCGACGCGCAATTCTACGAAAATTACGTCTGCGGCGCGCTGCGCAACTACACCGGATATTGCAACAAGTCGGTTGACGAGTTGGTCGAGCGGCAATCGCGGGAAACCTACGCCGACAAGCGGCGGCAGCTGGTTTGGCAAATCGAGAGGAAGCTCATCGAAGAAGATGCGCGCCCGGACATCCTATATGTGCGCGGCATCACCTGCCGGCGGCCACACGTCAAGGATTTGATCAGCATGGTCAATAGCATCTACAACGGCTCGCGCTTCGAAGATTTGTGGCTCGCCAACTGAGCTCGTCGGTTCAGCGAAGAGACGTGCTAAGCTAAACACGAGCTGCCGTCGCCCGGAGGAGGCCGGGCGCGCGGAGCCTTGTGGAGGAGCAGGGGGATGGCAAGTGATCTGCGCGCGCTGGCGGCGGCCGGTGTGTTGCTCGGCGCGATGTGGACGGGCGACGCGGCTCTGGCCCAAAAATCGGGGGGCGTCCTCAAGGTTTATTTCTTCGACAGCCCGGCGAGCATGTCGATCCATGAAGAAGCGACCATCGCAGCGCAAGGGCCGATGATGGGGGTCTTCAACAACCTCGTCATGTACAAGCAGGACGTGCCGCAAAGCGGGCTTCAGTCGATTGTGCCCGACCTCGCTACAGACTGGTCGTGGGACGAGGACAAGACCCAGCTGACTTTTCGGCTGCGCGACGGCGTCAAATGGCATGACGGCAAGCCATTCACGGCGAAAGACGTAGAGTGCACCTGGGATCTGCTGACCGGCAAATCGGCCGAGAAGCTGCGCATCAATCCGCGCAAGGTCTGGTACAAGAATTTGGAGCGGGTCACAACCAATGGCGACTACGTGGTCACGTTCCAGCTGAAGCGCCCGCAGCCGGCCTTTATTGCGCTGCTCGCCTCCGGGTTCTCGCCGGTCTACCCTTGTCATGTGCCGCCGCGCGAGATGCGCACGCACCCGATCGGCACCGGCCCCTTCAAATTCGCCGAGTTCAAACCCAACGAGTCGATCAAAGTAACGAGAAACCCGGATTATTGGAAGAAGGGCCGGCCTTATATCGACGGCATTGAGTATACGATCATCAAGAACGTTTCGACCGGGGTGATGGCCTTTAGCGCGGGCAAGTTCGACTTTACTTCCCCTTATTTTCTGCAGGTCCCGGTGCTGAAGGACGTGAAAACCCAGGCGCCCCAGGCGATTTGCGAGCTGTTGCCGTCGAACGTCAATCGCAATGTCATGCTCAACCGCGAGGCCCCGCCTTTCAACAATCCCGACCTGCTGCGGGCTGCGGCGCTCAGCGTTGACCGCAAGGCTTTTGTCGACATCCTCACCGAAGGCAAGGGCAATATCGGCGGGGCCATGCTGCCGCCGCCGGAAGGGGTCTGGGGCATGCCGCCAGAGATGTTGAAAACATTGCCGGGCTACGATCCCGACGTGCCGAAAAACCGCGCGGAGGCCCGACAGATCATGGAGAAGCTCGGCTACGGGCCAGACAAACATCTCGCGGTCACGGTGTCGACGCGCAACATCCCGCCCTACCGCGACCCGGCGGTCATCCTGATCGACCAGCTGAAGGAGATTTACATCGACGGCCAGCTCGAGCCGATCGACACGGCCCAATGGCTCCCGCGGCTCCTGCGCAAGGATTATACGGTCGCGCTGAACCTCACCGGCAACGGCCTCGACGAGCCCGACCAGACACTCTACGAGAATTTCACCTGCGGCGCCGAGGGCAACTACGACGGCTACTGCAACCCCCAGCTCGACAAGATGGTCGACCGGCAATCAATGGAATTCGACCAGGCCAAGCGCAAGGAACTGGTTTGGGCGATCGAGCGCAAGCTCGCAGAAGACGCCGCCCCCCCGATCCTGTATCACAGCCGGTCGGGCACGTGCTGGCAACCCTATGTGAAGGGGTATATGCCAATGGTCAACAGCATATACAACGGGTTGCGAATGGAGGATGTGTGGCTCGACAGGTAGTCCCCTCGGGCCTGCCGACCTACTGCGCGTGACGCTTCCGCGATGATCAGCGCGCTGGACACGCCCGAGACGGTCAAGAGCCTGACGGCCGCCGGGTTCACGGATGCGCAGGCCGAAGCGCTCACGGCGGCTGTCAAACAAGCGCGGGGTGTTGGCTTGTCGAACACCGCGACCAAGACCGAGATCGCTGAGTTGCGGCGCGAGATCGCCGGAGTGGAGCTGCGGCTAATCAGATGGGTGGTGGCGTGACCGCGATACTGGCGGTCGGCGAGATGATCTGGACTGCGACGCAGGTGCTCCTGCGCGGGCTGCATGCCTGAGCGGGATGCTCGAAGCCTATAGCGCGTCGGGAGAAACCTGGAATTACGTCTCAATTCGGGCTGGGGCGGGGACATCACGCAGACGCGATCGACGGCACCGAGCACGGCGTGCTATCGTCGGCTGCGGTAACCTGCGGGGCGCCCATCGGCGGGTCAGGGAGGAGAACAGAGTGGGATCTTATCTGGTGCGGCGTTTCGGCCTGATGCTCCTGACCCTGTTCGGGATATCGGTGATCATCTTTCTGATGCTGCGCCTCGCGCCGGGCAACATCGCCGATATCCTGTTCGATGCGGCCGGCTTTGTAGACCCGGCTGAAAAGACGCAGATCATGAAGGATCTGGGCCTCGATAAGCCGCTGCCCATGCAGTATGCGCAGTGGATCGGCGGGCTGCTGCAGGGCGATTTGGGTTATTCCTACGTCTCGGACCGCCCGGCTATCCGCGAGATCCTGCCGCGCATTCCGATCACCGCCAGGGTCGCGGGCCTCGCCCTGTCGTTTGCGGTGCTGATCGGCGTACCGCTCGGCGTCATCAGTGCCGTCAAGCAGAACACCCGCCTCGATTACATGCTGCGCGTGCTCAGTCTTTCCGGGTTGTCGATGCCGGCCTTCTGGCTCGGGCTCCTCGTGCTGATGGGGTTTGTCAGCTATTTCGGTACGATCCCGATCTACAGCGACGCGCCGCAGACCTTTTGGGCCGCCTTGGGGATGTACAGCATTCCGGCTGCGGTCGTCGGCTTCCGCAGCTCGGCGCTGATGATGCGGCTGACGCGGTCATCGATGTTGGAAGTGCTGCGCCAGGATTACATCCGCACCGCCCGTTCCAAGGGCGCGTCAGAGAGTGTCGTCAACTATCACCACGCCCTGAAGAACGCCGTGTTGCCGGTCGTCACGGTGATCGGCATCGAGGCGGCTTTTCTGATGGGCGGACTCATCGTCACCGAAACCGTATTCAATATTCCGGGAGTCGCCCGCTTTCTGGTCGAGGCGATCCGCTGGCGCGACTATCCGATTGTGCAGAACCTCGTCATGTACATCGCGATCATCGTCGTGGTGATCAATTTCACCGTGGACATGCTGTACGCGGCACTGGACCCGCGGATCAAGTACTCGGACTAAAGCGAGCAACTTTCTTCTGCCGGAGGAAACCGCCGTGAGCAGCCTCGAATTCCGCGCCGAGTTGTCGAAGGCCGGCGCTAATGTCGACGGACGATGGAGCGCCATCCGGTTTTTCGCACGCCGCTATCCGTTGGGGGCGATCGGCGCGGTGATCATGGCCATCTTCGTGTTCGCTGCGATCTTTGCGCCGTTGTTGACCGTGTACGATCCGTTGTCGACGAATTCGGCTCTGTCCTTGGCGAAACCGAGCGCGGCGCATTGGCTGGGTTGCGACTTTATGGGCAGGGACGTCTACAGCCGGATCGTCTACGGCGCCCGCATCTCGCTGGCGGTCGGGTGCGGCTCGATGGCTCTCGGGGTCAGCATCGGCGTTCTGATCGGACTGCTCTCGGGCTATATCGGAGGCTGGGTCGATCTCGCCGCGCAGCGGCTGATCGATATTCTGCAGTCGTTGCCGCTGCTCGTAATGGCCCTGCTGATGGCAGCCTCGCTCGGCCCGTCGCTGCACAATACGATCATCGCGATCTCGATCCCGTTGATCCCTTATTCGGCGCGCGTCGTCCGCGCCAACACTCTGTCGTTGCGCGAGTTGCCGTTTGTCGAGTCGGCGAAGGCGATCGGCATGAGCGAGTTCCGCATCGCGCTGCGCCACGTCCTGCCCAACACTCTGGCGCCGCTGATCGTTCTCGCGACCGCTCAGCTTGGCTCGACGATTCTGACCGAGGCTTCGCTCTCCTTCCTCGGCCTCGGCATTCCCGAACCGCATCCCTCATGGGGCCGCATGCTGTCGGAATCGGCCGCCGAGTACGTCCGGACGGCTCCCTGGCTGGTCATCTTCCCCGGTCTGGCTATCAGCTTTGTCGTGTTCGGCACAAATCTTCTGGGCGATGCGCTGCGAGATATTTTAGATCCCCGCCAGCGCAGCTGATCGCGCTCATGGTCATAGCCGATCGATCACCAACGCGAGTGGCCCCTGATGCCTAGTGAGGAGCTGACGACCGAGCGCGCGCCGGCCCCGGCCTACACCGTGACGAAGGCCGGCGAACAGGCGGGAACGGTCATCGAAATCAAAGGCCTGCGGACCTACCTCTTCACCCGCTCGGGGGTCGTCAAGGCGGTCGATGACGTCTCGTTCTCGCTGCGGCGGGGCGAGACTTTGGCGGTGGTGGGTGAATCCGGCTGCGGCAAATCGATGACCGCGCTGTCCATCATGCGCTTGGTGCCCAATCCTCCCGGAAAGATCGTCGGCGGCACGATCAGCCTGGAAGGAAAAGACCTTGTGCAGGTCGACGAAGCGGAGATGCGAGATATTCGCGGCAACGAGATCTCAATGATCTTCCAGGAGCCGATGACCTCGCTCAATCCGGTGCTGACGATCGGCCATCAGATCGCCGAGGCGCTGCGGCTGCATCAGGATCTGTCGAAAAGCGACGCCAACAAAAAGGCGGTCGAAATGCTGCGGCTGGTTAGAATACCCGAGCCGGCGCAGCGGGCCCGCGAGTACCCGCACCAGCTGTCGGGCGGCATGCGGCAGCGGGCGATGATCGCGATGGCGCTCGCCTGCAACCCGCGGGTGCTGATCGCGGACGAGCCGACGACCGCGCTCGACGTGACGATCCAGGCGCA
>Ga0126383_10002934_pt1 | contig 11162 bp, 10 predicted proteins | sample PanSoiMetPlot_35_FD_96882 | JGI IMG/M metagenome (GOLD analysis project Ga0126383, IMG submission 96882) | Tropical forest soil microbial communities from Panama - MetaG Plot_35 | ecosystem: Environmental > Terrestrial > Soil > Tropical forest > Bulk soil | place: Panama | collected 2016-02-17
TAGTCCCCGGTCACGCCGTCGATGCGCTCGCGGAGCAGGTCGGCGTGGCCGTTGTGCCGGGCGTACTCCTCGATCATGTGGATGTAGATCCAGCGGAGGTCCCGTACCCGCTGCGGGTGGTGGCCGTGGCTGGGGACCACATGGTCCAGGTCCAGGTCGCGCACCGCGGCCCGGGCCTGGCCGACCTCCTCCCAGAACGCCGCCAGGACGGCCGGGGCGTCGGGCTCGTCGAGGTCTTCGAAGTCGGCGTCCAGGTTGTCCTCGGTGAAGTAGCGGAACGTCATCTCCTGGTTGGTGCCGTGTACCCGGAACCACCAGCGTTCCACGTCGGTCATGTGCCGGACCAGGCCGAGCAGCGTCAGCCCGGACGGCGGCACGGCGTGCTCTTTGAGCTGTTCCTCGGTCAGGCCCGAGCACTTGACCAGCAGCGTCTCGCGCTGGTAGTCGAGCCAGGCCTCCAGCGCCTCCCGCTCACCGGCGACCAGAGGCGGCTCGCTGCGCTTTACTTCGGGCGCGGTCCATGTCATCCGGCCATCGTCCGCCCGCGCGCTTGCGTCCGCAACGATTTTCCCGGTGCCGGGCGGCGGGCGGTCCGCCCGGCACCGGGAGCGCGCACCGGCGCGGCTACACCGGCTCGGCCACCTTGCGGGCGGCCACCTCGGGCGGCTGCCCGGGCTGGCCGGACTCCTCCCGGATTCCGTAGCGCGCGTAGAACCGCCGCAGCGGGCGCGGCGCCCACCAGTTCACCGGGCCGAGCAGCCGCATGGTGGCCGGTACCAGCAGCACCCGGATCAGCGTGGCGTCCACCACCAGGGCGATGATCATGCCGACGCCCATCAGCTTGATGAACGTGATCCCGGACAAGGAGAACGCGCCCACCACGACTATCAGCAGCAGCGCCAGGGCGCTGATGATCCCGCCGGTATGCTGCAGGCCGCCCGCCACCGCCGCGGTGTTGTCGCCGGTGACGTCGTAACGCTCGCGCACCCGCGACAGCAGGAATACCTCGTAGTCCATGGACAGCCCGAAGATGATCGCCAGCATCAGGATCGGCATGGTCGGGTCGATTGTTCCGGTGGGCGTGAAGTGCAGCAGCCCGGACAGGTGGCCCTCCTGGAAGATCCACACGATCGCGCCGAACGCGGCGGTGAGCGAGAGCACGTTCATCACGATGGCCTTGACCGGCAGCACCACCGAGCCGAAGGCGAGGAACAGCAGGACGAACGTGGTGACCACCACCAGCAGGGCCATCCACGGCAGGGTCGCGCCGAGACTGCCCAGTTCGTCCACGAGTTCCGCGGTGGCGCCGCCCACGTAGACGTGCGCCCCGGGCGGGGCGGGGACCGCCCGCACCTGGTTCACGAGCGCCCGCGCGGCCGCGGATTCATCGTTGGCGGCAAAGCGCAGGTCCACCTTGGCAACGTCGCCCGCCGCGCCGGTGACCCGCGCGTCGATCACCCCGGGAACCTGGCCGAGGCGGGCAGCGTAGCTGGCCAGCGCGGCCCGCTCGGCCGGTGCGCTGACCGGGCCGGCGAACTTGACGACGGCCTCGATCGGCGTGGTCGCGTTGACCGGGAAGTCCCGGGCCAGGGCCTCGGTCACCACGCGCGGCGCGGAGCCGGACGGCAGGGCCCGCGCGTCCGTGCCGCCCCAGGTGATCGAGCGGAACGGGGAGCCGAGCGCGAGCAGGGCGATCACGATGACGACGATGTAGGCGACCGGGCGGCGCATGACGCTGCGGGCGATGCGGTACCAGGCGCCGCTGTCCCCGGCCGCGGGCGCCCGGCGTACCGAGCGGCGGACCCGCAGCGCGTTGACCCTCGGGCCGAGCACCGCGAGCAGGGCCGGCAGGAGCGTGAGCGCGGCCAGCATGTCCACCAGGACGGTGGCCACGCCGCCGTAGCCCATCGAACGCAGGAACATTTCCGGGAACAGCATGAGGCTGGCCAGGGCCAGGGCCACGGTGATCCCGGACACGGCGACCGTCCGCCCGGCCGTGGCGACGGTCCGTGCCAGGGCGGCCTCGGTGGTGGGCTGGGCGTTCAGCTCGTTACGGAACCGGGCCACCATGAACAGCCCGTAGTCGATGGCGAGGCCCAGGCCGAGGATCGTGGTGATGTTGATCGAGTAGATGGACACGTCGGTGACCAGCGTGAGCAGGCGCAGCGCGGCGAACGAGCCGAGGATCGCCGCCCCGCCGATGGCCAGCGGCAGGCTGGCCGCCGCCAGGCTGCCGAAGATCACCAGCATGAGGATGAGCAGGATCGGCATCGACAGTCCCTCGGCCCGCCCGATGTCCGACTTGACCTGGTCGTTGATGGTCTGTTCCGTCGGGATCTGCCCGCCGACCAGCTTGGTGAGCCCGGGGGCGCCCAGCTTCCCGCTGATGGACTCATAAGTCTTCATCTGCGCGGCGTCGTCGGCACCGGCCAGGCGCAGCACGGCGTAGGTCTCGTGGCCGCCCGCCCCGGCGAACTGCGGTGAGTGCGCCGTCCAGTAGGTGACCGTGGACAGCACCTTGTCCCGCGGCAGCGCGGCGAGCGTGCCGGTGACCGCCTGCCGGTAGGCAGGGTCGGTCACGGTCATGGTGGCGCTCCGGTACAGCACCACCACGTCCGCGGTGTCCCGGCCGAACGCCTTCGTGGCAATGTCGCTGGCCCGCTGGCTCTCGCTCCCCGGCGGGGTGAAGCCTCCGCCGGACTTGAGCGACCCGAACACGCCGGTCCCCCAGACGGCGGCACCGACCACGACGACCACGGCGGCCAGGAGCACCAGCCGCCGACGGCGAAAGATAAAACGTCCCCATGCCTCGAACACCAGGCACCTCCGCGGCTAGACTGTTACCAATTGTTCACCATGATAAACGGTGTAAACTAAAAACAGTGTTAACGTCGCATACGGTGTTCAGGTCTGTCAACACACGTTAAGCGTTTTCTCAGGTTCGGAGGAGGGCGACGTGGTACAGGCACCAAGTCGGCGCGACCGCGTGCGCGCTGCCACCATCGAGGAGATCAAGGGCACCGCCCGGCAGCTGCTGGTGGACGAGGGGCCGGAGGCGGTCTCGCTCCGGGCCATCGGCCGCGCCATGGGGATGACCGCCCCCGCCCTCTACCGCTACTTCGGCAGCCGCGAGGACCTGCTCCAGCACGTGTGCGGGGACATCTTCACCGAGATCGCCGCGGACATCCACGCCGCGATCGACCGTGCCGCCGAGGACACCGGCGGGGACATGACCGCCAAGATGATCGCCGCCTGCTCGGCGTTCCGCAGCTGGGCGCTGGCCCACCGGCCGGAGTTCGGGATGCTGTTCGGCACCCCGTTGCCCGGGCTCGAGGTGCTGCACGAGGGCGTGGGGGCCGCCAGCGTGGTGGCCGAGTGCGCGGACAAGTTCAGCCGTCAGTTCCTCACGCTGTTCTTCGAACTGTGGACCAAGCACCCGTTCCCGGCGCCGGCCGACTCCGAGATCGACCCGGGCCTGCTGGCCCAGCTCATCCGGTACCGGGACGCGCTCGGCGCCGACCTGCCGGCCGGGGCGGTGCTCATCTTCCTGCGCTGCTGGGTGCGGCTGTACGGCATGGTGACCCTGGAGGTCTTCGACCACCTGCACTTCGCCCTGGACGACCCGTCCGCAATGTTCGAGTACACCCTGGGCGAACTCGCCGAGCTCGTCGGGCTTGAGTACCCGGCTACCCGTGGCCCAGCACCGGATGCGGGACGTACCGCTCCTCCAGCCGGCGCAGCTCATCCTCGGTGAGTTCCAGCTTCACCGCCGCGAGCGCGTCCGCCACGTGGCCGGGCCTCGTGGTGCCGACGATCGGGGCGGTCACCCCGGGCCGGTGCAGCAGCCAGGCCAGCGCGACCTGGGCCGGCGGCACCCCGCGCCCGGCGGCGACCTCGGCGGTCGCGTCCACGACGTCGAAGTCGGACGGCTGGTTGTAGAGGCTGTCGCCGAGCGGGTCGGCGCCGGCCCGCGTGGTGCGCCGCTGCCCGTCCCTGGTCCGGTTGCCGGTCAGCACGCCGCGGGCCAGCGGGCTCCACGGGATCACGCCGACGCCCTGGTCCAGGCACAGCGGGATCATCTCCCGCTCCTCCTCGCGGTAGACCAGGTTGTAGTGGTTCTGCATCGACACGAACGGAGTCCAGTCATGGCGCTGCGCCGTGTGCTGCGCCTTGGCGAACTGCCAGGCGTACATGCTGCTCGCGCCGAGGTAGCGGGCCTTGCCCGCCCGGACCACGTCGTGCAGCGCGGCCATCGTCTCCTCGATGGGGGTCCGCGGGTCCCACCGGTGGATCTGGTAGAGGTCCACGTACTCCATGCCCAGCCGGCGCAGTGAGTTGTCGATCGAGGCCATGATGTGCTTGCGGGACAGGCCGCGGTCGTTCTCGCCGTCGGACATCGGCATGTACACCTTGGTGGCGACCACCACGTCGTCGCGGCGGAACAGCTTGCCGAGCAGCCGCCCGGTCACCACCTCGCTCGCGCCCTTCGCGTAGGCATCGGCGGTGTCGAAGAAGATCACGCCGCCCTCGGCCGCGGCCCGGACGAGGGGCTCGGCTTCGTCCTCCTCCAGCACCCACTGCCTGCTGCTCTTGTCGCCGAAACTCATCATGCCGAGGCAGATGCGGGACACGCGCAAGCCGGTCGAGCCCAGGTTGACGTACTCCATGATCACCCTCTCGCAGCTGATCCGGCGCTGGCCGCCGCCTACGTAAGCGGATGTTATGGCGCTAAGCGGATGTTATGGCGCTTCCGGGGTACCGTCACCGGAATAACGTCCCGGCTCCGCGGGCATGCCCGGGCAGGCCCCGGTGTTGCGGTCATCAGGCAGCAGCGGCTCGCGGTTAGCCTGGGGCGTCAGATTAGCCCGTACCACTGACCCGCACGCGGAGATTGTGATGACGAACCCCGGCCCGGTTCCCCAGGTACCCGCGGTCCAGGTGCCCGCGGGCGCCTACCTGCTCGACGTGCGGGAAGACGAGGAGTGGGACGCCGGCCATGCGCCGGGAGCGACGCATATCCCGCTGGGTGAACTGGGCGCGCGCTACACCGAGCTGGACCGGGACCGGCCGCTGTATGTCATCTGCCGGTCCGGCCACCGGTCGGCCTACGCCGCGCACGCGCTGGCCGGGGCCGGCTGGGATGCCAGTAACGTGGCCGACGGCATGGTGGGATGGCAGGCCGCGGGGCTGCCGATGACCTGCGCATCCGGCCAGCCCTACGTGGCCTGACCGCAGGGTGACCCGGGGGGTTACGCCCGGGGTGACTGGTGGGCGCCCGAGGGGTAACTCGGGGGGGTTACGCCTGGGAGGTGCCGTTGTGGGTGTAGTCCTGCTCCGGCTCGTCCTGCCGCGCCTGCCGGTCGCCCTGCCGCGCCTGCCCGTCGTCCTGCCGCGCCCGCCCGTCGTCCTGCTGCGCCTGCCGGGCTTCCTCGCGCCACTTAGGTTCGCGGACCACCTTGCGGAGGTGCTTGTTCATCGACCACAGCAGGAAGAAAAGGGCCAGGCCCATCCCGGCCACCACGAGGAACCCGAGGATGCCGGGCACCACCTGGCTGGCCGCTGGAGAGGCCAGGACGATCACCGGTTCACCATCTCCCGGATACCAGCGAAAAGGTCGTCTTCGGGAAGTTCAGTATCCACCACCGACCGGGCCCGGTGGTAGTCCTCGGTCGGCCAGGCGACCGCGGCGACCTCCGGCGGGCAGGCGAACCACGTGCTTTCCGGGTCGATCTGCGTGGCGTGGGCCAGCAACGCCTGGTCGCGGACCGTGAAGTACTCGGCGCACGGCACCCGGGTGGTGATCTCCAGCCCCTTCGGCGGCCCCTCCTCCCACTCGGCGAGCCACTCAGCGTAGGGGGACTCCAGGCCGCGCCGCTGCATCTCTTCGTGCAGCGCGGTGAACCTGGCCCGGTGGAAGGTCGCGAAGTAGTAGAGCTTGAGCGGCTGCCAGGGGGCGCCGCAATCCGGGTAGCGGTCGGGGTCGGCGGCCGCATCGAAGGCCTCGATCGTCACCTCGTGGCACTTGACATGGTCGGGGTGCGGGTAGCCGCCGTTCTCGTCGTAGGTCAGCATCACGTGCGGCCGGAACTCCCGGACCAGCCGGACCAGCGGCTCGGCGGCGTCTTCCAGTTTCTGCAGCGCGAAGCACCCGTCCGGCAGCGGGGGCGGCGGGTCGCCCTCCGGCAGGCCCGAGTCCACGAACCCCAGGAACTCCTGCCGCACCCCCAGGATCTCCCTGGCCCGGGCCATCTCCTCACGCCGGATCCGGGGTAGGTTGGCCCGGACCTCGGGGCGGTCCATCGCCTCGTTCAAGATGTCGCCGCGCTCGCCCCCGGTCAAGGTGGCGACCAAGACGTCGGCCCCGGCGCGCACGTAACGCACCATCGTGGCCGCGCCCTTGCTCGACTCGTCGTCGGGGTGCGCGTGCACCGCGAGCAAGCGCAGCCCGGCGTCTGGCAGGCCGGCCGCGGACGGGCGGGGCGGGGCGGGCGGCGTGTCCGGCGTCGCCGCGCGGCCGGCGGTGTCGTCGTGAGAAACAGCAGGCACGGAAATTCTCCCGCAGGCGGGGAATAGGGTCATGATCTTGGCACTGCCGGCCAGGTGATTGTGTACTGGCGGGGACAGCGTTGGGTCATTATCCTGCACGACAGCACCCCGAGGGCGCGAACTTATTCCCGTGCCCGCTCCGGCGGGTTATTGACTGGCGCGGTTCTACCCCGCACCCTTGTAACCTCGGAGAGTTACCCGAGGGCCGTGCAGGCCCCCAATACCCCATGGGGCCATGCTGGCTCCAGCGGACCTCACCCGTCCGCAAATGCAGGCAAGGAGTACCCGTGACCGAGACACGCGAGGACGTCACCTGGCTCACCCAGGAGGCGCACGACCGACTCAAGGCGGAGCTCGACCATCTGGCTGGCCCCGCGCGTGTGGAGATCGCGAACAAGATCAACGCCGCCAGGGACGAGGGCGACCTGCGTGAGAACGGGGGCTATCACGCGGCCAAGGAAGAGCAGGGCAAGCAGGAAGCCCGGATCCGGCAGATCCAGCACATCCTGGAGAACGCCAGGGTGGGCGACCCGCCGCGGACCGAGGGCGTGGTCGGGCCGGGCATGACCGTGACGGTCAGGTTCGCCGGGGACGAGGAGGAGGTCACCTTCCTGCTCGCCTCCCGCGAGGAAAGCGGCGCTCCCATCGACGTGTATTCCCCTCGCTCCCCGCTGGGCAGCGCTATCTCGGGAAAGAAGGTCGGCGAGACCGCCACCTACGTTTTGCCGAACGGCCGCGCGGCCACGGTCGAGATCCTCGAGGCGGTCCCCTACGCCGGGGGGTGACCAGCGCCACAAGGCGGCGCGGCGGCGGATCGCGATCGCCGTGGTGCCCGCGCGATAGGCGGGCACCACGGCCGCCACGCACGTAACTGGCACCCACCCCTGGCGCTGCTTCCCACACACACAGATGCGCCGGCCCCGGCAGCGGGTTGCCGGGGCCGGCGCATCGTTGCGCTGATCAGCTCACCAGTTCCGGCGTGGCGGGCTGCTCCGCCGCGGGCGCCCGGCCGCGCAGCGGGACCTCCTTGATCAGCCAGGCGAGCCCGAACACGAGCGCGGCCGCGGGCACGACCAGCCAGAACACCCCGGTGACCGCGTGCGTGATCGCGACGAAGACATCGTGGCGCACCAGCAAGGGCATGTGGTTGACCGTGGCCGGGTTGAGCTGCCCGCCCTTGACCCTCAGGTGCGCGCCGGGCAGTTGCGCGGCCAGCGACTCGGTGAGCCGCCGGGCGAAGACGGCGCCGAAGGCCGCCACCCCGATCGACCCGCCGATCTGCTGGAAGAACGTGCGGGCGCTGCTCGCCACGCCCATGTCCTTCGGCGTCACGCTGTTCTGCGCGACCAGCGTGGTGATCTGCATCAGGAAGCCCATGCCGAGCCCGATCACCGCGAAGAACAGCCCGGTGGTGACGAGGCTGGTGGTCAAGCCGAGCCCGGTCAGCAGGTACATCCCGACCGTCATCACCCCGGCGCCGATGATCGGCAGCGCCTTGTACCGGCCGGTCTGCGTGGTGACCCGCCCGGCGATCAGGGCGGTGACCGTGGAGCCGAGCATCATCGGGATAAGCATGAGGCCGCTCCCGGTGGCCGACAGATGCTGCACGGTCTGCTGGTACAGCGGCAGGAAGGTCAGCGCGCCGAACAACGCCAGCCCGAGCAGGAAGCTCATCGCGATGGCAATCGAGAAGTTGCGGTTGCGGAACACGTGCAGCGGCAGAATCGGCTCGGCGGCCCGCGCCTCGACGGCCAGGAAGGCCGCGGTGCTGACCAGCGCGAGCGCGGCGAGCCCGATGATCTGTGCCGACCCCCAGGCGTATTGGGTGCCGCCCCAGGTCGTCATCAGGATGATCGCGGTCGCGGCGACGGCCAGGGTGACCGCGCCGGCATAGTCGATCTTGTGCTCGACACGGTGCCGGGCCACGCGCATGGTCGCGGCCAGGTACAGCAGCGCGGCACCGCCGACCGGCATGTTGATGTAGAAGATCCAGCGCCAGCTGAAGTTGTCGGTGATGTACCCGCCCACCAGCGGCCCGGCCACCATGGCCAGGGTCATGACGCCCATGATGTAGCCCATGTACTGGCCCCGCTCACGCGGCGGGACCAGGTCCCCGATGGTCGCGATCGCCCCGGTGAGCAGCCCGCCCGCGCCCAGGCCCTGCAGCGCACGGAACGCGATGAGCTGGTCCATCGAGTGCGCGAGGCCCGACAGCGCCGAGCCGGCCAGGAAGATGATGATCGCGATCATCAGCCAGCGCTTGCGCCCGTACAGGTCACCCAGCTTGCCGTACAGCGGCGTGGTCACCGTGGAGGCCAGCACGTACGCGGTCACCACCCAGGACAGGTGGGTCACTCCGCCGAGGTCCCCGACGATCCGGGGCAGCGCGGTGGAGACGACCAGCTGGTCCAGCATGGCCAGCATGATCGCCAGTAGCAGCCCGGGGAGGATGATGAGAACCTCGCGCCGCACGCCGGGAGCGCCGGCTCCCTCGTCAGGCGCCACGGCCTTGGTCTCCGCCATGCTGCGCTCCCTCCTACGCGCGTGTCTGTTGTGCTGCTACGTCTGTATCTCCATGCCCTCTGGGCCGGTGCCCCGGCCCACCGCGCCGGCCGCCGCAGCGCCTGGAAACTCGCTACCTACTTGCCGACCGGTTAGTATGGCCTTAGGCTCTAACCATAGAACGTCAACTAACCGGTCGTCAAGTAAGTTTTATCCGGCTCGTAGCGGCAAGCAGGCCTGGTCACAGGACCGGGCCCCGGACAGGCCAAGGCGGGAGGCGCGGCACCGATGACTGAGACCAAGGAGGCGCACGCCCGCCACGACACCAGGCAGCGCATCCAGGCCGTGGCCCTGGAACTGTTCGCCGAGCAGGGCTACGACAAGACCTCGCTGCGCGAGATCGCGGAACGGCTGGACGTCACGAAGGCCGCGCTGTACTACCACTTCAAGTCCAAGGAAGACATCGTGGCCAGCCTGGTCGAGGACCACTTTGGCAAGATCGACGACCTGGTGGCCTGGGGGAAGACGCTGCCCCGCACGCCCGCGTCCCGGGCGCAGATACTGGAACGCTACTACCGCATCGTGGCCGACGGGAGCCAGGTCTTCCGGATGCTCCAGCACAACCAGGCCTCGGTCAACAGCCTGGCGAACGCCAAGAACCGCAGCGAGCTGTTCCGCGAGCGGATGGACAACCTGGTCGGCGTGCTCACCGGGCCGGACGCGCCCCTGGCGAGCCAGATTCGCGCCGCGGTGGCCCTGGCCAGCGTGAGCTTCGGCTGCATGTTCTTCGCCGACCGGGCCGCCAGCCCGGACGAGCTGCGGGAGGTCGTCCTGGACATCGCCTGGGGGCTCACCGGCGCCGAGGAACCCGGCGACGCCGGCTAGCCCGGCCGTCCTCCTGCCCGCCCCGCGCCTCTGACGCCGGCTAGCCCGCCCTACTGCCCCGCCCCGCGGTTCCTCCAGGCCGCGGCCCGGGGCATGGCTAGCCGCGCGACGCCGGGGGACGCGCGACGGTGCGCACCAGGGGCAGCACCCGGTAGGGCACCGGGGTGGCGAGCGCGATCACCGTCGACGCCCGCACCACGCCCTGGGCGCCGACGATGGCGTCGATCACTCGTTGCAGGTCCGCGTTGGTGCGCGCGACGACCCGGCACAGCATGTCCCCGGCGCCGGTGATCGTGTGCACCTCGAGCACCTCGGGGATGGCCGCCAGCCGCGCCGCGACCGGGTCGTGGCCGCCGGCCTGCCGGATCTCCAGCGTCACGAACGCCGTCACCGCGTGGTCGAGCGCCGCCGGGTCCACGTCCGGCCCGTACCCGGTCACCACCCCCCTGGCCTGCAGCCGGTCGAGCCGGGCCTGCACGGTGCCCCGCGCCACCCCCAGCCGCCGGGACGCCTCGAGCACCCCCACCCGCGGCTCGCCGGTGAGCAGCTCGATCAGCCGCGCGTCCAGTTCGTCGATCACGGCCGCTTCTCCAATGCGGGCAGGCTGTGCAGTTCTCCGGCAGAAAGCCGGCTGTCAATATACAAAACGACCAGCGCCACAGGAAACTGTTGCACATCATGCTTGACCACTCGCATGCTGCCTTCATCGGACGGCTGCGAAGGGAGCGTTGCACCATGGCGACCAACGAGGGGCACGATCATCCCGAAACGGCGGACGGGTTCCACGTCACCGGCGTCGACGCGGTTGTTTTCGCGGTGGGCAACGCCCGCCAGGCCGCGCACTACTATTCCACCGCGTTCGGCATGCGGTGCGTCGCCTACCGGGGCCCGGAGACCGGGTGCCGCGACGAGGCGGCGTACGTGCTGACCTCCGGCCAGGCCAGGTTCGTGCTGCGCGGGCCGGTCCGGGCGGGCACCGCGCTCGGCGCGCACGTGGCCGAGCACGGCGACGGCGTGACCGACCTGTCGATAGGCGTGGCCAGCACCGAAGAGGCTTTCGGCTACGCGGTCGCGCACGGGGCCCGCGCGATCTTCGCCCCGCAGACCTTCGAGGACGAGCACGGCAAGGTGGTACTGGCCACCATCGCCGCCTACGGGGACACCACCCACACGCTGGTGGAGCGGTCCAACTACTCGGGCCGGTACCTGCCCGGCTACGTGGCGGCGGA
>Ga0126383_10002935_pt1 | contig 11161 bp, 14 predicted proteins | sample PanSoiMetPlot_35_FD_96882 | JGI IMG/M metagenome (GOLD analysis project Ga0126383, IMG submission 96882) | Tropical forest soil microbial communities from Panama - MetaG Plot_35 | ecosystem: Environmental > Terrestrial > Soil > Tropical forest > Bulk soil | place: Panama | collected 2016-02-17
AAACGGAAGAGCGTTGTCTGCAAACCATTTACGACGAGACACGAAAGACTCTGAGTCTTTCTTGACGAGAGTAAGGATTTCCTCATTCAGAACTAGATTGTCCCAGCTTTGGTAAAGCCCGGTGGCAGTGCTGCTGGAAACTCCCCCCGGACCCCCACCGGAATCATATGTATAGATATAGTATGACTTCTTAGGCATACTATAAATCTTGAACAGATAATCCCGAAGTTTGTTTACCTGATCTTTACGTATGATTGCGAGATTCCAATAATCTGTTGAGTCCGTCGCAGGGGAACTATTGAAGCTGAGTGCCGTAAATATGACTTTGAATTCAGTTTCGAATTCGGCTCCAAGAAGAACTCCACAAAGCGATCCTCTGCCGATCTCGATGTTCTTAAGAGTTTGACCAGCCCGTCTGATCTCAAGCTTCTTATGAAAACTTTCAGACAGAAACCGAGCATCCCTTAGGTGCTCACGAACTTCGAATTCCCGGTTTGAGTATATTTTTATCTCCCGATTAATGAGTTGGGAAATAGCACCATCCATCAGAACCCCAACACCTTCGTCGTCCGTATTGAAAGTAAAGATATCCCAGTCAGACCGACTACCGCCGATATAAGAAGAGATATGGTTTTCATATTCTTTGAGATTAAGTTCTATACCTTCCTTCGCAGGGGTATATTTATTTGTCCAAAGATTCAGAACCTCTGGGCTTAGAAGATTGGAACCTGCGATCACCGTGTTCTCCGTCTCGTCCGATGTGGCATTCCGGACATATGTATCTGCTGTTGTCAACACTGTATTCCCCACCTTGTCCTCTCGGCACAACTTCGTGCATATGTCCTGTTAATTCTGTAACTACTTTACCACAAAACTCACAATTAATCAAGCGGTTACGCCTTGCTCGATCAACTACTTGCTGCCTGATATACCCAATCGCCACGCTTCTCGCCATCTGTCGTACCCGCTCCGGAGGGAGCTTCAGTGCTTCAAGAGTCGTTCTAAGGATGCGTATGGGTAGGTCTGTTTTAGGGTCTATCTCTACATAGACCATTTGCTTGCTCATGAGTTACTGGAAATGAACTCCCTTGAAAATCTAAGAACCACTTCCTTCATCTGCTGCCAGTGTGGGATATTGTTTTGGACTACAGGATCGATACTCTTAGCTAGTTCCATAGCATCCAAAATCTCAGCCCGTTCATCGTCGTCCACAAAGAAGCCGGGGATGGCGAACCACTTACCCTTCTCTGGCATTACATTGTGGAGCTTGGCGTTTACTTCTGCATCCAGCTTGTCAGCAGTAGTTGCCGGGTTCTTTGCACTTGCGAGGATATCAGGCGGGATCGTCTGCTGTCCGGACTGCTCAACGTACTTCGAAAGAACCTTGGCCTTAGTAATTCCGATATCAACTAGCTCCTCCTCTCCAACGGACGGTAGTAGATTGCGGGTGGTTGTCATGTACACATACAACTGGGATTTGCCTACATTGAACCGGGCTTCTATATCTTTGATATAGTCGCCAAACGATTTGTGCTTGCCAAGTAACCAGTACTTCTTTTCCCTCACCCTGTTGATATGCTGTGATAGCGTTACGAAGTTGCGATCAATACTCTGTTTCTGGTCAATGATTATCTGGGTAACGTTCTCGATTGAGAAGAAGAGGTCTTGCGCTTCTAGCTTTTCTTCTTCTGAAAAACTTTTTTCTATGTTCTGTAATGCGTCCATGTATTCCTTAAATTTCTCAATCTGAGAAATATTCATCATCAAACAATTTAAACAAGCCAATAGTTACGGCGGTTAGTGATGTTCCCAGTAAAACACAGCAAACAAGGAAGCCCCATATTCCTAGCTCTACTAGGGCGAAGGAAGCCACTCCTGTCGCCAGCAGACACAACGTAAAGAAAGCTATTAATCTTAATATCATGCTACACTATTTTTCCTCTCTTGTCAAGCGATTTAGAAATCAAACTCGCTGTTAGTCTTTGGTGGCTCGGCGTTGGACACTTCTCTGAACGTGGCAATCTTGCCTAGAAAGAATAGTTTACAGAATGCAGAACCTTTACCACGGTTCCGCCCTTTCATACATCTGAACTGAACTTCAGGAGACAAATTGTCGGCAGTCTCCTCTGTTACATTCTTGATTACATCCCGGTGCAGGTAAAACACTACGTCTGAATCTGATACTATCGACTCCGATCCTTTGGCGTCATAGATGTCAATCGGCTTTCCTTGGGTCTTCTGCCCCGGTTTTCTTGGTTGCCCGACCACAAAGAACTTTAGCATGAACCTCTGGGACATGCGTTTAATGCGTTGCATAGCTTGGCTCTGTGCTTTGATCTCGTCCTTCTCATTCCGGCAAATGAAATGGATGTGGTCTAACACCACCACGGTAGCCCCAACTCGTCTGACTCCTGCTTCGATGAGATCGAGGACTTCATTAGCAGTGTTGAGATTAGGATTATTCCCGATATAATAGCAACAATCTTTAAGCTTCTTGGCAGCATCGATCCTATCCTCCCGGCATATCTCGTTGCGTTCCTTGGCTAATAGATTGGCTGTTACGATCTCACCAATCTCGGTATCCTGCATCTCCGTCTGATAGTTCAAAACAATCTCATCATTCTTCCTTGCTGCTTGTAATGTTTCCTGCAAGGTGAATTGAGTCTTTCCCGTACTTGTTTGGGTGGCTGAGATATAGATAACGCTACCCGGAAGGATGTTAGTCATCCTGTCTATAGCACTTATCCCGAACCTGAACCTATCCGGACGGTCTTCGGCTTTCTCTGAATCGTCGTGCTTTAGGATGTCCTGAATGCTTTTGACTCCCGGTATGGGGTTAGCATAAGCGTTCAGGGTTAGGTTTTCAATAAGCTCCTTAAAGACTTCAACGTCTCTGTTACAGGTCTTAAGGAAAGTTTCATTTGCGTCTTTCATCTCCTTAGGCCATACCAACCTATAGGTTCGTTCTTGTAACTCGTTCCACAACTTAATCATTGCCGCTGTGCCTGAGCCACCGTCGTTATCCCCGGCGAGGATGATAACCGATGCGCTCATCAGGATGTCTCTCTGCTCTGGGGTTAGTTTCTGAGAAGAGCTAGACAAGCTAACGCTTCTGAACCCTGCTTGAATCATGATAGCCTGATCGAAATGCCCTTCCACTACATAGACAGGCTCGTCCCATGAAATGAAGTCTATACCAAACAAGACTTTGTTATTCATCCCGGTTTTTCTGGCGAATTCTTTCCGCGCCATTGAACGGGCTTCAATGCAAACAACCTGATCTTTTTCAATTGCGGGGGTGATAACCCAACCGTTACCAGATATATCCTGTATCTCCGAGCGGGGCGTTTTATTGAGGCAGGAAATGTCAGGACAGTAACCAAAGTGAAGTTTCCTTGCCGTTTCATACTGAATGCCTCGTTCGGTGAATAACCAGTCTTTAGCCTCTTTGCTTTCGTATAATGCAATCTCGAATTTTGCGTACTCCTTAAGGTCGTATCTCTTTAGCTCCTTGGTATTTTCAAGCTCTAGCTTGGAGAAAGTTTCATCTGATTTTTTCTTAGTCTCTTCCCAGTTACCTCCGGTGGCTTGCTCTACTATCTTCTTTGCTTTTGCAAAACTAATTTTATCTACCTTCTCTACAAAGGCTATAGTATCTCCCCCGGCTCCGCATCCGAAACAATGGAATACCCATTGACCATGTTCGTCTTTACCGATATTAAGGGATGGTGTATTCTCACTATGAAAAATACACTTAGCCCAATAACTACCGTCCCTCTTGTGTAATCCGGGAAGCCGAGAGGCATATATACTAAGTAGAGCGGGATGCGCCTTGATATCTCCCGCCATTTAAAGCTCCTGTTCGTCTTCCTCTTCTGGTTCTCCCGCTTGTTGTTTAGCCAGTTCGACAGCTTCCGCCACGGCTTTAGCCTGTTCTAGCGCAGCCTGTTCCTTGGCTTTGAAAGTATGAATCCTGAGCGGGGCTTGCTGGAGGAAGTCTCGTGCAGCCCATGTAATGCTCTTCTCTTCTATGCCTAGTCCCCAGAACTCTGCAAAGGCTTGACTGACTAGGTTCAGTCCGTGCTCCCTAAGCAGAGCAGCCAGCCTGACGCGAAACTCCCCAACAAAGTAGACTCTGCTATCGGTGAGAATTGCTACCCCTTTTTCCATCTTATCGAGAAGAGGATTAGTAACCTGAGGTTTAGATGAAACAATACGCTGTCCTAGATTCTTGAAGAAAGCATCCATCGGTTTGCGCCCCATATAACTTCCGGACTGGGCCTCTGCCCACTCATAGAAACTATCGAGAATGGTATCGTGACCGTACTGGTCTACGCCTTCCTTTAATAGTTTCTTCCAGTCTTTATATGGTTCGCAGATCCCGAAGAAGTCTTTGGCAATTTTCTCAAGATTAGATTCAAGAGGGAGGTGGTTGTTTTTGTATGTGTTAGTAGGTGTATGGACTGAAAATATCTCTGTTGAGCAAGATGTTGATGTTACTGCTCTTGCCGGATATTCGATAGAGGCAGCGGCAACTACCTCTTTCGCCCACCCTGCCTCTACGAGAGCTGCTAAAACGAGCTTTCCTTTTTCGTTCGTGGCTTCAAACATTAGAACTCCCCATTAATTTGGATAAGTTTTTCTTTAACCATAGCCTGATCCCCGATACACAGACCAAGACATTCACAGTTCTGACATACGTTATGGGGAAATCGGACACCCGGCTTCTTAGGAAAGAAGTCCTGCTTGCTGGCGTCGGCAATCTCCATCGCTTCATGGGTTGCCACTATCCTAGCTTCTTTCATGTCTTCTGGAGAGATGATGGCTGGAAGGAATTGTATTCGCTGTTTGGTTAGGTCTTCTCTATTAAAGGTAGACCCTTTAAGAAAGTACTCGGTAAGAAGAGTCTCTTTAGCTGTAGTGGCCCCTTTACCTTTAATACTCTTCTTGCGCTCTTGGTATTCGTCGTAGTCTGATTTAGTTAATACTACCACAGTATTGTCGGTGTTGTCAAATACCTGATACTTCTTACCGGCCTTAGGTCCTTTAAGAACAGTAACCCAATCCCCTTTCTCAAGCGCAGAAAAATTTTTCACCAGAACAAGAAACGCCACTGTAGGGATTCCGAATACCCACGCGTAGTCTCTTAATTGATCGTCCAGAGATGCCATCCTAGGGTCGCTGCTAAAAGGATAGCTACTAGTCTTAATATCCACAATGACTTGTCGTGTCTCGCTTCCATCAAGAGCAGGTAGACTAGGGTGAGAATTAGGAACTGTACATAACATATCCACTTTAGCTGTGTATTGAAGTCCGGAATATGGGCCACTGCTGAATAGCTCCGATCGTCTCTCTACTTGGAATTGCGCATTAGTTACCGGGAGTTCGGGAATTGTGCTTTCGTAAAGAGCCAATAGTTCCACGCCCATTTGATAATGATCGTGCCAGTTTCCTGATTTTTCGGTATACTGTACCGTACTGTCGTTTTGATGCTGGAACCATTGAGTTTTAAATTCATCAACGCCTGTCCCCGGTTCAAAGTTAGTGTTGTGATGTAGTTGAATGGCAGACTCAACTACCTTACCGAAGAAGGTAGACACCCTGTCTTCCCTGCTCTGCCATCCTTTTATTCGTTTATAATAATACCGCTTAGGACAGGACCAATCCTGCCCACCGCTATGACTGTGTGCCCGAACTTCCCGCCCGACCACATTCTTGTAGAGATAACTCATCTTCGACCTTTAAGAACGGTTGTAAAAAACGGCTAGGTGTATCGTAGAAGCTAATATGTAAAGTGTCTTCGGCCCGTGAGACTCCGACGAAGAAACAGCACTTCTCTTCCGTAATATCGTCCGCTTTGATGTGGGGTATGATTCCTTCATTTGCGCTCACCAGAAAGACGTTCTTCCACTCTTTACCCTTTGCTTGGTGGATGGTGGATAGACACAGCCCTTTGCGCTGTCTACGGGCATGGCTGATCCTCCGTATGAAATCTAAGAACTCAGCAACAGTTCCATATTTGGTAGACGCTCTTACTAACTCTCTTAGATTTTGTACTGGATTCCTATCGGGGTTTACGTTCTCTTCCCCTGAGTAATGCTCGATTGCGTCTAAGCTCTTGATAACATCCTGCACACCTATTTCACAGGACTTGTTTCTGATATAAGATAACCAGTGTAAACGGTCCCTGAAAGGAGCAAGCTCAGAAATGTGATCTATAGCTTCGTAAGCGGTGAGACCTTTAGACGTATAGGCTTTCAGTTTCTCCACTACCATTTTCTTCTTAACATACTTGGTAGGCCAGAACGGTGTCTTGATTGCCGCTAGTATGGCTGCGTCGGTTCTAAATACAATAGCTCTCAGATAGTGAAGAATGTTTTCCACTTCTGGACTTTCCCAAAATCCGCTATCCCCCAGAAGATGGTATTGAACTCCCTGAACCAAGCATTCTTCTTCGAAAGCCCTCAGAGCTAGATTCGTCCTTGCTAGGACGACTGTTTCTTCCACCACATATGACTTCGCCTTCGATATAACTTCCTCTGCTTGCCGAAATTCTGAACCATACGGTGTTATCTTCACCGATCCCAGACCAGCCCTGATACTCCGGAACAGTGTCGCGATACTCGGATACGGGTACGCCTTCTTCCCCGCTTCGACTATTGTCGCGAGACTCCGATAGTTTGTCCCCAGAATAAAAATCTGGGTGCCGGGAAACATCTCGTCCATGTTCATCAGATGGTGGGATGCTCCTCCCCGGAATCCGTAGATTGCTTGACCGCTGTCTCCTACGCATAGTATGTTCCCGTGCTTCTCCGTAATGAGTTGTAATAGCTTCCAATCAAGCTCACAGGCATCCTGAGCTTCGTCCTGCATTACGTAATCGAACTGCCACAGAGACCTAATGTCTGGCCTCTTCTTTAGAATATCTACCATGTAATAGATTAGGTCATCAAAATCAAGGATGCCTTGCTTCCTCAGAAGTTCCTGATACTTCTGGTATCCTATCGCATGATCGAATTTGGTCCCTGTAACAGCCGCTTGTTTCACGGCTTCAGCGGGAGAAACCATGTTGCGCTTCTGAAGACTTACCCAACTACGGAAGGCTCGAAAGTTAATCGTATCTCCGATAGCATCATAGACTGCCCTTACTGTTAACTCTTCGGCAATAGGAAAATCCGCTAAACGGAAAGGAAAAGCATCTGGATGCTGAGTAGCGAAGCGGAGAGCCAAAGAATGGAGAGTACTAAATACACTAGGCTCAAGATTAGGAAACAGCTTAACAGCCCGATCTCTAAGATTTTTTGCAGCCTCGGAAGTGAAGGTAACACAGGCGATCTTTTTTGTTCCATCATAGAGTCTCCCTGCTCTGTGTAAAAGAACTGTGCTCTTTCCTGCCCCGGCCCCGGCTAAGATAGCGTATTTTCCCTCGTTCAGTTCGACCACTTTCTTTTGATCTTCATCGAGATTCATTCCAACTCCCAATACATGAATGATGGGTTGGTCCTAGTAAAGTCTTCTAGATAGTCAGCAATGTTTTGTATACCCTCGTGCTCTCCCGGACCGTCTCCGATGCTGTTCCAATAGAGAGGATTTTTGGTACAGACCCCGGCATGAAATACCTCGTGCCAAAGAATGTTTCTCAAGTTCTGGACTTCTATTCTGCCGTCATAGACAATGATTTTCTTATCGCAGAACGTCATCCCAACCGCGCCGTTTTCATCCAACGTTTTTTGGTAGCTCTTCGCGATGTCTTGCGTATCCCAGACCTCCCAGTTTTCTCCCCTGATATTCAGAGCCAGAGGCGAGGGAAGCTTATGTATCCCTAAGGGAGGGGCGACTTCTGCCCTCCCCGTGGAAATAGAGGGAACATCACCAAAGAACCGAACAAAGTTATACGTGGCTACTGAACTTACCAATGCGGTAAATATAACCACCAGTAGTTTCATTAGAAGGGCACCTTGTCGTCATCTTCCTTCTCGGGATAGTCGATAATCTCGACCCTGTCAGCAATGACCTTCATACGGGACTTCTTCTCGCCGTTGTTGCCTTCCCATGTATCTTCCCTGAGACGGCCAACGATAGCAGTCCTGTTACCCTTGGTCAGGAACTTCCCCACCGTATCAGCAAGCTTTTCCCATGCTTCTACGTATACCCAAGTCGTAGCCTTTTTTCCTTCTCGGAAGTCGTCAACGGCAAGAGTAAACCCAGCAACAGACTTGCTACCAGCTTGACGAATCTCTGGGTCCTTACCCAGTCGTCCACTAACGATTACTTGATTTAAGCTCATATTCTCTCCTTATTTAAGAAGGGCCTTGATAGCCTCTTCTCCCCCTGCTACTGCGTCTTCGATTTTCTTCATAGTCGCTTCCCACGTTTCAGCCGGAACGTCGAGATTCTTTTTGCCGTCATGCTCCTTCTCAAGGAACAAGCTGAGCTTCCTGCGGTTGATGGTTTTCTTGGTAAGTTCACCTAGCCGCGCCTGAATCTCAGCACTGCGGGTTTGGGAAACAGGAACAAAATTCTCCAACTCAGTTGCGGTTTGAGTAAGACCCGGATCGAGCTTAGGCTCTCTCTGGATCACAGGTTCATCGCCGTACATCTGCGGGGGAAGCGGGTCCTCCGGGGCTGTTCGATTGACAGGGTTTGGGTATGTCTGAGGTCTTGCTTTATGAATTTCATCAGCCGAAGACACGCTTTCTATAACCCCGATGCCCATCAGAGCCAGCGCACGACCTACAGCAGAAGTCTCAGCGTTCTCAAGAGCAGCGGTTTTGTTGATGCTGCCCTGCCCTACCACAGCTTGCGAATGCCCCACGAAAACCCTCTTGCCGTCTACGTCCGGTCTTACCTGCGCTTGGATAACAATCTTATCGGAAGCAGCCTCAGTAAGGAGAATAGTCTGGATGGAGCCGTTAGTGTATGTATCGTTAAAATACGCAACGCGATCTTTAACTTGAACGTATTCCTTGCCTTGAATCTTAATTGTCGGTAGTGTTGGTGCCATAAAAAATCCTCTAAATTTACAGTTCGGTGTAGGTTCTGGTTATATAATCACCGTCAAACCTGAAACACCTGTATGTAAGCTTTAGAGGATCGAGAAAGTAAACCACATCTCCGGACCCGATGGGGCTATGATCCGAAGTGGCGGTATCTATTTGTCTCATCCAGATAACGACAGAGGAGTTTGATCCTGTGTCAACCTGAATGCCGCCTTGAGTATGTAGTGTCCAATAAGATTCTACAGGGGTTTTGGTTAGGTGCTTATATTGTAGAAAAGCCATTTTATACTCCTATATTACCACAACTTAATTAATTTGTCAAGTACAATGCTTGCTCTATTTTTTCGATCCAAGGCTTATCACTTCCCACTGCTACCTGACAATAGACGCCAAGTGTAATAGAATCAGAGAGATGCCCGATCCGGTACCCGACGATCTTTTCTGGAACCAGAAGATTTAAAATAAGTTCAGTAACGTTTCCCCTCCGAAAAGCGTGGAAGGCTTTGTACGGGACCCCGGCTTGCTTGCACACCTCCATAAGCCCGTAAGTGAGAACCTGAGGCCATTGGGGTCTACCATTCGGCCCAGCAAATAAAAATTTTTTCTTGTCGGACGTTGTGAAAGCTTTCAGGTGCTTGTCTAACAGGTTTGAAATGTGTATCTTACGGACGCTACTGTCGGTCTTCGGACAGTCCTGAACCAGCCCGTTGTAGACGTTCTTGGTTATAGAGATCGTACCGTTTTCTACATCTCCGCTCCTTAGCGCTAGAGCTTCCCCTAGCCGCATACCTGTTTCAGCTAAGAGCATTATGAGCGTTTTGAGAGGTCCATCGGTGTGCTTCAGGAGCTTACGAACTTCCTCGAAACTATACGCTTCCCTCTTTGGTTTCCGGCTCTTTGGTTTATAGACACGGGGCATTCCCCAGTCTTCGTCCGCATACTGCATAACTCCTTTAAACATAATCAGTTGCAGCGATACCGAGGAAGGCCCAGCGGTGTTATTTAGAAACACGATATACCGTTGGATGTGCTGTCTCTCAATGGTACTCACACGCATATGGCCGAAGTACAGTATGAGCTTGTTTATAGCCCTAGAATATTCTTTGAATGTCCCTGCTTTTCTAAGGCTTAAAACGTCGTTCCTATAGTTATCTGCGGCAATAGCGAACAATGGGTCAGATTTTTTGGATTGCTTCATTGATCCAGTATTGAGGCGATTTTTGTAATTGAGTTAAAGTGTTGCGTTCTTGACTACAAAGTTCCAACGCCTTCATCACTAGATCCAGATTCCTCCGAAGCAAATCCTCCTTCATCGTCTCTGGATATTGTCCGTTGCTCATCATGCTTTCCTCCGATGTGGGCCGTGTAAGCTTTCTTAATTGCTTCTATAAGTTCTGGTTCCCTGTATGCATAATCATCACTGATCTCCAGATTGATGACGGGTTTGTCTTCTATACCATGAAGGTACTGAAGGTACTTGTATTGTATCTCTTCTTGCTGCCAGCGTTCCATGCACACGATCTCGTCTGCCCATGAAATAAGAACATCATCCACCGGAACCAGAGCATACTCTGTATTCAGCCCTGCGGCTCTTGTGTTAAAGTTGAAGGGTTCTTGGGACAGCACCACCGCTGCCGTAGGGGACCGAAGCAGCCCCGCCGAACATACGCAAAGCACTTTCTTGTACTTCCCCTGAAATCGATTAGAAGCGTTTGCCAGCCTATTCATCTTAGACATTTTAGTACCTCCTCTAGCTCCGAAGGATTTGGATCGGGATCGGTGTCTTTGCTTTCCCTTTGTCCTCCTCCCTTCTTAACAAAAATCTTACAAACACAGTATACGGCTCGTCCCGAAGAATCAAACCTACCAACGTGACATTTTCCAATTCCTTTAGTATGGAAGCTTCTGGCATGAGAACACTGACAATCGTCGTCCGTCAACTCCTCTTCTTCTACCTGAGACGGAGTAAGAACGTATATCCAGCTTAATATCATCAACAGTAAAGCTTCCCAGATTTTTCTCATTAGTCTTTCCTGTAAAAGAGAGTTTCGAAGCCAGCCGCTACGATTAGAAACCCCGGTGCCCATTTAGGTATTATACACATACTACTCTCTAAATCCTTTACTGTCAAGTGGCTATCATCAGGCACCTCTGCTACGATC
>Ga0126383_10002936_pt1 | contig 11160 bp, 11 predicted proteins | sample PanSoiMetPlot_35_FD_96882 | JGI IMG/M metagenome (GOLD analysis project Ga0126383, IMG submission 96882) | Tropical forest soil microbial communities from Panama - MetaG Plot_35 | ecosystem: Environmental > Terrestrial > Soil > Tropical forest > Bulk soil | place: Panama | collected 2016-02-17
TTGGTTACAAAGGACGGAGCCGCGCGAGAAACGTCGGGTCAAGTCCTAATTCAAGTCATCGAGCAACCAACGCTCCACTACTTCACGCGAAGCGTCCGCCGCAAGGGCGGCTACCCAACGCGCACTGTAAACGTCGAACCCAAACTGAGCCTTGCAACACCTCTTGATTCCGTTCGACTTACATTGGAAGGCTTTACGAGGGTTCTCGGAACCTGATAGAAACGCTGACTACTGACAACCTGAGCACGATGCGACTTGCGAAGCAGCCGGATCGACATACTTGACAAGCAGCACCTCGTTGCCCTGCTCGCTGTAAATGAGTTCGTCGACGAGCTTCTTTGCCAACAGAAGCCCGAAGCCACCTGGCCGAAGACCTTGAGCCTCTCGAACTGCGACGTGGCTCAAGAAATCGTCGGCTGGGCTATTGATGGCGGCGTGGCGAAGCTCTTCGAGCGAGAAGCCCTGCCCCGGGTCCTTGACGCGGCATGCAACCGCGCGACGGGCGCGAATGAACGAGATCTCCACGTGTTGGCTCGGGTCGAAATGCCCACCATATTCCATGGCGTTCAAAAGGACTTCTCTGAAAGCGGAGATGATTCCTTCGGGAATACTGGGATCTCTGACCCCGCGAAGGAATTGGACCAAGCGATCGGCGGTGGGGATGTCGCAGCGAGCCGTCACGCGAACCCAAGCGGGCGTCGCCGACAGTACTTCAATACCATCATCCCAGCACGGCGCGGCCATGGCGGCGCGCACCATTTCGGCGAGCTCAGCGGCATCGAAGGGAGCCGAGAAATAACTGAAGGCTCCCTCGCGCATGGCCGCAACGACGTCCCCTGGAGTGAATCTGTCGGTGAGGATAATCAGGCGCAGGTGCGCGCGAGCACTCCTGATTCTGCGAAGAATCTCAACATCATCTGGCCCGAGCATTTTTCGTCCGGTGACGATCAAGTCGAATGGCTCGGTCGCCGCCAGAGCAAGAGCATGTTGATTGTCCTCGGCGCGGTGAATACTCCAGCCGTCGCTGGCCAGAACGGTATTAAGTAGTTCATCGATATCCTTACCGGATGCCACGACAAGCGCCGTCTTTTGCGGAGCTGGAGCTGCGCTGCTGCAGGGGGATGTCATAGAGGCCTCAACGATGACGATGCGGCATAGCCTCGCGACCGGAAGCTGGCTAGAGCCCGGGCCTCATCGTCAAAGCTAGGGATAGCATCCAGCAGATGCAGCACCCTAAACACCTCGAGCACCGGGCCACTCGGACGCAACACTCTTAGGTCGCCACCCTTACGTCTAAGGGAAAAGCATGTCCCAACGATGACGCTGATGCCGGAACTATCAACTCGAGTCAGGTCTGTTAGGTTCAACAACAATTTACGCGCACCATTGGCGACTAATGTCTGTAGCCGGCCGTCCAACAGCTCGCTCTCACCGACGTCGATGGTCGCTCTTCCGCGAAGGTCGAGGATGGTGACATCGTCGGATTCGCGGATTGAGATTTGAAGGCCCACAGCGCCCCTTTGTCAGGTTCACCGCATTCTTTCAATTCCATCCACAGGTAGTGATGTTAACCCCGGATTAGATTCATTTGAAATGAGGAATGAGGGGGGGCTGCAACTTCGTGATGCAATCGGGGCCTAAAGGGATTAAACTTCTCTTAAACAAGGTCGCGCGCACCTCGCAGCCAATCCTGGAGGTTGCAAGGAGGGCCATTATATGGCGCTCTTTTTTCTTCGTAGTTCGATGCAGGGGAAAATTTTGCTGGTTGTCACCTGCGCAGTGGCTTCCCTCTGGCTTCAAACTCCCATTGCAACGGCACAGTACCGCGGTGGCCACCCTGGTGGCGGCGGGGTTCGCACTGGCGCGCCGCACGTGTTTGTTCCGCCACCTTCATTTCCCACGATTTCGCGGCCTCCGCTTATTGCAGCTCCGCGTCAACTGGGAGTGGACGCGCGTTTCCATTTTCCGCCGCGCCCGATCAGTGGTTTTGTTTTTCGCCGCCGTTTTTTCTTTGGCGCACCTTGTTTCCGGTTTGGAGTGGGCTTCGGATGCAACTCCTTTTGGTGGCCGAACTGGAATCTTTGCTGGGGGTGGGGATTCTACTGCAACACTTTGCCCTTCACGGGGTATGGCCTTGAAAATTATGTCACTCTGCAACCGTACGTGGTTCCTGTGTACCTGTATGGCCCCGGAGAACGCGAGCAAGTGTGGTTATATCTGAAAGACGGTACTGCATACAGCGTGGCCGACTACTGGTTCGTGAACGGTCAAGTACATTTCATCGCGGTCGAGGAGGGTGCCGCGAAATCCGTCGAGCACGTCATTGGCTTCGACGAACTGGATTTGCAAAAGACCATCGATGTGAACACGCGCCGAGGGTTCCGGGTCGTGATGCGCGACGAGCCCCTGGAGCAGTATTTGCGTGATCATCCGGATGCTACGCCGCCGCTCTTGCAGCTTTCACAGAAGGACTAGCCGCCAGCACCGCAATCCGAGCTTCCTGCGCCCAAGCAACCTTCCGTGTCGACAGTTGGGAGGTGAAACTCAGTAACAGGTCGCGCCTCGCGGCGCCAAGAGAACCATGCGAGAACAAACGGGAGGCGCGGCGAGCGCGATTAGAAGTGAAACACGATGCCCGCGGAAGCGCGCGGCTGATTTTGCGTGGTTCCGTGCAACTGCGTGCGGAGATAATCCACTTGAATCAAGCGGAGCTTCACAAAGGGAACCAGTTTGAGGTCGAAGCCCGCGCCGATAGCGGTGGCGAAGGATGTATCGGAGCCGAGTGTGAAAGGGCAGGTAATGGACGTGACGGCGGCACAGACATTCCTTGGACTCTGCGTTTCTATGGCAGCACCGAACAAGGCGTGCACGAAAGGCGAGACTCTTGTGGGCAGAGAAACCTGTGGCCCCACGAGAAAGGTATGTTGACGGACGCCGCCACCGTTCACCGTGCCGTAGGTTCCGTTGAAATCCGCAACCGCGCCGAGAAATGGCAACAATTTATACTGCCCCGAGAGCGCCCAGCCATTGAGATTTGGGTGTGACGTGGAGAACGTCAAATTAGGGCAAACGGTTACACAAGGATTGAATTGTCCCTCTTGGATTGAGGCGCGGAAATAGGAGTAGCCGCCGAAAAGTTCGACTTTGTCTTGCGCGTTGCAGGAGGCGGCGATACACAAGGCGGGCCCGGAGAGAACAAAAAACTTGAGGAGCAGCAACAACGCAAAACGCAAAGTACCGGCAGCTGGACAGGGGCAAGAACGCATTCGCTCACCTCGGTAGGAGGTCTGGTCTGGTGCCGGGCAAGGATTGCGATGCGAAAGGCCGTAAGTGGAGTTGCCAATCGGTGCGAGGATTGCCAAATTACGCTGGACCGTTTCGTGTTGCTCGTCCCTCAGGGCGCCGTGCTTGCGGGCCGGACGAGGTCCGGCCTGCGACATACGCAGCGCCGAGGTTGTCCCCGGGAATCGCGCTGGCGAAGTCTTTGTCTCGCCCTCCCAAGTAGGTGCCGTATCTGAGTTGAGGCGCGGAAGGAACGAAAACGCAGAGGAACGCAACAAGAAAACACACCCGCATCCCACGTTTGGACGCCGCGTGTGTTTCATTTGTTTCCGCGAAATCCGAAGTTCCGAGACTCAGGAGGTGGAGTGGTCTTCCTCCGCTCGGGGAGTCTCGATGCTGGTGAGTACGAGGCGGGTCAGCTTGATGCGCTCGCCGTGATAATCAATGGAATCGCCTCCACGGTCTCCTTCAGATGGCAGGATCGGTGAGTCCCGCCAGGGGATTCGGATCGTCAGGCTGGACTCGCACGACTACGCGCTTGTTCAGCAGCATCTCGATCCAAATTACAAGTCCTATCGCAACCGCCATGCGGACCGGGTGGGCCTTCCAGTATTTTCGGTAAACTCGCGCGACTTCGCTTCGGTCTGTAATTACATTGGCCGTTCCAGAAATGGCGGGACCGTGGTTGCTCCCCACATAACAGATTACACGTGGATTCCTTCGCACTCGTTTCACCTTATAGGCATCCCCCCGAGTGAGGAATTCAATGTGTCCGTCATTTACAACTAGCCACACCTGTATTTTCTTCAGTTCGCCGGATGCCTTATAGGAGCCGAACCACTGGGTGTGTCGTTTAAGGGCGCGTTGCAGTTCTGAGTTCATCGATGACCGACGGACATCCTACCACCACCCGGGAATAATTGGTGTCTACGCACATCTCGTTCGCGGGCTCTATTTTCTTTTCAGTGGCGACGCCCCCTGCGACACGTGCGGCGACCTGAACGGGAGCGCTTTGAGACAATCCGCGATTTGAGCCGTGGTCCAGCGCTGCCGAGGATCTCGACGCAGGCAGTGTCGCGCGATGTCGAGGAATGGCTGGGGAATAGTCGATGGCACCATCGGCTCGGCCTGACTTTGCGGGGATGAAACGGGAGTCTGTTGCGTAAGTATTTCGACCAGCGTCACACCCAGAGACCAGACGTCGCTCGAACCGGCAGCCTTTGCGGTGGCCTCGGGCGCGTCATAAGCGTCAACCGGGCGGTAGGCGGGACGCGATTCTCCGAGGGGCAGAGCCGTGTCGCTTGAGAGTTTGAGTTGGCCGTCGATGGCCATAATGTTTGAAGGTTTGATGTGAGTGTGGGCAAAGCCGTTGCTGTGGATATGGCTAAGTGCGTCAAGGAGCAGGTCGAGTATTTCGCGAGCTTCTTTTTCATTGAGCGGACGATAGGGGAGAACTTGTCCGAGGTCTTCCTCTGCGTATTCCATGAGCGCGAAAACCAAATCCGCGCCCGCAAGCTGGCAGTGGCCGCCAGGTAGCAGGCGAAGGAGACTTGGATGACGAAGCTTCGAAGCGCTGAGCAAAAGAGAGGTCTGGAAATCTGCCTTAGCGGGAGAGGTTATAAATTTGATGGCGAGAGTTTTTGGCTGCGGCGGGGGGGATTGCGTTAGGAAGACAGCGCTATGGCTCGTGCTGCCCAAAAGATTTTGAAGGGGAAACTTGTCATTGAGAACGTGGCCCTCGAATTTCTTCCAGTCATCTCTCATGGTCGGAGGAATCGCCCTTGCCTTAAGCAAGGCGCTGGTTCCGACCAATTCTCGCACGAAAAGGCAGGGAGAGTACAAGACTCGTGTCCGCGTCAATTTGGGCCTTTGTTCGCGGAGGAGCGAAGCAGGTACTATCCGGTGTTAGAAACCAGCAATAGCGGCAGCTTCGGTCGGACACGTTTCAAATATTGTCAGTAGCCTGGCGATTTCTAAGGCCCGCTTGAAGTTCGGACCGAGATTGGAGAGTTTAAGCCGTCCGCCTTTGTCCTTTGTCTTTCGATGCGCTTCGATCAGTGCGCCGAGGCCGGCGCTGTCAACGTAATTGACGTGCTCAAGGTTAACGACAATTCGTGTTGCGCCCGCTGATAGAAGACTGTCAATGGTTGTACGAAAGCCATTGCTCTCTTCTCCGAGCACAAGACGCCCTTTGAGTGCCAGAAGGTAGATGCCGTTCATTTCACGCTGTGTTATTTCCAATGGCACGGCCGCCTCTCTGATGCGCCTTCCAAAGGCTATCTCGGCAGGCTGGCCCGAGATCTGCGGACATGAGTTTAGCAGATAACCTCGCGCCCCCAATCTCGTTCGCACCGTCTGTCTCGCTCGCTCCGCCGGAAAGCAACCTTAACTCCTTGTCTGTGGCAGGTAATCGGTAAAGTAGTCTAGTACTCCGAGGAGTCGCAATTCGTAACAAAAACAAAACCTGGTTACATCGACACATGCTGTCCTTGTCCGCTTAGTCCCACGAAACAATTTGCCGAGCGGTCGCGTATAACACCATAAGAGTCCGCGTGCCCAAATGGCCGTTTTGGGGCTGGGTCTGTCTCGGTTTTGGCTAACGGTTAAGCGTGCCGAACAATGGGCCTGCTGAAAGGGTGGTCTCCATGGAAACGCTGCGCAAAGATTTGTGGCACGCCTTCCGCACGCTGGTGAAGACTCCCGGGTTCACGCTCGTTGCGGTGCTGGCGCTCGGCCTGGGCATTGGAGCGAACACAGCCATCTTCAGCGTGTTCGACGGCATGCTGTGGCGCCCGCTGCCGGCCAAAAATCCAAACGAATTGGTCGTGCTGGCGTCGAAGATCAGCGGCATCGATTTCCCCATCAATCTTTCCTATCGAGACTTTCTGGATTATCGCGACCTGAAGCAAGTCTTTGCGGATGTCAGCGCCATGACTCCGAGTCCCCAGAACCTCGGCGTTGACGGACGTTCCGAGCGTGCCTGGACCGAGTTCGTCAGCGGCAACCTGTTGTCGATGCTGGGTCTCGAGCCCGCGGCTGGTCGCTTCTTCGCTGCCGATGAGGGCTGGGTCAAGGGCAAAGATCCACTCATGATTCTGAGCTACAAGTTTTGGCAGAGCCGGTTCGGGGGCGACCGCGGCGTGATCGGTAAAACCGTGCTGGTGCAAAATCGCTCGTTTACGATCATCGGCGTTGCTCCGAAAGCTTTTCACGGCACGTATTACTTCATCGATCCTGATTTCTACCTTCCGGCAACCATGATTCCGGTGATGGTCAACGATGCGGATAAATTCCTGGAGGACCGCAACGGGAGCGATTTCCGCATCCTAGCGCGGTTGCAGCCCGGCGTGACGCCACAGCAGGCCAAAGCCGCTGCCGCTCCGCTCGACGCCCGCCTCGCCCAGGAATTTCCCGACTCCCACAAAGGATTTAAGCTGCAAGTCTATCCGGAGTTGAAGGCTCGCCCGGAGCCCGGACTGGTTGCCGAGTTCATGCCCAAATTAGTCGGCGTGTTCATGTCGTTGGTCGGCCTGGTCCTGATGATTGCGTGCGCGAACGTCGCGAATCTGATCCTGGCGCGCGCCAACGGCCGACGCAAGGAGATCGCCACGCGCACCGCGATGGGCGCGAGCACATGGCGCATCACACGCCAGCTGCTCACGGAAAGCGTATTACTCTCGATGGTTGGAGGCCTTGTCGGCGTAGTCATCGCGCGTTGGGCCGCTGTGGGACTGATGTCGATCCACGTTCCCTCGGATATTCCGCTGCGCTTATTCGATCTGCGCATGGACTACCGCATGTTCGCATTCTGCTTTCTGGTGGCGCTATTGACTGGGATCGTAGCAGGAATTATTCCGGCATTGCGCACGGCGCGTGCTGATCTTACCGAAACGCTGAAGGAAGGTGGGCGGTCCGGGAGTTCTGCGGGGAGTCACAATCGCGTTCGCAATGTGCTGGTTGTGGCGCAGGTGGCGGTTTCGCTGCTGTTGCTGGCGTGCGCCGGCTTTTTCGTTCGCAGTTTCGAAAATTCCGCACACACGGATATGGGCTTTCGTGTGGATCACACGTTGATGGCCTCCATGGACCTGCGTTTGCAAAACTACACGGAGCAGCGCGGGCAGCAATTTTACGAGCAGCTTCGGGATCGCGTGAAAGTGTATCCCGGGGTGCGCCATGCCGCGGTCGCCGCGCTGATTCCGATGGGTTATGACGCCAATACGGTCAACGTATACGCGGAGGGGCAAGCCGCCACAGACAAGTCGAAAGGTGAAATCATCTTCTGCAATTCTGTCCAGCCGGAATATTTCCGGACGCTCGGTGTGCGCCTGCTGCGGGGCAGGGAATTCACGGAGGTCGATAATGCCTCGGCGCCGCGGGTCGCGATCGTCAATGAAGCCTTCGCCAAGAAAATGTTCCCGGGACAAGACCCGCTGGGTAAGACGTTTCAGACAGAACGCAGCGGTCCGAAAACTCAGATCGTAGGTGTAACCGGTACCGGGAAGTACATGTTCTTGTACGAGCCGCCGCAGCCATTCATCTATTTTCCGCTGGCGCAAAAGTATCAATCGTCGGCCACGCTGCTGGTTTACAGCGAAGGCGATCCGCAGGGAATGGTCGGAGCCGTGCGCGAAGAAACGCGACAGCTTGATTCCACGCTACCGCTCTATGATGTCACGACCATGGACTCGCACGTGCGCTATGGCAAGCCGCTGCTGCCAGCGCGGCTTGGCGCGATGCTGGTTGGGGCATTCGGTCTGCTCGGGTTGGTTCTGGCGAGCGTGGGCGTCTACGGCGTCATTGCGTATTCGGTGAGCCAGCGCACGCAGGAGCTGGGGATCCGCGCGGCGCTCGGCGCGCGTCCACTGAACGTCATCACCATGGTGCTGCGGCAAGGCATGACGTTGTCGCTAATTGGTATGGGCATCGGAGCTACGCTGGCGTTTCTGACGCTCCGTGCGATGCATTCCGTCTTGTATGGGGTCGGCTCAACCGATTTCCCGACCCTGGGAGCTGTCTCGTTGCTGCTGCTGGCGGTCGCCTTCGTGGCAAGCTATATCCCCGCGTTGCGTGCCACCAAGGTGGACCCGGTAATTGCGCTGCGGCACGAATAAGCCGCCGCCGACTTAGCTCCGGCGAAGACAACCATACAGTTACGAATAGAAAACAGTAGTACGCGGTCGGCACAGACACTCGATATCCCGAGTGGATAGCTCTTTTCAGGGCAGCGTCAGAACGACTTTATTCCCGTTCAGCACGCACTCCAACTGAAGAGTCGTGTTCTTCTTCTTTGTCAGCGGGAAGTACAGATAGCCGGCCACGGGCGCCGAAGTGGTGCCCTCCGGCAGGCCCTTCTCGCTCAGCTCGGTTTGCATCGTATCGCGGTCGCGCTCCGACGAACCCGGGTATGAACCGGGCTCGCCGATTCCAACGGCGACACCAACCTCAGTGTAAGTACCATGGCGGCTGGTGCGAGCGCCGGTGACCGGGTCGACATATGTGCCGGATTCGTGGCCGACGCCAACGGATGGAGAGACAGTGACATCTCGCTGCGATTCAGCAGACTTCTGAATGCTTGCCGCCACCACCTTGGCGCTCGAAGGTTTCACGGCCGTCTCCGATCCCATCACGCGTACGGCAAAGTCGTCTAGCGACACGGGTTGTGGCTTGTCCTTCGAAGGGTAAAGCGCAACTTCGACAACCACGCAGCAGCGATTCACCTCGGAAACGAATGTCTTGCGCACTTCATCGGAAGTAAGCAACGCTGCGCCGACGCTGACGCTGTCTTTCTCCGCATGAGACGGGTAGCGATTGGCGGCGGGCTTGGGCACGGTTCCCCGAGGACCCGATGCGACGAGTGGAGCCACAGCCAACAACACCAACCCCAGCGGAATCTTTCTGTTCATGGCTTGACCTCCGCTTCGCCGGTAGCATCGGGCGCTTTCTCCGGCTCCAACCGGGCGAGGATCTTCAAAGATTTTCTGCTCAGGACATAGATCCGCTGGTGAAACTCCTTGCGCCCCATTGCGGAAACGGACAGGTCGTAAGCCCCGGAGTCGAGCCACATGGTCTTCAAGTGGTCTGCGGTACCTGCATACGCGCCGTCAATGTAAACCTCCGCCGTCTTCGGATCAGCTGTCAATCTGACTTCTCCCTTATCTGCGGCGTACGCCAAGCTACCGGAATAAACCGAACCTAGGAGAGAAGCAGGAGCGCACCAAAGTGGGTCGCAAAACAAGGCAGGGTGTGTCAAGCCGTAGGGATAAAAGCCAAACATGGGGTACTGATAATAGTAGGGTCCGGAAAAATAGGAATACCCCAATCCAAACGAGACGGTACCAAGCCGGACGTGAATTTTCTGCAGAGACTTGGCGTCCTTCTGGACCTTATCATCCGTCTTCGCTGCCGCCGGAGCTTGCTCGCCGGCTTGTTTCGACCAACCTGACACGGCGGAAGCGGCACTGTCTTGTTGAATCGCAGTTGACGCTTGCTGGGGAATGGCGCACAGAAGCATCGCAGGACTAGTGAGAAGGATGATGAGGAGAAGCACTCTAGCAGCCACGGGCACCTCCCTGGCTGGTCGAAATTCCTTGTACTTACGATGCTATCTAACCATTGGCGGTTTCCCACGACCGGCTCATTTCCTGAATTATCTGTGGCGTGGAAACCGCGAAAGACTCATAGAGCTTATGCCATGCCTCTGCAAAGTCAAGGTCGCTTTCCAGAAGGCACTGCTGAAAACTCGGCCAATTCCTGTCGGTTTCCTCGTTTGGCTAACGTTGCCCGGCGGCGGTATCGATTCCCAGCACATGAGCGCTATAAGGCGCTGGAGCCGCTTGTGACCAGTTTGACGTACTAACCTGCGCGGTTAGCCACCAGGGTAATTGACATGGTAGGTGTACGCTCCTAGCGTGAACTCCGTGTTACAGCGCATTCACCAGGCACTCATGAAGTGTTTACAGACAGTCTACGAGGGGATCGCAAACCGGCGTTTGCAAGAGCGAAAGCAGCCCAAGCCGCTGGTGTTCTGCAAGCTCGGCGGTGAAGAAGGCGGTTCCGTCCTGAATCTTTCCGAAGATGGGTTGTGCTTTGAGAGCCTCGCGCCCATAGAAGAAAAGGACTTGCTGCAGCTGTGCCTGTCGGTCGACCTAAACAGCGCGATCGAGGCTACAGGTCAGTTGGCGTGGATCGACTCGGCAAAACGCAGGGCAGGCCTGCGCTTCTTGGAGTTGAGCGCGCCCGCACGCGAGCAGATCCGCGCCTGGCTGGGCGAGACCTCTACCGCATCCGGAGGAAGAAACGACGCGCCGACCGAGGAGCTGGTGATTTGGCAGGAGATGAGCGATCCGAGCATTCAACTTGTTCCTATAGAACACTACCGGGAGCAGACGCGCTGGCAATTCCTGCGCGGCGTATTGGTGGGCTTCGGGATATGCGCGGTGCTGATGATTCCTATCTTCCAATATGCCGGCGGCACGAAGCCAGGCCGCCCGGCGCGGACGACCGCTGGCGCGATCCGCACGGCGCAGTCCGGCGCGGAACTGACTCAGTCGTCAGTAGCACAGCCTGTGTCACAAAGTGCGTTGATCTCGGAGCCGACCGCTACGAAACCGCGGGCGCAAGCGGTTTCCGTGGGCGTGCCGACAGGGTGGGCGCAGAGCGAGAGGCCACAGAGAGCAAGAGCACTTTCCACGCGTCTGATGACGCGCACATCATCGCCGTCGGCAACGCCGAATCCAGCGAAGGCGGAGCCACTTAGGGCAAGCGCGGCGGCAGTAGTGCCCGCTTCGGCCACCTCGAAGGTAAATTCTCCCTCGGGACAAGTGCAGCACCCGAAAAAAGTCTCCGCGGCGCCGCAGCAGTTGTGGTCTGCGGTGCAAA
>Ga0126383_10002937_pt1 | contig 11159 bp, 9 predicted proteins | sample PanSoiMetPlot_35_FD_96882 | JGI IMG/M metagenome (GOLD analysis project Ga0126383, IMG submission 96882) | Tropical forest soil microbial communities from Panama - MetaG Plot_35 | ecosystem: Environmental > Terrestrial > Soil > Tropical forest > Bulk soil | place: Panama | collected 2016-02-17
GGCCGGGCGCATCATCGCGAGCTTTCCGGACCGCCTTGCAGACCACCAGCGCATCGGCGACGCTCTCGCCGATCTCGGCGAGCTGGCCAAGACGCCAGAAGCCAACATCATCAAGCTGCCGAACATCTCGGCCTCGATCCCGCAGCTCAAGGCGGCCATCGCCGAGCTCCAACAACGGGGCTACGCGCTGCCCGACTACCCCGACGAGCCCAGGTCCGCGGAGGAGCGCCAGGTGCGCGCCCGTTACGACCGCGTCAAGGGCAGCGCCGTCAACCCGGTGCTGCGCGAGGGCAACTCCGACCGCCGTGCACCCGCCTCGGTGAAGAACTATGCCCGGACGCACCCGCATCGGATGGGTAAGTGGACGTCCGATTCGAAGACCAACGTCGCCCACATGACCGCCGATGACTTCCGCTCGACCGAGCAGTCCGTGGTCATCACCAGGGATACCGCGCTGCGCATCGAGGTGGTCGGCGAAGACGGCAGCACAACGGTGTTGCGCGAGTGGGTGCCGGTCACCGCCGGTGAAGTCGTGGACGCCTCAGTGATGCGCGTGTCGGCACTGCGCAAGTTCCTGTCCGAGCAGGTGGCGCGCGCCAAGGCCGAGGGTGTGCTGTTCTCGGTGCACCTGAAAGCAACGATGATGAAGGTCTCTGACCCGATCATCTTCGGCCACGCGGTGCGCGCCTTTTTTCCAAAGACGTTCGCCCAGTACGGCCAGACGCTCGAGGGCGCGGGCCTCACCCCGAACGATGGTCTTGGCGCCATCCTCAACGGCCTCGACCAGGTGCCCGCGGGAGCGCACATCAAAGCGTCCCTCGGCACGGAGCTGGCCGAGGGTCCCGCCCTGGCGATGGTCGATTCCGATCGCGGCACCACCAACCTGCACGTTCCCAGCGACGTCATCATCGACGCGTCGATGCCGGCGATGATCCGCGCCTCGGGTCACATGTGGGGGCCGGACGGGAAAGAAGCCGACACCCTGGCCGTGATCCCGGACAGCAGCTACGCCGACGTGTACCAGGTGGTCATCGACGACTGCCGCGCACACGGCGCTTTCGATCCGGCGACGATGGGCTCCGTGCCGAATGTCGGGCTGATGGCGCAGGCAGCCGAGGAGTACGGCAGCCACGACAAGACGTTCGAGGTCGCCATTGACGGCGCGGTCCACGTCGTCGACCTCGAAGGCCATCTCGTGCTCGACCAACCGGTGAGCGCCGGCGACATCTTCCGCATGTGTCAGACCAAGGACGTGCCGATTCGTGACTGGGTGAAGCTCGCGGTCAATCGCGCCCGTGCAAGCGGCGACCCGGCGGTGTTCTGGCTCGACGAGAAGCGTCCACACGACGCCAACCTGATCGCCAAGGTCGAGACCTATCTGCCCGATCACAACCTCGATGGGCTGCGGATAGAGATCATGCCGCCGAAGCAGGCGACCGCGTTTTCGCTCGAGCGCATTCGCCGCGGCGAGAACACCATCTCGGTGACCGGCAACGTGCTGCGCGACTACTTGACGGACCTGTTCCCGATTCTGGAGCTGGGCACGAGCGCCAAGATGTTGTCTATCGTCCCGCTGATCGCCGGCGGCGGTATGTTCGAGACGGGCGCCGGCGGGTCTGCGCCCAGGCACGTCCAGCAGCTGCTGAAAGAGAACTACCTGCGCTGGGACAGCCTGGGTGAGTTCCTCGCGCTCGCGGCCAGCTTCGAGCACCTGGCCAGAACGACGGGTAACACGCGTGCCCAGGTGCTGGCCGACACCCTGGGCAGGGCTACTGGCACCTTGCTCAACAACGACAAATCGCCCACTCGACAGCTAGGCGGCATCGACAATCGCGGCAGTCACTTCTATCTGGCGATGTACTGGGCGCAGGAGCTTGCCAGCCAGACTGACGATCCTCAGCTGGCGCAGACATTCGCGAGTCTCGCGCGCAAGCTCGCGGAACAGGAGCGCGCCATCACGCACGAGCTGCTCGCCGTCCAGGGCAAGCCGACCAGCATCGGCGGCTACTACCAGCCCGACCCATCCCGTGCGGAGGCGGTCATGCGACCGTCCCCGACGTTCAATGAGGCGCTGGCTACCCTGGGCTAGTGCCGAATTACCAGCAGCGCATCGAACGCGCCCGTGCAGCGATGGAGCGCCTGGGCATTGATCTGCTGTACCTCGCACCAGGCGCCAACGCGCAGTACCTGACGAGCTGGCGCCGCAATCGACCGCACTTCGGCAACGTGAACTACCCGGGTGGGTGGATTCAGGGCATGTTCCTGGGGCTCCATGCTGGGCCACTGCTCGCGGTGCCGCGCATGGTCGCTGACTTCGACCTCGAGCCAGGCACCGACCTTGATGTGCGTGTGCTGCCCGATCGAGCCGATCCAGCCGCCTTCTTGAACACGCTGCTCGAGGAGTTCGAGCCGCGTCTGGGCGCGGTGGCAGTCGAAAATCGGGCGTGGAGTGAGCAGGTGCTCGCCTTGCGCAACGTGCGACCCGATGTGGAGGTTCGGCTCGCATCGGAGGTCGTGGCGCCGCTCCGCATGGTGAAGGAGCCTGAAGAGCTGGACACACTGCGGCAGGCTGGGCGCATCGTCGATCAGGCCATGACCGAGGTTGTCGGCTTCCTGCGGCCCGACTCGGGCCAGACCGAGCTGGACGTGGCCTATGAGATCGATCGACTGATGGTCGAGCACGGCGCTGACGGTGCGTCCTTCGTCACCAACGTGTGGCAGATGGGGCCGGGCGAGATGCGCGCCCTGGCGATGAAGGCCAGTCGCCGTCCGCTCGAGCGCGGCAACTCGCTATCGTTCGACTTCGGCTCAACGCTCGGCGGCTATTGCTATGACTTCGGACGCTCCGTGTTTCTCGGCGAGCCGTCCGCTGAGTACGTGCGAGTCCACGCCCTGGTGATGTCTGCCGCTGAGACTGGGATTGCCGCGCTCCAGGACGGGAAACATACGGCCGAGCAGGTCAATGCGCTTGCGCGCGAAGTCATCGAGAACGGCGGCTACGGCGAATGGTTCCGCCACCGGCTGGGCCACGGCATCGGCCTGGACGTCCACGAGCCACCATATCTCGATCGCGGCGACACCTCGATGCTGAAGCGCGACATGTGCTTCACGGTCGAGCCGAGCGTCTTCATCCCTGGCCGCTTTGGCGCGCGCACCGAAGACGTCGTCGTTGTCGGCGATACGGCGGGCGGCCGGCTCCTGACGGAGTACCGACGCGACCTCCAGGTAATCTCCTAGACGCGGGGGTACCGCGGCAATGCATCAGCATTCAACTGGATCCGAGGCCATCAATCGGCTCGAGTCGGACCTGCGCACGTTGTCGCCCGCGGGCATTGAACGGGTCGCGTGGGGTTGGCGTCGCCATGAAGGCCACCCCGAGCGACTACACGTGGCAGAGCAGGCAGCACTGCACGTGATCGAGCAGACCGATCGTGGCCCGAACTGGGAAGACCTTCGGCGCACGCTCAACAACCTGATGGAAGGTTCCGGCTCGCTACTGTCCTGGCGGGAAGAGCACGGCCATGAGGGGCACACCGCCGAGCGAGCTGTGTATGCCGCCGCGCTGGCCCTGATGGCTGGCGACCAGCTGTCGCACGAGCAGTACGTCGATCTGGTGCGGCCCCTGGCCGAGGCGCTGCCCTGGCTGCTGCCCGAGATCCCGCCCGCCCCTCGAGAGGGATGAGGCGCCACTAGCCGTCCGGGCATGCGCCGGGTTTGAGACTCGGCAGTGAAAGAGCCGTACGGGCCACCGCTGCGCAGACTCGGGGGGAGGCGCGCACATGACAACAGCCGACGTCTCGGGCGACGCGCTCAGCAGCAGCGTCGAAGTCAGCCTGCGGGTCAACGGTGTCGACCACTCACTGCGACTCGACCCGCGCGTCACGCTGCTCGACGCGCTGCGCGACTATCTCGGCCTGACCGGGACCAAGATGGGCTGTGACCGCGGCGAGTGCGGAGCCTGCACGGTATTGATCGATGGGCGGCGGGTCAACTCCTGTCTCACCTTCGCGTTCATGCAGCAGGGTCACGAGATCACGACCATTGAAGGCCTTGCGAGCGATGACGAGCTGCACTCCGTCCAGGCTGCCTTCATTGAGTGCGATGCATTCCAGTGCGGCTACTGCACGCCGGGTCAGATCATGTCGGCGGTCGCGCTGCTGAACGAGGGCCACACCACTTCGACCGACGAGATCCGTGAGTGGATGAGCGGCAACATCTGCCGCTGCGGCGCATACCCGAACATCGTCCAGGCGATTGAGCAGGTCGCCAGGAGCACTGCCTCATGAAGACGTTCAACTATGCCCGGGTGCGTAGCGTCGACTCCGCGCTCGCCGAAGCGGCCAAGCCGGGCGCCACATTCCTCGCCGGTGGGACCGAGCTGGCCAACTGGATGAAGGACGGCATTGCCAGCCCGACCGAACTGATCGACATCAACGAGCTGTCACTTTCGGAGATCCTCGTTCATGCGCACGGCGTGCGACTTGGCGCGCTGTCGCGGATGAGTGACGTCGCCGCGCACCCCGCGCTCCGCAGCGCATATCCGGTCCTGTGCGAAGCGCTGGAGCTCGGCGCCTCGCCGCAGATCCGCAACATGGGCACCATTGCTGGCAACCTGCTCCAGCGCACCCGTTGCCCGTATTTCCGCGAGACGTCTTATCCGTGTAACAAGCGACATCCGGGCGCCGGCTGCGCCGCGCTCAGCGGTGAACACCGCATGCACGCGATCTTCGGAGCCAGCGACTCGTGCATTGCCGTCCACCCCTCTGACCTGGCGGTCGCGCTCTTTGCGCTGGACGCGGTCGTCCATAGCCGCGGACCGCGTGGCGAGCGAGTGATCCCGATTGCCGACCTGTACACGCCGCCAGGCCATACTCCAGATCGGGAGACCGATCTCGATCACGGCGAGCTGATCCTTGGCGTGGTCATTCCAGCCGCCCCGTTCGCCGCGCAATCGCACTACTTCAAAGTGCGCGAGCGGCAGTCGTACGAGTTCGCCCTCGTGTCCGTCGCGGCCAGCCTCGAGCTGGAGGAGCCGAGCCAGACGGTCCGGTCGGCACGGGTGGTGCTGGGTGGCGTTGCCTACAAGCCGTGGCGGGTCAGGGCCGCCGAAGAAGCGTTGCTAGACAAGCCACTCACCGACTCGACCATCGCCGCGGCGGGTGCAGCTGCCATCCAGGGCGCGCAACCGTTGCGTGACAACGCCATCAAGGTACCGGTGGCGGAGTGCGCGGTGGTTCGTGCGCTGACCACGATCGGAGAGCGAGCTTCATGACCAGCGCAGCGATCGGTGCGCCCCTGGATCGTGTGGAAGGTCGGCTGAAGGTGACAGGCGCCGCGACCTACGCGGCCGAATTCGCCGTGCCAGGACTCGCGCACGCTGCGCTGGTACAGAGCACGATTGCTCGCGGTCGGATCACCCGTCTGGATACGACAGATGCCGAAGCGGCGCCAGGCGTGGTTGACGTCATCAGCCATCTCAACGCCCCGCGGCTGCCGCGGCTGAAGCCGGCCGCGACCCTGGAGGGTTCGGCATTTCAGACCGTCCTGCCACTCCAGGATGAGGTGATCCACCACGCCGGCCAGCACGTCGCACTGGTCGTGGCCGAGACCCTGGAGCAGGCGCGCCACGCCGCTGGTCTGGTCAAGGTCGAGTATGCGGCGGAACAGCCGCGCACCCAGCTCGAAGCCCATCGAGCCGCGGCGTATGCGCCACAGCCCGTGTTTGGCATGCCGCCGGACTATGTGCGCGGTGATCCGTGGCAGGCGCAGGCCGGCGCCGAAGTCCGCGTCGAACAGACCTACACGACGCCGATCGAGCACCACAATCCGATGGAGCCGCACGCGGCAATCGCGGCGTGGGAGGCCGGCGACAAACTGGTCGTGTACGACACCACGCAAGGCGTCCACATGACCCGTGCGGGACTGGCCGAAGCGTTGGGCCTCCGCCTTAACCAGGTGCGCGTGATCTGCCCGTTTGTCGGCGGCGCCTTCGGCGCCAAGGACTCACTGTGGCCCTACACCATCCTGGCCGCCGTTGCCGCGCGGCGGACCGGGCGGCCGGTGAAGCTGGTCCTCACGCGGGCGGAGATGTTTACCTCGGTCGGCTATCGCTCACCGACCGTGCAGGACGTGAAGCTGGCAGCGCGGCGCGACGGCACGCTGTGCGCGACTGTCCACCACTGCGCGGCAGTCGGCTCGGAGGTGGGCGAGTTCGCCGAGACAGCGCCTGAGGTGACCCAGGTGCTGTACGCCTGCCCGAACGTCGAGACCAGGCTGCGACTCACAGGACTCGATGTGGGCGTCTCGAGCACGATGCGAGCGCCAGGCGAAGCGAGCGGGTCGTTCGCGCTCGAGTCGGCAATGGATGAGCTTGCCGATGCGCTCGGGATGGATCCGATCGAGCTGCGGCTGCGCAATTACGCCGAGACGGATCCGGACACCGGCAAGCCATGGTCGAGCAAGGCGCTGCGGGCGTGCTACGCGGAGGGCGCCGAGCGCTTTGGCTGGTCGCGGCGCACCGCCCAGCCCCGCTCGATGCGCGATGGTCGCTGGCTGGTCGGCTGGGGCATGGCGACGGCATCTTACCCGAGTGTCGGCGCACCGGGCGCAGCTACGGCGGTGATTCGGGCTGATGGGCGGGCCGTGGTGCGCAGCGGCACCGCCGACCTGGGCACTGGCCAGTACACGGTGATGACGCAGGTTGCCGCGGACGCACTTGGCCTGCCGCCCGAGCGGGTCACGTTCGAGCTTGGCGACTCGGAGCAGCCCTACGCGTTCGTCGCCGGCGGCTCCTCCGGCGTGCGCAGCGTTGGGCCGGCCGTGCGGCTGGCCGCCGAGGCAGCGCGGGCGAAGGTAATCGACCTGGCGACGCACGACGAGCTGTCGCCGCTGGCTGGCTACGGGCCCGCGGCGATCGGCGTCGAGGGTGGCGAGCTGTTCCTCGAGCACGCGCCCACACAGCGCGAGAGCTACGCGGCCATCCTGGTTCGACATGGACTCGATCAGGTGACTGCCGACGGCAGGGTCGATTGGGTGAGTACGCCCGACGACCACCGCGTCAACGCGTTCGGCGCGCAGTTCATCGAGGTGCGCGTCGACCCCGAACTGGGCCTGGTGCGCGTGCAGCGGGCGCTGGGCGTCTTCGACATCGGCCGCGTGATCAATCCGAAGACTGCGCGCAGCCAGGCGATCGGCGGCATCGTCATGGGCATCGGTATGGCATTGCTCGAGCGCACCGCGCTCCATCCGGAATTCGGGAAGGTCGTTTCACCCAACCTGGCCGGCTACTTGCTGCCGGTGCACGCCGACGTGCCAGCGATCGAGGCGTACTTCGTGGACGTCGACGATCCGTACGTGAACTCTCTCGGCGCCAAAGGCGCTGGTGAGATTGGCATCACTGGTGTGGCCGCGGCGATCGCCAATGCCGTGTACCACGCGACCGGCAGGCGGGTCCGCCGCCTGCCGATCACGCCGGAGACATTGCTGAGCTAGCCCGAATTTACTCACGGGACTTTGCGTAAGGGCCGCTCATGGTGACCCTTCGGCAAGCTCAGGGGAATCCAGCGCGGCCCGCTCGTTCTTCCTGTGAGCCTATCGAACGGTCAGGATGAGCGGGCATAAACAATTCGGGCTAGTTCTTGGCTCGTGGAGTGGTAGCGCGCTCGGTGGCCCGTACCTGGGCCTGGAAGGCCTCGAGCGCGGCCTCCTGGGCGCGCTGCGCGGCTTTGTTCCACTCCTGGAGCGCAGCGCGCTGGCTGGTGGATGTGGCATCCAGCATGGCCAGGCCAGCCGCGAGGCCGGCATTGTGCACCTCGAACGAGGCTTTGAGCGTGGCCTCAGTGCCAGCCACCCAGGCATCGAAGATGCCTCGGGCAGCGTCGATGCGGTCGTTGGCGCGGATTGGGGGAGTCTCGGCAACAGGCATTGCGTCGGTCATTCCTTTCGTGGAGATCCACTGCAGCTAGATGCACTATACATATAGATGCAATGTGTGTCAAGTGGCATGGCGCGGCTAGCTGCGGTACACCTTCACACCACACCGGATACGCCTGTGCCGCGCCGCCGCTCACCGCCGCCCGAAGACACGCCCGACGCCGCGCCTGCCCGCTCGCCGCGCGACCTGCTGGTGCCGTATGTCCTGCTCGCCGTGTCCGTGCACAAAGCCCATGGCTACGCGATCGAGGAATACCTGCGCCAGCTCGGTCTGATGAGCATCGAGATGAGTACCCTCTACCGCACCCTGCGCCAGCTCGAGAAGGATGGTCTGCTGCGCTCCGACTGGGAGCCCGGTCCCGCTGGCCCCGCCCGCCGCGTGTACTCACTCACTGACCTGGGCACGACCTGGCTCGACAACTGGGCCACGGCGCTGTCCGCCTACCGCGGCATGATCGACCGCTTCTTCGGCCTCTACCGCGGCCCCCGCCGCGTGACATAGCGCCCGCGGGCAAGGCAGACTAGCGCCATTCAGGGGAGCAGCAACTCGAAGTGGGGAGCCTGGCCGAAGACGACACGCAGCTAGCGCTCGCGGAGCTGGCCGAGCTGCTGTCGGCCAGCCGACGCGTGGCTGGCTTGCTCGATTCCGCCGTGTTGGCGCAACGGGCCGCGCACGAGGCACGCCACCTGGCTGGCACCGACATCGCTACGGTCGCCATCCTCGAAGACCCGACGCTGCTCATCATGCGCGGGACGGCCGGCACGCGCACGTCCGCGATCGAACAGCTGCACATTCCGCGCGGCACCGGCCTGGGCGGCAAGATCCTGCTCGACCGACACCCGATCTCGCTGTCCGACTACGGGCGAGACACGGGCATCACCCGCGAGCACGTCGACGTGGTCGCCGACGCCGAAGGCATCGGTGCCGTAGTTGGCGTGCCGATCAAAGACAACGACCAGGTGCTCGGCATCCTGTACGGTGGCCTGCGCGCGGTCGGCAGCGTCGGCGACCGCGGCACCTCCCTGCTGGTCGAATTCGCGCGCTCGCTCGGGCCACTGCTCAGCTCGACCCGACAATCGCAACAGGCACAGCGGCTGAGCGCGCAATCGGAACGCCAGCGCATCGCGCTCCAGCTGCACGACACGCTCGGCCAGCTGCTGTTTGGCATCGGCCTCGCCGCCCGGCGCGCGCAGGCTGATACGAACACGTCTGCCGACCTGCTGGCCAGCCTCGCGGATATCGAAGCGGGCGCCTCCCGCGCGTCGTCCCAATTACGCGATGCGCTGCGCGCGATGGCGCCCGCCACGCCGGAGGAAGCGCTGGCCACGGCCGTCCGCATGGATGCTGCTGCGTTTACCGACCGCAGCGGCGTGGCAGCGCATTTTGTCGTGGTAGGCGAGCCGGTCGACCTCCGGCCACCCATCCCCGCGGTGCTCCTGGCAGTCGTCCGCGAAGGGCTGCACAACGTGGAAAAATACGCCCGCGCCAGGTCGGTGGTGCTGACGCTGTACTACGCGGCGCGGGACGTCGGCGTCGTGGTCCAGGATGATGGCGTCGGCCTGCCGAGTAACCTCCCGCTCGACCCGTTGCCACGCAGCGGCCGCAGGCTCGGCCTGGCCTCGCTCCTGCAGCGCACGCAGCAAGTCGGCGGCAGCCTGATCCTGATGCCCAATGAGGACGGCGGCGTGACGCTCCGCGCGAGCGTGCCGCTCCTGACGAGCCCGACGTGATCAACAGCCGGGTGGTGTTGATCGACGATCACCCCATCGTGCTGCACGGCGTTCGCCATCTGCTGGCCGACGCGTCCGACTTCGATGTGCTAGCCGAGTGCACAACAGCCGACGATGGCGTCGCCGCTGCCCGGCGCGGACAGCCCGACCTGGTCCTCCTCGACTTGCGCATCGCCGATGTCCTCGCACCCGATGTGTGTACGCGTCTGCGGTCCGCCGCGCCTGGTGCGCGGGTGGTCATTCTGACGGCGTTCGATGACGAGGTACTGCTGCAGGCGTGCCTGAAGGGCGGAGCGGCGGGGGTCCTGTTGAAGGATGCGCACGGACTGGACCTGCTCGAAGCGCTCCGTCGCATCCGCGCCGGTGAAACCGTCATCGACAAGCGCTTGAACCCGCGGCCGCGCGCGCTGCACGACACAGACAACGACGATGTGTTCGAGCCGCTGACCCAGCGCGAGTACGAAGTGCTGCGGCTTATGGCCCGCGGCCTCATTGGCAAGGAGATCGCTGGCGAGCTGTCGCTCGCGCCCAACACCGTGCGCAGCTACGCGCAGTCCGTGCTCAGCAAGCTCCACGCGACCAATCGCGTGCAGGCCCTGGCCATCGCGAAACGCCTCAGGCTGCTCTGAATTACCTGCGTTTGCAGGTAGTCCCGGTCCGAGCGGCAGCCCAAGCTGCCTGGCTATGACGAGCACGCTCCCGCCGCCCGCGGTCGCCCACCTCATCGACCCGACCCCCTCCGCGTACACCTATCCGTTGTTAATCAAGCAGCTGCTGCACTCCCCGCTGGTGCACTCGCCAGGTCAGGAGATCGTGTATCGCGACCAGCTGCGCTACGACTACCGGACCCTGCGCCGGCGCATCGGCCAGCTGGCCAGCGGCCTCACCCGATTTGGCATCGGACTCGGCGACACGGTGGGCGTGCTCGACTGGGACAGCCACCGATACCTGGAGTGCTTCTTTGCCGTGCCCATGCTCGGCGCCGTGCTGCACACCGTCAACGTGCGGCTGTCGCCCGAGCAGATCCTGTACACGATCAACCACGCCGAAGACGACGTGATCCTGGTCCACACCGACTTCTTACCGTTGCTGGAGGCAATTTTCGATCGCATCGAGTCGGTCAAGAAGATCGTGTTGCTGAGCGACTCGGCCGAGCGACCCGCAACCTCATTGCCTGTCGATGCGGAGTACGAGCACCTGCTGGCCGCCAGCTCCGCGGAGTTCGAGTTTCCGGAGCTCGACGAAAACACGCGCGCGACCAGCTTCTATACGACAGGCACCACCGGGCTGCCGAAGGGCGTCTCGTTCAGCCATCGGCAGCTGGTGCTGCACACGCTGGCCGGCATGGCGGCGCTCGGAACAGCCGCTGATGGCCAGCGCTTTCTGGGCGCGGACGTGTACATGCCAATCACGCCGATGTTCCACGTACACGCCTGGGGCTTGCCCTATATCGCCACCGTGATGGGCGTCAAACAGGTCTATCCAGGCCGCTACAC
>Ga0126383_10002938_pt1 | contig 11158 bp, 12 predicted proteins | sample PanSoiMetPlot_35_FD_96882 | JGI IMG/M metagenome (GOLD analysis project Ga0126383, IMG submission 96882) | Tropical forest soil microbial communities from Panama - MetaG Plot_35 | ecosystem: Environmental > Terrestrial > Soil > Tropical forest > Bulk soil | place: Panama | collected 2016-02-17
ATCGTTCACGCCGTGCAAGCCACAAAAGGCAAGATGGACGGCGACGCCGCGGTGAAGTCGCTGCTCGGCTGGAAATTTGACAGTCCGCAAGGACCGATCGTGATTGATCCGGAAACCCGCGATATCGTAATGAACGAGTATCTCGCCGAGGTGGTGAAAGGGCCCGACGGTAAACTCCACCAGAAAGTGATCGGCCAGATCGATCGCGTGAAGGACGAGTGCAAGGCGCAGGCGATCGGGCCCTGTGCGCCAAAAAAATGATCGACGCTGGTCGCGAGTTATTGTGAACCGAGGCCGTTCCCCGGCACGGGGAGCGGCCTCTTGACGTCCGCCGGCTAACAGGACCGTTCGTGAACGAAGCGATCGACTTCGCCAGCATATTGTTAGGCGGGCTCGCAGCCGGGACCGTGCTTTTCATTGTCTCGGTCGGACTGTCTGTCACCATGGGGCTGATGGGATTTGTCAACCTTGCCCACGGCGCGTTTGCGATGTTCGGCGGCTACATCATCGTGCTGGCGATGAACCGCGCGCATTTCGGCTTTCCAGTCGCGCTCGCGCTTGGCTTTGTCGGAACTGCTGCCTTGAGTGTGGTCCTGGAACAGTCGCTCTACCGCCGGCTTTACCGTGCCGGCGAGCTGGATCAGGTTCTGCTGACGATCGGCCTGATCTTCATTTTTATGGCGACGCTCACGATCCTGGTCGGACCGCAGAGCCAGCCGCTGCAATTGCCGCCTGAACTGGGAGGTCAGATCAATCTTGGCTTCATGCAGTACCGCACCTACAGCGTTTTCCTGATCGGGGTCGGACTGCTCATTGTCGTCGGCATCTGGCTCGCGTTCGAGCGCACCCGCATCGGCGCGCAGATTCGCGCCACGGTCGACAACCGCCGCATGGCGGAATCGCTTGGCATCAATGTTGACCGGCTTTTTACGATTACTTTTGCCTTCGGCAGCGGTATGGCGGCGCTTGGCGGCGGGTTTGGCGCCGAATTTCTCGGTCTCGATCCGCAATACGCCCTCAAATATCTGGTTTATTTTTTGATCGCCGTTTCGGTGGGCGGACTGGGCCGCGTAGTCGGTGTTTATTACGCCTCGTTGCTCCTCGGCACACTCGATTTTGTCCTAAAACTCTATTTGCCCAAGGGCGGCACGATCTTCATCTACGTGCTTACCATTCTCGTGTTGCTATGGCGGCCGCAAGGCCTGTTTGGAAGGAAGTCGGCGTGAGCACCGAGGCTGTTCCCGCCGGGGCAGCGACCACAATCGGTCGCACCGACCATCCCGCCGCCCGCGTCTTGATCGGCCGACACCATCTGCGCTGGTGGGAAACACTGCCTTGGCTCGCTGCCGCTGCCTTCTATTTCCTCTTTCCCGATTATCTGGGCTTCGGCACTTCGCTAATGATCACGATTTTGTTCGCTCTTTCACTTGATCTCGCGCTTGGCTATGCCGGCATCATCACCCTTGGCCACGCCGCGTTTTTCGGCGCCGGAGCTTACACCGTCGGCCTGCTGGCCTTTCACAATATCTGGACCGAGCCGATCACAAGTTTGATGCTGGCCGGACTGGCAGCAGCCGCCGTCGGCCTAGTTTCGGGGCTCGTGCTGTTGCGTACCCAGGGCCTCACGCTGCTGATGCTCACGCTTTGCACGATGGCGCTGCTGCAGGAAGGCGCCAATATGGCGCACGACTATACCGGCGGGTTCGACGGTCTGCCGAGTTTGGATATCGCGCCTGTCTTTGGCATGTTCGAATTCAATCCACTTTATCCCGATACGCAGTATCTCTATACGCTCGCGATTCTGTTCGTCTGTTTTGTATTCCTCCGCACGCTGGTCTATTCACCCTTCGGCCAGAGCCTAACCGGCATTCGCGAAAATCTGTTGCGCATGCATGCGATCGGCGCGCCGGTGCGGCACCGGCTCGTTATTTGCTATACGATTTCGGCAGCTCTCGCCGGTATCGCCGGCGGACTGTGGGCGCAGACAAACGCTTACGTCAACTTGAGCGCGCTCGATCTCGACCGCGCCGCGACGGTGCTCATCATTCTGATACTCGGCGGCTACGGGCGCCTGTATGGGGCGTTCGTTGGTGCGGCCGCTTACATGACGCTTGAGCACTTCCTCGCCAGAATTTATCCGACCGCTTGGCAGCTCGGCCTCGGATTGCTTCTCGTCGCCGTTGCGCTTTACGCACGCAACGGCCTGTTGGGCCTAAGCGCGGTTATATGGCAGCGCTATCGCGCCAGGCGCACCACATCATGACGGAGCTCCGGCTCGAGACGCGCGCCCTGAGCAGGCGCTTCGGTGCGCTGGTGGCGCTGCAAGACTTCGATTTCAAGCTCGCCGCCGGCGCGCGCCACGCACTGATCGGACCAAACGGCGCCGGCAAGACCACATTCATCAATTTGCTGGCCGGCGCGCTGCCACCATCGCGCGGATGCGTCCTCCTTAAAGGCGAAGATATCACCGACAAAAAACAAGCGGAGCGGGTTAAGCTCGGAATCGCGCGTACGTTCCAGATCAATCGGCTGTTTCGGGGGCTTTCCGTTCTCGAAAATGTCTGCATGTCGGTCGCCGAACGGGTTGGCGCCGCGCCCACTCTGTTCTATCCGGTGGGTCGTCGCACCGATGTCATCGAGGAATCGATGCATCTTTTGGACATGCTGAAGCTTGCAGCGGATGCCGAGCACCGTGTGTCCGAACTCCCCTATGGCCGGCAGCGGCTGGTCGAAATCGCGATTGCGATCGGGTCAAAACCCGACGTTCTCTTGCTTGACGAGCCTGCCGCCGGCGTGCCCAGCGCGGAAAGCCACATTATTCTCGACGCCATGGAACGCTTGCCGGAGCGTATCGCCATATTGATTATCGAACACGACATGGACCTCGTTTTCCGCTTCGCCAAACGTGTCACCGTCATGGTCGGCGGAGCGCTTTTTGCCGAAGGAACGCCGCGCGAAATCGAAGACAATCCACAGGTCCGCGCGGTCTATCTAGGTCAAGCCGACCGTGGCTGACGCTCTCGAATTGCAGAAGGTCTCGGCAGGTTACGGCGAAACTGTCGTGATCGAGCATATTAACCTGACGCTGGCGCGCGGTGAGTGCATCAGTGTCATCGGGCGTAACGGTGTCGGCAAAAGCACCTTGTTAGCAACGATCATCGGGCAGACCGTGCTGCACGCGGGCGATATCGTCCTCGCTGGCCAGAACATCAATGGCGTTCCATGCTATCGGCGGGCGCTCGCGGGAATCGGCTATGTGCCGCAGGAGCGTGAGATTTTTCCATCGCTGACGGTGCGCGAAAACCTCGAAGTTGCGGCGCGACCTGGAGATTGGACGCACTCGCGTGTCTTCAAGCTGTTCCCGAGATTGGGGGAACGATTGGATAATGCCGGCAATCAATTGTCGGGCGGCGAGCAGCAAATGCTGTCGATCGCGCGCGCGCTATTGACCAATCCGGCAGTCCTGCTCATGGACGAACCCACCGAGGGGTTGGCGCCGATCCTGGTCGAATCGCTCAATGCGGTCCTCAAGCAATTGCGTACGGAGAGCGGGCTTTCAATCATTCTTGTTGAGCAGAACAGCCGCGTGGCTTTGTCGTTCTCGCCGCGTACGGTGATCCTGGATAAAGGCCGCATCGTTTATGATGGTGAATCCGGGCCGCTGCGCGATGACGCCGACAGGCTTGCCAAGCTGATCGGCATCTTGGAATAACCGCACCGGCGTAGTCCTGAGATTTGCTCCTGCATTGTCGGGCCGGCCGGCCGGTCTTGCATCGGGTTGGGCAGAAGCACGCTTCTCAAGAATTCTGCGGCTGTGTAGCCTGCATCTGCCGCTGCACATTTGGCGCTGGAACGAGGTCATGAGAGCAACACGTCGGCAATTTCTTCATTTTGCACTGATCGGCGCCGCGGTGGGGCCGAACGCGAGATTGGCGCGCGCAGAAAGCTATCCGACCCACCCCGTTCGGATCATATCCGGGTTCCCGCCCGGCGGCATAAACGACACCTATGCGCGCCTAATCGCTCAGTGGCTGTCGGAGCATCTCGGTCAGCAATTCTTCGTCGAAAATCGCGCCGGCGCCGGAGGCACTCTCGCGGCCGAGGCGGTCGCCAGATCGGCGCCTGACGGTTACATGCTTCACCTCACAACATCGGCCGATGCTTGGAACGCGTCGCTTTATGACAAACTGAATTTCAGCGTCATCCGCGATTTCACCCCGGTCGCGACGATTGCCCGTGGTCCAGGCGTGCTGGTGGTGCATCCATCGCTTGCCGTCAAAAGCGTTCCTGAACTGATCGCTTACGCCAAGAGCAATCCCGGCAAGCTGACCGTCGCCTCGGCCGGGATCGGCAGTGCGCCCCACATGTATTGGGAACTGTTCAGGAGCGTGACCGGGGTCGACATGGTGCACGTTCCGTACCGCGGCGGCGGACCTGCGGTCACCGACCTGCTCGGCGGCCAGGTTCTGGTTTATTTCGGCACGTTCGCCTCAACGATCGAACACGTCAGGGCGGGCAGGCTGCGCGCGTTGGCGGTTACGTCGGCCAAGCGCGCTGCGGTATTACCCGACGTGCCGGCGATGGCCGAGTACCTGCCGGGATATGAGGCGAGTATTTACGTCGGAATTGCCGCTCCGCGAGACACGTCATCAGACATCGTCGAACGGCTCAACAAAACCATCAATCTTGCATTCGCGGATGCAATGATCACCCGCCGGATTGCCGATCTTGGCGATGCTCCACTGTCGTTATCGACTGCGGAGTTCGGCAAGCTCGTCACGGAAGAAACTGAAAAATGGCGCAAGGTGATCGCCGCGGGCAACGTCCGGGCCGAATAGACTTGCAAAAGGAGCAATCGAAACAGCGATGCAGAACCTGACCAACCGCCGATGGCTGCTCGCCGGTTATCCCGACGGCATGCCGGTCCCTGACAATTGGACCATGGACATACAACCAGTGCCGGATCCCGCGCCAGGCCAGATCCTGGTCAAGTCGAAATGGCTTTCCGTCGATCCTTATATGCGCGGCCGCATGAGCCCGGCGAGTAATTACACCAAAGGCGTGGCGCTGGGCGAGGTCATGCAAGGCGGCGGCGTCGGCGAAGTGGTGGCCTCCAACCATCCGGCCTGGAAGGTCGGTGATATCGCCGAATCTATGAGTGTGGGTTGGCAAGAATGGTCGGTGTTGACGCCGGATGTCGTGGGTCCGGCCGGCGTGAATAAGATCGATCCAAAACTTGCTCCAATCGAAAGTTCGCTGTCTTGGCTCGGCATGCCGGGAATCACGGCTTGCTTCGGCCTGCTCGACGTCGGATGTCCGAAGCCAGGCGACACCGTTGTAGTGTCCGCTGCATCGGGAGCGGTCGGGCAGTTGGTCGGCCAAATCGCCAAATTGGCGGGGTGCCGCGCCGTCGCCGTGGCGGGCGACGACAACAAACTGCAATGGTGCCGCGAGATCGGATTCGATGCTGCGATCAACTATAAAAAATCTACCGATCTGACGCGGGCAGTGAAGGAAGCCTGCCCCGCCGGCGTCGACGTTTTCTTCGACAACACCGCTGGCCCGATTCATGACGCGGTCATGAAAAATCTGAGTATCGGCGCGCGGGTGGTGATTTGCGGGCGTATCGCGCTCGCCGGCCAGTTCGGCAAAGCCGACATCGGCGAGCGCTTCATGGGGCAATTGATCGTAAGCCGCGCCAGCATCCATGGTTTTCTCGTCTTTGATTGGTGGCATCGGCGCGACGAAGCATTGCGGCGGCTCGCCGCTTGGCGTCGCGACGGCAAGATCCGGTTCAAAGAGGACGTACTTGAGGGCATCGAGCGCATGCCCGAGGCGTTTCTACGACTGCTCCACGGCAAAAATTTCGGTAAGCAGATCGTGAAAATCAGCTGACGAGACTGGCTTCCGATCGCATAGCGTCCGGACTAGATCACGCGGTAACCGCCGTCCGCCATAACAATGGAGCCGGTGACGAAGCTGGAAAGGTCAGATGCCAGGAAGATTGCCGGCCCGACAATGTCCTCGGGCTTTCCCGCGCGACCGAGCGGCGTGTGTTCTAGAAAGATTCTGACAAGATCGGGGTTGGTGGCGCGCACCTTCTCGTTGAGCAGCGTTTCGATGAAGCCGGGCCCGATTGCGTTGACCCGCACGCCATCTTTGCCCAGTTCCGCAGCAAGCGCGCGCGTGAAGCCAAGCACGCCATGTTTGGAGCTTGTATAGGCCGGAGAATTCGGTGTGCGAACGTGCATAAACGACTGGATCGAGCCGATATTGACGACGCGGCCCTTGGTGGCGCGAAGCTGCGCCAGAAAGGCATGCGTGACATTGAACACGCCGTGCAAATTGGTAGCGAGGATGTCCTCCCAGTCCTGTATCACGGCCTGCGGGTCGGCCGTGAAGGCATTGCGGCGGTTGATGCCGGCATCATTAACGAGGATTGAGACTGGACCGACGTTCTGTTCGATCATCGCCGCGATTTCGCGGCAGCGATCGCGCTCTCTGACATCGAGCACAAAACTCTGGGCCTTGCCGCCGGCGCGGCCGATCGCCTTGGCCGTTTCCGCCGCTGTCTCGCCGTTGACATCAAGCGCAATGACTTGAGCCCCTTCCCGTGCGTAGCCAAGCGCGATCGCCCGGCCGATCCCCGATCCGCTTCCGGTGATCGCTGCAATGTGTCGCTCAAGCAGCCCAGCCATGGTCGCAACCCCGTGTCGCGGCGCGCTACGTTTCGCCGATCATAGCCTTATGCCTAAGCGCGCTTGAATGCCGGCATCACGTCTTTGGCGAACCAGCGAAGCTGCGCTTTGAATTCCGCCGGCGCTAGCCCCTCGGCCCAATGAATCATAAAGCTATCAAGCCCGGGATATTTCGCTTCGATCGACTTGATGCCCGCAATCACCTCGGCCGGCGTTCCGCAGAACCAGGCCTTCTGATCAACGCCATCGCGCAGTGAGGGGGTGCGGGCAGGCGCGCCGGGTGAGCCCCAAGTCCGCCCCTGCTCGTCAGCGTAACGCACAAAGCCGAACGGCGCGAACCATTTGAATCGCTCGTCGTGTGCGGGTTCGAGCCGGCGAATGGCTTCCTCGCGACTGCCGGCCAGATAGACGCCGGCACCCCAGATCATATCTTGGCCGAGTTGTTTGTTTTGGCCGCGCTTGAGATAGGCCGCGTGATAGGCGCGGACGACGTCATCTAGAATTTTCTCGCCATTGAGTGTGACCATGGCTTTGAGACCATATTGTGCCATGAGATCAATCGTCTTGCCGCTGGCGATCGGCATCCAAATCTCGACCGGCAGATGCTTTGGCCGCGGCACCATCGTGATATCCTTGAGCTGATAACCGCGGTAATCCACCGGCGGCGGACACTCGTAATACTTTCCCTTGAAGTGAAACGACGGCTCGTTGAAACAGGTCAGCAGCAGCCGCAGCTGTTCTTCAAACAGTTCGCGGTTTTTTTCCGCATCAAGAAGCGGCGCGCCGAATGTCTCGACCTCGCGCGTATGGTAGCCGCGTCCGACCCCCATGATGATGCGGCCATCGGTGACGATGTCCGCCATGGCATAATCTTCAGCGAGTCGGATCGGATGCCACATCGGCAGGACGTTAAAAGCGCAACCGAATTTCAGGCGTTTGGTCTGGGTGGCGAGCCATAGGCCGAGTTGGATCAGATTGGGGAAGACCTCATAGCCCTCGCGCTGAAAATGATGCTCGGCGGTCCACAGCACGTCAAAGCCGAGTTCATCCATGAGCTGTGCGACGTCGCGCGCAGTATTGAAAGCTTCTCGCAGGCGTTGATCCGAATAGCGCCGGTCATTCGCCGGCGTGCCCTTCAGACCAATGTTTTCGAGTTCGATTTGACCAACGTACAAGACGTGAAATTTGCGGATCATGCGGGTCCTCGCCGCAGCGGTGATCGAGTGACTGTGACTTTAAAGGACGTGCTGCAAACTGTCTCTTGGCTGCCGCTGCGATACAATCACTAAAGTGGCGCATCGCGAAGGAATTTAGGCGGTCCGCTGAAAAGGGGGTTCTCAGTCCTGTTGCAGCACGCCGTCGATGATGCGGCGGCAAGCGACCAGTTCATCGAGCGCCGTTTCTAGCTTCCGCCGGTTCTCGCTGCCGATGCCGTCGTGGGCGGACTGGACCTTCTCGCCAAGCTCTGAAAACAGGGGCTCGGCGCGATCTTCTGCGGGCTCCGCGACAGCGTCCTGAGCATCCTCCTCAAGCGGAGGCGGCGGCGGTTCGGCCCCCACGCGCCAGACGTTCTGCACGAAAGCCCCGCCATGCTCGCGCAAAATGCGTTGAACGCCCCGGATTGTGTAGCCTTCGCCGTAAAGCAAATGACGGATGCCGCGCAGCAGGTCGATATCGTCAGGCCGGTAATAACGGCGACCGCCGCCGCGTTTCATCGGCCGGATGTGAGAGAAACGGCTTTCCCAAAACCGCAGCACGTGCTGCGGGACGTCGATTTCATCGGCGACTTCGCTGATAGTGCGGAACGCCTCCGGCGCCTTCTCCACGATCAGATCCCCGCGCTCACGGCGCCTCGACGCCATCGCTCCCGGAATTGATACGCTGCTTGAGGATAGCCGACGGCTTGAATACCATGACGCGGCGCGGGGAAATCGGCACTTCCTTGCCGGTCTTCGGATTGCGGCCGATGCGTTGGCCTTTTTTGCGCACGACGAACGAGCCGAACGACGACAGCTTCACGGTCTCGCCGCGCTCCAGGCAGTCGGTAATTTCCTTGAGCACGAGCTCGACGAGCGTCGCCGACTCGGTGCGCGACAACCCAACCTTTTGATAGACCGCCTCACACAAGTCCGCACGCGTGACCGTCTTTCCCGCCATGGCCAGCCCCGAGCACCGTAGATCGAGCGATTGTCGATCAGCATATCGTGCTGAATTATCAAGGATATTAGCTTGTTGCGGCAGGGTCAACGGGGCTTCCGCGCGGCTGCCGCCCAAGACCGGCTATCTGATGGTTTACCAGCGGACCAGCGCCGCGCCCCAGGTGAAGCCGCCGCCCATGGCTTCGAATAGCAACAAATCACCGCGTTTGATGCGGCGGTCGGCGACCGCGTCGGCGAGAGCGAGCGGAATCGACGCCGCAGAAGTATTGCCGTGGCGATCGACCGTGGTGACGATCTTTCCGGGCGCGATTCCGAGCTTGTGGGCCGACCCGTCGATGATCCGCTTGTTCGCCTGGTGCGGAATAAACCAATCGATGTCATTGGCCGTGTAGCCGGTCACCTTGAACGCGTCCTCAACCACGTCGGCAATCATCGCCACCGCATGCCGGAACACTTCGCGGCCCTCCATGCGCAGATGGCCAACGGTGCCCGTCGTAGAGGGGCCGCCGTCCACATAGAGTTTCGACTTATGGCGGCCGTCGGAGCGCAGCCGGACTGTGAGCACGCCTCGATCATCGCGCGATCCCGGCTGCTCTTGGGCATCGAGGACGACCGCCCCGGCACCATCGCCGAACAGCACGCAGGTGCTGCGGTCCGTCCAATCCAGAATCCGCGAGAAAGTCTCCGCTCCGATTACCAAAGCCCGCGAGAATGCGCCGGTTCGAAGCAGCGAGTCCGCCGTTGCCAGGCCATAAACAAAACCAGAGCACACCGCCTGCAAGTCGAACGCGGCGCCGTGGTTGATGCCAAGCCCGGCCTGCACCGAAACCGCGCTCGCCGGAAAGGTATTGTCGGGCGTGGAAGTGGCGAGGATGATCAGATCGATCGATTGGGCGTCGACATGAGCATGCGCAAGCGCCGCTTGCGCCGCGCGTATCGCCATATGCGACGTGTGTTCGCCCGGCGCGGCAATCCGGCGTTCATGGATGCCGGTGCGCTGAACGATCCAGTCATCCGAGGTGTCGACCTTGCGAGCGAGATCCTCGTTGGTGAGGATCTGATTTGGCAAATAGCTGCCGCAGCCGAGCATCACAGAGCGGAGCACCGTCACGAAGCGGCTCCGCCAAGCAATTGATCCACCGGTTCCGGCCGCCTCCTGACATGCCCTGCTAGTGCAGTGCGTATTCGCGCCAACAGCTCTTCCCGCACCACGCCATGGCCAAGCTCGATCGCTGCAGCAAAGCCTTCGGCGTCGGTGCCGCCGTGACTCTTGATCACGATGCCGTTTAATCCAAGGAAGACCCCGCCATTGGCGCGGCGCGGATCCATCCTCTCCCGCAATTGCCGAAAGGCGGATTGCGCAAACAAATAGCCGATGCGCGCGCTTAGCGACCGGGTCATCGCGCCTTTGAGATATTCTCCGATTTGACGAGCGGTACCCTCGGCGGTTTTCAACGCAATATTCCCGGCAAAGCCTTCTGTGACGACCACGTCTACCTTGCCGTGGCCGATATCGTCGCCCTCCACGAAGCCCTTGTATTCGACATCGGCGAAGTTTTCCTCGCGCAGGATGCGCCCCGCTTCGCGCACTTGTTCGAGTCCTTTCGCCTCCTCCACGCCAATATTGAGGAGCCCGACAGTAGGCCGCGGCAAGCCAAACAGGATTCGTGCAGTAGCCGCACCCATCAGTGCCAGATCGACGAGGTGATCGGCGTCCGCGCCGATCGATGCGCCCACGTCCAATACGATCGACTCGCCTCGGAGTGTGGGCCATAGCGCCGCTATGGCCGGCCGTTCGATCCCCGGCAAGGTTTTGAGGTTGAATTTCGACATCGCCATGAGCGCGCCGGTATTGCCCGCGGAGACGGCCATGTCAGCCTCGGCCTTTTTGACGGCGTCGATCGACAGCCACATCGACGATTTCCAGCGGCCATAACGCAAAGCCTGACTGGGCTTGTCCTCCATTCGGACCGCCACTTCAGTGTGGGTGAGCCGCGAACGTGCCTTAAGCTCCGGACGGGCGTCCAGGAGCGGAGCAATTGCGGATGCGTTCCCGAACAAGAGAAATTCGCTGTCGGGGTGGCGCGAAAGCGCAAGCTCGGCGCCGGCGACGACCACGCCGGGACCGTGATCCCCACCCATCGCATCGAGCGCAATACGGACCTTATCTGCCATTGAACGACCGTGCGGTCACGACTGCGCCCGAGCCGAAATTCGCAAGCGGTCGTGACCTGCTTTCATGCGAATTTTCGACTCAAAGTGACAGCTGCAAACCCATGGTTGTGAAGCGATTTTTGTCCC
>Ga0126383_10002939_pt1 | contig 11157 bp, 5 predicted proteins | sample PanSoiMetPlot_35_FD_96882 | JGI IMG/M metagenome (GOLD analysis project Ga0126383, IMG submission 96882) | Tropical forest soil microbial communities from Panama - MetaG Plot_35 | ecosystem: Environmental > Terrestrial > Soil > Tropical forest > Bulk soil | place: Panama | collected 2016-02-17
AATCGCACTTGCCGCGTTAGAGAATACGGTCGGAGCATACGGGGATGCCATTCGCGTCGCCGATGCCGTCGAGAAGCAGTCGGGGCTCGATGCGTCCGTGAGGGCCTCCGCGGCTGGAGTAGCGGGGCTCAGTTACGAGGCCGCCGGGCGGCGCGATGACGCGATCAGGCTCTTGCAAGAGGCGGTCCGGCTGGCGCCGGCGCAGGAGAATTCGTATCTGGCGCTTGCCTACATTTACCAGAAGGCGCAGCGGTTCCGGGATGCAGCGCAGATTCTGGCGGAAGGCCATAAGCAGTTACCGAAGTCGGACAGTTTTCTGCTGCCGCTCGGCAACAACCTGATCTGGGCTCAACAGTACCACGCCGGTATCGCGGTTCTCAAGGACCTCATCGCGAAGGCACCGCGGATGGAGGAGGCGTATATACGGCTGGCCGAAGCATACCGCAATACGGACCAAACGGACCTCGAAGTCGACGTTCTGCGCAGGTTGCGGCGTGTGCAGCCCGAATATCCGATGATCCCCGTTCTGATCGCGCAAGCCATGATGCGGATGGCGAATGCCGACTATGCTGTGGTTCTGGCAGAGCTGACGGAGGCTGAAAAACGCACGCCCAATGATGCTGGCATCTTTTACCTTCGCGGCAAGGCGTACCTCGGCATGAATCGCAATGAGGAAGCGCTCGCCGCGCTGCAGCGCGCGGTCGAACTCGCGCCGCTCGACTCCACTCCTTACAACCAGCTTGGGCTCGCATATCGGAAACTGGGGCTGCTCGAGTTGGCCCGGGAAACGCTAAAGCGCATGGAGCTACTGAAACATGAGGAGAAGCCTTGACCCTGTATTCGGTGGGGTTCAACGCCATATGCATCGCGATTGGCCTTTCCCATATGGTCAAAGAATCCGCTCTGTATGAAGCCTAAGGATGAAGCAACTGCTCTGGCCGCAGCCATTTCGGAACATCGTCTCAGGCGCGTTCACGCCGGTCCTGGGAAAGAATCAAAATCGCTGAAACTCTTCGGATAGCTCGGAAAGCGACCGAACTCTCAACGAATCAGGTGTCCGTAGCCAAAACCTCCTCTCACGCAAAATCAACATCTTAGGTGGCGCTTGTCCAGACGTTAAGACAGGACGTTAAACAGTTGGCCTTAACCTTGTAGCCGGGAAAATTAACCATCTTCAGCAATCGGGCGAACTCATTGATTCTGAACCGAAAGCACATTTTTCGAGAACCACAGTCACGCGCAGTGGAGGCTTGTCGCCTCACCGGGATCGATCCAGCCAGTCGAACACCTCCTCCTGCAAGGAGTGCGGAAACCGGCTGAACTCGCGCGGCGTCTCGATGCGCAGCGCGTCGGGCCGGCCGAGGCTAACATAAATGCGTCGCGACTGATCGACCTCACTCCGCACATCCTCGACTCGGGCGTAACGGTCCAGCTCCGGCGCGACGATCAGCACAGACCGCGGCGCCACAGCTGCCAGAATCTCGTCAAAATCCACCGGTAGCCGGTCCTCATGGTCTACAAAGAAACCGAATCTGGGGATCAGCCCATGCAGATGCGAGTGTTGCCGGATACCCTCCGTGCCCTTGTCCTTCGTGTCCAGGCGTAAAGGATCGAAGCCGGCGACGGCTGCCACTCCCTTGACACGGTCGTCGAGTGCCGCGGCGATCAGGCCCACCTTGGCGCCGAGGGCATATCCCAGGACCAAAATCCGCTTCGAATCGATTGTTTCGAGGGCCGATGCGGCGTCGATCGCGGCGCGTGTGTCGGACACCATCTTGCCCATCAGACTCCATTTGGGATATCGCCGGTAAAACTCACGCGCGTCGCGCACGCGTGTTCCAAAGCCGATCTGGTCGAAGGCAAGCACCGCAAAGCCGCGCCTCGTCAAAGCGGCAAACGCAGCGTTATTACCGCGGGAGTAACCGGTCGCGTAGGAAAAGGGGTGCAGCCAGACGACCAAGGGTAGTTTCCGTCCGGGCTCGGCATTCTGCGGGAAGTAGAGATCGGCCTTGAGGTCGTCGCCGAACGCCAGCGGCGCGCTGACCATGCCGGGGGCCTTCAGCGGACGCTGGAAAAGTAATGACATCCACCCGTCACTCGTGCCGACTTCGTGATTGAGCTTCGTCGCCGCGGAAAACCGGATTCCGGCCGGTTCCTCGCCCATTGCCCATCGGATGCGCTGCAGGATGTCCACCTTCTGTTCTGCCCAATTCCCCTGGTTGTAGTCGCCCGGTTTTCGCCGCGGAAAGCGCATGGGGTCGATGTACTCGCCGGAGGCGCGCTTCCAGTCGTCGAAGGTATAACCGTTGACCCAGCTCTCCCTCTTGAGAAACGGTTTGCGCCCGAAGACGGAATCCAGGAAATCGATAAATAGCTCGATGTCTGCGGCCGTCGTGGGGTGCTCGCCATCGCGCAGATGCAGCCAGAGTTTGTCCGCGGCGCCGAAATGCCTGTAAACTTTCAGCACCGACCGGTACGCCTGCTCGAATCCGAATGGACCGCCCTCCGATTCCGCGTAGCCCGAATAAAGAAACAGCCCGCGGGGCGCTATCAGGGCCATCAGCAGGTTCTCGTCTACCGGGAGCTTATCTTCATGCCCGGAGAAGAAGCGCAGCCGAGGATGGAACCAATGCGGAAAGGATCCTGTGATGCGCTCGATGCTCTCGTTCTCAAACATGTCCGTGGTGTACCGCCACGGATTTCCTTCGCCTGTGTTGCCGCTGGAGGGAATCACGGCTGCAATACGCTCGTCGAATGCCGCCGCCAGCAGCGCCTGCTTTCCATTGCGCGAATGCCCGCTGATCGCGATCTCATGTTTATTCACTTCGGGCAACGTATACAGATAGTCCACCGCGCGCATCCCAGCCCAAGCCCATCGCGCCAGGCAGGAGAAATCGTATTCGGGGAAGATGTCGATGAAGTGATCGGAATCGTCCGGATTGCCGTAGATCGGGTCCGTCGCAAAGTAAATGCAACCAATATAGCCCCGCCGCACGGCGGTGGCGACCCACGGACGGTTCCGCGGGTAGTTGGTCAGGAAGACCGGAAACGGGCCCTTACCCGGGGGAATCATCAGTTGGACGTGCAGCACGGCGCCGTGTTCCGGCCCGAACTCCAGGCGCACGTCGCGCACGGTGACATCACCCTCGTCATGGATTCCCGTGACGATAGCTCGCAGATTGTCGGGCGCCGGCGGCATTTTACCGTAGACCCACTGTTCGAAGAGGGCCCGAATTCGTTGCCGCTCGCGGGGCCACTCCTCGCGTGTGCCCAGGCGCGGCTCGGGAAGCTCTGGCACAGACGTCATCGCGTCGAAGTCGGGCGGGAGTTCGCCTGTTCGCCGCACCCACTCCTCCCAAGATTTGTCCTTCGCGCTGATCCGGCCGGTGATCCCCGTGTTCGTGGGCGGCAGGATCTTTAGCAGGTCCTCAAGTTCCTGCTTCCGGTTCGCGGCAGCGAGAGAGGCCGCTGCAAGCATCAGACAAATCGGGATTCTCGTCATACTTGATGAACTGACAGGCGGAAGATCAGCACAGAGCCCCGGGCGATTTCCCAGCTTTGGCCGGGCTTAAAACATGAGCCGCAGCGATAACTGGATCTTGCGAGCATCACGTGTGCCGGTCAGAGCGCCAAGATTCGAGTTGATCTGTTGACCTTGGGCGTTGAAGCGAATGCCCGTGTCGTACGCGTTGAATTCCGAGTGATTCGGGAGGTTGTAGAATTCTCCGCGGAACTGGAAATACCGCTGTTCGGTCCAGGGGATGCGTTTGGACAGACTCATGTCCCAGTTGCTCCAACTCGGGTTTCGCATGTTGTACACGCCGGAATTACCGAAAGTGCCCCTGGCCGGACGTGCGAAGCACGCCGTGTTGAACTGGTGGTAGAAGTCCTTGGTGAAGCCGGAATTGGGATCGCAAGTCACGTCAGGGCGTGCACTGTCGCCGGCCGAGCCCGTGCCGGAGCCAGTGATGTCCGCGCCGTCGGAAGTGCTGAAGCCAGGCGTATAGGGCTGGCCGCCCATAGCCGTCGTAATGCCTGATAGCTGCCAGTTGCCCAAAACTGCGCTGACCAGCTTGTTGTTGAGCTTCTTGCCGAGATCAGGCAGGTCCCAGGCGTAGTTGATGATCAGCATGTGCGTAACGTCGTAACTCAGCGGCCCGTAGTTGCGCTGGCGCATGGGGAAATAGGCGCTGACGGCGGTGCCGTCGGTGCTCGCTACTCCGAGCGCCTTCGAAAAGGTGTAGGCCACTCCATACTGAATTCCGTGCCACATGCGGCGGTTCACCGCAACTTGAAGGGCATGGTAGTTGCTGGTGGCGCCGAAGCCTTCCATGATGATGTTGCCCATCCCGAGGTACGGCCGCAGGTAATTGTCCGGCAATGGGCTGCCGGTGGTCGGATCGATGTTCTTCGGGTCGAAATGGGCGAACATCGGAATCGGGTTAATGTTCTGCTCGTAGACAATGTTGCGCGCCAGCGACCCGACATAGGACGCATCCAATACCGTATGGAATCCTAGTTCCCGTTGCACACCGATGCTGAAATTCATCACGGAGGGCAGCGGTTGCTGCCCGGTTTGCACGATGGTTACATTCGGCGGCCCCACAGCACCAGTGGCCTGGAGGAAACTGCCGAGATTGCCGAAGTAAACCGTGGGGCTGAGAATAGTCGGCGGCTGGCCTACGGTGTTGGAGAAAACATTGCCCTGCACGCGGTCGTAGAAGATGCCGAAACCGCCGCGAATCGCGGTTTTGCCGTTGCCGGCCGGGTCGTAAGCGAAGCCCAAGCGCGGAGCGAACGAGAGAGGCGTCGTGTAGAGGCTGCTCGGTGTATTTCCTACACCGCCCACCACCATGCCTGGGGCGTAACTTCCCGAACCCGGAACGAACAGGCCGATATAGGGATTCGGGGCGAGAATTCCCGTGCGCGGGTCCATGGCGACGCGCTTGCCCGTCGCCGGGTCGATGGCTGGCCGGTACAACACTGCTGCCGTCCCCGTGCTGTAGGTGGACGAGTCGAACGTAGTCAGATATTGGCGGATGTCGTGCGCCGGTGGAGCGGAATACGCGCGTATCCCGAGCTCCAGGGTCAGGCGCTTCGAAACTTTCCAGGAATCCTGCGCGTACAGCTCCACCTGGGTGTACCGGTATAGCGAGTAATTCCGAGAACTCGCTTCCGAATAACTGTTGAAGTTGCCCAGGAGAGCGTTGGAGAAGGCGTAGTTGGAATCAAACGGGTTGTTCGTGTTCCGGTCGAACGTGAATGCGCCCCGCGTGTTGCCGTTACCCACTTCGTCCTTCCGCATGCGCTCGATATACGCTCCGAACTTGAACGCATGCGTGCCGATCACCTTGCTGTGGTTGTCCACGAAGGTGAACACGGGGTTTTCATTGTGGTACGGGATATTGCCGAGTCCGCCGTTGATGCCGCTCTGCACACCTCCAAAGCTGACGTCCGGAATGGCGCCGCTCTCGTTGCCAGCAGGATACCACTGGCCGATATTGCCCATCTTGCTGCGGGCCACGGCTTCGGCGGGGACCGGATCGAACCCCTGCCCACGCGTGCTCACGCTGAAAGTGAACTCGTTGACGCTGGTCGGACCGAAGGTCTTGGCCACGTGCGCGAGAATGCCGCGCCCGTGCTGTTTTCGGTACGTGATCACTTCATCGTAATTGTGGCTGCCGGCGGTCCAATTACCGTAAGGCCAGTTCTCGTCGTCGTTATCCTCAGTTCCGCGGAAATACGCATTCAGCGTCGGCGTGATGTTGTAATCGATGCGGAACAGGTCCTCGCGCCGGGGAAAACTGCCGCTCACGTTCGCGCGGTAATTGCGGCTGTACCGCAAATTGGGATCAGCTTCCGTGTAGTTGGGCAGGGGAAAGAAATTCAGGATTGCGAGCCCTTGCGCGCTGATGCGGTTGGCCGGGATGATGTTGCCGGGAAATGGCTGGCCGGTGGTGGGGTCCTTGATCGGGATCAGCGCGCCGTTCACGTCGAAGGTCTGCGAAAAATTGCCGGCTCGCTCCAGCTCCGTTGGGGTCGTGGAAAAATTCGTGCCCGGGTAGCTCTTGCGGCGGACAAATTCCTGCGACCAGAAGAAAAAGAGCTTGTCCTTGTTCCGGTTGAAACTCTTCGCGTAGAGGGGCCCGCCGATGGTGTAACCGAAGTTGCTGATCCGATCGATAGGCCGGGGAGTGCCGGTGCGGTTGCGGAAGAAGCTGTTGGCGTACATGCTTTCGTTGCGGAGGAACCAAAAGGCGCTACCATGAAATTGATTGGTCCCGCTCTTGACGGTAAAGCTGATAGTGCCGCTGCTGCTGCGGCCATACTCGGCCTGGTAATTGCTGGTGAGCACCTTGACCTCGGCGATCGCATCCATGCTGGGCTGCACGTGCGAGCCGGAATTGGAGCCGGTGTCGGTGTCCTGCACGCCGTCCAGCGCGAAGTTGATCGAAGTGTCCCGGCCCCCGTTGATGTGGAGGCCGCCCGCGCCAGGCCCCTTGGAGACGTCGCGCGATTGCATGTTCGTGTCGTAGATGCCCGGTAGCGTGATGGCCAGCGACACGAAATCGCGGCCGCGGATGGGAGTATTAAGCACCTGCGAACCGGCGATGAGGCCGGCTCGTTCGCTCGACGCTGTCTGCACCGGGGTGACTTCGGCTTGCACCTCGACGCGCTGCTGCGCCTGCCCGACTTGAAGAACAACATCTCCGAGCGAGCGCCGCTCGTTCAACGTCATCTCCACATTCGAAATACGGTATGACTGAAAGCCAGCCCTGGAGATTTCAACCGAGTAGGATCCAGGGAGGACGCTGGCGAAGAGGAAAACCCCGGCTTCATTCGTGGCGCCGGTCTGCACCACACCCGTGCTTGGATTCGTCAGCTTGACCTCGGCGCCTGGAATGACTGCGCCTGCAGGATCTTTGACGGTTCCTGTTAATGATCCGCTAATGTTCTGCCCACACACGGGCGCGATGAACAGCAAGAATGCGAGTGAGAACACGCCAACCCGCATCATTCTTCCCTGAATTATCGATTTCATGTCGTATCCCAATTGCCGGAATTCTATACCCGTTAGGACTCGCGGCGCAAGCTCGATTCGAGAATGCGATAACCTGAATTACCAACCCGTTCGAGACGTACGACTGATGACTGTCAAGTTCTGGCTCACGCTTTACGCCTGCAGCGCCATCGCGCCCGCCCAGTATGTAGGCGCGCCGGTCTGCGGCTCCTGCCATGCCGAGCGGGTGAAGCAGCAAGCGAGAAGCGAACATGCACGGGCGTTGCGACAGCCGGCAGAACACGCTCTGGCGCAGCGGTTTCCAGCGGGATTTACGTTTCACATCGTGGCGGGCCACGAAGAGAAACGTGTGCCGATCGACTGGGCCTTCGGCGCGGGCGATCAGGCGGTCACCTTCGTGAGCCAGCTGGATGAGAACACTTATGTGGAGAGTCGTTTCAGCTATTACACTCGCGCCAGGGGCCTCGATCTGACACCCGGACATCCGGCGAAGCCGAAGACCAAGTGGCCGGATGCCGCCGGAGTGGTGTACAGGACATTCGACCCGGATGCTGCGATCCTGAGGTGCTTCCAATGTCACTCTACCGGTCCGCTTTCGCTGGGACCTCACATGGAAATAGTGCCGGCGGAACTCGGTGTGCGCTGCGAGACATGCCACGGCCCCGGAGAGGCACACGTGGATGCCGCTCTAATCGGCAACTTGTCCGCCGCGCGAGGCGCGATTCAGAATCCCGGCCGTATGTCCGCTGCAGCCGAGATCGAACTCTGCGGAGACTGCCACCGCAAGCCACAGCAGGGCGAAACGGCAACCAACTGGAACGATTCCTGGAATGCGCGGCACCAGCCGCTTTATTTTGCGCAGAGCGCCTGCTTCCGCAAGAGCAATGGCGCTTTCAGGTGCATCACTTGCCATGATCCGCACGGGCCGTTGCGCCGAAACGGCGCGGAGTTTTATAACGCGAAGTGTGCGCGGTGCCATGCGGAGAAGCCGCATCCCGTGTTGTCCGCCGGAAGCGCCTCCGATAACTGCATCGGCTGCCACATGCCCGAGGTTTCGCCGCGTCCGCATTTGCAATTTGCAAACCACTGGATCGGCGTCTATCGTGAGGGTGCGCCACTGAAGCCGGCGCGCTGATTGGCTTATTTGCCCGCCGCCCGGGCATTCAGTCTGGAGATAGTTTTGCGCAGCTCCTGCGCCTCGGGGGCGTCGGGGCCGCGGGTCCGCTCGACAATTCGTAATTCGCGAACCGCGAAATCGGCCGCGGCCCCAAAATCGCCGCGCGCGGCCAGAACCGTGACCAGAATGCGTAACGCCGGTTCGGCGTCCGGCGAACCCGGTGCCGCCCGTTCCCATATGGCGACTGCGCGCCGGCAGGAGGCCTCCGCGTCCAGCAACTTATGCTCCGTGAAGTCCACCGCCGCGAGATTCGTTAAGGTAGTTGCCAGTTCCGGATGCTCCGGCCCCAGAGATTCTTCGTAGATCGCCGCCGCGCGGCGCAGCAGGGGTTCGGCGGACGCGTTGTCACCGGAATCGCTCAACAGCACTGCAAGGTTGCTCAGGACTAGCGCGAGATCGGGATGATCCGGCCTGAGGGCCTTTTCGTAGATAGCCAGCGAGCGCCGGTATAGTGGTTCCGCGCGAGCGGTGTCGCCCTTCTCCGCGAGGAGCGATGCGAGATCGTTCAAGGCCGCCCCGATGTGCACGTCATTGGGACCGAACGCGTCCTCCTGGATTGATAGCGCCCGGACATAGAGCGGCTCGGCAGCGGCGAAATCGGAGCGCGCTTTGAAGAGTCCAGCCAAATCGCTTAAGGCCGAGGAGGTGCCCGAATGGTGGGGTCCGAGCGATGATTCCGCAATCCGGAGCCCCTGGCCTAGGAGGGATTGTACGGCTGGCCCCGTTTTCCCGCCAGCACATTCCACCCGCCCCAGACGGCTCATCGCGGCGCCGGTCGCCGGGTGTTCGGGTCCGTACACCTTCTCCGCAACCGCGAGAGCCCGCGCATAAAAGCTTTCGGCCTGCTCGTAATCGCGGAGGCTCTCCTGTAGTGCGCCGGCCTGATTCAACGTGGCAAACAGTTCGTGCGAGTCCGGTCCGGGTGCGCGCTCCTGAATGGCCAGCGCCCGTCGGTACAGCGGTTCGGCCGCCTTCGGCTTGCCCTCCGCTTCCAGCACGGATGCTAGCCGGACGGCGATTTCAGCGATATCTGCATGTTCGGCTCCGAGCGCCTCCTCCTTGAGGCGCAGCGCGCGCAAAAAAAGGGGCTCGGCGGCTAGCGGTTCGTTGCGGGCATGAAGCAGGTCTGCCAAGTTCAGCAAGGCGGCAGCGACGCGGACGTCCTGCGGCCCGAACGCCTTTTCCTCGATCGCCAAGGCGCGGCGCATCAGTGGCTCAGCCGCCTTAAGATCTCCGGATCTCTGTTGGAAAAGCGCCAGGTCGGTGAGACTTTCGGCTGTCTTGGGATCCTCCGGCCCGAATTCCTTCTCTCTGCGCGCGAGAGCTTCCCGATAGAGCGTGGTGAACGCGGGAGCGGTGCGGGGCTGTGCCGCCGCGGCGACCCCGACAAACAGAGCAAACGCCGCGAGCCACGCTCCGGCAAAAAGCTGCCCCCAGGGTCGGATGTGATCCTGCATGGAAACTTCTGTTAGTGTCGCACTTTTCGGGGTAGTCCTTGCCCAGGGGTGGCTGCATGTTCTCCTCCAGACCAGCTAAAAGGAGGCCTTAACGCGAAATCGGCTCCGGATCTGCCGTCCACCTGTCCGGAAGCCGGGCGTTGCGGTTCACGAGAGAGTCTGGCATATATGATGCGATGACTTCGCTCCGAATCGTTTACCTGCTTTTCATCGCCATTAATCTGGTTCGTGCTCAAGAGCCCGAAAAGATTCAGCAACCATGGGACGGTGTTCCAACGCAGTATCGCAATCTGCCTAGCGGTCGGTTGGAGATCCCATCCGATCTGGCCGCCTGGACCGAACAGCGCAAGCGCGTGAAGCGGATCGTTGTCGAGGCGCTCGGTGATCTGCCGCCAAGGCCATCGTCCCCCAGGGTGCAAACGATCTCCGTCGACCAGAAAGATGGCTACAAAATTGAGAAGTTCAGGTTCGACAACGGCATGGGATCCGAGGTCCCGGGCTATATCGCAGTTCCGGCCCAGCGTGTAGGAAAGCTGCCTGCGATTCTCACGATGCATGGGCACAGCAGTAGCAAGGAAAACATGTTCGGGTACGAGCCAACCTCGCAGGACGTTGCCGCGCTGCTGGCGAAACACGGGTACGTGGTCCTCGGAATCGACAGCTACTTCAACGGCGAGCGCAAAGGCACGGGTCCTGCGGGCAATCTCGAGAGACAGGAGAGGGGCTCAGACCAGGAGATGTCCCTGTTCAAGCTGAACCTATGGCTCGGGCGTACTCTCTGGGGAATGATGCTGCGCGATGAGCAGATTGCTCTTGATTACCTGCTCTCGCGACCGGAGGTCGACGCGAGCCGGATCGGTGCTCAGGGGATGAGCATGGGGAGCACAAGTGCCTGGTGGCTGGGTGCCATAGACGACAGGGTCAAGGCGGTCGTCGGTGTGGCCTGCTTTACCCGATACGAAGACTTGATCGCGATCAGGTCTTTGCGTGCACATGGTATCTATTATTTTGTTCCTGGCATTCTGAAGCATTTCGATACGGAAGGCATAATGGCGCTGCTTGCGCCACGTCCGTTTCTCGCCCTTACAGGCGACAGCGATGCAGGGTCGCCACCCGCAGGGATGCGTAAACTCGAGACGATACTGGCCCGGTTCTACAAGCTTTACGACAAGCCCGACCACTTTCAGAGCATCATTTATCCCAACACTGGACATGTGTACAACGACGACGAAAAGAGTCGCATGGTAGCCTGGTTCGACAAGTAACTCAAATAGCCCAGGAAACGCCAACTCAATTGCCCGCTGGTGCCGCGGAGACATTCTGAGATATTCTGTCAAGCCCGAGCACTCACAAGGGTCTGGCATGCAGATACCTTTGGCAATGCCGCGACGCCGACATTCGTTGGTTGCTTGCCGGGCGTCGAGACGAGTTCTCGACGCGGCAGGCACGAGAGCTCGCGCCACTATAACGTCAGCGGACGAGGCTTAAGAAATCCCGACGAT
>Ga0126383_10002943_pt1 | contig 11155 bp, 8 predicted proteins | sample PanSoiMetPlot_35_FD_96882 | JGI IMG/M metagenome (GOLD analysis project Ga0126383, IMG submission 96882) | Tropical forest soil microbial communities from Panama - MetaG Plot_35 | ecosystem: Environmental > Terrestrial > Soil > Tropical forest > Bulk soil | place: Panama | collected 2016-02-17
TAGATTGATCGAGATCCGATGCATGCTAAGAGGTATCCAGTTGAGAAGGTGGGAAAATATTGCCGAGGAAAGAAAGAGAATTGAAAATTGAAAATCGCAAATTGCAAAGTGCAAATTGGAAACGCCGCGGACTCCCGATCCGGGAATTCGTTCTTAGAATTTGCAACTTGCACTTTTCAATTTTCAATTTTCAATTTTCTTTCTTTACCGCACTTCGAGGTAACTCAGCCTAAACAGACCTCTCCGCTAACTCTTCCGGTGACAGGAGTCGCACCTGTCCTTCCTCATTATTCCTACGGCCTTAACGCCGTCATGACAGGTTCCACACTGGCGCATCTTCTTCTCCGGCGTGACGTCGGCAGTTGTCGGCAGCAGTCGAAACAACCCGGGATGACATTGCGCGCAGTCCGGGTTATTCGCATTAAGGTGTCTGGTGTGATTGAAGATGACTTGCCCCGGACTCGATTTGCCCATCGTAATCGGAATATTCTCGAATTGCTTCAGATGGGTTAAGGCGTTTTGTATGTCTACCGGGCCACCATCCGGTGTGGGCACGTTGGGAACTCGCCTTCGCACGCCATCGTAGCTAAGCGCCAGAGTCGCCGCGGTAAAGATGATTCCCACCACCAGCGCCAGGGTGGTGGCACTCCAGGCGGGCTGACTCCACGCGTCGAGTGCCGGCAGTGTTGAGCGTTGCCCGCCGGCAACGAGGTCCATCTCCTCGCGCGGAAACACCTGAAGGTATTTAACGGCCAGGCCAAATAATAGAAAACCAGCCGCGATAATGGCGGCCGTAATTGCCAACTCCACAAAACTCGGGAAATAGTTGACCCCGGATGAACGATCCAGGCCGGTGATCCCTACGTTCATTCGATTTAGGAAAACTCCCAGCACCACCATCAGGGCGGCGATGAACAAGCCCAATTGATTTTTTCTGAGACGCGGAATTAGCAGCATCGATACCGGCGCCAGAATTCCCAGTACTATCTCTGCCAGAAAGATCCGGCCTTCATATGAAGCTTCAAAAGCCGACGCGAGCACGCCCCGGAAGTACAGGTCGCCGATCTTCAGTATGAAATAAAGGATAAGTACGACAGCGACGGCCTGGCCGAGTTTGGTTAGCAGTTCGAAGTGAAGCCCGCGCCGGAAGACTCTCATACTGAGATACGACTCAAAGATTGTCATGGCCAGGCCCAACGCGACGGCCGACACGAAGAAAAGCACCGGGAGGCGTGGCGTGTACCAAAGGGGGTGAAGCTTTCCCGGAACAATCAGGAACAGCGTGCCCAACGACGACTGATGCATAGTGGAGAGCAGCACACCGATAAATACCAGTGGCGTGGTGATGGCTTTGATTGTCTTCAAAGCCTTCTGCCATTTGAGCCGCTCGAACAGCATGGGGCTGAACTCAAACATCAACACCGTGGTGTAGAACATGGCACACATGCCAATCTCGAACATCACCGAGTGCAGATTCCACATCACGATCGGATGCCACACGTTGTAAGGTCGCCCTAATTCCACGAGTAGTCCGACGACGTAGAGTGAGTAGCCCAGGAAAGCGGTCAGGATCGTAGATCGGACCACAGGCTTAAAGTTCTCGAGATTTAAAACGTGAACGACGGCGCTGATCGTAAAGCCACCGGCTGCCAAAGCAATCACACAAAGCACACTGAAACCTATCCACAGTCCCCAGGGAGATCGATCGCTCAAGTTCGTGACTATCAGCCCCTGCGTAAACCGGATCCAGGCTGCATAGGCGCCAGCCAAAAGAATGGCGACGAGGACCAGACGCCAGAAGGTAATTTTTGGAAGATTGATTTTACGCATCTTTGGTTGACCCCTCATTTGACTCAGCGCCGGTCTGAGCGCGCAGTTTTTCTTCGCGGGCAGCTCGTTGCACTTGATTCCGTCGATTCGTGATCCACCAGACGCCGCACATCAGCACGCCGCCAATCCCCACCACGCCCGGAAGTTTGTGTAACACCTCCCGGGTGAGCGGTGGCAGTGGTTGCTTTAAAAGGCCGGTCGGATAGCCAAGTTGTTCCAGTGGCACCGCTGCCAGCATCAGCACCGAGGTGCCGCCAACTTCCTTCAATCCAAAGATGTGTTCGTAGTATTTTTCGGGGTTCTTTCGAATCCGGTCTCTGGCTTCGGCCACCAGTTCATCGCGGCTGCCAAACTTAGTCGCGCCGGTTGGGCAGACTGCGGCACAGGCGGTAGCCAGACCTGCTTCAATGCGGTCATGGCACAGATTGCACTTGCTGATTCGCGGAGATACCGGGTTCTTCCATTCGAACTGCGGGACCGTGAAGGGACATGCCTGCATGCAATAGCGGCATCCCATGCACTTACTCTCTTCGTAGAGCACGGGCCCCGCTTCGGTCTTGACCAATGCGCCCACCGGGCAAACCGAAACGCAGGTTGGCTCTTCGCAGTGCATGCACAGGCGGCGGATATATTGATGCTGGCGCCGATTGACTACTGTGTATGTCTCTACTGATAAATCGTCCTGTAGAAAGTTTCCGGCAGTTACGGATAGATGGTTCTTCTCTTTGCAGGCGCCGTAGCAGGCGCCGCACCCAATGCACATTGTGCTGTCGAAGAGGAGCGCCTTCTTCGTTACCATTTGAGTGTTCATTTTTTCACCCGGGAGGGATTGCGTCTGTTGTTGAAATCAGCAACTGCTATTCCCTGATGAGGGCTGGTTCAGTCCTTAGTTTTGTGGTTTTCCGGAGGAAAATCGCGGGTATTATTCCTCAGGACACTCAACCCGGACGCGCTTCGGCGAAAGTCCTCAACGCGTCTGACTTTTACCCACGCATCCGGGTCGAGATCCTCTAAGAGTCAGGATGCCCTGGGCTGCGGACGAAGGAACAATTCGTTAAAGCCTTCCCAGGTTCCATCATCCGCGAACTCGAGCACGCCGCCGGCCAGCTCGCCGCCATCCTGCATCACGTGTCCCAACTGCAGGTTGTCCATCGCCTGGGCCGCAAAGAAATCCTGGAAGCGCTGGGCTTCGCTCTTAAGCCACTTGGTGGCTTCATCTGCCGCAAACAGCTGCTTCAAATTCTGAGACAGGTTCCGCGGTTTGATCGCGCACACCCAACCTTCTTTGTATGGATCACCTTCCATCATCTCCGGATGCCAACGCAGTTCCTTGTCAATCATGGTGATGGTGCCGTCGACCGGCGACGCGAAAGCTGCTCGATGGTTGTTCTGCTTCACGGCAAACAACATATCGCCGCGCTTAATCTCTTTCCCCACTTCGGGCAGGACGATATCGTCGATCCTGCCGATCAGCTTCTGGGCCAAACTATCCACGCCAATGGTGGCCGTGCCGGAAGGGTTAACTTCGACCCACGTGTGGCCACCGTCGAAAAACAGATTCGCCGGAGCCGCCAGATTCGTGAGTGCACTGATGGGCGCGATACCGTCAGCAATGCGGCGCGAGGCGCGCTCTTTCCTGGCCTTTCTGAATTGCACGATGCCGTCCACGCCGACGCATACGACAATCGTCAGGATTACAAATAGGGCTACCATATAGATCACCTCCTCTTCCAAATAATTGCCTGGTTGCTTTCCGCCTCTTCATCCGACTGCGGAAAGAATGAACTAATGACTCGTCGCCGCTCGGCGACGCTCAATCCATTCATGAAATCCCGGGTTAATAAACCGCCATCAGGCATCGTGATATTTGACGCCTGTGGATCTGTGTCAGATCTTTCGATAAATAACTGGTGCAGTTTCTCGATCTCAGTCTGCAGCCAATCCGTCGCCTGGGCGCCGTAGAGCAGTTGCTTCAGAGAACGTTTCAAATCTGCGGGGTCAATCAACGCCAGCCACCCTTCACCATAAGGATCGCGATTCATCAGCTCGGGACGCTGCACGACGTTCGGATTGATTTGCTTGAGTTGACCTGAGACGGGCGCCGGCAACTCTGCCACTCCTGATTGATGGGTGATGCGGCAGAAAGCCTCGCCCTGATGAACCGCCAGGGATGCAGCGGGAAAAGAGAGCGAATATGCGCGGCCCAAAATCGCCTGACCAAAATAGTCAAGACCGGTCCGGATGCAACCTCGGTCTTCAACGCGCGCCCAACTATGTCCCAGATGGAAAAACAGATTGGGCGCGAGCTCACGGCCGGCGGCGCTCATCGCATCATCAGCAAAGAGATCGAGCGCGACTATTGCCTTTGCCGAACGGCTTTGCACCGCTTCATCAAAGGGACAATGCTCACAGTCGAAGGATCGATCGCATAACTTGTAATCGACGATGCCGGCCTCCATCCATAAACATTCTTCCACGCGTGAAGTACTCGGCTGATGCAAGCTGGCGTTGTGCTGAAGGTTTTTCATTACGCCCTCATGGCAGATTTACCGCCCGCACTAAGCGCAATGATCGTTCCGCCGGACAGCACCGCCGCCGGCCTGCTGTAAATCGATATATAGTTGAGCTTATCGGCACAGTCGGCGCGCTCAGGACAGATGTCCGCCGCGTGCAGATGATGAGAATGTCAACACCAGATCACGCTGTGGGCCGATTCATTCAGCAGAATTGAGAAGGAAGCGCAGTAGAGAAATTGAACAGCAGTTGTTGAGGAATTCAACGATCTATTTGGCGCCAAAGCGCCAGGCCGGTCCGGTGTGACATCGCTGGCAGACCGTGAAGTCGTCATCACCAAACGCGCGCTTGCCGTTGTGACAGGTAGCGCAGCTTTGCCCGCGGCCGCTGGCGTGGTGATTCAGAGGTTCAGGCGTCGTGACCTGTCGTCTTTGCGGCATGCCGGCGCGCACCTGATGACAATCGTTACAATTAGTTTTGGGATCGTGCTTCGCGTGACTGAATCCTAAGTTGAAGGCCGCCATATTCTGCGGAGTACGTGAGTAGCCGCCCAGTTGATGGCAAGTGCCGCAGGATGAGATGTCGCGCCCACCGGATTGTGCGCGCGGTGTGTGACAACGGAAACAAGTCGTGTGCGCATTGAAGTCTGCCGGGATGGTCATCGCCGTTCCACTGCGCGTGGCTCGATGACAGGTGGTGCAACTGACGCCGCCCATCGACAGATGCTTCGCATGATCGAACTTCATACGAAAGCTGATCAGCCGGGAAGGAAAGGGTTTCATCGCGCCGGACTTCGCGTCGGTGTGACAGATCGTGCAGATCGGACTTTCCGCATTGGCGAATTGCTGCGCGTGACAACCGGCGCACGGCAGATGCTGTGACGCGCCGGGCCTCTTAGGCACCGGAGCGTTGGTATCGCGACGATGACACAGCAGGCACGGCAAGCGTGAGTGATTCGCGTTGCTGTGCAGGAATTTTGAATAGTCCAGACCTTCAGGCATCTGCATCTGTTCCTGAGGAGACTGAGGCTCGGTAGCATTAACATGTGCGCGCGATTTAATGACGCCGAGGGTGCAGATGACAACGGCAATCGCTAAAGGAATGAGTCCCGAAGGGACTACATATTTATAGAACCGCGTGGAGAATTGTAGCGCGCTCCGCAGCGGCGCAATTCCTGCTCGGAATGTGCGGCCCTTACGGAGCTTTAGAATCCTATTCCTCTTCTGTTCTCTACACATTCGGCTCTTACGGAGCTTATCGATCAACTCGCCGCCTTCGGTTTCGGTGTCGGAATCGCGTGCGCGTGATTCTCGGGCAGCGGTTCCTTGCCATAGACCACATGACACTTGGTGCAAACGAAATTTGGATTCTTCTTGCGCGCGTCGACTTCGAAGTTCAACGCGCCGCCGTCGTCGAGTGTCTGCGTGATGTGACACCCGTCCGCGCCGCCGCATGACTTTACGGCTACCTTCATCGTTTTCGGATCGACCGTGCTGAAGGTAGCGGTCTGGACGTTGTGACAGTCCATGCAATTCAGATCGGGATGCATCCCGCCTTCATGACGGAAGGCGCCGGCAGATTGCCGGCGGCGCCAACGCGCCAGCATCACGGTGTCAGCGCCCATCGCCGGCGCCAGCTTCACATCAAAATCTGTTTTCGCCGGCGTGACCTGCGCCAGCTTATGACAGATTTCACAGTTCTTCGGCTCGGGCGCAATTCCGGAATCCGCGTTATGGCAAGTGAAGCAAGTCGTGTGGCTGGTTGGAATCGTCTTAAAGGTGCCCTTTTTCAGCCAGAAATTGTCGCCGATATCCTTCGGCGGCTTGACGATGTATTCCTCGCTCGATTTGCCTTGCGGTTGATAAGTCTCGTGACAAACGGGGCAGCTCTTGGGCGGTCCGGCTTTTTTATCCTGGAATAAAGCCTTCACGAATTGCGCTCGCTCCCCCGGTGGCGGCGCGAGCATTCCCACAACTTCCAGGTGCTTGTCATGCGGGAAGCCGACGCCGAATTCAGAAATAAATTCCCGTCGCTTCAACTTCGGATCGGTCACGTCACCCAGACTGGGAAACAGCCAGCGCGCGGTGTCACGTGGCGTCACGGCGACGTGGCAATTCGAACAAATTGCCGGCGCCGGCCGCTCGCGCGCGAAGAACTGTGGGCGATGACAATTCAAACACGACGAGTGCTCAGGGAAATCGGCGACATCCTGAAACGCAGCGTCGCCCTTCCGCACTGTGTTCCAATTCTTTGAAGGAACCTTATGACAGGAACTGCACGCCAGCTTCTGCGTGACAACGTGGGTTGTATGGGAAAACTTGCCGTAATCGATCTTCGGCGCCGGCGGTGTTTTCGGCTTTTGCGTCCGCGATCGCTGGCTGCGTTTTCGCTGTGAGTATGCGTTGGGTGACGAGGCGGTTAGGCCAAAAGCCACAAGCAGCAGAACAAAAAATGTCGGGACTGGCCTACTGAGAAACTTTCCAATCATCGTTAGTCGTCGTGCCGCGGTCTTCGCATTCAGGGTTATGCTCTTGCTTCAATGACTGGCGACTCTCAATCTGGCGAGTCTTAAGATAAACCAGAAATGCCAGGAACAAAATAAAAACCGAGCGAAGTAAATCACGTTCTCACTAACGCTGGCTTGGTAGTTTGCGTACTGATCCTCAGAATCGACCGTTTGCCTCTTATAGACGAATCAGTTGTCTTGCTACGGCAACCTGTTAGGGTCCTGTCTTCGCCGGCTTAAGCTGATGACACAAATCAACAGCATGGGAGAGCGCTTTGACTATTTCGGTGCCGACGGTTTCGTTCTTCACCGGGACTGTCGCCCAACTGACAAACTCCGCGCGCACCGGGAAGACTCCCATGCGGTGACTGTGCCAAATAGCTTTGTTTGTGTAGTTCACGAAAACCGTGGGGCCGGTTTGCTTGAGCTTGCTCGCGACTTCGGGATTGCCTGGATCGAATGAACTAAACGCGATACGCGCAGGCAGATCCGGATCTGTCGCTGCTTCGAACTTAATATGCCGGGAATTGAGACCTCCCAACTCAATCCGCCACTCATTACGCTCAACGTCGTGGTTCACCTGGTCGCCGGTGGCGGCAGCCTGAAAAGGTTCACTGGTGACGTCGTAACTCATCGTGCAACCTTTGAAGCGCACATGAGTGATCGCTTCCCGAGTAAGTTCCTTGCGCTCACGGTTTCGCGGTTGCGTATAAGCAAATGGAATGTTCGCCTTGAGCCATTCCAGGGTCTTAGCCAGCGGCGCGTTTGGCTCCAGCACCTGTCTCTGCTGCGCGGCGACAGACGAATACGCCAACAACAAACAGAACGTGATTAGGAACGACCTGGCCAACAATGTCACAGGCACTTCTCTCCGCAGCGCATCATAACTCGGCCGGGTTAAGTCGACCGGATAAAACAAACTCCAGCCTCGGTCTTTACCTCGGCTGGAGTTTAGCGACTACCACATCTTCCAGGGAACTACTCCTTTCGACCGATGTACCAGCGGATCGACATGTACGGCAGATGCGCATGGTAATTCTGGGCCCTGACACTTCCGGGAAACGTATTCAGGAAGTTGTTCTCGTTGTACGAATAATACTGATAACCCAGGTTCCAGTCGAAATGGCGGTTGATCATGATGGCTAACCGCGCTTCCGGTGAATTAAAGGTCATAGGATAAGACGTGATTAACGTGCCGCCCGAGTTGGAAGCAACGGCGGATGACCCGCCCGGCGGAACCACGCCGCCGGGAATGGCCGGCCCACCCACCGGATCCGATATCCGATTGCCCTGACCGCCGTCCTGATTCAGTCGATAAGACGTGTAGAGCGTCATGCGGCGATTGAGGCGCGCTGTCAAATCCACAAAGAAGAAGTTGAGCCTTTGGTAATAAAGACCATGGCCATTCGGATGGTAGAGAGACGCTGCGGGTGGCACCTGGTAGTAATACTGAATGACGGCGTCGCTGTTGAGCCAGTTGTAGTTGTAGCCCGCGTTAATGGTGACGTGCGGGTTGACCATCCAATCGATTGATGAGGTAAAGATACGCGTCTTGAAGCTGACGCCGAAATCGTTAAGCGATTCGCCGGCAACCTCGGATGGGTTCTGGTTGTCACGCAGGATAAAGCCGAGATTCACGTGGAAATCTTTATTCACCGAAAACCGGCTCTTCGCGCGCACATTCGTGTAGTTGTAATTCCCGATACGCGCGAAGATGTTGTCGGCGGTGCCGTGCTCGGCATCGAAATAAATCACCCAGTCCTTCTTCGGGCGCGCCTTGAAGCCGCCGAAGAAGGCGTTCGTGTTGTTCTCATCGATCTCCGCGGTGGGATCGGTAATCGGAGTCGGACTGTTTGAATTTATCGCATAGCCGAGCCTTTGCGTAATGTCATGTCGATGCCCGAAGCGATAGCCCACGTGGAATGAGTAATTCCGATTAATCTGATAGTCGCCTTCAACCGTGTCCTGGTACTTGCTGTAATGGGTGAAGTTGGTAACCGGCAAGTTATTAACTGAGAACGTGTCGGTCCTCGATCCCCCCGGGACAGTGCGCGTGACGGAGAAGAAATCGCTGAACAGGTCAGCACCGGTGATGTAGAAGGCTTCCTCATGGAAAGTATTTGAAAGCCGGAACTTGTCGGTAGCCAGATAAGTGAGACCAAAATCGATGTCATGGCTCGGCCGCTTCACGTCGCCGGTGATGTTATAGAAACTTGGGTTCGTGGTACTGGTTGCTGACGCGCCGGTAACGGTCGGTGGAAAACCGGTAATTCTAAAGTTGAAGTTGCGGCCGGCGAAGTTCTCAATATAGGTCGAGTCAGACGTTCCTTTGCTATAAATGCCTCGACCAGTGATATCGAGTTTGTCGTTAATCAACGAGTGCACACTGAAGCGCGTGTAATCAACGCTGCCCCGCGTCGGCTCCTGCCGCAGGAAACTGGTAAGCTGGGCCACCGAACTGGAATTATTAATGTTCAATCCCACGCCGGCCGGAATGACGCTGTCCTCGCGGAAGCGACGGAAGCCCTGAACAAAAGTCCAGTCGAGAATGCCGATTTTTCCATCGGCGCCGAACCGCCAGTCATCGGCTTTCGATCTGAGGTTATTGAGCAGCCAGAAATCATTGCCGCCATTGTGATAGTTGGTATACGAAGGACCATCGTAGCGCTCGGGCGAGTAACCGATATTGAAACGAATCTTTTCGTTCTTCGGGAGCAGGGTTAAATCGAAATCTCCCATTTCCGTGCGCGTGTCAAAGCCATGCAGACCTGTGGTGGGGTCGGCATTCGTCGGGATCGGCGAAAAGAGCCAGTTGGGATTCGCGAGGTTGTTGAGAAAACGATAGTACTTGAATCGCCGGTATTGTCCTTCAAAGCGATACCACTCAGGCTTCTCAACATCGATGCGCATGCTGCCTGACGGATCGGCGCCCCAGCCAGTGGACGTCACCAGCAACGTATCAAACAGCTCACCCTTACCGTCGGTCTTCGACTTCATCAGGAAGCTGGTGTCAAACAACCTGGGTCCGGCTTTGTAGTTCAGGTCACTCTTAAATTTATTGATATCGCCGTCGACGCGCTGCCCGCGGTAGCCAAATTCCATCGAGCTGGTGATGGTGAAATTGCCGGCGTCCTCGCCGGTGGTTGCTGAGGTTGGCTCCTTGTCTGCAGTCTTCTTCGTGGTCTTCTTATCGTCAGCTTTCTTCTGGTCCTTGGCGCTCTTCCTGGCGTCCTTGGTATCGGTCGACTTGTCATTGTTCGCTGCTACCGATTCTTGTGCATTGACGAGACCTGCCGTCAAAGCGATTCCCAATGCTACTCCGGTGAATATGCGCAGCAGATTTGTCATCGTGGTTTTCATACCATCCATCCTCTGGCTAGAACTCTATTTGAGAAGGCGGGCGCCGCCCGCCCGTAGCGGCGGGCCTGAACCCGCCGCTCGAAGCAACGCTGCTATCTGAAGAACACCGGACTCGTACGCGAGCCGTGAATCTTCACGTGACAGGCAGTGCAGTTGTTGTATTGCGCGTTTTGATTGTGCTGCGGCCCTGACGGCTCGATAGCACCAACATCGTGAGCCACGCTGTGACATGTCAGACAGAGTTGGTTCACCGCGCTGTACCTTAGTAACCGCGGATTAGCTGACCCATGCGGTGTGTGGCATGACGTGCAGCCCTCGGTCTTCACCGGTGCGTGTTCGAAGGTAAACGGTCCCTGCTTGTCGGCGTGGCACCTGATGCAAGCTGCATCAACGCCGCTGGCCAGCCTGGTCTGTCTCGATTCGAAGCCACCGTGTGGGTTATGACAATCGCTGCAACGCATGGCGCCTTCCAGCACTTTATGATGGAAAGGCATATTGAATTGCGGCTTGATTTCGTCGTGACAACTGATGCACAACTGCGGGTCGTTCCCCTTCAACATGCGAATGGTCGAGAAGCCCGGCTTCTCGGCATTCGCGGTAGTCGGGAACACGTTCGAGCTGGCGACGTTGGCACCGATCTTATTCGAGTGCGGCGAGTGACAATCAGTACAACCTACGTCATTGCGCCAGTGCTCGCCGCGGCGGAAATTGTTCCGCTCTTCCTTGCCGGCGTGGCAGCTCAGACAAGTCTCGGAAATCTCTTTCGAATTCTTGTTCTTGAAGCTGATTATTTTGGTCGTATCGCCGCCGCCATCCACGTGGGCCTTGCCCGGTCCGTGACATGATTCGCAGCCAGTGGCCTTGTCTTTCCAGCTGCTCAACTTGGTCAGCGAGGCGTGCGCTGTATGCGAATAAGCCTTAAAGGTATCTTCGTGGCAGGTCTGA